>APMI01000096.1_pt1 | contig 320357 bp, 283 predicted proteins | sample 667938 | NCBI WGS metagenome assembly APMI01 (sample SAMN01084076, study PRJNA167559) | wastewater metagenome | biome: Wastewater | place: Denmark: Ejby Moelle, Odense | collected 2011-11-28
CCGCGCATCTATGGGCGCGCGCGCATCACGCCGCACCGCTACAACGCGCCCGCCAATCGGTACGTGCTGGCCGATCATGCCCTGGCCGGGGTGGATGCCGTCACCGTGGGCGGCAAAGCCATCGCCGGTTGGCGCTGGTATAACGGGGCGGATATCACCGGTCACGCGTGTGCATTCTTGGAATTATCCCAGCCGCCCGCCAGTGGCGCGACGCTGGCCGCTGAGGTTCGCGGTCTGTCCGGCAATCCGGCGGATATCCTGGCCGATCTGTACCCGCGAGAGGATCTGCACGAGTTCGCCAGCGGCTGTCGCAATCGCGGCATTGAACTGGGTGGGGCGATCACCGAGCGGATGGCGATTCGGGCCGCCATTGGTTTTGTCTGTCGGCAGGCGGGCGTCGTTTGGAGTGCGGGCTTGCCCGGCTTTGTGGCGCCCTTTCCGCCGGCAGCGACGGACCCCACAGCCGCCGAATTTACCGCCTTGCAGATGGGCGATTGGTCGGCCGACTGTGCGCTCGGATCGCTCATCACCCGGTTGTCGGTGCCGTTTGATTGGGATGATGCGGATAAAAAGGCCAGGCAAAGCCTGGTCCTGGACGCGCCCAGCGCCCGGCGGCTGCATGGCGAGCGTGCCGGAGAGTTGGCCTTGCCCTGGGTGCGGGATGCCCGTTACGCCCTGGACGCCGCCCGCGCCTATCTGCAATGGCACGCCCGGCCGTTGTGGACCGTGCGCTTTACGTCCGACCTCCCACGGTACCGCTTGCAACCGGCCGCGTGGGTGATGCTCCAGCATCCAAGGCTTCCGCAGTCGGGCCGCTATGTGCTGACCGACCTGGACCCTGGCTATGGGAGCGGGAAAATCAGCGTGACCGCTCAAGCGCCCGCCGGGGCGGCGCCGACTGTCGTGCTGGTCAGTCAGGCGCAGGCGTTTGAGACGTAGGCGCCAACCAAAAACCCGCCGGAGCGGGTTGGATTTGCTGAATTAGCGAGACTCAGCAAGTGGTTTAGGGTAGGGGCCATCCCTGGCGCGCGTTGGGTTAGGCGGCTTGGGGCTGGATAATGGCTAGGACGTTATCGGCCCACTTGATTTGCTGCACCATCGTTCCATCGCCATGGCGCTTGCCGGTGTCCATAATCCGACAGAAGCCTTCTGCTGCGATCAGCGGAACCCAGTGCTCCCCCTTCTTGGCTTGCAACCCGGCTTCAGCCAGCAGCATGTTGAACTTGCGACCGCTGATGCCGAGCCGTTCCCCCAATTCGGTCGGAGTGAAGAACAGGACTTTTTGATTTTCTGCGGTTAGGTGAACGTGACCGAGTAGCTGCAAGACATTGGTGCCGGTGATCTTCGTTACTGCCTGGTTCGCGCTAATTGCTGCGGCGTTTTTGTCCATCCCAACCAACCGCGCCACACCAAACAGAGCGCGGAATTCCTTGGTCGGCTGGATCACCGATGGGGGTGCAGAAAAGCCGCCCCCTTGAGCGGTATAGCTGCCCGTCTTACGGATGGCGGGGAATACCTCACCAGCCGCCCACTTCTGGAATGGTAGGGCCTTCGACTTGTCACTGCGTCCGCAGAAGAAATAGAAGCCCGATTCTGAGAGCGTCAGCATCTCTTGTGTCCCGCCAGGGGTCGGGATTGGAAACCGACCCTTCCATTCCTCTGGAACATGCTTAACAGCATCGCCTATATTGCTTAGCGTGGCGTCTGAGTACTCCAGTGCCTCCACTATGTCTTTAGCAACAAACCACGGTTCACCGTCGATGGTGACGACGCGGATTTCACGGTTTTCAAACGAAAACGGAATCAATGCTTTCACGGAGTGTTCTCCACATTAACTGCATGAATTTCCTCCTCAGAGTGACCCAACATTTCATTGCGCCATCCCTGGCGCTGTTCTTCTTAAAAACTTAACGGTTGCGAAACCGCTTTCTTGGCCATTGCCCGCACCTTGCGAATCGACACGGGCGGGCGAATGACGGCGGTGATGAATTCTTCGTCCAGCGTAATGAGGCGGTGCATATGCTGTTCGGCCAACGCTCGAAGCCCTTCCAGGTCGGCTCTCGCCTCCTCGAAGTTTTGCGGCAACAAATCGCTGCTATGGCGAAGCCCGAAGGAAAAACGAATCCGCTCATGGGCGGCGTGACTGGCCCCTTCCCGGCGTCGGCAATAGAGGCTGATATCGCGGATCAGCTGGTCAATAACTGACCATTGTTGGGGGCTGAGGGTGGGGGTGGCATCGGGCTGGGTTTTCTCTGCGACTTCTTTAACCCGGAAGTAGAGCTTTACCAGTTGCCGTTGAATCTGCCAGGACAGATCATCCGTGAAAGATTTCACCAGCATCAAGTAGCCGGATTCGGTGATGAGGGTGATTTCGTTGGCGGCGTCTTTCAGGATGCCGGAGTGGCTTCGACGAAATTCGTCCAAGCTTTTAGAATCAGTAATGTAGAAGTAATCTTCGCCATCAATGAATCGCTGGCGGTTACTGCGGAAGTTCCGGCTAGCCGTTCCTTCAACCCGGTTATGCACCTTATCAATCAGCGCGAAAGTGAGGACGGCTTGACCTTGGTAGGTCAGGTAGGGGATTTCGACTTCGTTGGTGATGCGAATGACTTGAGTAGACATGAACGGACTCCGTAATAAAGATTGGAGACCGCCAACATCAAGTTCCAGACGATGGTGGCGGACTGTACGAGGTTGGAACTACCGGACGGAGTGACCGGCCACCCGTGAGGGTGCCTCGCACAGCCCGCCATAGACGAGCAGGCACAAAAATAGCGCCTGGTATCGCGTAGAGGGCGCTGATGCGCTCCGTTTTCCGGGGTTCCAATCCCGACTCTCGTTTTTTGCGAGAGCGTAGAAAGCCTACTCCGGGCTGGGATGCGGGTCAAGGGGTCATGGCTTGCCTGTGGCCGGTTGGCTACAATGGGGGCATGTACACGCTTGAGCTGACCCCGGAATTTGACGCCTGGCTGAATGGTCTCAAAGACCGTGTGGCCAAGCTGAGGCTGGGCCGCCGTCTGCAACGGGCGCAACACGGCCACCTGGGCGATGTCAAACCCGTGGGCGAAGGCGTATTTGAGATGCGCGAGCACTTCGGGCCGGGCTGGCGGATGTACTATATCCAGCGCGGCGAGGTGCTGATCATCATGCTGGGTGGCGGCAATAAATCCACCCAGGCCGCCGATATAGCCAGAGCCATTCAGTGCGCTCGCTTGGAGGATTGAACTGTGACTCCTGCCAAAAAAAAGACTGCACGCCTCGAATTCGAGATGGCAAACTATCTGGACTCCCCTCAGGCGGTTGCGGATTACCTGAACATCGTGATGGAAGAAAACGACAGCGAAGCGTTCGCCGAGGCGATGCGTACCGTCTTGCGTGCTGTTGAGTTGGGAAAACTCAAGACAGAGCACAGGCAATCGCTGGAGACCCTTCAAACAAGCAAGCCCTTGAATTTTTGGGATATCTCCAAAATTTTTCGAGCGCTCGGTCTGCGTGTTATGGCCCAGGTCGGCTGAATAGCGCATCGGCCCGGTGTAGCGGTAGGGTTCGGCGGTAAAGAGGGTGGCGAAGAATCCCGCCATAGCGGGTCAAGGGGGAGCGGGGCGGAATCTAATTGGGTGGAATTCCACCGAATTAAACCTTCACAAGCGCCCACGCATGGCCTATCTGGCTGTGCCAGAAATTGTGTCAGGCCATCGTAGCGCCGATTCGTGCTTAATCGATAACTGTGGGATTTTGTTGTAGTTGACTTGTAGGTCGTTGATGTTAAACGGCATTTCCAGCGCTCGAAATCGGATGGGGGTCTAACCACCCCACGTGGGTTCGAATCCCACCCTCTCCGCCAATTTGCAGGCTTTCGGCTAGATCGCTAGCCTCATCAATCCCCAAGGCCGAAGCATTTGATCGCAGCGGCCTTAGTGGGCAGTTTCCAAATACTTGTCGGCGTCTAGGGCTGCCATGCAGCCAGTACCGGCTGAAGTCACAGCCTGCCGATAGACATGATCAGCCACATCACCAGCGGTGAATACCCCGGCCACGCTGGTGGCTGTAGCCCCGCCTTCACTGCCGCCCTTGACCTGAATATAACCGTTTTTCATCTCTACCTGACCGGCAAAGATATCCGTGTTCGGCTTGTGACCGATGGCGATGAACACCCCTTGCAGCGCGATATCCTTGCGGGCCTCGCTTTGGAGATTGCGCACGCGGATGCCGGTGACGCCGCTCTCATCACCCAAAACCTCATCAAGCACCGTATCAAGCTCTAGCCGGATCTTGCCGCTGGTAACTTTCGCCATCAGCTTATCGACCATGATTTTCTCGGCACGGAATTGCTGGCGCCGGTGTACCAGCGTGACCTCACTGGCAATGTTGGCCAAGTAGAGCGCTTCCTCAACGGCTGTGTTGCCGCCACCGATGACGGCCACCTTTTGGTTGCGGTAGAAAAACCCATCGCAGGTTGCACAGCCGGACACGCCTTTGCCCATGAATGCTTGCTCGGACGGCAATCCTAGATATTGGGCGCTGGCGCCCGTCGCGATGATCAGCGCATCGCAAGTATAGTCCCCGGAATCGCCCAGCAGCCGAAAAGGCCGCTCTTGTAGCTTAGCCGTATGAATATGGTCGAACACGATTTCAGTGTGAAAGCGCTCGGCATGTTTGCGCATCCGCTCCATCAAATCCGGTCCCATCAACCCTTCCACGTCACCGGGCCAGTTATCGACCTCGGTGGTGGTGGTCAATTGGCCGCCCATCTGCAAGCCAGTGATTAAGAGGGGTTTCAGGTTGGCGCGAGCGGCATAAACGGCAGCGGTATAACCGGCCGGGCCGGAGCCAAGAATCAATAGGCGGGCGTGTTTGCTGCTCATAAACTATCTCCTGATTTTTAAAAGCGGGGATCAATGCAGTGGAAAAACGATCCAGCCGATTCCATCCTGCTCAACCGGAGTTTCTCGCCAGCCATGCAGTGGCTGAACTGTGAATTAATGGACGCTGATCCTTGCCACGCCTCGTTTCTTGAAGTGGGCAGCGATGGTATTAAAAAAGCATTGTGGTGAATATGGCGCAGTTTAAGCGGTTTCCCTTGGCGGCGGAAATTCAATCGAACAAACCTGTCGATAGTGATGAGCTATCGGGCCAACCTGTGTGCGCTGTAACGCTCCTGTCATTAAATTGCCTTAAATAGAGTTGCTCAGTGAATATTTGGGCTTAATTTTTAGGATGATGTAGAACCGCTTCGCGAGGGCCTATGAACGCAAAATCTATTTTGATTGTGGAGGACGAGCAGCCGATTCGGGAGATGGTCGTATTTTCCTTGGCCGGGGCCGGTTTTGAGGTGCGGGAAGCTGCCGATGCCCGGCAGGCCCAATCCTGTATCGCGGAACGTCTGCCGGATCTCGTCTTGCTGGATTGGATGTTGCCGGGAATCAGCGGTATCGATTTTGCCCGCCGCCTGAAACGAGAGGATCTGACCCGTGAGTTGCCGATCATCATGCTGACCGCCCGTGCCGAGGAGGAGGATAAGGTGCAGGGGCTGGAAAGCGGTTCGGATGACTATATTACTAAACCGTTCTCACCGCGTGAGCTGGTAGCACGCATCCGGGCGGTCCTGCGCCGGGGCGGCCCGGCGGCTGATGATGACATCTTGCGCGCGAATGGGTTGACACTGGATGTGGCTAGCCACCGGATCAGCGCGGGTGAAACCTTGCTGGATGTGGGGCCTACCGAATACCGATTATTGGAGTTTTTTATGGCCCACCCGGAGCGGGTCTACAGTCGCGGTCAGTTGCTGGATCGGGTTTGGGGCAGCAACGTCTACGTGGAAGAACGCACCGTCGATGTCCATATCCGTCGCTTGCGGAAAGTGTTGGAGCCGCATGGCTACGACGCCCTGATCCAAACTGTGCGCGGTGCCGGCTATCGGTTTTCGACCAGGCTATGAGCAGATTAACCGCCTGGCGAAGGCTAAGCCAGCGCTTGGGCTTCATCATTTTTCTAGCCGCGTTTTTGGGGGTGCTGAGCGGTCAAATCCTTTTGGTGTTATTGGTTGCGGTTTCGGGATGTTTGCTCTGGCAGTTGTGGGGGCTGTATCGGCTAGAGCGCTGGTCGCGGGATAACAAAAGCATTGATGTGCCACCCATCGGCCCGGTTTGGGAAGAGATCGGCGCACGGATCGGTGCTCTGCGCCGCCAAAACCGTAAGCGCAAGCGGAAATTTAGCCGTATGTTGGAACGGTTTCAGCAGGCGACGGCTGCGTTGCCCGATGCGGCGGTGATCCTTGATGAGAACGATCATGTGGTCTGGTGCAACGGGGCATCGCAAGCGTTGCTTGGGCTGGCGCAAGGGCGTGACACTGGTTTGCCGGTGGCCAATCTACTGCGCAATCCAACATTCGTGGCATTTCTGGTGCAGCGACGCCCGGTTGAGAGCGTGGATTTTCCGTCGCCGCTGGATAGCGGGCAGACTCTGAACGCCCGGATCGTACCCTACGGCAAGAAACAGCGATTGCTCCTGGTCGCCGATATCAGTCGAGTGCGCCGCTTGGAGCAGATGCGGCGTGATTTCATCGCCAACGTATCCCACGAACTTCGTACACCATTAACAGTCGTCGTCGGTTATTTAGAGGCATTGCTCGACAGCGACAGCCCAGATCTGGAGGCTTGGCGACAACCCTTGCGAGGAATGCGCCAACAGGCCGGCCGGATGCTGCATATCATCGAAGACTTGCTGATGCTGGCTCGTTTGGAAACGCAGAGGGACCGAGCGCCGGGTAAGCCGGTCGCGGTGCCTAATCTGCTGGCTGATATCACCGACGACGCCGGCGCCTTGAGCGGTGAGCAAAATCATCGGATTGAGTTGACCGCTGAGCCTGATCTATGGTTGCTCGGTTGCGAAAAAGAACTCCGTAGCGCTTTTTCCAACCTTGTGTTCAATGCCGTGCGCTACACCCCAGCGGGCGGGGTGATTGAAATTCATTGGTTCGCCGATCAAGGTGGCATTCATTTGGTGGTGACTGATAACGGCGAAGGGATCGCGCCGCAGCACATCCCGCGGCTAACCGAGCGCTTCTATCGGGCCGACCGTGACCGGTCGCGCGGCAGTGGTGGCACTGGCTTGGGCCTGTCAATCGTCAAGCATGTGTTGACCAATCACGGTGGCCATTTGCACATCGATAGCGAGTTAGGCAAAGGCAGTAGCTTCGCTTGCGATTTTCCGCGCGAATTACGGGCTGGACCTTCGGCCGCTTTACCGGTGATCGGACCCGCACCCAGTTTCCCGCTGGATACACTGTGAAGTTTGGGGGAGTTGCTGAAATAGGGAGTCTCAATGTCGCTGGCCAAGCACACCGTTTTACCGACGGTGATGACAAAACCACCACAAGATTGTATCTCGCATGTTAAAATAATTTCATCGTCTTGCACTTGCAACGATGTGCCGGTCATCTGGCTATCCGACGACGATAGGGCAGTTGATCGCCGCGCACTAGCCATTCACTAGCGCGGTGTTGGCCGCGTTCCCCGGTTTGGAGGATCGCCCTCATGCGAGAATTCATTCGCCATCCCAGCAACATTCCCATTGAGTGCCGTGTCGCTGAGCGCGAGCCACACCGACGCGCACGTTTGAAGAACGTCAGCCAGGGGGGGTTATGTTTTCAGAGTGGCCAAGCCCTGCGACGAGGGACGCGGATTCAGATCACGATCCCAGTCAGAGAGCCGGCCTTCGAGACGACGGGTACCATTGCGTGGTGCCGTCGCGTCAACGGCCATTATGACGTGGGCGTACAATTCGCCGATGCCAACACCGAGTTTTCGGTGCGCATGGTTGAACAGATTTGCCGGATTCACCAATATCAGAAAGATGTGCTGGAAAAAGAGGGCCGTGAGCTTTCCAGCGCGGAAGCGGCGCTGGAATGGGTGGCCAAGTACGCCAAGGATTTTCCCTTGTAATCCCAGCGAAGCGTAGGCGCCGTAGGCGCCGATTCAGCCGGCGCTGGGTTGGTTGAGCCGCCTCCGCAAGAAAATGAGGCTGGAGAGTTGTCGATTTGATCGCCGATAACATTGGAAGAAAAAAGTGAGACACCATCGATGAAATTGTTGCTGGTTCGTCATGCCATTGCCGAGGACGCGGAAACCTTCCTGACGGCCGGCGGTTCCGACGCTCGGCGGCCCTTGAGCGAAATCGGGCGGAAAAAGATGCGCAAGGGGGCTAATCGCCTGCGTTCCCAAATCGGCCAGATTGATGTTCTGGCCTGTAGCCCGCTGCTACGCGCCCGCGAAACCGCCGAAATCATCGCACGGGCCTATGGCGATATCCCGGTTGTGGAGCGTCCTGAACTTGATTACAGCTACCCGCCTGAGGCGGTCATCGCGTGGTTGGCGCAGTGTCCGGCCGCTACTGTGGTAGCCGTGGGTCACGAACCGCAACTGGGTTTTCTGTCCGGCTTGCTGTTGGCTGATGTAGCCCGTTCGCTGATCGTGTTCCGCAAGGGCGGGATGGCCTTGCTGGAGTTTTCGGGACGGCCGGTGGCCGGTGGTGGCGTGCTGAGCTGGGCCTTGACCCCTGGACAGTTGCGTAGCTTGAAGCAGGATTGAAAGGGGATTGCATGGCACCCGAAGATGTGGCCGCGATTGATCTCGGCTCTAACAGCTTCCATATGATCGTCGCCCGAATCGCCAATGAGCATGTACAGGTGCTCGACCGGCTACGTGAAATGGTGCAATTAGCGGCGGGCCTTGACGATAAAAATCGATTATCGGAGGAATCGCAGCAGCGAGCGCTGGAGTGTTTGGCGCGTTTTGGTCAGCGTTTGCGCCATATTTCGCCCCAGCGTTTGCGGATCGTCGGCACCAACACCTTGCGGCAAGCGCGCAACAGCGCAGATTTTCTGGTCCGTGCCGAGGATGTGCTCGGCCACACCGTCGAGATCATTAGCGGCCAGGAAGAGGCGCGCTTGATCTATCTCGGCGTCGCGCACAGCGTTGCCGACATACCCGGTCGGCGGCTGGTCGTCGATATTGGTGGTGGTAGCACGGAATTGATCATCGGTGAAAAATTCGAGCCACTGCATCTGACCAGCCTCAAGATGGGTTGCGTCAGCTTGAGCCGTGCCTGTTTCGCCGATGGTAAGATCACTGAAAACCGGCTGCGCGAAGCTGAGTTGCGGGTGCAGTTGCGGTTGGAGCCGGTTCGTGAGGAGTATGTCGATCTTGGCTGGCAGGTCGTCACCGGTGCGTCGGGTTCGATCAAGGCGATTCAGGATGTGGTGGCACGCGAAGGCTGGGGCAGGGAGGGGATTACCTTGGAGGGATTGCGGCGTTTGCGCGCTGCCCTGCTGGATGCTGGGAATGTGGCAACGGTGGCATCGCGCTGGCAGTTGGAGCCTGCGCGGGCCAAGGTGTTCGCCGGTGGTTTCGTCGTGCTGCATGGTTTGTGCGAAGCGCTCAAAATCGACAAGGTGGCTGTCTCGGACGGGGCGCTGCGAGAAGGCGTGATCTACGATTTACTGGGTCGTATTCGCCACGAGGATGTACGGGATCGGACCATCGCGGCCGTGACCGAGCGTTATGGCCTGGATCGAGCACAGGCGGAGCGGGTGAACGCAACCGCGCACGATTTGCTGGTGCAGGTGGCTGCCGGATGGGGTTTGGAGCGCGAGGAATTCGCCCACGCCTTGGAATGGGCAGCGCGCTGGCACGAGATCGGCCTGTTGCTGGCCTATCACCAATATAACCGACATGGGGCCTACATTCTGCAAAACGCGGATTTGCCGGGTTTTTCGCAAACCGACCAGACTTTGTTGGCGGCCTTGATTCAATACCATCGCCGCTCATTTCCAGCCGATGCATTCGCCCATTTGCCACGCGATGTCGCGCCCTTGGCGCGGCGACTGTGTCTATTGTTGCGACTGGCTGTCGTGCTCAATCGCGCTCGTAGCCGTCAGCCGCCGCCGATTCCCCAGTTGGCGGTTGCTGAACAGCGGCTCGAATTGCGCTTTCCGGCAGGTTGGTTGGACGCACACCCGCTGACCCGAACCGATCTGACGGAAGAAGCACGCTTCCTGCGCAAGGCAGGGTTCCGGCTTGATTTCGCGTGATTTTGTTTCAAGTCGGCTGCGCGCCACCGTTGGAATTGGATTTTAGGAATGGTTGCAGCAACAGCCCATCCATGCGAGTTGCACGCCAGTCACGAAACGCCTTCAGCCCAATCTTCATTCCAATATGACCATCTTGCGGCTGGTCTCGGTAAGTACCAAAGAGCCGGTCCCACCAGGGTAGATTGAAACCAAAGTTGCTATCGGTTTCCACTCGGTGAATCGAGTGATGGACGCGGTGCATATCGGGCGTGACGACGAAGCACCGCAGAATCCGATCCAGTCCTGGAGAGAAGTCGATGTTGCTGTGATTGAACATCGCGGTCGCATTCAGCAGCATTTCAAATAGCAAGACTGCGACGGGTGGTGCACCCAACGCGGTGACCATGGCCAGTTTGATCAGCATGGATAGGACGATTTCCAAGGGATGAAAACGCAACGCGGTAGTCACATCCAAATCCAAGTCGGTGTGATGGGTGCGGTGCAAGCGCCACAGCAGCGCGATTTTGTGAAAGGCCACATGTTGGGCATAAACCGTCAAGTCCAGCACCAGCAAGGCTGTGATAACCGCTAGTGCCCAAGGAACGTCCAAGCGATTTAACAAGCCCCAACTCTTATCGGCCGTGACTTGTGCTGTACCGACCGCCAACAGCGGAAACAACAACCGCAGCACCACAGTGTCCACCGCGATCAGGCCAAAATTTGCCGGCCAACGGCGGACACGGAGCAAACTCAGCGACCGACGCGGCCGGCGCCATTCCCAGGCCATCATCGCCAGCAGTACGATCAGGAAAAAGCCCAGTCGGATGCTAGTCTCGTGGTGTAATAACCAATCACTCATTGAAACCATCTCCTGTCGGCGCAGTAGAGTGGCTCTATCCAGGAGCCTCCGATCTCGCTTGGACTATAATCTCGTGCCCATGTCGTTTTGACCCCATCTCTCGGCAGTTGATCATCCATCGCGGAGGAGATTCGCGTGTCCAGATTACCGCACATCATGATTGGCCAATTTCCTGGTGCTCGCCCGCGTCGTCTGCGCCGCGATGATTTTTCCCGGCGGTTGGTGCGAGAGACCGTGTTAACGGTAGCCGATCTCATCCAGCCTCTGTTCGTCATCGAAGGAGAGCGACGACGTGAGCCGGTCGCATCCATGCCAGGTGTCGAACGGCTGACCATTGATGAATTGGTGCGCGAAGCCGAAGCTCTGGTTGGCGCGGGTGTTCCGGCGGTAGCCCTGTTTCCGGTGACTGCTTTGGAAGCCAAGTCGCTGGATGCGGCCGAGGCTTATAACCCTGAAGGTTTGGCGCAACGCGCGGTGCGCGCCCTGAAGGCTCATATTCCCGAACTCGGCGTGATCACTGATGTGGCGTTAGACCCGTTCACCAGCCATGGTCAGGATGGGTTGGTAGACGAAACCGGTTATGTGTTGAACGATGAAACGGTCTCGGTACTGGTGCGCCAGGCCCTATCGCATGCCGAATCAGGGGCTGACATCGTGGCTCCTTCGGACATGATGGATGGCCGGATCGGTGCCATTCGGGAAGCGTTGGAAAGCAACGACTTTATCCATACGCGCATCTTGGCCTATTCCGCCAAGTACGCTTCCAGTTTTTATGGGCCGTTTCGCGATGCTGTCGGCTCGGCGGGCGCGCTCGGCAAGGGTAACAAATACAGTTATCAGATGGACCCTGCCAACAGCGACGAAGCGCTGCGCGAAGTAGCCTTGGATTTGGAGGAGGGGGCCGATATCGTCATGGTGAAACCCGGTCTGCCATACTTGGATATCGTGCGCCGAGTTAAGGAGCAATTCGCCGTTCCCACCTTCGTCTATCAGGTTAGCGGCGAATACGCCATGTTGATGGCGGCGGCGCAAAAGGGTTGGCTGGACGAGCGGGCGGTGATCTTAGAGTCCCTCTTGAGCATTAAGCGGGCTGGGGCGGATGCAATTTTGACGTATTTCGCCGGGCGAGTGGCTGGCTGGTTGCGAAAAGGGGTATGAAACGCTGGCGGGTTTGGCTGCTAGCGGGAACCGCCACGGTGGTGCTGAGTGGCTTCTTTTTAGCCGTCATGCGCCCGCCTGGTGGCCAAGCCTCCAGATTCGGCCAGGATTTACCCTGGCAAATCACCCGCAGTCCAGACGGCACCACGATCAGCGTATTCAGCCTGACATTGAGCCAGAGCACCGTGCGAGACGCGACGAACAAGCTGGGACGCCGCTACGACTTTGGCCTGTTCCAGGACAAAGTGGGCCAATTGAGCCTGGAAATCTATTTTCGTGATGCAGTCGTGGGGGGCCTAAACGCACGTTTGGTTTTATTGGCCCGGTTGCCGGACGATGCCCTGCAAGCGATACGGAGTCGCGCCGGTACGAGTAAACCCAGCGCCGATGGTGGTCGGCACTATCCAGTTGCCAAAGCCGATCAGGACTTGGTGTTATCAGCGCCCATCGCGGTGATCACCTTTATGCCAGTTGCCAAATTGAACCCTGATTTGGTTCGTACTCGCTTTGGCGAGCCGTCCGAGAGGATCTCGACCAAAGACGGCACCCATTGGCTTTATCCCCAATTCGGCTTAGATCTCTTGCTCGGTGAGAACGGCGAGGCGTTATTGCAATACGTCTCGCCCCCTGATTTTGCAGAGCGCTTACGATCTCCGTTGACGCAGGAAAATCGCCACTGAGAGGGGTATGATGGCTATTTGTTTTGGATGGCTATCACTCACTCAGTGAGGTCTTGGATGTCGATCAGCGTGTTGCCAACTGTGTTATTGACCCCGCGCACGATGGCCGTATAAAAGCCGGGTTTAAGACGAACGACTATGGCTGATTCGCGGGGATCAGTTGGCGCTCTGCCAGTTGCTGCAATCTCCGCTGCTTGGCTATCACGCCAATTGTTGTTGCTCGCCAAAGTGGCTTGGCCGCTGTACAGCGTCAACGTGGGATCGACCAGAGCGTTGGGAATGCCGGCAGCGCTCAGCGTCGGACCATTGGCCCGAATCAGAACCCATTTTTCCCCCGTGCCGCCGATACTGAAACTAACCAGCATCGCATTGTCGCGTTCAACCCGGCCACGAGCGGAGAGATTCGTTAAAGTGCTTGCCGTTTGCCCGGTTTCGTACATTTCAATTACCGCATTACCGGTTGTATCACTGACACCACGTACAATCGCTGTATAAAAACCAGGATTAAGCGTGATGAGAAGAGCTGGCTCTTGCAGACTTCGAGGGGCTTTACCGGTGGCTGTAATACTCGCAGCCTGGTGGTCTTGCCAGTTATCGTTATGTGCTAGCACACTTTGACCTCTGTAAAGCGTCAGGGTTGGGTCGTAGAGAAGATTGGAAGTTCTAGCGCTGGCCAGCGAAGGACCTGTGGCGCGGATCAACACCTGTTTAGGGCTGTTTCCAGTAATGCCGAAACCGGCAATCATTGCATTATCGCCAGTTCCAACCCAGCCACGGGTATAAATATTGGTGAGCGGTAAGCGCGACGGCAGAGACGCTTGATGGGACGTACTGCCCTCGGTTGATGTGTCAGTTTTAGGGGGTGCAGTAGTGACCGGGGGTGATGTGGTTGTCGTGGAACCGCTGGAGGAAGGGGCCGGACTGTTGGTGCCTTGTGTTGTTGCCTGAGCCGAGATGGTTGCGGCAACCTCATTGGAAAAGCCGCTCTGATTATTACTTTTCCCAAACGCTTTAACGGCAAAATAATAAGTTCCGGCAGGGAGATCAGGGGTCGTGTACGTCGTCGAGGTAATCAGGCTAGGCGGAGCGGGAAGGATCGTCATGTAATGCTGGGTCGTAGAACCGTAGTAGATACGATAACCCTCTACCGGGCCTGAGCTGGCGTTCCAGGCAAGCGTGATTCGAGCCGCAACGGCTGGAGAGGGCAGAAAAAGCCCACTCAGTAGGATGGCGAGCAAAAATACTGGGCTAATGGTGTTGATAAGAAATCGCATAGCCCGTAAATATTGGGTTCTGTGTCGCCCCTTTTGCTCATCACTAGCCAATAATCTACTGGCTGTCGCTGTTCCTTCACCAAGCAAAAAAGCATTCTCTAAAAACCTCAAAAAACCGTAACTTTTTAGAAACACAATCGGCATTCTCTCTAAGGCTTACCAGGTAATTTGAGCGCAGATGATAAGCTTTCTGCCGACCAAGGTCATCTAATAATAAATTTTATTTATAAAAATTAATATATTAAAAAAATATGAATACTGTGTATACTATCATAGTAATGACAAATTCACGGAATAGTTCCATTAACGGCATGTTGGCTAACCCGGATATAATTCTGGTGTTCAAAACCGATTTTTGTCATTTTAATGATGCAAGATTTGACTTAAGAAAAGTTTGGTTCGCTCCGATTGCGGGTGAGTGAAAAATTCGTGAGGCCGGTTTTGCTCAATGATTTCCCCGCCGTCCATAAAAATCACCCGATGGGCGACGGTTTTGGCAAACCCCATCTCGTGGGTCACACAGAGCATGGTCATGCCATCCTCGGCCAGCGCCACCATGGTATCCAGCACTTCCTTAATCATTTCTGGATCGAGTGCTGAAGTCGGCTCGTCGAAGAGCATGATCTTCGGATTCATGCACAGACTGCGAGCGATAGCGACCCGCTGTTGCTGGCCGCCGGACAGTTGGCCCGGATACTTGCTGGCTTGTTCGGGGATCTTGACCCGCGTGAGATAGCGCATGGCGATCTCTTCGGCTTCCTGGCGGGGCAGTTTGCGTACCCAGATGGGAGCTAGCGTGCAATTCTCCAGCACCGTCAAATGCGGGAATAAATTGAAATGCTGGAACACCATGCCGACCTCGCGGCGGATATGCTCGATGCGTTGCACGTCGTTACTCAGTTCCTCGCCATCCACTACGATGCGGCCGCGCTGGTATTCCTCCAAGCGATTAATGCAGCGGATCGTAGTCGATTTGCCGGAGCCGGATGGCCCGCAGATGACGATCCGTTCACCCTTATGCACGGTTAAATTGATGTCTTTCAGCACATGAAAAGCGCCGTACCATTTATGGAGGCTTTGGATATCGATCATGATCTGATCGGATACCGGGGTGGAGATGGCGGGAGATTGTGACTCAGGCATCGAGTGGGTTCCTAGCGCTGATGGCCGGTGTGTAGGCGTTTTTCCAAATTACGGCTATAGCGCGACATGCCAAAACAAAATAACCAGTAAACGGCAGCGGCGAAGACGTAGCCCTCGGTGGAAAAGCCGAGCCACGCTGGGTTGGTGGTGGCGTTATGAACGATATTCATCAAATCGAACAAGCCGATGATGAGCACCAAAGAGGTATCCTTGAACAGGGCGATGAAGGTGTTGACGATGCCGGGGATCACCAGTTTCAGGGCTTGGGGCAACACGATCAGGCCCATGGATTTCCAGTAGCCCAGACCAAGCGCGGCGGCGGCTTCCAACTGCCCCTTGGGAATCGCTTGTAGCCCACCGCGCACCACCTCGGCCATATAAGCGGCCTGAAACAGGGTGACGCCGATCAGTGCCCGCAGCAGCTTATCGAAATTCAGGCCAGCCGGCAGGAACAGCGGCAACATCACTGAGGACATAAACAGCACGGTAATCAGCGGAACGCCGCGCCAGAGTTCGATAAACGTCACGCATAATGCCTGAATCGTCGGCATAGTGGAGCGGCGGCCCAAGGCCAATAGCACGCCCAGAGGCAAGGCGCCGGTCATGCCGACTCCGGCAATGACCAGCGTCAGGAGCAGCCCGCCCCAACTGCTGGTTTCGACCGCTGCTAAGCCCAGAATACCGCCCCGCATCAAAACGAAGGCGAAAATGGGAAACGCGATCAGCAAGCCTAGCCCCAGCCGCCTTTTCAATTTGGCCGGTACGGTGCGGATAAACAGGGGCGCCACGCCGAAAATCAGCAGCAAAACCAGCATATCGACCCGCCAGCGCTGTGCTTCTGGATAAAATCCGTACATGAACTGCGCGAAGTGGGTGCGAATGAAAATCCAGCAAGCACCCCCCTGACCGCTACACGCCTCGCGGCTATCACCGCGCCAGGTGGCATCGAAAAAAGCCCAATTCAATACGGGTGGCAGCAGGGCATAGAGCAGATAGAGGGCCAGCGCCGTCAGTGCAATATTGGCTGGCGAGGAAAATAGATGTCGGCGCAGCCAGCCGATAGCACCGACCGCGTTGGCTGGGGGCGGCAAATCGGGATGAGGGATATGGGGCTGGGTCATAGTTTAGCGTTCCACCAGCAACGCCCGGCGGTTATACCAGTTCATCAGCAACGAGATCAGCAAACTGATGGTTAGATAAACCGCCATGGTAATCGCAATACATTCAATGGCCTGGCCAGTCTGATTAAGCACCGTGCCGGCGAATGAGGAAACCAGATCGGGATAACCGATAGCGGCGGCGAGCGACGAATTTTTCGTCAGATTCAAATATTGATTGGTGAGCGGCGGAATGATCACGCGCAATGCCTGCGGCAACACGACCAGCCGCAAGGTTTGGCCCGAATTGAGGCCCAGCGAAAATGCCGCCTCGGTCTGGCCATGGCTGACCGCCTGGATGCCGGAGCGCACGATTTCGGCGATGAAGGTGGCGGTATAGATCGAAAGTGCCAGCAGCAGCGAGGCCATTTCTGGGATCACTACCCAACCGCCGCGAAAATTAAACCCTTGCAGTTGCGGGTATTCCCAGACCAACGGTGATCCGGCCAGCCAGAACGTCAGCAGCGGCAAACCGATCAGCAAAGCCAGCGTTACGGAAAAAATCGGGAATTGCTGGCCGGTGGCTTGTTGACGCCGATGTGCCCAGCGGGCGATCCGCCATGCCAGGACAACCGCAAGCACCAGCGCAACCAGCACCCAGCTAAAACCCGCTTGCAGGTATGGGTGGGGCACATACAACCCGCGAATGTTCAGATAAATCGCCTCACCCAGGTGCAGGCTCTGCCGTGGGGCCGGCATCGCCCGCAGCACGGCGAAATACCAGAAGAAAATCTGTAGCAACAACGGAATATTGCGAAAGGTTTCGATATAGGCCAGGGCCAACCGGGAAATCAGCCAATTCTTCGATAAGCGGGCAATGCCCACCAGAAAGCCGATCAGCGTCGCCAGCACGATGCCCAGTGCCGATACCAGCAACGTGTTGAGCAAAGCTACCCAAAACACCTGGCCGTAACTGGATGACGAGGAGTAGGGAATTAGGGTTTGGACGATATCGAAGCCAGACGATGAATCGAGGAAACCGAAGCCGGAGGCGATGCCGAGGCGGCGCAGGTTTGATTGGGCGTTGTCGAAGATATACCAGCCAAACACCACAGTGGCAGTAAGAGCGATGATCTGAAAGGCAATGGCGCGCGTTTGCGGGTTGTTCCAAAACGGCGGTTTGGCCGGGATAAGAGCGGGTTCGCTCATGGTCGTTCTCGAAAATCCAGCAAAGACTGCACGAAAAAACCCCTTCCTAGCGAGGCGAGGGAAGGGGTTGAGTTTAATTACAGAGACCTAGCGCCTTCAGCGCACCGGCGGGGCATATTGCAAACCGCCCTGATTCCATAAAGCGTTCAAACCACGTTCGATTTTCAGCGGACTGCCCTTGCCGACGTTGCGGTCAAAGATTTCCCCATAGTTACCAACTTGCTTGATGACGGTCGCCATCCAGTCGTTGGCCAAGCCGAAATCCTTGCCTTTGTCGCCTTCGACGCCAAGCAAACGCTTCACGTCCGGGTTGGTGGATTTCTTCATCTCCTCGACATTCTTGGAGTTAACGCCTAATTCCTCGGCATTCACCATCACATAAAGGGTCCATTTAACCAGGTCAAACCAGTCATCGTCGCCGTGGCGGACCACCGGCCCTAACGGTTCCTTGGAGATGACTTCCGGTAACACCACATACTCATCCGGTTTGGCCAGCTTGATGCGCTGGGCATAGAGCTGCGACTGGTCGGAGGTCAGCACATCGCAACGGCCGGCCTCCAGGGATTTGGCGCTCTCATCGGATTTATCGTAGGTGATGGGTGTGAATTTCATCTTGCTGGCGCGGAAATAGTCACTTAAGTTCAGCTCGGTGGTGGTGCCAGCCTGGACGCAAACCGTAGCGCCGTCCAATTTCTTGGCGCTATTTACTCCCAGTTTCTTGTTGACCAGAAAGCCCTGGCCGTCGTAGTAGGTGACTCCGGCGAAATTCAGACCCTGGGCCGAATCGCGGCTGGAAGTCCAGGTGGTGTTGCGCGAGAGCACATCGATCTCACCCGATTGCAGGGCGGTCAGGCGCTCCTTGGCGGTCAATGGGGTGTACTTAAGCTTGGTGGCATCGCCAAACAGAGCAGCGGCAATCGCGCGGCAGACATCGACATCGATGCCGCTGTAGTTGCCTTTCTCATCGGCGAAGGAGAAGCCGGGCAAGCCGTCGCTGATGCCGCATTTGATGAAGCCGTTTTTCTTGATGGCTTCCAAGGTTGTCCCGGCGTGGGCGACACTGATAGCGCTAAGTGACAGAATGGTGACAGCAGCCAAAGGTTTCCAGCTTTTCATGGGCTATCTCCCGAAAGGGTGGGTTAAGGCGTTAGAGGTTTAAGGCATAATTAGTATTGGTCTCAATCATAGGAAAAATATAGGGTGATTTTCCGCAAAGTAGAGCTTTTATGACGGAACGGGTTTTAATAACGCGCGGCCTTGCCACAGTTCAGGCCGCCATCGCGCTGATTCACGAAGCGATGCTGTCCGATGAATTCCATGTGGGCGCCAGCTATGTCACCGAGCAAACCCCGTTGCGCCGCACCGCCGATTCGTTTTATCTGGAACCTTCGCAGGCCACGCCGGACGCCTATATCGAATGGTTACTGGCGTTGTGTCGGGATGAGCGATTTCGCATCGTCTGGCCGCAAAACCGCTGGTCGCTGTTGATCGAGCAGCAAGCCCGGTTCGCCGCCGCCGGCGTCAGCCTGATTTTACCCTGTCCAGCTACGGAAACGCTGGCGGAGATTCAGGACAAGGCGCGGGCCAATGCCCGGCTGGCTACCGTCGGGGTGCCACTACCGCAAACCATGCTGATGACCACCGGTGCAGAGTTTAACGAAGCACTGGCGACTTTGAGTGCCAGCGGGCGGCGCACCTGTGTTAAACCGGTGCGGTCGATCTACGGTCTGGGTTTTCGCTTGATCGATGATGGCAAGTCGCCGTTGGAACGCTTTCTGGCCAATGATAACTTCGCGATCAGCGCCGCTGAATTCAGTCGGCTCCTGGATGCCTCGGTGGGCCATCCGCCTTTTCTAGCCATGGAGTATTTGGCGGGCGATGAGCGTTCCATCGACTGCCTGGCTCAGGATGGTCGGCTGGTGCGTGCCGTGGTTCGACGCAAGCCCGCGAATTCCAATTGGCGCTGGCAGGTGATCGAGAATGATCCTGAAGCATGGGGAATCGCGGAATGCGCCGTCGCCGCTTTCCAGCTCAACGGGTTGATCAACGTGCAAACGCGCGAACGGATCGGCGCCGATGGCACCCGACAGCAATGCTTCCTGGAAGTGAATCCACGGATGTCGGGCGGAATTTATCTGTCCTGTCAGGCAGGGTTAAACCTGCCGTATTGGATGTTGCGTTTGCTCGGTGGCACAGTGCAAGCAGCGGCTATTCCGCAACCAGCGAGCGGGCTAAAGGTAGCCAAAATCGAACAGGCTGTGATTTTGTGATAGAAACATCGACCCCGTTACCGACGGTCGAAGCCGCGCCGCGAACCCTCTTTATTCCCATTCAGGCAGGAACCTTACAGATCCGTACCCGGCGCGAGGAATGGCCGCTGGAGGCGTGCTTGGCCTGTGCCACCCGGCAAAATCCCCGCCGTCTTTATCTCTTCGTCAGTAAGGTGTTGGGCAAGCATTGGCCGGTTAAACCGAGCCTTATGCGCGCCGTTCATCGGTCGCTTGCCGAAAAAATCGCCGATTTACCGGGACCGTTGCTGGTGATTGGACTCGCCGAAACCGCTACCGCGTTGGGCCGTGGGGTTGCCGAAGAGGCCGCGCTGCAAACTGGCCGTGATGATGTCTTGTATTTGCAAACCACTCGTTATCTCTTATCGCATCATCTTGCATTCAGCTTCGATGAATCCCACAGTCATGCGCCGGATCATGCCGTTTATCGACCCGATCCAACTTTGCGACCGCTCTTTAACGCGGCAAAGAGCTTGGTATTGGTGGACGATGAAATATCGACTGGCAGGACGTTGCTTGAGTTGGCGAGGGCCTATTTACGGGCAAATTTGGATATCGAGCAGGTGGCGTTGGTTTGCATCACCAATTGGTTGAGCCTGGAGCGACAGCGGAAAATCGGTGAAGTGCTGGGACGGCCAGTGCGGTTTCCGGCCTTGATCGAAGGGGAGTTCTGCTTCGATCCTAAGCCAGATTTTCCACCACCCGAATTGCCGTTGGTGATCGCTCAGCCGGATCGTCGGCATGATCACATCACCGCCGATCCAGCACGTACTGGCGTGCTGGCCGGCCACTGGCGTTTACCGCCGCTCCCCGATCTGCCGCTGGATCGCCCACTGGCCGTGATCGGCACCGGCGAATATGCCTACACGCCGTTTCGGGTTGCCCTGGCGTGGGAAGAGCGGGGGTGCGATGTGCGGTTCCAATCGACCACCCGTTCACCGATTTTGTTGGGCGATGCGATCACCAGCCGGCGCGAATTTTGGGACAATTATGGGGATGCCATCCCAAATTACCTCTACAACCTGGACCCAGATCGGCTGCCGGTCATCTGTTATGAGCATCCGGCGATGTTGCTCGAACACTCTCTGGCTGCTCAAATCAGTGGGTTAAGTTGGGTCACGGAGCCTGCATGTCGCGACTGATTCTGTTTCTCGATCTCGACGATACGATTTTGCAAACGGCGCCGAAGTGCCCACCGGGTGAACCGCTGATCCCGGCTGCGGTGGATCGTGCGGGCCGAGCGCTGTCATTCATGAGTCAGGGCCAGCAGCGATTATTCGATTGGTGGGCAGAGCAGGCGACGATCATTCCCGTTACAGGCCGCACTGACGATGCCCTGGCCCGCGTCCTGATCCCTTTCACATCCTGGCGCATCACCCATCACGGTGCGGTGATTCGCCAACCCGATGGCCAGTTGCCGCCGTGGTGGCACGAGGAGATAGCGCCGTGCCTCAGTGCGGCACAACCGTTGCTGCAACAACTGGCCGAGCAGCTTGGCGTCGATGCAGTCGCAGGTGGTTATCGAGTGAGCCAGCATCGTATCGAGCAGCAATTAACCTATCTCTCGATTAAAGCCGACGGTGATGGTGACGCGCTGACTCGCGTGCGTAAGCGACTGGAGGCGGAAGGATTGCCGCCAACCGTGGCCTTACACCATAACGGCAGCAATTTAGCGCTCATGGTGCGTGCTGCGCAAAAGCACCATGCGGTGCAGCGGGTGATCCAGGAATTGGCCAAAGATGGGCCGGTGCTCAGTATCGGTGCCGGTGACAGTTTGACCGACTTGCCGTTTTTGCGACTCTGCGATTTTGCTCTAGTCCCTAAGGACAGCCAAATCCAGCGCGAGACCTGGGGCGCGTATCAGCCATGATGCCGTTCACCGGGAGCTACCGGGCGGAGGACACGGTTTTTCTGCTCAAGCCGATAGCCATGGCGATGGTCGATGTGGCGAGTAAGGAGCGACTGATTCAGTCCGGTCGGCGTCATTACAGTGAGTTGCTGGCGCCGGAGCAGGTGCCCGATTCCAGTTATCTGGAGTTATTTGAAGCGCTCACTGCGCGTTACGCCCGGCGATTGGCGGGCGAGGTTCTGGCGTTGGCGTGCTATCTGCGGGATACCCGGCCTGGGCCTCTGACTATTGTTTCGCTGGCACGGGCGGGGACACCCATCGGTGCATTGCTGGTGCGGGCGCTGCGCTGGCTGGAGCAGCCCAATGCCCGGCATTATTCAATTTCTATCATTCGTGACCGGGGTATCGACGAAAACGCGCTGAAGTTCATCTTACGAGAGCAAGAGCGCAACGTGGCTGGTTTAGTGTTCGTGGATGGCTGGACTGCCAAAGGCGTTATTGCCGATGAACTGAGCCGGGCGCTGGCAGCGTGGAACGCACATCAGCCGGAACAGGTGCCTGAGGCATTGCATGTGGTATCCGATATCGGTGGTGTCGCCGAGGTGGCGGCGACCGCTGATGATTACGCCATTCCCAGCGGTATTTTGAATGCGACGGTTTCGGGGCTGACCAGCCGCTCTATTCTGAACGCGGCCATCGAACCAACCGATTTCCATGGGTGCGTGTATTACGCCGAATTTACCGCTGACGACCGCTCAACGTGGTTTCTTGATCAAGTGAGCCGACATTTTCCCAGCGTTACGTCGCTGCCGATCCAGCATGGCGCCGAGCAACGCCAGGAGCGTCGGCAGGCGATGGTTGCTTTCTTAAAGCAAGTACATGCCCGCTATCGTATCGGTGATCGCAACTTTATTAAACCGGGCGTCGCTGAAGCGACGCGCGTGCTGCTGCGGCGCCTGCCCGATCTGCTGTTGTTGCGTGATCCCGACCAGCCCGATGTCGCGCATTTGCGGTTGCTGGCAGCGCAAAAGGGGGTGACTGTGGTCGTCGATCCACACATACCGATTCAGGCCACCGCGCTGATCAGGGATTTGTCGTGATAGAAAGCGCTTTTTATCCGGCGGCGGCCCCGCGCGCCCAGGCCAGGAAGCTCTCACGGTTGCGTGAACAGATCAGCACCTTGCCAGCGCCGGCAAAACGCAACACCACGCCCTCGCCGCTGGTCGCGCTGTTCAATAAATTGCCGAGCAAGCCGGCGCCGGTTTTGGCAGTTGTCACCGAAATCTCGTAATGCAGGCCACTGTCCCAGGCAATGACATGGGCGTTATCAATGATTACGTCCTTGCCTGGTTCCACATCCAGCACGAAGATGGAGCCGAAACCGGAGACGGCCAGTTGACCCTTGCCGCTGGCTTCCAGCACGAACAGGCCCCCACTTTGGGCGAATAGGGCATTGCCGAGCTGTTGGGTGCGGGTGGTCAGATCAATGCCGGCGGTCGCGGCGACGAAGGCCCCGTCGTTGAGGGTGTAGCGTTGTGGGCCAACCTCCAGCATCTGGATAGCACCCGGCAGCATGGGCGAGAGCAAGCAATCACCATCGCCGCGCGTCGCTTCGATATGTTGTTGGAAGAACGATTCGCCGGTGGTCAGACGCCGCATCAGTGCGCGGCCAAAGCCGCCGCTCATCTTGCCTTGTAGGTCGAGTGGCGTTTCCATCATAACCATCGCACCGGATTCACAGATAAGCTTTTCGCCCTTACGCAGCGAAACGTGCAAGAAAGGGTCGATATCACCAGTGATCGTAAATGTGGGCATGGCGCACCTTTGTATAAAATAGATGAGGGGGCAGGATAAGCCGACGGTGGATTTAGCGCGTAACGCATTCGGCATAATACGGGTAGATAATCGGCTATTTAATCTTGCATCGATAGCGAGCACCAGAAAACAGTGAGGTGTGACATGCCAGGCATCTGTCGGGAAGGTGTGGTAACCGAACCTCACGGGTCGGTTTTGAGACTGGCGGAACCCTAAGCCGATGAGTACGGTTTCACCGGATTTGTGCATGAATCTGCCGGATACTCTCCAGCAGGCTTGCACCGAACCGCTCGTTGCACCGCGTGGCTTGATGGCCATGCGGTTGGGCGCCTCTCTGTATATCCCAGCGACCCGACCGGATTTGGCGGCTATCGCTAACGGCATCAAGTTACCTGGCTTGCGCTCGGTGGTTTTTTGCACCGAAGATTCAGTGCATGGTCGGGATCTGGAACGTGCACTTGCCAATGTGGCGGCTTTGTTGCCGGTCTTGGAGCCGTCTGCGTTGCTGCGCTTTATTCGGCCGCGCAATCCGATGGTGCTGTGGCGCTTGTTGCAGTTGGAGGGGATCGAGCGAATTCAAGGGTTCGCCTTGCCCAAATTCGGGCCGCACAATCTGGATGACTGGTTGCGAGTCTGGGAGCATCGCAAGAGCCAGCATTATTTGTTGCCGATCCTGGAGACGGTCGAAACTTTCGATCATCGCAAGATGGAGTTAGTGCGGGATCGGTTAGCGGATAACGAGTTGCACGAGCAGATTTTGTGTCTGCGGATCGGGGGCAACGATCTGCTAAACCTGCTCGGTATTCGGCGGGGCCGGGGCGCGACGGTTTACGACACACCCTTGCGCGATACCATCGCCGATCTGGTGCGGATTTTCCATCCGGCGGGTTATCATTTGAGCGCACCGGTCTTCGATTATCTCGACACGCCAGAGGTGCTGGCGCGCGAGGTAGCCGCCGATTTGCAACATGGCTTGGTCGGCAAAACCGCGATTCATCCAGCGCAAATTCCAGTGATTGAGGCCCTGTATCGGGTCGCGTTGGATGACTACGAGACGGCAAAAGCGGTGCTGGCCCCCGATGCGGCGGCGGTGTTTCGGCGTAATGATTCGTTTTGCGAGCCTGCCACCCACTGGCGGTGGGCAACAGGCGTGCTGGCGCGGGCCGGGGTGTTCGGTGTGGCGGCCTGATGGGGGCCGTCGGATTCTCTGATGGTGCGCTACAGAGCAGATTACGGAACCGGCGCTGCGAATTCGAAGGAATCGTAGAACAAGCGGTCTTCGGGTAAGCCTTGTGCAGCGAACACTGCCTTGGCAGCTTTGATCATCGGTGGTGGGCCACTCATATAAACCGTATGCCCATCCAACGCCGGATAGTCGGCGGCCACCGCTTCGTGTACCCAGCCCGTGCGACCTTGCCAGTCATCTTCCAAGCGGGGTTCCGACAGCACTGGGGTATAGCGAAAGTTCGGGTGATCTCGCATCCATTGACGCGGCAGCTCGTCCAAATAGAGATCAACTTTTGCCCGGACACCCCAGTAGAAGTGCAAGGGTTGATCCAGCCCGATATGAAAAGCGTGCTCCAAGATGCCTTTGAGTGGCGCAAATCCGGTGCCGCCACCGATCAGAATGATGGGAAACGCTAACTCCTCCCGCAAAAAAAAGGTTCCCAGCGGCCCTTGAAAGCGGAACAACGCTTTCTCTTTCATCCTCTCGAACAGATAGCCAGTGAAAAAACCGCCGGGCACCTGCCGTGCGTGCAATTCCAGCAAAGTATCGGCATGTGGCGGATTAGCCAGCGAGAAGCTACGCCGCCGACCGTCCGAAAGCAGGATATCCACATACTGCCCGGCCAGAAACTGGAGGCGTTCGGTGCTCGGTAAGCGCAGGTAAAGTCGCAGTACGTCTGGGGCCAGTAACTCTCGCTGTTCCACCCGGCAGGGCATGGTTTTAATGGGGATATCGCCGCTGGTTTTGATCTCGCGCGCTTCGATCACCAGATCTGAGCGTGGTCTGGCCTGGCAGAGTAAAACTTTACCTTCGCTCGCCTCACGTTCGCTAAGGCCGGGTGGCCGTCCATCTGGATACGCGATCTCGCCCGTGACCAACTTGGCCATACAGGCGGAACAGGTACCGGCCCGGCAGCCGTAAGGTAGCATGACCCCTTTCTCTCGCAGGGCCGCATCCAAAATCGGCTCATTTTCGGCGACTTGCAGCAGGCGGCCACTGGGTTGTAGCGTAACGCGATAAGGCATGATGGCTTGGACTCGTGAGGCAATGGGTGCGGGCTGTTAGAGTCAATAGGTGGTGAGCGGTTCGCTGGCCCTATAGACCTAGCTCTCCCCAAAGGGCATCCACCCGTTGCTTAACCGCCTCGGTCATGGCGATGGGTCGTCCCCAGGGGCGAGTGGTTTCACCTGGCCACTTGTTGGTGGCATCGAAGCCGATCTTTGAACCGAGACCGGATACCGGCGAGGCGAAATCGAGATAATCAATCGGCGTATTTTCAATGGTAACGGTATCCCGCGCTGGGTCCATGCGAGTAGTCATTGCCCAGATTACGTCTTTCCAATCGCGGGCATTGATATCATCATCTACGACGATGACAAACTTGGTGTACATGAACTGACGCAGAAAGGACCAAATGCCCAGCATCACCCGTTTGGCGTGACCGGGATACTGCTTGCGCAGTGATACTACCGCCAATCGGTAGGAACAGCCCTCCGGTGGCAGATAAAAATCCATAATTTCAGGAAATTGTTTTTGCAGAATGGGTACGAAGACCTCGTTCAGCGCCACGCCTAAAATCGCCGGTTCATCCGGTGGTCGGCCGGTATAAGTGCTGTGGTAGATCGGGTTTTCTCGGTGGGTGATGCGCTCGACAGTGAAGACCGGAAAGTGATCGGTTTCGTTGTAGTAACCGGTGTGATCGCCAAAAGGGCCTTCCAAAGCGGTTTCACCCGGTGCGATATGGCCTTCCAGGACAAACTCCGCCGAGGCCGGTACCTGTAATTCGCTCCCCAGGCAGTGCGCCAGTTCGGTGCGAGAACCGCGCAGCAAACCGGCAAATGCATATTCGGACAGCGTATCCGGTACGGGGGTGACCGCCGCCAGAATCGTGGCCGGATCGGCGCCCAGCGCCACAGCGACCGGAAACGGCTCACCGGGATGGGCCTGTTGCCATTCACGAAAATCCAGCGCCCCGCCCCGGTGTGACAACCAGCGCATGATTACCTTGTTTCGACCGATCACTTGCTGGCGATAAATACCAAGATTCTGGCGTGGCTTGTGTGGGCCACGGGTGGTCACCAGCCCCCAGGTGATCAGCGGCCCCGCGTCTTCCGGCCAGCAGGTTTGGATCGGTAGCTGGGGCAGATCGACCGCCGGTCCTTCACGGACGCATTCCTGACATGCGGGCCGACTGACGTTTTTCGGCGCCATGTCGAGCACCTTCTTGAAAACTGGCAGTTTCTCCCAGGCATCGCGCAGCCCTTTAGGTGGTTCAGGCTCCTTAAGAAAAGCCAACAATTTGCCGACTTCCCGCAGCGCTGCAACCTCGTCCGCTCCCATGCCTAAGGCCACCCGCCTTGGTGTCCCAAATAGATTAGCCAATACCGGGGTGGTATGGCCTTTGGGATGCTCAAATAACAGCGCCGGGCCGCCGCCGCGCAGCACCCGGTCACAGATCTCAGTCATCTCCAGATTCGGGTCTACCGTTACCGCGATACGCCGGAGTTCACCCAACCGTTCCAGTTGGGCGATGAAGTCCCGCAGATCCTTATATTGCATTCGTCAGTTCTCATCAGGCCGTAAAAAGGCCCGTTCAGATCGTGGAACAAAAATTCTACCAGCGAACCAGGGTGATACGCTCGCTTTCACACGCTAGACTTGCGGAGCATAAACGTACTCGTCATACCATTCACGCCTCGCCTGATCTTGGGAGACACCATGAAGTTTTTGCTCCGCTTGGCGGCAGCCATTGATGTGCTCAACGCGGCCATTGGCCGCTGGATGACTTGGCTGATCCTGTGCTGCACCTTGATCAGCGCCTTGGCGGCTACACTGCGTTATGGGTTTGATTGGGGTTCCAATGCCTTGTTAGAAGCACAATGGTTCATGTTTGGGCTGGTGTTTCTCTTCTGCGCGGCCTGGACCCTGCAAGTCGGTGGTCATGTCCGCATTGATATCCTGTATGCCCGGCTCAGGCCGGTGGTCCGGTTATGGATCGACATTCTGGGCAGCTTGCTGTTCCTGTTGCCGGTTTGCCTGTTGATTGCCTTTGACTCCTGGAATTTCTTTTTAATCGCCTATCGCACGGGTGAGGGTTCACCAAACCCTGGCGGTTTGCTGTGGTGGCCGCTCAAATTGGCGATTCCGGTGGCGTTCTCTCTGCTGAGCCTGCAAGGCATTTCTGAGATCATTAAAAATGTCGCGGCGTTGACAGGGCATCGGGCGCTCCCTGAGTTTCGGGGAGGGCACTGAGATGGCTGCATTTCTTATCGCCAACATGGCGCCGATCATGTTTTCGGCGCTGGTGGTGTTCTTACTGATCGGCTATCCAGTTGCTTTTTCGTTAGCGGCCGTGGGCATAGCCTTCGGGCTGCTCGGCATCGAGCTCGGCCTGCTGACCCCAAACTTGCTGCAAGCATTTCCCGACCGGGTGTTCGGGATCATGAAAAACGAGATTCTACTGGCCATCCCGTTTTTCACCTTCATGGGGCTGGTGCTTGAACGCAGCGGCATGGCTGAGGAATTACTCGATACTATCGGCCAGCTATTCGGTGGCATACGGGGCGGATTGGCTTATGCAGTGATTTTTGTCGGCGCACTGCTAGCCGCCACTACCGGTGTGGTCGCCGCTTCAGTGATCGCTATGGGATTGATTTCCCTGCCGATCATGCTGCGTTATGGCTATGACCGGGCGCTTGCCTCCGGCGTGATCGCCGCCTCCGGTACGCTGGCCCAGATTATCCCGCCCTCTCTGGTGCTGATCGTCATGGCTGATGTGCTGGGCCGCTCGGTGGGCGACATGTACAAGGGGGCATTTATTCCCGGTTTGATCCTGACCAGCCTGTATGTGATATGGGTGTTTCTCAACACGGTATTTCGACCGCAGCTGGCGCCGGCTTTACCACCGGAGGCGCGCACCGTGCGCGGTTGGGCGCTGCTCCGGCGGGTGGCGGTAGCCATGGTTCCGCCGTTGCTGCTGATTTTTCTGGTGCTCGGCAGCATTTTCATCGGTTGGGCTACCCCAACCGAGGGCGGTGCCCTGGGGGCGGTCGGCGCCTTGGGGCTGGCCTTGGCCAAAGGTAAGTTTAACCGGACTATGCTGGTGGAGGCCATGCACAGCACCGCCAAGATCACCAGCTTTGTGATTTTCATCTTGATCGGTGCCAGCGTCTTCAGCCTGGTTTTTCGCGGCGTCAATGGCGATCTGTGGGTTGAGCACCTGTTGCTGGATTTGCCCGGTGGTCAACTGGGGTTCCTGATCGTCGTCAACACCATGGTGTTCTTACTGGCGTTCTTTCTCGATTTCTTTGAGATCAGCTTCATCATCTTGCCGCTGCTGGCACCGGTCGCCGAGAAGTTGGGCATTGATCTGGTCTGGTTTGGCGTGCTGATAGGCGTGAATATGCAAACCTCGTTCATGCACCCGCCGTTTGGTTTCGCCCTGTTCTACCTGCGCAGCGTTGCTCCGCCGGAGGTGCGGACTGGCGATATCTATTGGGGAGCGGTGCCATTTGTGGTCATTCAGGTCATCATGGTCGCGCTGATCATTATTTTTCCATCCCTGGTCACGGTGGGTTTGGATCGTCCGGTGCATTCGGGGGGGGCGACACCGGTGCAGATTCTGGCGCCTGAAGAGGGACAGGCTGGCGGTAGAACCGACCAACAACCGGACGATACCGCCGATTTGTTTAACCGGTTGCAGAAACCGGCTCAGTAGAGGGCAACAAAAAACCCGGATGCCGCAATGGCGTCCGGGTTTTACGTAACAATGGCCGAGATTGGCTATTTCTTAGCGCGCAATTGAGCCTGCATGAAGCCCGATAGCGCGCCTTCTGGCAACCCTAACCAAATATCAGAGGTCTGTTGGAAGGCTCGCAGGGAATCAAACAGCTTTTTGAAATCCGGATTCTTGGCCGATTCTTCAGCGTAAATCTTTTGCGCCGCATCGTAAGCCGCTTTTAATACGTCGTCCGGATAGCGCCGCAGTTGGGTGCCGTTTTGCACCAAGCGTTGGATGGCTGGCGGGTTTTTGGCATCGTAGGCCGCCATCATGCCAAGATTGGCCTCGGTAGCGGCGACTTCAAAGGCCGCTTGATAGGCTCTGGGCAGTTTTTCCCATTGTTCCTTGTTGATCAAAAAACTGATTTGTGGACCTGGTTCCCACCAACCGGGGTAGTAGTAGAACTTGGCGACTTTATAAAACCCCAATTTTTCATCGTCGTAGGGTCCTACCCACTCGGCGGCATCAATAGCGCCGCGCTCCAGCGCCGGATAAATCTCACCGCCCGGCAAGGCTTGCGGAACCGCACCCAACGCCGAAAATACCTCAGCGCCAAAGCCTGGAATCCGCATTTTCAAGCCCTTAAGATCTTCCAGCGATTTGACTTCTTTGCGGAACCAGCCACCCATCTGGGTGCCGGTGTTGCCACCGGGGAAATTGACGACGTTGTATTTTGCGAAGAATTCGCGCGCCAGGGTTAGCCCTTCCCCGTAATAATACCAACCGTTCATTTGCCGCGCATTTAGGCCGAACGGAATGGCGGTATCGATGGAAAAGGCTTTGTTTTTGCCGTGAAAGTAATAACCGCAGGTATGGCAGCATTCCACCGTATTCTGCTGCACAGCATCCAGCACCCCAAACGGTGGGACGATCTCGCCGCCCGCGAAAACGCGCATCTTAAACTTGCCGTCGGTCAGCTCGGCGATGCGTTTCGCCAACACCTCGGCGCCGCCGTAAATGGTATCAAGGCTCTTGGGGAAGCTTGATGCAATCCGCCATTCAATAGTCGGAGTTCCTTGCACCGCAGTAGCGGGGGTTGGCGCCGGCGCCGGGGCCGGGGCTGCGGCAGGGGTCTGGGCCAGTGCGGGTATGGTTCCGCCGGCCGCGACAGCCGCTAAACCCAAACCCGTTTTTTTCATAAACTCACGACGTTGCATGTCTTCCTCCACACGATTTTTTTGACAACGTTCCGGCCAGCTAAAGCGCTGGCCGGCTGTCTCTTAAATTTATCAGATGTTCACAGGATTTCACCTGTCGGGGGTGAATCGAGCGATTGAACGAGGCGGTCGGCTTGGGGTTACGGGTTAGCTGATCAGGTCGCCGCTGGGGCAGGGGGTGACACGGGGCCTTGTAATTGGGCCGCATCGGTGGCTGACAGCATTGCTCCCTGTTTCTCCGGCGGGTTGCCGACCAGCAGTTGCAGCCCGGAACGGAAGCATTGGCTGGCGTAGGTCAGCTCGTGCAGCGAGGTCGCCAGTTCCCCCAATTCTTGATAAGCATCCGGGGTGGGTAATCGCTTGATGCTTCGCTCCAAATAGTCCCGAGCTTTGTCATTTTGTTGGCAGCGTTTGGCCAGCCGACCCAGGGTGAGTAGCAGATAAGGGTCTTCACCGTGTTTAGCGAGCCAGCCTTCCGCCGTAGCCAATTGGGCGGTGGCGTTGCCGCGACCGAGCAGGCCGTAACCGACGGCCAGTTTGGCATTCCAGCGCCGGTTGATTGCTTCACGTAGCAGGATCTCGGCATCATCGATTGCTTCGCAGTCGCGCAGTGCCGTCGCATAATCAACCAGAAATCCCTCATCTTCTTCGCGCAGGGCCGCTGGTGCTCGCTTCCACAACGCACGCAGACGTTCCAGCGAATTGCCGGCTGCCGCGCTTTCCAGCAGACCGTGATAGGTTTGTTGCTGCAATTCCACAAAGGTTTGGTTGCTGAGCACATTCTGTTTTTTCAATTCGGCTAACAGTTGTTCGAGGGGTTCCCAGGCAGCCATTTGCCGGTAGGTTTTTGCCAGCCAGTGCAATACGCCCGGATGACGCGGGTGCGAGGTGTGCAATGATTCAAGGAGCGGGCGCGCTTGCTCAGGTTTTTGGTCATCCAGCAAAAACTCTGCCCGAGTGAGTTGGACCGTCACTGGATCAGCACCCTGGCACTCTTCGGCTTTGCGCAGATGAAGATCCCGCCGCCATTTTTCTTCGCTGCTTTGGTGGCTGGCCCGTGCGGCAGTCAGATAATGCTGGGCGGGCATTTCGCTACCGCTAGCCCCTTTCAACAGTACTTTCTCGGCCGCCGCTGCATGGCCCGCCGCCATTTTTTGAAGGCCCTCATCAAACAACTGGCGTGCTCTCTGTTGTTCCCACCGACGACTCGCGGCTGAGGTCAGTGCAGGCGACCGCCAAAAGCGGATGCCAAATCGAACCAGGAAATAAAAAACGCCAAACAGCAGAAACAGCGTAATGATGAAAATGGCGAAGCTGGTCTCAATGGTCCACTGACCAATACTGACCATGGCATAACCGGGATCTTGCCGAAGGAAAAGGGCGATCCAGACCGAGACGAACAGCGTGATGATGGTGCCAAACAGCACTTTCATGGCCGTCCCTCCCGACCGAGGGCCGGTTGGCTTACCGTAGCTGCTTCCCGCGCAGCACGAATCGGTTGCCGGCGGCTTAGCACCTCATTAAAAGCCTGTTGGATACCGGTCAGATCAGGCAGATAGACGTTAAATTCCACCTCACGCACGGCCTTCAGTTCGGCGAGGAGCGTGCTGACACGCGAGTCGCGCGTGTCGAAATAGGTGTTTAGCCATTTGTTGGCCAGTTCAGCAGAATCCTGATAGGTTTGAGCGTCACTGCGTAACAAGGCTGCTCGCATACTTTCCAGTTCCAGCATCAGATTTTGCCGCAAGAAAAACTCCTCCTCCATGGCAACCAGCGGCGGTGCTTCGCTACGGACCCGACGGATCACCACGATATCCTTGAATTGTTGCCAGACTGCCTCGCCGGCTCGTTCCCACCAAGGCAGCCCAGCGGTATCCGGGCTGATCGCCGCGTTTGCAGAGGGCTTGACCCGATCTTTAATATCCGGCACGCCTGAATCGATCTTAATCGGTAGCTTGGCGACTTGAACGCCCATTTCCATGAGCTTGTGCGCTAAGCCAGAAAAGTCGGGAAGTTTCGCGCCACGCAAGCTGCTGATCGCTTCACCGAGCATGGTTTGCAGGGGGGCCATGGCGCTCTCATCAACGGCCTTCAGGCGCTGTTGGGCGGTCTCTAGCGCTAAGCGGGCTGTGGGGACGTTACGTTCGAGCTTGAGCTTGCTATCCGCCAACCGTAGCAGGTAATCGACTTCAGCCAGCGGAAAAGCATTTATGTCGCCACCCTTAGTGGCTAGGGTTCGCAGGGTTTCCAGGCTTTCGGCCAGCCCTGTATCGGCCAAGCGGGCATTTTTTAACTGATCGTCCACTTTGGCTAGCTGCGTCTGCTGTGCCTGCACTTGCGCTTCGAGTGCCTGGCGCTGCTTTTGAGCCTCCGCTTTTTGGATGTCGGAGTTTTCACGCAGCAGTTTAATCTCGCCCTTGAGAACCTCATTCTCGCCTTTCTGTAACTCCATGGCGTTTTTGAGTGGCTGCAAATCACCCGCCAGGCCAAGCGCTTGGCCTTTGAGATCCTGGCTTTCGGCGCGGGCTTGATCGAGTGTCGTCTTCAAACCCTGGACCTGTTGCAACTGGGTTTTCAGCGCTTGCAGTTCTGGATTGATTTGGGCAGTCGCTTGCTTGACGGCAGCCTCCAAGCGGGCGGGATGGCTGGCGCGTTCTTGTTGCCATAGGTACCAAAGGTAGCCGCTGCCGCCGAAAGCGCCCAACGCCAAGAGCAGTGCGAAGCTCGCCAAACCGCGACCGCCCTTGGGTGGAGGGCTTGTTGCGGTACGGGTGGGGGGAGCGGTGGTGGCCGCCGCTATCGGCGCAGCCTTCGTGGTGACATTATCCGATGTTGTCTCTGTCATATCGCGTTACCAAGCTGAGCTGGAGAAGAGGTAGCCGCGAGCTTGAGCAGCGCGGCGATGATCGCTTCGTCACTGGCCTCGTCGGCGACCAGAAGGTGGCGGCAACCGAGTTCCGCCGCAGTCTGTCGGGTACGGGCGCTGAGCACGATTAATGAGGTTTCCTGGAGAGCATCTTGCCCGGCTTTGCCTAGCATATCAAACAGATTCAATAAACTCTCGGTGCTGGTGATGACCACGGCGCCGATTGCACCACACCGCCAATGTTCCAGAAGCAATCCGGCATCCGCTACCGGCCGCTCACGTCGATACACCGTGGCCCGATCCACGCGAGCGCCCCGCTCGGTCAGGACATCACCCAGCAGCGGCCGACCCCCTTCGCCACAGACGATGAGGATGGCCTGTTCGGCCACTTGCTCAGGACCCAACAGCGCCAAAAGCCCTTCGCTGGTGAAATCGGCCGTCGGTTGCAGGCACTGGTCGATCCCTGCTTGGGTCAATCTGCGGGCAGTTGCTCGACCGATGGCGGCGATTTCTAGGGTGGGAGGCCAGCCACCGTATGTCTGGATGAGCGGCAAGGCGCGTTCTACGGCATTGGGGCTGGTGAAGATCGCCAGCCGGTAGTGTGCCAGCCGGCCAAACGCAGTCAGCGCCAGATTCCAGTCGTGCGGTTCCTGGATGGAGAGGGCAGGGCAGCGAATGGCCGTGCCTCCATGGTGCTCGATCAACTGGCAAAGCGGTTCTGCTTGGTGTTCCGGTCGGGTCACTAACACGCCCAAGCCGTGCAGCGAAGAGGTCATTGCGCGATGACCGTCAAGAAAGAGCAAAAACTCGTTGCAGAATCGCGTCCGCACCGCGATCCAGCAGATCTTCCGCCAAGGTTATCCCCAACGCGGAGGCCGCCAGGGTTGGTCCACGCACCTCACCGGCGATGATCTGGGTACCGTCTGGCTCACCGACCAGACCACGCAGCCATAATTCGTCACCTTCCAGGACGGCATAACCGGCGATAGGCACCTGACAGCCGCCTTGTAAGCGGGTATTGAACGCTCTTTCTGCGGTTAAGCGTAATCGGGTGGGCGGATCGTCGAGCACAGCGAGCAGGTTATGGACCTTGGCATCGTTGCTGCGGCATTCCACGCCGATGGCGCCTTGGCCGATGGCAGGTAGGCTGAAGTCCGGTTGCAAAATCTGGGCGATACGGTCGGCCAGCCCCAATCGTTGGAGGCCGGCGGCGGCCAGAATGATGGCATCGAATTCCCCGGCATCCAGTTTAGCCAACCGGCTGTTGACGTTACCGCGCAAGCTGGTGATTCGCCAATGGGGATAATGGGCCGCCAACTGGCATTGTCGGCGTAGGCTGGAGGTGCCGACTCGCGCATTGGTGGGCAAGCTGCCTGGATTGGCATAGCGGTTAGCGACAAAGGCATCCCGTGGGTCTTCGCGCGCTAAAATAGCGGCCAAACCCAGGCCATCGGGAAAGGCCATCGGTACATCTTTCATGGAATGAACGGCCAGATCGGCGCGACCTTCCAGCAGACCCTCCTCCAGTTCCTTAACGAATAAGCCTTTGCCGCCGATTTTGGCGAGTGGGCTATCGAGAATGCGGTCACCGCGCGTAACCATGCCGAGTAATTCGACGCGCAAACCGGGATGGGCCTGCCGCAGGCGTTCGGCGACGTGTTCGGCTTGCCAGAGGGCGAGGGCGCTTTTGCGAGTGGCGATGCGTAGGGTATCGGAATCCATGGTTTTGCTAAACTATGCCGTTCCTTAAATTTTCACGATGATAATTCAAAGAATAACTGATGAACGATCAGCAAACCAATAAGAGCTGGGGCGGGCGATTCACCGAAAGCACCGATGCCTTCGTTGCGGCGTTTACCGCCTCGGTCGAGTTCGACCGCCGAATGTACCGGCAGGACATCGCGGGTTCCATCGCCCACGCCCGCATGTTGACGCGGATCGGGGTGCTGACCGAGGCGGATTGTGCGGCGATTATTGCCGGCCTAACGGAGATTCGCGCTGAAATCGAGCGCAGCGACTTTGAGTGGTCCGTGGCGCTGGAAGATGTCCACATGAACATTGAGGCGCGGCTGACCGAGCGGATCGGTGCCGCCGGCAAGCGCTTGCACACCGGACGCTCGCGCAACGATCAGGTTGCCACCGATATTCGCCTGTATCTGCGCGATGCGATTGACGCCATTGGAATGGAACTCAAACGGTTGCAAGGTGGCCTGGTCGCGTTGGCAGCCCAAGAGGCGGCGACCATCATGCCGGGTTTTACACATTTGCAAGTCGCCCAGCCGGTCACTTTCGGCCATCACCTGCTGGCCTGGTTTGAGATGCTGAAACGTGATGGCGCCCGCTTGGCCGATTGCCGGAAACGGGTCAATATCATGCCACTGGGTGCGGCGGCGCTGGCAGGAACCAGCTATCCGTTGGATCGGGACTATACCGCTCAGTTGTTGGGCTTTGACGCGCCGACCGCCAATTCGCTGGACGCGGTGAGCGACCGCGATTTCGCCATCGAATTCGCCGCTGCTGCGGCCATTCTCCTCACGCATCTGTCGCGGATGTCTGAGGAACTGGTGCTATGGTCTTCGGCGCAATTCGACTTCATTGATTTGCCGGATCGATTTTGTACCGGCTCGTCGATTATGCCGCAGAAGAAAAACCCGGATGTGCCCGAATTAGTGCGCGGCAAGGTGGGGCGAGTCAATGGGCATTTGATTGCTTTGTTGACCTTGATGAAGAGTCAGCCCTTGGCTTACAACAAAGACAATCAGGAAGACAAGGAGCCGCTGTTCGATACGGTGGATACTGTGCTCGGCTGTCTGCGCGTGTTCGCCGATATGGTGCCAGCGCTGCGGCCGAAGCGTGAAATTATGCTGCAAGCGGCCCGGCGCGGCTTCGCTACCGCAACTGATTTGGCCGATTATCTGGTGTGCAAAGGGCTGCCGTTTCGTGATGCGCATGAGGTGGTGGGTAAGGCGGTGCGGTTGGGGGTCGAGACCGGGCGCGATCTGGCTGAGATGAGCCTGGCGGAATTGCAGCATTTTTCGCCATTGATCGAGAACGATGTATTCGACGTTCTGTCTTTGGAAGGTTCGGTGGCGGCCCGCAATGTGTTGGGCGGCACCGCCCCGGCGCGGGTGCGAGCGGCGGCGGCGGCGGCACAACAATGGCTGGCTGAGACTGAATAATGCCATCTGTGGTGATCTGCGTTGTTTGGAAAGGCCCAATGGAACGACTCGGCGCGGCGTGGTCTATGTTTGGCAACTTTAACTTTGGGAGCGTCCCTTGATCCGCCAATTGTTATCGCTGGTGCTGGGCCTGTTGTTGGTGTCGCCGGCTTGGGCAGCCCCGTCGCAGGTACAGCGCTACTTCCAAGAACTCCGTTCGCTGCGGGCCGATTTCAGCCAGTCGGTCTACGACGACCGGGCGCGGGTGATGCAGAGCGCCAGCGGCCGGATGTTAATGCAAAAGCCCGGTAAGTTTCGCTGGGATTATCGCGCGCCTGCTGAACAGATCATCGTTGCTGATGGCGCGCGCTTGTGGGCTTACGATGTCGGCTTAGCGCAAGTCACAGTACGCAAATTGGATAAAGCCTTAAGCTCTACGCCACTGGCGCTGTTGACCGGCGAGGTGCCGCTTGAAGAGACGTTTGACATCGGCATGGCACGCCAGGCCGAAGGACTGACCTGGTACGACCTGACGCCCAAACAGCCGCAACCGGAATTTCGGTTGTTGCGCGTTGGCTTCAAGGGCGAGTTGTTGGTCAGTTTGGAAATGGAGGACGGTTTCGGGCAGCGCACCCGGCTGGATTTCCAGAAGTTGGAGCGCAACCCGCCGCTCGATCCGGCGCTGTTGAAATTTACGCCACCTCCCGGCGTGGATGTGGTCGGCGATGCCGGATAAGGGGGTCAGCACCGACTCCTTGCGGCCGCTAGCCGACCGGTTGCGGCCGCGCCATCTCAATGAATTTGTTGGCCAAGATCATCTGTTGGCGCCGGGTAAACCGTTGCGGGTGGCCATTGAGCGGGGCCAACCGCATTCCATGGTCCTGTGGGGGCCACCCGGTACCGGCAAAACGACGCTGGCGGAGCTGTTGGCCAACGCCTGTCAGGCCGAATTCATCCGTCTCTCGGCGGTGATGGCCGGTGTCCGCGAGATTCGGATGGCGGTGGAGCAGGCGCAAGCGCTTTGGCGTGCCGAAGCGCGGCGTACCGTGCTGTTCGTCGATGAGGTGTATCGCTTTAACAAAGCCCAACAAGATGCCTTTCTCCCCTACGTCGAGGATGGCACCCTGACCTTCATTGGAGCAACCACGGAAAATCCTGGGTTTGCTCTCAATAACGCGCTGCTGTCGCGGGTGCGCGTGTATGCACTTGGCAGCTTGGACGCCGTTGCCATCCAACAGGTGATCGTGCGGGCGCTACACGATCCGCAGCGGGGATTGGCCGACCGCTGGTCGCTGACCGAGATTGCGCAGGCCCAACTTGCGCACGCGGCCGATGGCGATGCCCGGCGTGCCTTGATTTGGCTGGAACTGGCAGCGGAGCTGGCCCAGGCGCGGGATATCACGCTGGAGTCCGCGTTAACCGAGGTGATGAGTGATGGGGCCGGGCGGCTCTTCGACCGGGGCGGTGATTTGTTCTACGATCAGATCTCGGCCTTGCACAAGGCGGTGCGCGGCAGCAGCCCGGATGCGGCGCTCTATTGGCTGGCCCGGATGCTGGATGGTGGTTGTGATCCGCTCTACATCGCCCGCCGAGTCGCCCGCATGGCCAGTGAAGACATCGGCAATGCCGACCCGCGCGCTTTGCAACTGGCCTTGAATGCCTGGGCGGCGCAGGAGCGGATGGGTAGCCCGGAAGGCGAACTGGCCATTGCTCAGGCGGTGGTCTATCTGGCGGTAGCGCCGAAAAGCAACGCGGTCTATACCGCTTTCGCCGCCGCCCGCCGCGATGTAGCGCGTCATGGTACTTTGGAGGTGCCGGCTCACTTGCGCAATGCCCCTACGCCGTTGGCCCGCGAGCTAGGACACGGCGAAGATTATCGTTATCCTCACGATGAGCCGGGTACTTACGCCGCCGGCGAATGTTACTTTCCAGAGGTGTTGCGCGAGGCTCGTTACTATCGACCAACGGCTAGCGGGCTGGAAGGGCGGATCGGCGAGAAATTGGAACGGTTGCGGGAGTTGGATCGCCAGAGCGGTCGGCGGCGCTATCGCTAGCCTGAAAAAATCTGGGTCGGCGGTCTTCCAAGGGGTCTGGCGTCGCTGTTGGACCGAGCACTATCTGCGCAGATAAGCCAGTTCCTTCGGCAGAGCGATGTTGTTGCCGAAGTAATCTTCGCCATAGCCGGAGTTGGCCAGCAGTTCAAGATCTTTCAAGACCCGCTTGTCGCCGACGAAGGCAATATTCAGGTCCGTCTTGATATCCAACTGGCCGGTCGCCTGCAATCTGGCGATTTCCTTGACCACGGTTTCGAGCAGGATGCCGTCTTTGTTGAACTCCTCGGATAGTTGCAGAGGTTGTTGATAAACGATGAGCTTGCTTTGCTGTGCCAGCCTGACAATGATATCGAGTACGGCGGCACGGGTTTCGTTGTCGCTGAGCGGGGTCTGAGGCAGCGGCAGGCGGGCAATCTCCGACACCAACCAATGCCGCTTATGTGCGTTGATCTTTTCGTTGGCTCGAAAAATGTCCATCGGTGTTCCGGCATCGTAAGGTTGACCATCCAACTCCATGATGACCTCACTCCCATAGTGCCGCACGATGCGCGCGACGAGGGTTGAGGGGCGAACGTGGAACCCCCGGTAAGACGGGACAGGTACGTCGATTCGGCCGGTTTCCGCATAATGCTTGAGCATGGTGTGGCAAAGACAGCGGCCACATGTCAGATACAGCCCGGCGAATGCGATGGCGTAGTTCATTAGGATGGATAACAGCGTTTTGAGCGCAATGACCGGTTTGCGTCGCAACGTGGAATCCCCGGTATGCACGTTGAGATGGCGCTCGTAGTAGTGGATCAAATAGGTTGCGATTTCCAACAAACGGAAGACGACGCTGATGTGGCCACGCAGGGTGGGGAGATCGTCGTCCAGATATTCGATTTCAGTTTCAGAAACATAGGTGTCGTAAAGGGACTGAAGACAGTGAAATCCCACTTTCAAATAGCGAAGACTTTCTTCGCTGATCGGGTCGGGGAAACAGGTCGGATAGTCCTTGGGTTGAATTTTCTCGACGCTGTTCAACAATTCGCTTTTAGCCGCCAGATTCAGATAAGCGGTGGCGAGATGAGTGGCTGTTTCCGCCGCACTTTTGATTCTTCGGGCTGAACGGTCGCGGGGTAGGCGGCCGGCGGGTAGATGCTCGGTATAATTTTCCGTCCAACCTGTTGTGGCGGGAATGGCGAGTCCTAAATCTGTCGCGTGTAGTAGTAGCCACTTCGCCGTCCTGACCAAAACCTTGTGGGTGATCTTAAGGCAACGCGCAGTGGCTCCGGGAAAATCCCGCTCAATGGGTAATAAACGATAGGAAGGTAGGCAATGGTGGATATGGAACAGTTCGTAAGTGACATTGGCAAACAGCTTGATGGCCGCCACCAGCGACCGAAAGCGACACCACTGGCGGTTGTTCCGTGCCCCGTAGGCATCCAGCAATTCTTCAGTTTGCAAAGCTTGGGACAGGACATCGATAATCAGCGGACGAGAGAGCGAAATCGGTTGTGGACTGCGCTCTGCCAGCAGGCGAGCGATCCATAGCAGCTTGGCGGCACGCTCGGTGATCAGGACAATAAACTGCTCATTATCGATGAGGACCGGGGTGGTGTGGCTTGCCGGGTGGTCCTTAGTCGATTGAAATTCGTGACGCAGCACAGCGTTACTCCGCCGCTTGAGCTTGAAGTGCTCCAACATACCGGAAATTACGATGTAACACTATGCGGTTTTGCTCAATAAAGCGGGTAAAATTGCCAGGCGGAAAGATTGTATTGATCACCTTTTTATATCATCATAATTCTTGGATTGTGTCTAAAATGCCTGCCTAGAGCCGGTGTGTTATTAGCGCTCGGCATCCTGAAATGTGGGAAGAACAATTGACATACGCTAAAGATAGGCTTTACTTTTCAAACACACTCATGCGACGCTAGCCAGGACGGCATCGGAGCATCAACAAGGAACTCCAATACCAGGGTCCGGGACGGATCAAGTCAAACCAAACCACATAAATCTCTCGAGGAGTAACAGATGGCACTCAAAGAAGTCGTAATTGTTAGCGGCGCCCGGACGGCGATTGGCAAATTTATGGGTACTCTGAAGGATGTGCCGGCGCGTGAACTGGCGATAACGGCCGCCAAGAGTGCCATCGAGCGGTCTGGGGTGCCTGCTGACCAGATCGATGAGATTTGCATGGGCCAGCTTTATACCGGAATGCAGGGTTCCTTGCCGGCTCGTCAGGTCAGTATGCGCGTCGGCTTGCCGCATTACAGCAGTGCTGTTTCCGTCAACCAGAATTGTACCTCTGGGATGCGCGCTCTGGAAATCGCCTGCCATAACATCATGTTGGGCCAAACCGAAATCGGCCTGGTGGTCGGTGTCGAGAGTATGACCAATGCTCCTTACCTTCTGCCCAAGGCCCGTATGGGTTATCGGATGGGGCAGGGTAATATTGAAGACAGCATGATTCATGACGGCCTGTTTGACGAACTGGCAAACGGCCATATGGCGATTACCGCTGAAAATGTCGCCGCCAAGTACGGAATCACCCGGCAGGAATGCGATGAACTGGCGCTGATCAGCCATAGCCGTTGCACCAAGGCGACTGCGGATGGTGTGTTCAAGCGTGAAATTGCTCCAGTAGAAATGAAGTCCAAGAAAGGCTCGACCTTCTTTGAAAACGACGAGAATTTCATTCCTGATGCCAGTATGGATAAGATGGCCAAGTTGCCCACGCCTTTCAAAAAAGACGGTGTGGTAACAGCTGCTAATGCCTCCAGCATCAATGATGGTGCCAGTGCGGTGGTGATCATGTCTCTGGACAAGGCCAAGGCCATGGGCATCAAGCCGTTGATGAAACTGGTAAGTATCTGCAACGCCGGTATCGATCCTGTCATCATGGGGCTTGGCCCGGCTGTGGCGATTCCCAAGGCGCTCAAGCAAGCCAATATGAAGTTCGAGGATATCGATTATTGGGAAGTCAATGAGGCCTTTGCAGCGCAATGGCTGGGCGTCGGCCGGATGCTGAAGCAAGATCACGGCATGAATCTGACTCCAGATAATTGCAATTTCAACGGTTCGGGTATTGCGCTGGGTCATCCGGTGGGTTCTACCGGCTTACGCATCGTGGTTAGCCTGTACTACGAGCTGGAGCGGCAAGGCAAGACCACCGGCGGCGCTTCGCTGTGCGTCGGTACCGGTCCCGCCATGGCGTCACTCTGGACACGCGCGATCTAATTTAGCGCTGGTATGTAAATTTGGCGGCCTACGGGCCGCCTTATTATTTAGCCTGTTTTATATCATCATCTCTCCTTCAAGACCCCACTCTCAAACCCCACGATCCGCTATAATCCGCCACCGCACAATTCGTTACCCTGGACCGAGAATACCCGACATGCTGGACCCAAAACTGCTGCGAGGCGAGCTAGAGCAGACCGCCACCGTGTTAGCCCGACGTGGCTATGCACTAGACACTGGATCGATCAACGCCTTGGAAGGGCAGCGGAAAGCTTTGCAGATTCGCGCACAAGAATTGCAAAACACGCGCAACACCCGCTCGAAAGCCATCGGCCAAGCCAAAGCCGCTGGGCAGCCGATTCAGCCGCTACTGGATGATGTCGCTTCTCTTGGTGACGAACTGAAGCAAGCAGAAAGCGCTTTAGAGAACGTGCAGACACAACTGAATGTGCTACAACTGAGCATTCCAAACCTACCGCACTCAAGCGTCCCAGATGGCACCAGCGATGCTGACAACGCTGAAATTCGCCGCTGGGGTGAACCACGTCCGCTTGAGTTCGTAGCGCGCGATCATGTCGATCTGGGGGCGGAAGGCGGGCTGGATTTTGAGCTAGGTTCTCAGCTAACCGGTGCTCGCTTTGTAGTGATCCAAGGTCAGTTGGCGCGTCTGCACCGCGCACTGATCCAGTTCATGCTGGATCTGCATACGCAAGAACATGGCTATCGGGAAGTCTACGTGCCTTATTTAGTCAATGCCGACAGCTTGCGCGGCACCGGCCAACTGCCGAAATTCGAGGCCGATCTGTTCAAGCTGAGCGGAGAGGCCAATTACTACCTGATTCCCACTGCCGAGGTGCCGGTCACCAACCTGGTACGTGGCGCCATTCTGGAAACCGAGCGGTTGCCGTTGCGCTATGTCGCGCACACGCCGTGCTTTCGCAGCGAAGCCGGTTCTTATGGCAAGGACGTTCGAGGCATGATCCGCCAGCACCAATTTGAGAAGGTGGAACTCGTCCAAATCGTGCGGCCGGCGGATTCTTACGCGGCGCTGGAGGAACTGACCGGCCATGCGGAAAAGGTCCTGCAACGGCTCGAATTACCTTATCGCGTCGTGGCATTGTGCGCGGGCGACTTGGGTTTTTCCTCAGCGAAAACCTACGATCTGGAAGTGTGGTTGCCAGGCCAGCAGAAATATCGAGAAATTTCATCGTGCAGCAACTTCGAGGATTTTCAAGCACGGCGCCTGCAAGCGCGTTGGCGCAATCCGGCCAGCGGTAAACCAGAGTTGGCCCACACATTGAACGGTTCCGGGCTTGCGGTGGGGCGGACGTTGGTCGCGGTGATGGAAAACTATCAGGATGAGCGTGGTCGAATTCGGGTTCCTGAAGCCCTTAAACCTTATTTGGGTGGCCTGGATTATCTCGTACCAGACGGGCGCTAAGCTGCCAAAACCGCAGATTCAATAGGAGTGCCGCCGAAGATAAGCCGATGATCAAACCGATCCAGGGTCCGGCTGGCCCTAGCTGCCACCGGATTCCGAATAGCCAGCCGAGCGGGAAGGCGAGCACCCAATAGGCGACCAACACGATCAGCATCGGCAGACGAGTATCCTTCAAGCCGCGTAACGCGCCTAGCGCACCGACCTGTAACCCGTCGGATATCTGAAACAGCGCGGCCAGTTGTAGCAAGCTGGCCGCTAACATTGCTACCGCCGTATCGCGGGTATACCAGCCGGCAATCTCATGGCGAATCAGGGCCATCGCCAGCGCCATCAGCGCCATAAATAAGCCACACAGCCCAATACCGGTCAAGCCGCTAAAACGCGCGGCACGCGGATCATTGCGGCCGAGGGCTTGTCCCACCCGCACCGTCGTGGCCATGCTCAAGCCCAAAGGCACCATAAAGGTCATCGCCGCGACATTGAGGGCAACCTGATGGGCGGCGGCGGCGGTCGCGCCCAGAGTTCCCAACAGCAGTGCGACTGCGGCAAAAACACCGGTTTCCAAAAACAAGCCTATGCCTATCGGCAAACCCAAGATCAGTAATGGCCGCAGCTCTCGCCAGTTCGGCCAATCCCATTGTTGAAACAGGGCATAAAATCGATAGCGATCATCAACCCTTAAAATGACGAGCATCGTCACCAAGCCGGCCCACATGCCGAGTGCGGTAGCCACGCCACAGCCGAAAGCCCCCCAGGCCGGAAAACCCCAATGCCCGAAGATCAGGGCGTAATTGGCAACGATGTTGACAGCCAGCGCCAATACGCTAACCAGCAGAATAGGACGGGTTCTGGCAATGCCTTCGCTGAAGAGTCGCAGGGCCATGAATACGAATACAGGAAACATCCCCCACGACAGGGCGTGGAGATACTCGCTGGTGATGGGGATGATGGTCGGTTCGATCCCAAAAGTTACCAGCAGTGGTTCCAAATGACGCAGAGCTATGAAACATATAATTCCCAACAGAAGAGCGAGCCAAAGCGCTTGTCGGACCAATGGCGCAATCCGGCCGCTTTGCCCGGCGCCGTGCAAATGGGCCACCGATGGGCTAAGCGCCATCAGGATACCCAGCGCAAACAAGAACAGGGTATGCCATAAACCGGTGCCGATAGCGACCGCCGCCAATTCAACCGGCCCGACGCGACCCACCATCAGCGTATCGAAAAATCCCATCGCCATTTGCGCCACCTGCGCCGCGATGAGGGGTCCACCGACGCGCAGAAATGCAGCGATCTCGGTGCGTAGGCGGGGCACGAGGGAAAGCTCAGTCATGAACGACGGCCCACCTTTGCAAGGCTGGTTTCCCGGACAGAGAATGGTAGTATGACCCTCCTTTGAAAAACCGGCGCAACGGTCAATCGCACATTTCTTTCACTTTCACTTTCACGTCCGGGAACAGGTAAGGCCATGATTGTCATTTTGGATTCCAATATTACGGAGCATTCCCAAGAGTATCAGCACGCGCTCGCTTATCTGTCGCGCTTGCCGGGAATCAGCACCCGCGTCCACAAGGTGGAAGGGGCGCAACAGGCATTGACCGAGATTTACCTGATCGGTGATACCAAAACGCTCTCTGCTGAAGAGATCGGCGCGCTACCGGGCGTGGAGCGCGTCGTGCGCATTTCAGAAGAGTACCGCATTCTCGGGCGCCACCGGGACGAGCAACGTATCAGCGGCTTCGATTACAACGGCGTTGTGTTCAGCCAGGATAACCTGAACGTGTTCGCTGGCTTATGCGCGGTGGATACGCCTGAACATGTGGAATTGATGATGAAAGCCTTGCGTGAGCATGGCCAGGTTTGTACTCGAATGGGTGCTTACAAGCCCCGCACCAATCCCTATTCATTCCAGGGTCATGAGAAAACTTGTTTGCCTTATGTTTTCGAGTTGGCTGGAAAATACGGCATCAAGGTCATCGCTATGGAAGTGACCCACGAACGCCATGTGGAGGAGATTCAGGAATGTTTGGAGCAAACCGGCCAACCCACCGGCGTGATGCTGCAAATCGGTACCCGTAATACGCAGAATTTCGAGTTGCTGAAAGCGGTTGGGCAGCAGCAGGCGTTTCCAGTCTTGTTCAAACGCGGTTTCGGCATCACCTTGAACGAATCGCTGAACGCTGCGGAATATTTGGCCAGTGAAGGCAATTCCAAAGTGGTGTTCTGTCTGCGTGGGGTGAAAACCAATATGGGCGATCCACATCGTAATCTGGTGGATTTCAGCCATGTACCCGTTCTCAAGCGGCTAACCCGAATGCCGGTGTGTGTCGATCCGTCGCATTCGGTCGGTTCGCGGGAACGGGCGCCGGATGGTCTTTACGACTTGATGCACGCCACGGCGCAAGGGGTAGTGGCCGGTGCCAATCTTGTGTTGGTCGATTTTCACCCAGCACCGGCGAAAGCGCTGGTCGATGGCCCCCAGGCTATGCTGCTGAGCGAGTTGAGTTGGTTTCTGGACGACGTTGCGGCTGCGCGAGTGTGCTACGAAAAACGCCAAGCCTTGGCAGAACGGTACGGTTTATGATGGTTTCATCAGGCCATTTATACCATCTTCTTTGATTATAAACACCCATCAGCCCAGCAACACATCACGCGCTCGATTCAAACAAGCCGCCAGATAGGCACTACCACCCTGATCTGGATGTAATCGCTGGATTAATCGCCGATAGGCGGCTTGGATTTCATCGCGTTTTGCCCCAGCCGCCAAACCCAGAATTTCGTAAGCTTCCGCCGGCGTCATGTTGCTGGGTTGCCTGTCCGAAGCGGACTGTCGCCGCTCACTTTCTTGCAACTGCTCGCGCCATGACAGGCCCATCCGTTGGTCTAAATACGCCTCCAGCACTGCAAGAGATCGCAGATCCGCTTGGCACTGGCGCCATAAATCCAGGTTCTGCTGAAGAGTAAGATTTTGCAGTTGGCATCCCACAAATCGCCCTTCACGGACTATCCCAGAGATCGCACCAGTTCCCTGCTCGACCCTGATCTGGAGAAAGCGGGTGCTCATTAAAGAATGAGCCTGATCGGCGTTCCCAGCGAGTGGGAAAAGGGTTTTAGCACCGAACCGCTTCAATAAGAAGGGTACAAGGACAATGAACAGCGGCACGGCCATTTCCATGCCCCCAGGTATCAAGATTAGCAAACCGCATATTCCCCCCAGCACCGCAACGCCACGCGGCCATAGCTTAGTTCCAGGCACACGGCGCAAACGGCGGATAAAAAAGTAGCCACCGATCAATATAAGAATCACCAGTACGCCACGGATTAGCATCAAACGATAATCCTGGTTATTTCTGTTTTTTGCGATGATCAACCACTCGCACCGCTTTCCCCTCAGAGCGGGGCAATTCGCCAGTACGCTTGACCACAACCTGAGCGGTTACACCGATAAAATCTTTGATATCTTTCTGAGCCTTATGCCCAACTCGCTCCATGGCGACCGGGCCTTGCGCGACCAGCGGCGGGCTGCCTTCGACGTTGACCGTCAATAGATCGAGATTGCCTTCCCGGGTGATTTCAAGCTGATAAAACGGAGTCAGCGTTTCCGTTTGCATAAGAATCGCTTCAACTTGGGACGGGAAGACATTAACGCCGCGAATGATCAACATATCGTCAGTGCGGCCGGTAACGCGCTTCATGCGGACATGGGTGCGGCCACAGCGGCAAGGTGCGGGGTCAAGGATTGATACATCGCGGGTGCGGTAGCGAAGAACGGGAAACGCTTCCTTGGTGAGCGAGGTAATGACGATCTCGCCAGGTTCGCCGTAAGGAATCGGTTGGCCGGTGTCCACATCGACGGCTTCGACTAAAAAATGATCCTCGAAAACATGCAGGCCATTTTTGGCTTCAATGCACTCGGTGGCGACGCCGGGGCCGATGACCTCGGACAGGCCGTAAATATCCACAGCGTCAATGCCAAGGCGTGATTCCAATTCGTAGCGCATTTCCTCGGTCCATGGCTCCGCACCAAAAACACCGACTTTGAGCGGCAGCTTGCGCAAATCGATATTCATGTCCGCCGCTGCTTCGGCGAGGTTGAGGGCATAGGAGGGCGTGCAGGACAGGCCCGTTGGCTCGAAATCCTGGATCAGCATGATCTGGCGCTGAGTCTGGCCACCGGAGATCGGTGTAACCATGACGCCCAGTTCTTCCGCACCGTAATGGAAGCCCAAACCACCGGTAAATAGGCCATAGCCGTAGGCGTTGTGTAACCGATCCCCAGCCCGCAAGCCGGCGGCGGCTAGGCTGCGCGCCATGACCCGCGCCCAAGTGCGGATATCGCGACGGGTGTAGCCGACCACGGTGGGCTTGCCGGTGGTGCCGCTGGAGGCATGGATGCGCACCACCTGATCGGTCGGCACCGCGAACATGCCGAACGGATAGTTCTCACGCAGGTTTTCTTTTTTGGTGAACGGGAGTAGTTGAACATCGGCCACAGATTTCAAGTGATGGGGTTTAACACCCAATTCATCCATGGCGTCCCGGTAGTATTTGATCGTTTGATAGCAACGCTCAACGGTTGCACGCAGTCGGCGTACTTGTAACGCCTGCAATTCCTCACGGGGCAGGGTTTCTTGTTCGGTGTCGAGGATCATGGTGGGTCTCAGGTTCGTGATTAAGAAAAAAGATCAGACCATGGGGCCGGTGGCCGGGAAGGTTTCCGTTAGCAGGTCGTAGCCGAGATCGCGTAAGTGTCGGTTCAGGGCATGGGGATCGGCGGCCCGATAGCGCACGACCACGATCCGCAGGCCGGTTTGATCGGGATGCACCGGTGAGACAACCGTGGCGATATAGCCACCCGCGTCGTTGATCGCGGTCAGAAACCGCCCCAGTTGGCCAATGGTGTCTGGCAAATGGACGGCGATTCGGGTGGTGTCTTCCGCTAGGCAACCGGTGATGTCGAGGAAGAAATCCAGCAAATCCTCGTGGGTGAGGATGCCCACCAGTTTTCCGCCGCCTTCGACCACTGGCAGGCAGCCGATTTTTTCCTGCCGCAGCAGGCGGGCGGCTTCTTCGACCAGCGTATCGGGAGTGCAGGTAATGACCTTGGGGCGCATCACCTTGGCAGCGGTCAGCTTGCCTAACAGATAGTTGGCTTCACCCACCGAGAGCGTAGTGACCGGTGAAGGCCCCACTCGTTCGAGATCGTGGGACGTGATGAGTCCGATCAAATGACCCTCGCGCACCACCGGCAGATGGCGGATATGGCGATCCCGCATCAGCGCCGCCAGTTGGGTGACGCGGGCGTCCTCGGCGACCTGTACCACCTCACGGGTCATGATCCGATCCACGTACATGATTTGCCTCCGTTAGTAACCCAGATAAGCCCGCCGCACGTCGTCATCAGCCAGTAGTTCCGCCGCTGGGGCGGTTTTGGCGATGCGGCCGGTTTCGAGAATATAACCACGCCCGGCGATAGCCAGAGCCGCACGGGCGTTCTGTTCAACGAGTAGAATGGTGACACCGCGACCGTTTAATTCGACGATGACCCGGAAGATTTCCTCGACCAGCAGCGGCGCCAGGCCCATCGAGGGTTCGTCGAGCAGCAACAGGCGCGGACGGCCGAGCAGGGCGCGGCCAATGGCGAGCATTTGCTGCTGGCCGCCGGATAGGGTGCCGGCGGGTTGGCGGCGACGTTCGGCAAGAATCGGGAACAATGTATAGACCCACTCTTGCGTTTCTCGTAGCCAAACCGGATCGCCGTGCTGACGGTAAGCGCCTAGCCGTAGATTATCCGCGACGCTGAGCGGGGCGAACACCTGACGGCCTTCTAGCACTTGACAGATACCCGCAGCAACGATGCGATGCGGTGACCAGCGGGTGATGTCTTGGCCATCGAACCGAATTTGCCCGGCGCTGGCGGATTGCAGGCCAGACAGAGCATGAAGCAGGGTGGTTTTACCCGCGCCGTTGCCGCCAACGATGGCGACCAATTCACCCGCGCTGACGCGCAAGTCAATCTGCTGGATGGCGCGCACCGGCCCGTAGTAGCTACTCAGTCCGGTGACTTCAAGCAAACTTGCCGCGCCCGGAGCCGGCGTGGGGTCAGAGGTAAGGGGCGGATCAGACGGCATAATTGACCGCTCCACCTAAATAAGCAGCGACCACACGCGGGTCGGCTTGAATATCGGCTGGCGCACCTTCAGCCAGCACGCTGCCGTAATCCAGCACCAGCAAGCGGTCGGAAACGCCCATCACGAGTGGCATGTGGTGTTCGACCAGTAGCACGGTAACGCCGTTGGCGCGGATGCGGCCGATCAAATCGCGCAAGGCCATGGTTTCGGTGTCGTTGAGGCCCGCAGCAGGTTCATCGAGCAGCAACAGTCGGGGTTTGGCGGCCAGCGCGCGGGCGATTTCGACCCGCTTCATCAGACCATAGGGCAGGGAGCCGGCTGGCTGGCCAGCGCGGTCGGCCAACTCGCATAATTCCAGTGCTGCAATGGCCCACTCCCGTAACTGCTGCTCCTGTCGCTGTACCCAAGGCAAGCGTAACGCAGCGGCCAACAGGTGGGTGCGAGCGCGCAAATGGCAGCCGACCATGACATTTTCGACCACGGTCATGTTGAAAAATAATTGCAGGTTTTGGAAGGTGCGGGCGATGCCGCGCGCGGCGATGCGGTGCGGCGGCAGGCCCAGCAATTCCTGATCAGCGAAGCGAATCGACCCGGCCGAAGGTTGGTAAAAACCACATAGGGCGTTGAATAGCGTGGTTTTACCGGCGCCGTTGGGGCCAATGACAGCGTAGATCAACCCTTCCGCCACTTGGAAACTGACGCCGGCTAAGGCCATCACGCCGCCAAAGCTTTGTTCCAGCCCCGTCACGGCCAGCAAAGGTGAAGGCAGCAGGGCTGAGGAGAGGGCGGTCATGGCTGCATCAAGTGGACGGTAGAGGTTGACGGCGCTTCAGCCTATGCCTCACACGGCGGGCTGCTTGACTCAAGCCGACAAATAGCCCCTGCGGCATAAAAATCATCACCGCCATTAGTAAGGCACCGTGAATCAGCATCTCGTAATCTTCAAACACCACCAAGCCCTGTTGCAGCAGGGTTAGGGCGATGGCGCCGCAGACTGCGCCGAAGGTCGAAGCCAGACCGCCCAGCACCACCATGGTGACCAGTTCGACTGAAACCGTCAGATTGAAGGAATCTGGGCTGACAAAGGCTTGCTGATGGGCGAACAAACTACCGGCGAAGGCAGCGAACAGGGCGGAGATGACGAACACCTGAGTTTTGGCGCGACCGGTATCGACCCCCATCATTTGCGCGGCGAATTCGGAACCGTGCACGGCGCGCAGAGCGCGGCCCACTTGGGAATCGACGAGATTCAGCGTCAACCAGACCACCAGCAGCATGGCGGCCATGATGACGCCGTACCATTGTTCGTCGCCGTCTACCCGCCAGCCCAGCAGATTCAGTGCAGGAATGCCGGATAGGCCATCTGGGCCGCCGGTCCACTGGGTGGCCTGCACCAGGATGACGTGGACGATGACGCCGAAACCGAGGGTTGCCATCGCCAGATAGTGACCACGTAGACGCAAAATCGGCCGAGCGAATAACCAAGCGAGCGCACCAGTCGCCAAAAGACCGGCAGCGAGAGCCAGCAAAGAAGGCCAGCCGAAGCGGGTGGTCAAAATCGCCGAGGCGTAAGCGCCCATGCCGAAAAAGGCGGCATGACCCAGAGAAATTTGGCCCGCGTAGCCCATCAGCAAATTGAGGCCAACCGCCAGAATGACGTGCAGGCCAGCCGATGCGCCGACCACGATAACGAAATAGTTATCGGGAAACAGAATCGGGAGCAACGCCACGCCGAGCGCAAACAGATAAAAACCAGCCAGCCGCATGAGTCAGACCCGCTCCGCCGCTTTATGGCCGAACAGGCCGGTCGGCTCAAAAAATAGCACCATCAGCACGAATAGAAAGGCGATGGCATCCTTGTAGCCGGAGGACACCAGCCCCGCGCCCAAGGCTTCCAAGACGCCCAGCAACAAACCGCCAGCAACCGCGCCCATCGGGTTGCCAATACCGCCGACGATAGCGGCGGAAAAGCCCTTGAGGCCAAGCATGACACCGGCTTCGTAGGAGCTGAAGGTGATAGGTGCGATGAGGATACCGGCCAGCGCGCCCAGCCCGGCGGACAGGCCGTAGGCCAACCGCAGCATGGCCTTGACGTTGATGCCGACCGCTTGGGCCGCAGTGCGATTGAAAGAGCAGGCCAACAGCGCCTTACCGAGCAAGGTGCGGTTGAGGAAAACGCGGACCAGTAGCACCAATGCCACGGTGACGCCGAGTACCCAGAGACTTTGCGGCAACACGGTAGCACCGCCCAGCCGGATGGGCGCCTCGCCGCTAAAGGGGGGGAGGGCGTGGAAATCCTTGCCCCAGAGCAACAAGGCGACGCCGCGCAGGAAAATCGCCGCGCCAATGGTGATGATGATGGTGGTCACCACCGAGGCGCCGGCGGCCGGTTCGATGGCGAAACGCTCCAGCAGCAGCCCGACCAGAACGGTCAGACTGGTAGCAATGATCGCCGCCAGCAGTAGCGGCATTCCAGCGTTGAGCAGGGCGATGGCGGTCATTGCCCCCAGCATCACGAATTCACCCTGGGCGAAATTTACGACATCGGAGGCGTTGTAAATCAGGGCAAAGCCCAAGCCGACCAAGGCGTAAAGCGAACCGACCGTGATGCCGGTGACCAGAAACTGCAATAACAGCTCAGGCATGAGCGGCGCGGGCGCTTATTCGACGATCCGCCAAGCGCCGTTGTGGACTTCCAGCAATTTGAAAGCGTCCACGTTCAAGCCCATGTGGTCTTCAGGCGTCATGTTGAAGACGCCAGCGGTGCCGATCAGCCCTTTGGTTTGCTCGATGGCATCGCGCACCTTGGTTTTATCGGCGCTGCCTGCTCGTTCCAACGCGGCGACGGCGATCAGCAAGCCGTCGTAGGCATGGCCGCCAAAGGTCGAAACGGGGCCATGCTTGGCTTCGTATTTGGTTTTATAAGCGAGTAATACCGGTTTTTGAGGGTCGGTATCCGGTAGCTGTTCGGCCACCACCAGGGCCGCCGCTGGTAGGCGGATGCCTTCCGCCGCATCGCCGGCCAGATCAATGAAGGTTTTGGAGGCGACGCCGTGCGATTGATAAACCGGCAAGGTGATCCCCAGTTGCTTGATGTTCTTAGTCACGATGGCCGGGGCCTGGCCGAGGCCGAAGTTGATGATGGCTTCCGCACCCGCTGCGCGAATCTTGGCCAACTGCGCGGTCATATCGGTGTCTTTGTTGCCGTAGGATTCATCGGCGACCAGCGTCATGCCGTATTCAGGGGCCAGCTTGAGAATCTGGGTGCGGCCAGATTTATCGAAGCCGCCATCGCCAGTGATCAGCGCGATTTTACTCAACCCGCGCTTGCGTAAATCTGTAAAGATTTTGGCGGCAGCCATGCGGTCGGTGTGCGGGGTTTTGAAGGCCCATTTTTTAACCGGTTCAATGATTTCCACCGCACCCGCCAGCGAAATGAAGGGAATGCCTTCCTTTTCAACGTCGGGAACGACCGCCATGGTATCGCCCGTGGTGGTGCCACCGATCAGGAGGTCCACCTTGTCACTTTTGATCAGCCGCTTGACGAAGCTGACGGCATCCTTGGCGTCGCCGCCGGTGTCGTAGTGGATCAGTTCGATTTTGCGGCCTTTGACGCCACCCTTGGCGTTGATTTCCTCAACATACATCTGCAAGGTCTTCAATTCAGGATCGCCCAGGAACGAGGCGGGGCCGGTGACGGTGAGGAACGAGCCGATTTTGATCGGATCGGCGGCTTGGGCGAGGTTTACGCCTGCCCATAGCAAGGTTGATACTAAAAAGGTTTTCCACCAACTAGCCTTCATTGTCTCTTCTCCTTTGGGCTTATCTGTCCAACAAGGGTTAAGCCACTCAATAGTTTAGGAAACCGCCTTGATATGGCCCGCCTCACGCCCGGCATCGAACGCTTTAGCATTCACATCCGCCAGTTTGGGTTTATAGGCGCGGAAGCCATCGACGATGTTGGTTTTGAGCACATCAGCGGGGAAGGGTAAGTGCTCGCTGATGGCGCCGAGCATGATGGTGTTCACTAATTTGAGATTGCCTAGTTGCTCGGCAATTGCGCCGGCGTCGAAGGCATGGACTTCAATGCCAGTCGCGGCCAGTTCGCCGATGGGATCGGCGGGATAGTCGTAGAGGCCCACCGAAACGACTGGTGGGGCGATGCGCAAGGTGTTCACCATGGCCACGCCCGTAGGCCGCAAGTACGAGAGCCAGCGCAGGCTTTCGGCGACTTCAAAACCGATCAGCAAATCGGCTTCGCCGGGGTCGATCTGTGGCGAGTAGACTTTGGGGCCGAAACGGACATGGGAGGAGACGACGCCGCCGCGCTGGGCCATACCGGCGACTTCGGTTTTCTTGACATCGTAGCCTTGACTGAGCGCGGTGCGGGCCAGCATTTCAGCGGCCGTCATCACGCCTTGGCCGCCGATGCCGACTACGAGAATGTTGGTGACGCCTTCAAGCATGGGGCTGAATCCGAATGACGCGATCTTTTATGGTCGGCTGCGGTTGGATGATGGCATCGGGCGCGCAGGTCTCGACGCACATGTGGCAACCGGTGCAGGCATTGCTATCGATACTGGCGAAAACTAATTCCTTGCTCTTGCCGCTTTTGGCGGTGACGGTTTCGCGGCGGGCGACGGAGATCGCCGGGCAGCCGAGGTCGATGCAGTTACCGCAACCGGTGCATTTATCGTCAATGACGGTATAGGGCTTCAGGTGTTCAAAGCGGTCGGTGAGCGAGCAGGGGCGGTTGGTGATGATGACCGACGGCTCTTCCATCTTGGTTTCTTCCCGCACCAGCTTGACCATGACCGGCAGTTGGTAGGGATCAACCATGCGGATGCGTTCGGGACGCACGCCCAAGGCTTCGACCAGCTTGGCAAAATCCAGCCGTGGCGCGGGCAAGCCGTGTAAATCCTGGCCGGTGCCGGGATTTTCCTGACCGCCGGTCATGCCGACCGAGCGATTATCCAGCAGCAACACGGTAACGTTACCCCGGTTGTAGATCATATTGAGTAGGCCCTGCATTCCCATGTGCAGGAAGGTCGAATCGCCGATGACCGCGACGATGCTTTTCTTCTCATCGGACTCGCCCCGGCCTTTGTCCATGCCGTGGGCCATGCTGAGCGACGCGCCCATGCTGATACAGGTATCCAGCGCGTTCCACGGATGGCCCGCGCCGAGAGTGTAGCAACCGATGTCGCCAATGATGTTGAGGTTGCGAATGTGGGAGAGGGCGAAGTAGGGGCCAAGGTGCGGGCAGGAGGCGCACATGGTCGGCGGGCGTGGAAACACCTTGCTTGGGGCGCGCGTCGCCACTTCATAGGGTTCGCCTAACAGGGCTTTGATGGCGGGACGCAACACGCTGGGGGCCAACTCGCCAAAACGCGGCAGAATATCCTTGCCACGCACCGCCAGACCGGCGGCGCGGATTTCGGTTTCCAGCAGCGGTTCGGTTTCCTCGACCACCACCAGCGTATCCACTTCGGCGGCGAAGGTACGGATTTGGTCGAGCGGGGCTGGGTGGCTGAAGCCGAGCTTGAGCACCGGTGCGTTGGGGAAGGTCTCGCGGATGTGCATGAACGCGGGGCCGGAGGTGATGAAGCCCACCCGGCGGTCACTGCCGGAAAACGCGATGTTGAGATCGCTGGTTTCGCTCAATGTGCGCAGTTGCTGGTCGCGCTCGTGCATCACCGGCAGGCGTGGTTTGGCGTTGGCCGGGGTCATCACCCAGCGCTGGGGGTTTTTCTGAAAGCCGGCGGCGCGATGTTCGATGCGGTCGCCTTCGACCGTAACCATGGCTTTGACATGGCAAACGCGGGTGGTCATGCGCAGGATCACCGGCGTTTCGTATGCCTCGGACAAGGCGAAAGCGCGCTTGACCATCTCGTAGGCTTCTTGAGAATCGGCCGGTTCCAGCACCGGCATGTGGCCGAAGCGGCCCCAGTAGCGGGAATCCTGTTCGTTTTGCGAGGAGGACAAACCGACATCATCGGCCACCACGATGACCAGGCCACCGACCACACCGGCCAGCGATTGGGTCATGAAGGCATCGGAGGCGACATTCATACCGACGTGTTTCATCGCCGCCAGCGCGCGCGATCCGGCCAGGGAAGCACCGATAGCAACTTCTACCGCCACTTTTTCGTTGACCGACCATTCGGAATGAATATCAGGATACAGCGCGATATTTTCGAGAATTTCGGTGGCGGGTGTGCCGGGATAAGCAGCGGCAACCCGGACACCGGCTTCCCAGGCGGCGCGAGCCACCGCTTCATTACCGGATAGGAGATGGCGGCTTTCGGCCTGGGCTTGAACCACGGCATTCATAATCAGTGCAGACCTCGTTGATCCTGATCGGTGGCCAGCGGGCTTTAAACGCGACCCGCTACTGGCTCATGGTGTGAGTGATACGACATTTCTAATGAGATTAATGAAATAAATGGTAGCAGCTATCCTTACTACTCAACAGGTTTTGCGCGTTTTGCGCGAGGCTTACGCAGTGAGGAGGAGCGCTGCGCATGAGTCGGCGCATCGGCATCGGGTAGGTTGGGTGATGGATTGATCTGACGTTCTGGTTGCAGTCGTTCCCGCTCTGCCAGCACAACCTTTAACTCGCCCCGTAGCGCTTCGGCCTCGCGCACCGTTGCCAGATGGTCAGTTTGCGCTTTTTCGAGGGCAAGACGAGTTTGCTCTAGTTCAACGCCTATTGCATTTCGCTGCTCTTCGAAAACTGCTAGATTGGCTTTTAGTTGAATATTTTCAGTAGATTGTAATTTCTGTTGTTCGCGCCAGTCCGCCTCATGCTGGCGCCACGCCTGGCGTTCATGGGCAAAGTTCTGACGTTCGGTCGTCTGTTCAGCACGCAGTTGGTCCAATAGATTAGCCAACCGCGCTTCGCTAGCAGCGGCGCGCTGTTTTTCCGCTTCAAAACGCTGCTGGGCATCGGTTAGTTGTTTTTCGGCATCGGTGCGGGTTTGTTGGAGCATAGTCTCCAGTTGGACGACGCGCGCGGCAGTTTCGGCGCGGATTTGATCCAGTGCATCGTTGGCGGCTTGAACCCGTTGTTCGGCTGCTTGGATAGCCATTTCAGCATTGGCACGGCGTTCTTGTTCGACCAACAAACGGTCGGCGAAATCGCGGGCGGTGGTTTGAGCGGTTTCAAGTTGACGGCGCAGTTGTTCGATTTCGGCTTGGATTTGCCGCTGTTCGCTTATGGCGGCGTCGCGTGCCTGTTCGGCTGCCGCTGCTGCTTGAGCGGCTCGCGTGCGCTGTTCATCAAAAGCTGCTTCGGCGTGCTGCACGGCAATTTTCCAGAACGTATCCAAGGCGAGCGCGACGGCTTCGGGAACGGTCGGTGGGAGTACGATCTTTGGCGCCTGGGCCAATTGTTGTTGCCAATTTTTTAAGTGTTCACTGATGGTGGTGTTGCTGCCTGTACCCAGGACTTCGCGCACGCGCTGGATGGTGGGATTCAGACCGCGACCCAATAGAGATTCGGCAGCGGCGTGAACGTCTTCGAAGGTGATACCGGTACGAGCCATAGAGAAAAATCCGTAATGATTATTTTGGATTAGTAATTTTACCATTAATAAATCATTACATAACATGTATTTTTTTACCTAAAATAAAGAAAAATTCAAGATTATTCTCATAATCATGAATTGCATTTTCTCTAAAAATTGACCTAAAAGTGCTGCCAAACCCGCCGTTCTGCGATGAGCTATCAACAAAATGGCGGGAATCGCAACTGATGAAAATCGAAGATTTAGGATTCCACCGCCCCAGGCGCTTCCAAATAACAAAGCACCGCCTGTTTAAGCGTGTTGGCGTTCAATCGCAACAGCATCCGGCATTGATCATTCGGCAAATCAATCACCCGCACACATTCAGCCCAGTTCGCCGCGTTCGGCAACAATTCAGCCAACCGATTGGGCTGTTGCTCAAAAAAGTCTTCGCTCAATCGGTTATCCTGCCGTTGCGGAAAAACCGCCAGATACAAAATATCGGTTTCCACCAAATCACTGAAGAAATGCGTGCCAAGCGATACATCCGGCACCAGGCCCTCGTGCATCACCACCAGCTCGCACAGCACCGCTGCATTATTGATTTCTGCAAACCGCACCGGCACGCCCAATTCCGGCGAAGTCGTTCCCCAGCGACCCGGCCCGATCAGCATCAAGGACTTCGCTGCGTTGGGTCCACGTAAGCGCGTGATCTGCCCAATCAGCCGGGCAATCTGGTGCCGCTCGTTGAGCGGTAATTGCCCATAAACCGCTGGCGCTACATAAATCAGCCGGTCGATGGTGCCGATCCGGCTATGGCCAATCACCGCCCCATGCGCTTCCAAAACCAGCCGCTCCGGTTCGATCCGCGCCGGTGGATTAGCGATAGTGCCCGCCTCGCGCACCTGGAACGGTCGACATTGGACTAAATCGATCTTATAGCGTGTCTCATCGACAAAATTAGCCGTAAATTCAACATCAACTGGATAATCGTAAGCCTGCTGCAAGATGGTCAGGAGATCGCGCATATCGCGCACGAACGGCGTATTGCGCAGCAATTCCTCAAAGGTCAGCACCCACGGAAATACGTTCTGCATTCCGCGCTCACGCGCCCGTTGCTCCAATTCATCATCCACCGCTGCCACCATTTTCAGTGGCAAATCCGGGCTTTGCCGGGCCACATCCGCAAACTGCCGGGTGGAAAGCTGATTGGCTTCCAGATCCAGCACATCAATCCGCTTCTGAGCATACTGGCGCACGCTATCGAAATTACTCTCCGGGCGCCGTTCGGGATCGCTCAACGACACCACCCGCGTGTAGTCGTCATCCGACCGATCCACCGCCCGCGTGCCCAGCCCCATCACCAACCGCACCATGCCCATGGCGGGGTCAATTTGTTCGCTCCACACGTAAGGATTGAACGAGAGACCTACCCCAGCGATATGCGGGTAGAACAAATTCCCGTGCTGGGCGCCAGACACCCGCTGCACCAACAGGCCCATCTGCTCGTCACGATCCAGCAGGCCGCGCCGCACCCGATACATCAGTGCTCGCTCGCTCATCGTGCTGGCGTAGATGGTTCGGATCGCTGAGAGCAAATCATCCAGCCGCTTCTCGCGCGGTCCCTGATTCACACAAAACACGCTGTCGTACTTGCCTGCGAAGGCGTTGCCGAAATTGTCTTCCAGCAAGCTGCTGGAACGGACGATGATCGGTGACTGGCCGAAGTAATCCAGCATGTCGGAAAACTGCTGCATCACATAATCTGGAAAATCGCCGCGCAGGATGCGCCGCCGTGCAGTTTCCGCGCCATCCAGGAACGTCGCTGGGCTTTTCTGCTTGTCCCGCACCCACCAGCAACCGTTACGCACCAGATAGCTGTAAAACACATCGGAGCCGATGAAGAAGGAATCGTGAATCTCTAGCAAATCTCGCCAACGCGCATCGGTTCGTTTCAGAATCGCCCGCGCCAGAATCACTCCCACTGCCTTGCCACCGATCAGACCGGTGCCAATCATCCGCGCCTTGATCGCCAGAATGTCGCTCAGGCTGAGATAGCGTTCCGCCAGCCGCATGACCCGCTCATCCCGCGATACGGTCATGCGCAACGTGCGCTGCAACAGATCACGGCTCAAACCGACCATCGGCACATTCTCACGTTCCGCGGTCACCACTTCCTCGACTTCCAGGAAAGTGCGGTTCCAGATATCGAGTCGGGGATCGTTGGCTTTCAACCCCGACCAGGGGAACAGCGTCAGGATTTGCGAAATGGTCACACTGTCCGTGACGGGCACAAATTCTTCGTTGCGCCAAACATGCAACAAATGCATGGTTGGGGAATAGCGTTGCTGCACCTTCAACGGCTGGACATATAACTCGTTCTGATGCCGATAAATATCGCTGAATAACTGAGTGGTATCGAGAATCGGTGCGGTGGCGTGAAAAGAATGGTGGCCGCGCATCAGCGCAAAATAGGCAATCGTTTCCAGATCATAGAGATACGGGCAGGTTAGCATGAAAAAATTGCCCAGCATCTGGTCACTGTACCAATCGGCCACTAGATCGGAGAGACAATCAAAGACGTAATAAGCGCCACGCCCGGATTGTTCAATGGTCTTATGAATCGCGCTTAGGAACGGCTCAAACCCGTCACCAGGATCGAGCACCTGCATCTCCACACCCGGCCCTTCCGCCACCAGGGGTTGATGGCGGGCGAAGTGGAAATACACCAGCTTGCGGCCTCGTTCGCGGGCATACTGGCAGAACGGCTCAACCAACGGTCGATAATCATCAATGCTGTCCACTTGCCAAACGATATTATCGCCGGCCATGATCCCCCGAAAAACTCGATCCAGTCCCGCCAGCCCGGTGCTGACTTGTGCGTCAATCGCCGCCATCATGCTCTCCCAGAAAAATCAAAAAACTCAGGCATTTTTTATGAAATTTGGAGTCGGCATCACTCCATCTACGCAAATCATAACCGATCCCTGGGCTTGCCACGCTGCCTTCGGTTCTTTGTGCTTTAATGCGGACATGATTCGCCAGCCAGAAAACCCAGTGCCGGGATACCCGCTATGACCACACCCTCTCCTCCCTCAATTGCGTTTGCTCGAAGTCAACCTGGCTCACCGCCAACATCGCTGGCGCCTCCTTTGCCTCTGGAACGGCTACGCCTGCCCGATGAACTTGACGGCCGCGTCGGCGTCAATCGTGCTGGCCCGGATGTGGTATGCCAACTCGCGGCCAGTAACGATCTCCAAGCAGTGCAGGCATGGCTCGCCGAATTTCACGACTCACCACAAACCCTGCGCAACTACCGTAAAGAAGCCGAGCGTTTGCTGCTTTGGGCGCTGATGGAGCGTGGCAAACCACTGTCCAGCCTCACCCGTGAAGACTGCCTCCTCTACGAAACCTTCCTCGTTGACCCCCAACCGCGTGAACGCTGGTGTGGCCAGAAAGCGCCGCGCTTTAGCTCACGTTGGCGACCGTTTCTAGGTCCGCTGAATCCCGCCAGCCGCAAGGTCGCCATGCTCATCGTCAATTCGCTGTTCAGCTATCTGGTCAAAGCCGGTTATCTGGCCGGTAACCCACTGGCCCTGGCCCGCCGCCGGAATCGGAACCAGCAATCCCTACGCCAGGTGGAACGCTTCCTGGAACACGATCAATGGCAAACGCTGCTGGCGACCGTGGAGGAACTGCCGCGCGATGAGGAGCGCGACCGCCAACATCACGCCAGAGCGAAATATTTGTTTGCCCTGCTCTACCTGCTGGGTCCCCGCGTCAGTGAAGTCGCCAACCACACCATGAGCAGCTTCACGCAGATTCGTGGGCGCTGGTGGTGGCGCGTCATTGGTAAAGGCCGCAAGGAAGCGCAAGTTCCCGTCAACCAAGACATGCTGCACGCATTGCGCGACTACCGCCGCTTTTACGGCTTATCACCCATGCCCGCGCCGGATGACGCTACACCGTTGGTATTGAATCTCAAGGGAACCGGCGGCATTGGTGACAATATGATTTATCGGATCATCAAAGAATTAGTTGCAAAAGCAGCAAATCGACTGGAGGCGGATGATCCTTATCAGGCTGAAAAACTGCGGCGCGCATCCACCCACTGGTTCCGCCATACCAGCATCACCCATCAAGCCGATGCCGGTATCGAAATTCAGTTTTTACAGCGTAATGCCCGCCACGCTCGTATCGACACCACGGGCTTATACCTGCACGCTGAAGAAAAGGAATGGCACGAAACCATGGAACGTCACCGGCTCAAGGAGTAAACTCCGGCCGCTTCGGATCGGACGGAAGGAGGGTTATCCAATAAAAAGGATCAAGACCTGTGGCTTGAACGGTTTGCGTGATGCGCGTGAATTCGGTCAGGCGCCGCCGGGCGGAGTGGGCCATCGCCTCTTCAATCAAGACCAGCAGGAATCACCTTATTATGTCTGCCTATATCACCGACACCATTCAATATCTCAAACAGAGCAGCCCCGCCCAAGCCGAGTTTTACCAGGCCACTGAAGAGGTGCTCTCCACCATCAAACCCCTACTCGACCGCAACCCAAAATATCAGAAAAACAACATCATCCAGCGCGTTATTGAGCCTGAGCGGCAGATTTTATTCCGCGTAGCCTGGCTGGATGATCGCGGCAATGTGCAGGTTAACAAGGGTTATCGCATCCAATTCAATTCCGCGCTAGGCCCCTATAAAGGGGGGCTGCGCTTCCATCCCAATGTCACCGCCGGCACGATCAAATTTTTGGGTTTTGAGCAGATTTTCAAGAATTCCCTGACTGGCTTGGCCATCGGTGGTGCGAAGGGTGGTTCCAACTTTGACCCCAAAGGCAAATCCGACGCTGAAATCATGCGCTTCTGCCAGTCGTTCATGACCGAGATCTTCCGCCATGTCGGCGACACCATCGACGTTCCGGCGGGCGATATCGGGGTCGGCGGACGCGAAATCGGCTATCTCTATGGTCAGTACAAACGCCTAACCGGCAAGTATGAAGGTGTTCTGACCGGCAAGGGCCTGAACTGGGGCGGCTCTTTGGTGCGCACCGAAGCGACCGGTTACGGCGCGGTCTATTTCGCTCAGAACATGCTGGCCGAGCGCGGCGCTTCGTTGGAAGGCAAGGTCTGTACGGTTTCTGGTTCCGGTAATGTCTCCATCTACACTGTCGAAAAACTCTATCAAGTCGGCGCCAAACCGGTCACGGTCAGCGATTCCAACGGCATGATTTACGACGAGCGCGGTATTGATCTGAATCTGCTCAAGCAGGTCAAGGAAGTCGAGCGTGCCCGTCTCACTCGTTACGCCGAGGAGCGGCCGGGAGCGGTCTACACCCCGGTCGAAAATTATCCCGCTGGCCGTAACGGGGTCTGGAGTGTGCACTGCGATGCCGCTTTCCCCAGCGCCACTCAAAACGAAGTGAGCGTCGAAGACGCCAAGGAATTGTTGAAAAATGGCTGCATCTGTGTCGCCGAAGGCGCCAACATGCCCTCCTCGCCAGAAGCCATTGATGCCTTCCTGGCTTCCGGCATCGCCTACGGCCCGGCCAAGGCCGCCAACGCCGGTGGCGTCGCCACCAGTCAGCTCGAAATGAGCCAGAACGCTAGTATGCTGCAATGGACTTTCGAGGAAGTTGACGCCAAGCTCAAGCGGATTATGGAGCACATCTACCGCACCGCCAGCGAAACCGCCAAGGAATACGGCGCACCCGGCAATCTGGTGCTCGGCGCCAACATCGCCGGTTTCCGCAAAGTGGCCGACGCCATGATCGATCAAGGCGTCGTCTAATCCGGCAATTTCCCGCCGCCGACTCCCACCAAGGCCGGCGGCGCGGTGCTCGTAGCAGTTGCGCGAACGGTCATTGGCTCGGTAGTATTCAATCCTTTGGTTTTTCGGAATTGTTCCGACCCTTGATTCGCTTGATTTGCGAAGACCTGTCCCGGCAAGGAAGCCGCGCCCGCTGCTGTTATGAGGAACCATCATGAGCTTGACCCACCTCCCCGCCCGCCAAGGACTGTACGACCCGCGCAATGAACACGATGCCTGTGGCATCGGTTTTGTGGTCGATATCAAGAACCGCAAAAGTCATCAACCGATCCGCCAGGGTTTGGAAATCCTGGCCAATCTCGGCCATCGCGGCGCGGTGGGCGCTGATCCGCTGGCCGGCGACGGCGCCGGCATCCTGCTGCAACTCCCTGATGCTTTCTTGCGTGCCGAATGCGCTGCTCAAGGCATCGAACTACCAGCTTTCGGCGATTATGCCGTGGCTACGGTTTTCCTGCCGCGTGATGGTCTAGTGCGCGGCCACAGCGAAGCCGCCCTGGAGCGTACCGTTGCCGCCGAGGGCCAGATTTTTCTGGGCTGGCGCGACGTGCCCACCGACAATTCCTGCCTGGGTCGCAGCGTGCGGCCCACGGAACCGGTCATTCGCCAAGCTTTCGTCCAACGCGGCCCAAATTGTCCCGACACCGCCGCGTTCGAACGCAAGCTGTTCGTGATCCGCAAGCAAACCCATCACGCCATTTGGGATCGCGAGCTGCTCAGCCGCCAACCGTTCTACATCGCCTCGTTCTCCTCGCGCACGCTGGTCTACAAAGGCATGATCCTGGCGCGCAACCTCGGTGTGTACTACCCCGATTTGCGCGACGAGCGGTTGGAATCGGCGCTAGCCTTAGTCCATCAGCGCTTCTCCACCAACACCTTCCCGTCCTGGGCGCTAGCGCATCCGTTCCGCTATCTCTGCCACAACGGCGAAATCAACACCCTGCGCGGCAACATCAACTGGATGCTGGCCCGCCGCCATAACATGCGCTCCGAACAACTCGGCGCCGATCTGGAAAAACTGTGGCCGTTGATCGGCGATGGCGCCTCCGACTCCGCAACTTTCGACAACGCGCTGGAATTGCTGCTGGCCGCCGGCTATTCGCTGCCGCACGCCATGATGCTGATGGTGCCGGAAGCCTGGTCTGATAACCCCTTGATGGACCCCAAGCGCCGCGCCTTCTACGAATACCACGCCGCGCTGATGGAACCGTGGGATGGCCCCGCCGCCATCGCCTTTACCGACGGCCGCCAAATCGGTGCGACCCTGGATCGCAACGGTTTGCGGCCCGCTCGCTATATCGTCACCGACGACGATCAGGTGATCATGGCGTCCGAAATGGGCGTGCTGCCGATCCCTGAAGAAAAAATCGTCAAAAAATGGCGTTTGCAGCCTGGCAAAATGCTGCTGATCGACCTGGAACAGGGTCGCATCATCGACGATGACGAAATCAAGGCCCAACTGGCCGCTGCCCAGCCCTATCAGGACTGGCTGGATGCCACTCAGATTCATCTGAAAGATTTGCCGACTGAAATCGGCCCCATGGCGCCGGACTCCGAAACGCTGCTGCGCCGCCAGCAGGCGTTTGGCTACACCCAGGAAGACACGCGCGCCTTCCTCAATCCGATGGCGGTGACCGGAGAAGACCCGATCAGCTCGATGGGCCGTGACATTCCACCGGCGGTGCTGTCCGACCGGCCCAAGCTGATTTACGATTATTTCAAGCAGAAATTCGCTCAGGTCACCAACCCGCCCATCGACCCGATTCGTGAAGAGCTGGTGATGTCGCTGGTCTCCTTCATCGGCCCGCGCCCCAACCTGCTCGACCCCTACAGTGCCGGCACCCAGAAGCGGCTGGAAGTCAAGCGGCCGATCCTGGCCAACGTCGATCTGGAGCGCATCCGCCGGATTGAATATCACGTTGACCGCGCCTTCCGCACCCATACGCTCAGCATGTGCTATCCGGTCGAGCGTGGCGCGGAGGGCATGGGCCGTGCCCTGGAAGACCTCTGCCGGGAAGCCGCCGATGTGGTGCGCCACGGCGATAACATTCTGATCCTGTCGGATCGGGATATGGACGCCGATCACATCGCCATCCCCGCCCTGCTCGCCACCGCCGCCGTCCACCATCACCTGATTCGCACGGGACTGCGTACCGAAGTGGGCTTGGTGATCGAGACTGGCGAAGCCAAGCGCGTTCACGATTTCTGCCTGCTAGCGGGTTACGGCGCCGAAGCGATCAACCCCTGGTTGGCCTTCGACACCCTCACGGCCTCGCTTTCTGGCTTCGTCCCGCCACTGAGCGAAGCCGACGCACACGAGCATTACACCAAGGCGATTTCCAAGGGTATCCTCAAGGTAATGTCCAAGATGGGCATTTCGACCTACCAATCCTATTGCGGCGCGCAGATTTTTGAGGCGGTTGGCCTGGCTGAGGAATTTATCAACCGGTATTTCACCGGCACCCAAGGCGTGATCGAAGGCGTCGGTTTACAGGAAATCGCCCGCGAAGCGGTTATTCGCCACAAACAAGCCTTCGGCGATGCGCCGCTGTACCGCGAAGCGTTGGATGTCGGCGGCGAGCTGGCCTTTCGTATTCGCGGCGAACAGCACGCGTGGACGCCGGAAACCGTGTCACTGCTGCAACATGCGGTTCGCTCCGGCGATTACCGGCAATTCAAGCGCTACAGCCGGGCCATGAATGACCAGACTCACCACCTGCGCAACTTGCGCGGCCTGTTTGAGTTCCGTTTCGCCAACACGCCACTGCCTCTGGAAGAAGTGGAACCGGCCAGCGAAATCGTCAAGCGGCTGGCGACCGGCGCCATGTCGTTCGGTTCGATCTCCTGGGAGGCGCACACCACGCTGGCCATTGCTATGAACCGGCTCGGTGCCAAATCCAATACCGGCGAGGGCGGTGAAGACCCGACCCGTTACACCCCGCTCGACAATGGCGACTCTGCCCGCTCCGCCATCAAACAGGTCGCTTCCGGCCGTTTCGGCGTCACCGCCGAATACCTGGTGAACGCCGACGCCCTGCAAATCAAAATGGCGCAAGGAGCGAAGCCCGGCGAAGGTGGCCAGTTGCCCGGTCACAAAGTCAACGACTGGATCGCCCGCGTTCGCCATTCCACCCCCGGCGTTGGCCTGATCTCCCCGCCGCCGCATCATGACATCTACTCCATCGAGGATTTGGCGCAACTGATCTTCGACCTGAAGAACGCCAATCCGAAAGCGGCGATTAGCGTCAAGCTGGTGTCTGAAATCGGCGTCGGCACGGTGGCGGCGGGCGTGGCTAAGGCGCATGCCGATCATGTCACCATCTCCGGCGAAGACGGCGGCACCGGAGCCAGTCCGTTGACCTCAATTCAAAACGCTGGCTCGCCGTGGGAAATCGGTCTGGCCGAAACCCATCAAACCCTGGTGCGCAACCACTTGCGCGGCCGGATCGCGGTACAGGTTGACGGTGGTTTGCGCACGGGTCGTGATATCGTGATCGGCGCCCTGCTCGGTGCCGACGAGTTCGGCTTCGGCACCGCCGCCTTGATCGCTGCCGGTTGCGTGATGATGCGCAAGTGCCATCTCAACACATGCCCAGTCGGCGTCGCCACCCAAGACCCGGAACTGCGCAAGCGGTTCCCCGGTCAACCGGCTCATGTCATCAACCTGTTCACCTTCCTGATCGAGGAAGCCCGGGAATTCATGGCGCGGCTGGGATTCCGCACCTTCGACGAAATGATCGGCCGTGCTGACCGGCTCGACATGCGCCGCGCTATTCACCACTGGAAAGCGCGCGGGTTGGACTTCACCCGCTTGCTGGCGGTGCCGCCGGCCCCACCGGGGGTGGCCACCTACCACTGCGAAGAGCAGGATCACGGCTTAAGTGGCGCGCTGGATCACCAATTTATCGCCCAGGCCAAACCGTCATTGGAGGCTCGCCAGCCGGTTCGCTTCACTTCCCCGATTCGCAACAGCGACCGCACCGCCGGCGCCATGCTCTCCGGTCAGATCGCGCGCCGTTACGGCCATGCCGGTTTACCGGACGACACCATCCACATCGACTTGCAAGGCACCGCCGGCCAGAGCTTTGGCGCGTTTCTGGCGCGTGGCGTCACCCTGGAACTGCGCGGTCAGGCCAACGACTACGTTGGTAAGGGCCTATCCGGCGGGCGGATCATCGTTTACCCGTCAGCGGAAAGCCGTCTGTGCGCTCAAGACAATATCATCGTCGGTAATACGGTCATGTACGGCGCCATCGCCGGTGAATGCTACTTCCGGGGCGTCGCCGGTGAGCGTTTCGCCGTGCGCAACTCCGGCGCTATCGCCGTGGTGGAAGGCACCGGCGATCACGGTTGCGAATACATGACCGGCGGTGTGGTGGTTGTGCTGGGCCAGACCGGCCGCAACTTCGCCGCTGGTATGAGCGGTGGCGTCGCCTATGTGCTGGATGAAGCCGGTGACTTTGACCGCCGTGCCAATCAAGCCATGGTCGCGCTGGAACCCTTAAACGACATCGAGGAAACGCTGAGCGCCCCGCTGTTACCTGACGATTGGCGCAGTTTGGCGCAAAGCGCATTGCCGGAGGATTGGTTGCGCCATGACGCTCAGCGGTTGCGGATTCTCGTAGCCCGCCATTACCTACAGACTGGCAGCGAACCCGCGCGCCGGGTGTTGGAACAATGGCGTGAGTTGCTGCCAAAATTCGTCAAGATCATGCCGCTGGATTACCGGCGGGCGTTACAGGATATGCAGCAGATCAAGGTTCGCGCCGCGCGTCTCGACGAGAAGGCCGGCGTGGCGGTGGGAGTGTAACTGATGGGTAAACCAACCGGTTTTTTAGAAATCGTCCGCCATGAGCATGGCTATGCGCCGGTCGCCGAGCGGATCACCCACTTTCGGGATTTCGTCGCGCCCTTGCCGGAAGCCGGCGTCCGTGAACAGGCCGCGCGCTGCATGGATTGCGGCATTCCCTACTGCCATCGCGGCTGTCCGGTCCACAACATCATTCCCGACTGGAACGATTTGGTCTATCGCGGTAACTGGCGGCAAGCGCTGGAAGTCTTACACTCCACCAACAACTTCCCGGAATTCACCGGGCGGATTTGTCCGGCGCCGTGCGAGACATCCTGTACGCTTAATTTCAACAGCCAGCCGGTCACGATCAAGGACATTGAGTGCGCCATCATCGACAAAGGCTGGGCCGAAGGTTGGATTCAGCCCCAGATTGCCTCGCATCGCACCGGTAAACGGGTGGCGGTGATCGGTTCCGGCCCGGCCGGTTTGGCATGTGCTCAGCAACTGGCGCGGGCGGGTCATGTCGTGGTGGTGTTCGAGAAAAACCCCCGCATCGGTGGCCTGCTCCGCTACGGCATTCCCGATTTCAAGCTGGAAACCTGGCTGATCGACCGTCGTCTGGCCCAATTGCGGGCCGAGGGCGTGGAATTCCGGCCTAACAGCCATGTCGGTGTCGAGATTCCAGCCCGTAGTTTGCTGGCGGAATTCGATGCCGTAGCCCTGACCGGTGGATCTGAACAGCCACGCGATCTGACGGCGCCAGGCCGTGACTTGACCGGCATCCATTTCGCGATGGATTTCCTGGCCCAGCAAAACCGCCGGGTGGCGGGTCAGAAAATCGTCGATGCCGACATCCTGGCGACTGACAAGGATGTGATCGTCATCGGCGGCGGTGACACCGGGTCCGACTGTGTGGGCACCTCGATCCGCCAAGGCGCGCGGTCGGTGACTCAGTTGGAAATCATGCCCAAGCCGCCGGTCCATGAGAATAAGTTGTTAACCTGGCCGGATTGGCCGCTGAAGTTGCGCACCTCAAGTTCTCATGAAGAAGGCTGCGAACGTGATTGGTCGGTGGCCACCAAACAGTTTATTGGCCAGGACGGTCAAGTCACGGCGCTGCAACTGGTCCGGTTGGCATGGCGCGATGACAAAGGTCGCCAAGTGATGGCGGAAGTGCCTGGCAGTGAATTTGAACTCAAGGCGGGTCTGGTCTTGCTGGCGATGGGCTTTGTCCATCCGGTGCATGAGGGCCTGTTGCGGGATTTGGGAGTCGCGCTTGATGAACGTGGTAACGTCGCCGCCAGCACCACTGATTACCAGACATCCGTTAACAAGGTTTTTGCCGCTGGTGATATGCGGCGCGGTCAATCGCTGGTGGTTTGGGCCATCCGCGAAGGACGGCAATGCGCCCGTGCGGTGGATGAATATTTGATGGGAAATTCAGAGTTGCCGACCTGATGGCGGCAAGGCGCAAGATTCGGCACTTTACTTGCGCCTTGCGATCAGCAATCCGTTGACAACGAGGTGGCGATCATGAATTGGCTGGAAGTATGTGAACACCCGGACTTGCAAGATTTACCCTTCAAGATCGAGCTTGACGAGACCGGAAAGATCATCATGTCGCCAACCAAGGTCTATCATTCTGTTTATCAAGGTGAAATTATCCGTTTGCTCTTCTCGCTCTCCAAGACGGGAAAGGCGCTAGCGGAATGCGCGATTGCGACCCGACTGGGCACCAAAGTGGCCGATGTGGCCTGGGCGTCTTCGGAGCGACTGAAAACGATTTGGTCGGAAGTGGAATGTTCGGTCGCTCCCGAATTATGTGTCGAGGTGCTGTCCTCTACCAACACTGAGGCTGAAATGCGTACCAAGCGCCAATTGTATTTTGAGAAAGGCGCGCGCGAGGTCTGGATTTGCAATACCGATGGCCGGCTGACATTCTTCAATTCAGAGAACGAATTGCCTCGCTCGATGCTGTTTCCAGATTTTCCGGAGCGAATCGCACCTTAGCCCATTTCAGCGGATTAGAGAGCGGACTCGCGGCACTTGCACTGGCTAAGGAACTGCTCTCCATCCAGCGCATAGAGCGCATCAAGCAGCGCAACTTGCAGGCTTCCCGGCCCTTTCGACCGTTCCGCCGCAATCTCCCCGGCGACGCCAAATACCGCCAACCCCGCTACCGTTGCCATGAAGGCATCCGGTTCTATCGCCAGAAATGCCCCGATAACAGCAGTTGCCGAACAACCCAAGCCCGTGACCCGCGCCATCAGCGGATGGCCGTTATGCAGTTCGATGAGCTGCGTCCCGTCAGTTACAAAATCCACCGCCCCGGTGATGGCGATCACTGCCCCGGTGCTGATCGCCAGCCGCCGCGCGGCCGCCAGCGCCGCTTCCGAACCGTGCAGACTATCGACTCCCCTGCCCTGCCCAGGCTGTGACTGCTCCGCCAAGGTCAGAATTTCCGAGCCGTTACCACGTATCACAGTCGGTTTCAGCGCCACCAATGCGCCCGCAGCCGACCGTCGATAGGGCGTTGCGCCCACGCCTACCGGATCAAGAATCCACGGTATGCCCTTAGTCCGTGCCTTGATGGCGGCCAGCTTGGCAGCCGCCATCTGTTCCGAATACAGCGTGCCGATGTTGACCACTAGCGCCCGACTGAGCGCAACAAAATCCTCCACCTCATCGCTGGAATGCACCATCGCCGGTGACGCGCCCAGTGCCAGCAAAGCGTTGGCGGTATTGTTCATCACCACGAAGTTGGTGATGTTATGCACCAGCGGTTGCCGCTCGCGCACAGTAATCAAAAGCCTAAAGATACCCTCCGCTGTCAAGCTCATGCCCATTTCAGCCGTCGAAAATCGGGTTATGTTGTTCGGCCACTCGAACGAAGGTGGTGCGCTTGGTCAGCTCCTTCAACTGGGCCGCGCCGACGTAAGTGCAGGCAGATCGCAGCCCGCCGAGAAGATCTTTGATCGTCTCCACCACCGGCCCACGATAGGGTACGGTGACAGTTTTACCTTCCGAAGCGCGGTATTCAGCGACGCCCCCGCTGTATTTCTCCATCGCGGTGCTGGAACTCATTCCATAAAACTGCACAAACGGTTGGCCATCCCGCTCCAGGATCTCCCCACCCCCTTCATCATGTCCCGCCAGCATCCCGCCCAGCATCACGAAATCGGCACCGGCGCCGAACGCCTTCGCCACATCGCCGGCGCAGGTACAACCGCCATCCGAAATGATCTGGCCAGATAATCCATGGGCAGCATCGGCGCATTCGATGATCGCTGACAACTGCGGGTAGCCGACCCCGGTCTTGACCCGTGTGGTGCAGACGGAACCGGGACCGATGCCCACCTTGACGATATCCGCGCCCGATAGCAGCAACTGCTCGACCATCTCACCGGTCACTACGTTGCCCGCCATGATGATTTTGTCAGGGAAACGCTGCCGTACTTTGGCGATTTGCTCGACGAAATATTCAGAATAGCCGTTCGCTACATCCATGCAGATGAACGACAGGTCGGGCTGACGCAGCAGAATCTGACCAAGTTTGGCCAGATCACTCTCAAGAATGCCGGTGCTGACCGCGACGTGTTCCAGCCAATCTCTATCCGGCAATGAGCCAATAAAGGTGTCCCATTCTTCCGGCGGGTAGTGCTTGCGCATCGCCGTGAAGAGGCCCTCTGCCGCCAAGGCGGTTGTCATCGCAAAGGTGCCCACATTGTCCATATTGGCCGCCATGATCGGGATACCGGTCCAAGTCCGTCCGCTATGGCGGAATTTGAACGTCCGTTCCAAACTCACCTGTGACCGGCTGCTCAACGTCGATCGCTTGGGCCGAATCAGCACATCCTTAAAGCCCAATTTTAGATCGGCTTCAATGCGCATCAAACTCGCCCGTACAGTGTCAGCAAATGCCGATAATGACCGGCCAAATCCGGCTTAACCTGATCCCAACGGAACCGCCACCGCCAGTTGCCTTTCGCCACGCCAGGCTGATTCATACGATCCGCCCCACCGAGTGCCAGCACATCTTGCATCGGCACCACCGCCAACTGGGCCACTGAAGCGAATGCGGCTCGCACCAGCGACTCCGGCATCTGCTTCGGGCTACTTCCCAAATAGTCAAAGATGTGATTGCGGGTTCGTTCGTCGACCTCCTCCAACCAGCCCAGGGTGGTATTATTATCGTGGGTGCCGGTGTAAATGACTGAATTGACTGTGTGATTGTGCGGTAGATACAGATTTTCCGCATCGCCGCCAAAAGCGAAATGCAGCACTTTCATACCGGGTAAGCCGTGTTTTTCACGGAGAGCATCGACCGCTGGGGTGATGATTCCCAAATCCTCGGCTACCAGCGGCAAGTGCCCGAACTCCGCACGCAGCGCCTGGAACAGCTCATCACCTGGCGCTTTTCGCCATTGCCCCGACACGGCGGTTTTGGCGGTGGCCGGGATTTCCCAGTACGATTCCAACCCCCGAAAGTGATCGATCCGCAGCAGATCAAACTGAGTCAATTGTGTGCGAATGCGCTCCTTCCACCACTGAAACCCATCGGCGCGCATCGCCTCCCAGGCATAATGCGGATTACCCCATAACTGGCCGGTGGCTGAAAAATAATCGGGCGGCACCCCGGCCACCACCTCTGGATTGCCTTGACTATCCAGTAAAAAGCAGTCGCGCCGCGCCCACACGTCAGCGCTATCGTAGCCGACGAACAGCGGGATATCGCCAAAAATTAGAATGCCGTGCTGGTTCGCATACTGCTTGAGCGCCGCCCATTGCCGGTAAAATAAAAATTGCTCGAACTGGCATTGTGCGATGGTGTCGCCAAATTGCCGCCGGATCGCGGCCAGCGCATTTGAATGTCGGTCGCGCAACTCGCGTGGCCAATCAAACCATGCCGTTTGCTTGTGGGCTGCACGGATCGCTTGAAACAGCGCGTAATCGTCCAACCAGCGTTGTCGTTGAGCTAAAAAATCGTTGTACTCACCCCGATTTCCGGCGTTTTGAAAACCGTGGCGGGCTTCGATCAAGCGCCGTTGCCTATAGGACCAGCCGTCCTCGCCGGCTTGCGGCCCACCATCCGGCTGTAGCCAACCGGCCTCAAGCAGTGGTTCCAGAGCGATGAGCCGGGGATTGCCCGCGTGAACCGACTGCGCCGAATAGGGCGACAGATCATCGTGGGGCGGTGCCAGCGGCAACGTCTGCCAGACGGTAAAACCGCAAGCCGCCATGAACTCCACGAAGCGATAAGCTTCCGGGCCGAAATCACCATTTTCGTAACCACCGGGAAGCGAGGTGGGATGCAGCAATAATCCTGCACGTCGCCTTTCTGCTGCCGAGCCTTGGCTCATGGGGGAGAACTCCTCAAAATTAGCTGGGTTGTTATTTTCTGGTTGTCAGCGAATCCGTGCAGACTCTTGGCCTAGCATTTCGCGGGTGATCAACACCACGCCTTTTTCGGTCCGGTAAAAACGCCGGGCGTCCTCTTGGGGATTATCGCCCACCACCGTGCCGGGTGGAATGACACAGGCACGATCAATGATCACTTTGTCGAGTTGGCAATAGCGGCCGATATCGACGCCGGGCAACACGACTGCATCTCGCAGCCGAACATAGGAATGTACCTGCACGCCGGGGAACAAGACCGAGTGGTTGACACAGCCGCCGGAAATGATGCAACCATCCGCCACCAGGGAATCCACGGCCATGCCCCGACGCCCCTCGTCGTCGAAGACGAATTTGGCAGGAGGCAACTGCTCTTGATAAGTCCAGATCGGCCAATGCTCATCGTACAGGTTCAATTCGGGATCGACGCCCGCCAATTCCATGTTAGCCTCCCAAAACGCATCCACGGTCCCAACATCGCGCCAATAGCTTTGTGCCTTGGTTTGCACATCACAGAATGGATACGTGATGACCCGATGCCGGCCAATCAATTTCGGTAATACATCCTTGCCGAAATCATGGCCGGATGCCACCGTTTCCGCGTCTTCGATCAAGCGTTCGAATAAGAATTGCCTGTTGAACACGTAAATACCCATCGACGCGAGCGTCATATTCTCCCGTCCCGGCAAGGTTTCCGGGTGATCGGGCTTTTCGGTAAACCGGATGACCTCCTTATCTGGCGTCACCGTCAGCACACCAAATTCCCGCGCGCGCTCCTGTGGGACTTCGACGCTGCCGATGGTTACATCCGCCTTACTTTCCACATGCAGGGCCAGCATCGGCCCATAGTCCATCTTATAAATATGATCGCCTGCCAGAATGAGCACGAATTCGGGTTCGTGGGTACGGATAATATCTAAGTTTTGATAAACCGCATCGGCGGTTCCCCGATACCAAGAGGTTTCATCGATGCGTTGCTGGGCAGGTAACAGTTCTACAAACTCGCCGAATTCACCGCGTAGAAACCCCCAGCCGCGCTGAACGTGCTGAATCAAGGAATGGGCTTTATATTGGGTCAACACACAAACTCGGCGGATACCTGAGTTGAGGCAATTGGAGAGTGGAAAATCGATGATCCGATATTTTCCACCGAAAGGCGTTGCCGGTTTGGCACGCCACAAGGTCAATTGCTTAAGCCGGCTACCCCTTCCCCCTGCGAGAATCAGAGCAAGCGTTTTTCGGGTCAGGCGACTGACGAAACGTGAGGTGATGGCTGCACTCATGCGTTTATTATCCCTCTCTGCTATGATTTCTCAGATTTAGGTTCGTAGTGTGAGCGGCTCGGATAAGGGATAGTGCCTCTGTTGTCCCCATCGGGCGCCTGGCAGATTCACGGGCAGTCTGGGAGGCAGGCTATTGTTGCCCGTAATCGGTCAGCTAGGCGAGACTCTTCGATGATTGGAGTGATGGGCTTTTTTGATGACGCACCCTGACTCTGGCAACGATAGCGTAAATGACATCGGCGATGAAACCGCCATTGATGCCGTTTTATTGGGTGAAGGTCGCCATCCTAACCCTTTTGCGGTACTCGGCCGGCATGGTGATGGTCAATATGCCATCGTGCGAGCCTTTTGGCCGGGTGCCCGCCAAATCCTGCTGGTTGACACCGCTGAACCGTTGCGGCAGTTGCCAGGGACCGACCTTTTCCAATGGCGTGGCCTAGCCACGGCGTTGCCCCTGCACTATCGGCTCCGCTGGACGGATGGCAATGGCCGAGAATTCACCGCGCGTGACCCTTACAGCTTTCCTCCGCTATTAAGTCTGTACGACTTACATTTGTTCAATGAGGGTCGCCATTTGCACGCCTATCGGGTGTTAGGCGCGCATCCACGTTTGGTGGAAGGTGTTTCCGGCGTTCTCTTTGCGGTCTGGGCACCTAACGCTGAGCGGGTCAGCGTCATTGGTGATTTCAATTATTGGGATGGCCGCTATCACCCCCTGCGCCGCCGTGGGCATGTCTGGGAATTGTTTGTGCCAGGCATCACCGCTGGGGTGCGCTATCAGTTCGAAATACGTGCCCGCGAGACGGGTGAGCTGTTTCGTAAGAGTGACCCTTATGGCCGCCACTTCGAGCGCCGCCCGGCAGTCAGTTCAATCGTAGTGGATAACACAGCCTACTCGTGGCGTGACGATCAGTGGATGAAGCGCCGCCGCCAGAGTGGCTCCAATACCCCACTGGCTGTTTACGAAGTTCATCTAGGTTCATGGCTGCGAGATAGCCGTGGCGATTACCTCTCTTATCGTGACTTGGCCCAACGCTTGGTGGCTTATGTCGTCTCATTGGGATTTACCCATATTGAGCTGATGCCGATCACTGAACATCCGCTGGATGCCTCGTGGGGCTATCAGACCACCGGTTATTTTGCGCCGACCAGCCGGTATGGTTCGGTGAACGATTTCCGCTGGTTTGTAGATTATTGCCACCAAGCCGGAATTGGGGTGATTTTGGATTGGGTTCCCGGTCATTTTCCCAAGGATGGGCACAGCTTGGCTCGCTTCGATGGCACATATCTTTATGAGTGTGAAGACCCTACACGGCGGGAGCACCGGACTTGGGGTACGTTGATCTTTAATTATAGCCGCACTCAAGTAAAAAATTTTTTATTGGCTAGTGCATGTTTTTGGTTGGAAGAATGCCACTTAGACGGGTTGCGCGTCGATGCAGTCTCTTCAATGCTGTATTTGGATTATGCACGCGAGTCTGGCGAATGGGCGCCGAATCTTTTCGGGGGCAATGAGAATTTGGAGGCTGTCGCCTTTTTGCGTGAACTGAACGAAATCGTTCATCGTCGTTATCCGGGCGTGCTGATGATAGCCGAGGAATCCACTGCATGGCCTTTGGTAACCCGCCCCTCCTGGATGGGTGGTTTAGGGTTTGGCATGAAATGGAACATGGGCTGGATGCACGATACCTTAGAGTATCTTATGCTTGATCCCGCCCTACGCCGTCACCACCAAGAGCTGCTGACGTTTGGCTTGCTTTATGCGTTTAATGAAAACTTCATGCTACCGTTATCGCATGATGAGGTGGTTCACGGGAAAGGATCGCTGTTTGCCAAAATGCCGGGAGACCGCAAGCAGCGTTTTGCGAATCTGCGACTCCTCTATCTCTACATGTGGACCTATCCAGGGAAAAAATTTTTGTTTATGGGTGATGAATTAGCCCAGGAACAGGAGTGGGATTTTGCTGGATCTCTTGAGTGGGAGTTGCTCGCTCAGCCTGAATATCGGGGTATTTGGTCACTTATCCAGGATTTAAACCACCTTTACCGTTCTCTGTCGAGCTTATACGCTCATGAATTTTCTCAAGATGGCTTCGAGTGGTTGGATTGCCAGGATGGTAGTCAATCAGTGGTTGTTTACCTCCGTCGTGATGGTGCCCACCTGGCCGTCGTCATTTTTAATTTTGCAGCCACTGCGCGAGCTGCCTATGCGGTGGGTGTACCGCTACCGGGAATATATCGGGAAATTTTGAACTCCGATGCAAGTCGATATGGTGGTACTGGTGCTACAAATGGCGCTGTGTGTGCTTTACCAGTCTTGAATATGAGCCAGCCTTATTCCCTTACAGTGGATTTGCCGCCGTTAACTGGTATTGTCTTGCTTCCAGAGCAAGACTGATCTGCTGGTCATCTTCTGTGTAGTTTTCAATTAGAAGCTTTGGTAAGGCTGTCATTGGATAATTGGCCGGTTTTACTGATTGGAGGCTTTCATGAAGTTGCAGCAACTGCGTTATTTGACGGCCATTGTCCGGAATAATCTTAATATTTCGGCGGCAGCCGATAGCCTTTATACCTCTCAGCCCGGTATTAGTAAGCAATTACGCTTGTTAGAGGAAGAACTGGGGGTTGAGTTATTCAGCCGTAATGGAAAACATCTGACTGAAGTGACCCCGATAGGCCATCAAATTATTCTGAAGGTGGAGAATATATTACGCGAGGTTAATAATATTCAGATATTGGCTGAGGAATACCGCGATGATCGGCGTGGTAGCTTATCTATTGCCACCACTCATACGCAGACTCGTTATGCTTTACCGCCGGTCATTAAGACGTTCCGCGAGCGTTATCCCGCGGTTACATTGCGCGTTCATCAAGGCTCACCCGCGCAGATCGCCGAGTTGGTTTTATCAGGTGAGGTCGATTTTGCGATTGCCACTGAATCCTTAGAATTGTTTGAGGATTTGGTGATGATGCCTTGTTATGTTTGGCAGCGTTGTGTTCTGGTTCCTGTTGAACATCCGCTGACTGCATTAGATCAACTCGCGCTACACGATATTGCTCAATATCCTCTTGTTACCTATGTTTTTAGCTTTACTGGGCGCTCTCAATTGGATGAAGCATTTCGTAGCCTACAGCTTAAGCCACTGGTGGCTTTTACCGCGACGGATGCGGATGTTATTAAGACGTATGTGCGATTAGGGATGGGTGTCGGGATTGTTGCTCGGATGGCTTATGATCCTCAGCAAGATCAGGATCTGGTGCAGTTGGATGCTAGCCATTTATTTCCGATGAATTTGACTAAAATCGGTTTTCGCCGTGGTACGTTTTTGCGTAATTACATGTATGACTTCATGCAGTTGTTCGCTGGACATTTGCAGCCTGAGCGAGTACGGGCTGCGGAACATTCGACGTCTGTTGAGGAGATTATGGCGTTGTTTGGGGATGTGGAATTGCCTGTCCGCTGAAAGTGATGTTTTTATTGAGATGATGATATAATAATGTCATTAAAGCCTTCTGGAGAGCTTGTGTCCACGTCATCGATCATTGCACTGCGAACCGAGCTGCTAGCGAGCTTCGAGGCCATGTTGCATCATTTGGATATTAGCTGCGCACGGATTCGTCAAGATAGCGCGCTATCGGCTTGGGTATCGCTGACAGAAGAAGAATTGGCCGACGCAACCGATATGCGCGCCAAGGCCCTGCAACTTTATCGCGCACTTTGGTATCAAGACAGCAGGGATGGCAGAGAGACGCTGACTTGTCCTGGCATCGTGGGCGTAAGTTCAGCCACCTTGGTCGCCGCGCAAGACTGCAATCTCGCCAAGGATACCTTCAAGGCGGCAGTCCTCGCCTTGAAGATACTAGAGCGGCGTGAAGCCAATGCCGTGCTTGAGGATTTACACCAACGGCAAGAAAACATTGCCGTAGCCCTGCGCCGCATGGGAGCGGCCCGCCTCAATCTAAAGCAGGCGTATCGGCATATCCCACTCCTGGAGCAGTTGCCTCTCAAAATCGGTTTCACCTGGTCAAAACAGGGTCGGGTTATTCAACGTACCAGTGTCGCTGCCGCCCGCCGTCTGTTGGAGCAGCGAGTCGAGACCCCCCAGATCCGTTTGGAATTGCAGCGGCTTCAGGAAATCCGGGACGATGAAATGCTCGCTCGTGTGCGCGGTGTATGCCCTCATCTCCGTGCCAATATCGTCTTTCCCGAAAATGTCGGTGATCGTCGGCGCCGGTTGATGCAAGCACCTTTACCGGTGTTGGTGCCGTTGCATCCTGGGGAATGCTTGCCTGATTTTGTCCCGGTTACCCCTGATCCCCCGGTCAGCTTACGGCTACGCCGGGCGGACGTAAAAATTGAAGATGAGCCTCTACTTCCCTCTGTGCGGGTCTATCGTTATCGAACTCCTTACAGGACCATGTAGGCCGCATATCAAAGATGATGATATAAAAAGATGGATCTCGTGTTCAAATACCATGCCTCAGCGCCGATAGGCATTCGATCCGCTATAGTTTTATTTCCACTTCAACAAAATCAGGAGAGTTAAACCATGTCATCGCGCGCTCGGGTATGGCCAGGCAAATCGTATCCGCTCGGTGCGGTTTGGGATGGTAAGGGTGTCAATTTCGCGCTCTTCTCCGCCCATGCCGAAAAGGTCGAATTATGCCTGTTCGATTCCTCGGGCCAGCGAGAGATTGAGCGGCTTACCCTGCATGAAAATACCGATCAGATTTGGCATGGCTATGTTCCTGGCCTGTGGCCGGGCGCACTCTATGGCTATCGGGTGTCCGGCCCTTATGAGCCACAACTCGGCCATCGCTTCAATCATCACAAGCTGCTGCTTGACCCCTACGCCAAACAATTCTACGGCGTGTTGCATTTGCGCGATGAGCACTGCGGCTATCAAGTCGGTCACTCCAACGCAGATTTGTCGTTCGATGCCCGTGACAATGCCCGTGAAATGCTGAAATGTGTGGTCGTTGACACCAGCTTCAATTGGGAAGGGGATCGCCTGCCCGAAATTCCCTGGTCCCAAACACTGATTTATGAAACCCATGTCCGTGGCTACACCATTCGCCACGAGGGCCTACCTCACCATTTGCGTGGCACCTTCGCTGGCTTTGCCCATCCCGAAATCATCAGCTACCTGCGCGCTTTGGGCATCACCTCCGTGGAGTTGATGCCGGTTCATGCCTTCGTCGATGACCGTTTCCTGACGGATCGGGGCCTGCGCAACTATTGGGGCTATAACACGCTGTGCTTTTTCGCACCGGAACCTCGTTATCTGAGCGGTGGCGATTTAGCCGAATTCAAAACCATGGTTAAACGCCTGCACGATGCCGGTATCGAAGTGCTGCTGGATGTGGTGTACAACCATACGGCTGAAGGCAACGAATTGGGGCCGACGCTCAGCTTCCGCGGTATCGATAACGCCTCCTACTATCGACTCCATCCCGGCAGCCGTCGCCATTACATCAACGACACCGGTTGCGGCAACACCCTCAACATCGCCCATCCACGGGTTTTGCAAATGGTGATGGATAGCCTGCGCTACTGGGTCAATGAAATGCATGTCGATGGTTTCCGCTTCGATCTGGCCGTCACCCTCGGCCGTGAGGAGTATGGTTATGACCGGCAGGGCGGATTCTTCGATGCCATTCGCCAAGACCCCGCCCTCGCGCGCGTCAAAGTCATCGCCGAACCCTGGGATATTGGCCCTGGCGGTTATCAGCTCGGCGGCTTTCCCGCCGGCACCGCCGAGTGGAACGACCGTTTCCGCGACACTACCCGCCGATTCTGGCGTGGTGACGATGCCATGCTGCCACGGCTGGCGCCCAATCTGTTAGCCTCCAGCGACTTGTTCGAGCATGATTGCCGACGCCCCTGGACCACCATCAACTATGTGGCCAGCCACGACGGCTTCACCCTCGCCGATCTGGTCAGCTACAACGACCGCCACAACGAGGCGAACGGGGAAAACAACCGCGACGGCCATCCATCGAACTTCAGCAATAACTATGGGATCGAGGGACCGACGAATGACTCGGCGATCCAGCAAATTCGCTTGCGTCAGCGCCGCAATATGCTGGCAACCCTGATCCTTGCGCAGGGAACGCCGATGCTGCTGGCCGGTGATGAATTCGGTCGCAGCCAGCGCGGCAACAACAATGCTTATTGTCAGGACAACGAGATCAACTGGATCGATTGGCGGCACATGCCTCCAGAGGAAGCGGAATTTCTCGATTTCATCCGCCGTCTGATCAACCTCCGTCGGGAGCATCCCGTTCTGCGCCGTTATACATTTCTGCACGGCAAGCAGATTTCAAAAACCACCGGTTTGCGGGACATTGAATGGATCAGTCCCGGCGGTGGTGCTTTGGCGGATCGTCACTGGCAAGAAGCGAAAGCCCGCTGCTTTGGGATGTTACTCGCCGGTGATGCGGGCGAGTACTTCACCCAAGACGGTCATCCAGAAATCGACGATACCTTACTTATCATCCTCAACGCCGGATCTAGTACCCTACCCTTCCGAATGCCCAGCGTCAGTGGCGCTCGGCACTGGCGTTGCTTGCTGGATACCGCGCGACCACGCCTGGCAGCCGGTGAGGTGCTAATCGACACCGGCGCCGATCTGCAAATGGAGAGCCAAGCGGTCATTGTCTTTGCCTTGGTGCGAGAGAGCGGCTCTTGACGCCCGCCTTTTGGTAATCGGTTATATAAATATCATTAAATAGTCCTTTTTCTTCTTTAGCCTTGGCTTTATAGTCGCGGCCTTGCCAGCAGCCGGCCGCGACCGCTTTGCCCACCGCCTATCGCCCAGAGTCCTCACCGTGCGTTTAACCCTGTTTTACCTTGTGAGCCTGCTGGCCATCTACGCACCGAGATCCGCCCCATGATGCCTCCTCAGCTAAGGCAACCGAGCGTGCTACCGGGCTTTGGCCTGACACTGGGGTTCACGGTCGCTTATCTCTGCCTCATCGTACTGATTCCGCTGGCAATGGCTTTTCTGGAAGCCTTTCAGTTGGGCTGGCGCGAATTTTGGAGCGTCGTCTCCGCTCCCCGAGTCATGGCTTCTTACCGGCTGACGTTCGGGGCCGCGTTACTGGCCGCCGCCATCAATACCGGTTTTGGCTTGATCGTCGCTTGGGTTCTGGTCCGTTATCACTTTCCCGGCAAGCGCCTGGTCGATGCCTTGGTTGACCTACCGTTTGCGCTACCGACCGCAGTCGCTGGCATTACCCTAACGACCCTCTACGCCGGGAACGGTTGGTTAGGCCAATTTCTCAAACCGCTCGGTATCAAGATCGCCTTCACCCCAACCGGAATCATCGTGGCGCTGGTCTTCATCAGCCTGCCGTTCGTGGTGCGCACCGTGCAACCGGTCCTGGAAGATTTGGAAGCTGAAGTTGAAGAAGCGGCGGCCAGTCTTGGCGCGGATCGCTGGCAAATTTTCCAGCGGGTCATCTTCCCAGCGATTCGACCGGCGCTGTTGACCGGCTTTACCCTCGCCTTCGCCCGCGCCATCGGCGAATACGGTTCCGTCATCTTTATTGCCGGCAACCTACCGATGGTTTCCGAAATCACTCCGCTGCTGATCGTCAGCAAGCTGGAGCAATACGACTACAAGGGCGCGGCGGCGGTTTCCGTAGTCATGCTGATACTCTCCTTTATCCTGTTACTCCTGATCAATCTGCTGCAACGCTGGAACCGATCACGGCAGGCTTGAAAATCGGACCTGAAAAATGCCATGAGTGGCCCCATCCACCAACACCACCGCACGGCCGCCAGTGAACCGCCCCTCATTCAAGGGCTGCTGGTCGGTGTCGCTCTGACCTTTCTGACTTTATTTCTCTTTGTGCCGCTGGTCGCCGTTTTCTATGAGGCCCTGCGCAAGGGTATGGGGGTTTATCTGGCAGCGATCACCGATCCGTATGCACTATCCGCGATTCGGCTGACCCTGCTAAGCGCCGTTTGTGCCGTTCCTTTGAACATGCTGTTCGGAGTGGCGGCGGCCTGGGCCATCACCAAGTTCGAATTTCGCGGCAAAAGCCTGCTGATCACCTTGATCGATTTACCGTTCGCGGTTTCGCCGGTCATTGCCGGCTTGATCTACGTGCTGCTGTTTGGGGCACACGGCTGGTTGGGACCTGCCCTGACACAGCACGATATCAAGATCATCTTCGCCGTCCCTGGCATCGTCCTGGCCACGGTGTTCGTTACCGTCCCTTTCATCGCCCGTGAACTGATTCCTCTAATGCAGGCACAGGGCACCGAGGAAGAGGAAGCGGCGCTGGTGCTCGGTGCCAGCGGCTGGACCACGTTTTGGCGCATCACCCTACCGAACATCAAATGGGGCTTGCTGTACGGGGTCGTGCTGTGCACCGCTCGCGCCATGGGCGAGTTCGGCGCGGTGTCGGTGGTCTCCGGCCATATTCGGGGTTTGACGAATACCCTGCCGCTACACATTGAAATTCTCTATAACGAATATCAGTTTGCCGCCGCTTTCGCGTGTGCGTCGCTGCTGACGCTGCTTGCCCTGGCGATCCTTGGGATCAAAACTTTCATCGAACGTTACACATTCTCACAACGGCGACCGCCAGCGGGCGGGGACACCCCATGAGCATCGACATTCGCGGGCTTTACAAACGGTTCGGTAATTTCACCGCGCTTGATCACATCGACCTGAAAATCCCCGCTGGCCAATTGGTGGCCTTGCTGGGACCATCGGGGTGTGGCAAAACGACGTTGTTGCGCATCATTGCTGGTTTGGAAACCGCTGACCAAGGCAGTATTTGGTTTGACGGTCAAGAAACCGGCAGCCGACACGTCCGTGAGCGGCGGGTTGGTTTCGTGTTTCAGCATTACGCCCTGTTTCAACACATGACGGTGTTCGAGAACATCGCGTTTGGTTTGCGGGTACGGCCGCGCAAACAACGACCGAGCGAAACGCAAATCCGCGCCAAGGTGCATGAGTTATTGGCACTGATCCAGTTGGAATGGCTGGCGGAGCGCTATCCCTCACAGCTCTCCGGTGGCCAGCGCCAGCGCATCGCGCTGGCCCGCGCACTGGCGGTCGAACCACAAGTCCTGCTGCTGGATGAACCCTTCGGTGCGCTCGACACCAAAGTGCGTAAAGAATTGCGCCGTTGGCTGCGGCGCTTGCATGATGAGATCCATGTCACCAGCGTATTTGTCACCCACGATCAGGAAGAAGCGCTGGAGGTATCCGACCAAATCGTGGTGATGAATCACGGGCGGATTGAGCAAATCGGCACACCGGAAGCCGTCTACGACACGCCGGCCACCCCCTTTGTCTACCAGTTTCTCGGCAACATTAATCTATTTCATGGTCGCGCCCATTCCGGGTGGGTGCGGCTGGGCGGTTTACGAGTACAGGCCCCCGAATATCAGGATGCCCAACATGCACCCGCCATGGCCTATGTCCGGCCACATGACATTGATCTGCTGCGCGAACCGGAGGATAGCGACAGCACTCTACCGGCGACAGTGAACCGGATTGCCATTCTCGGCTCCTTGGTCCGCCTGGAACTGCGGCAAACGTCCGATGGCGAAATCGCCGAAGTGGAAATGACGCGCGAGCGCTTTGCAGCCGACCCGCTGCAAATCGGCGATTTAGTGTTCGTCAAGCCCCGCCACCTGCGCGTATTTCTGCAAGAAGAGGCCGCAACCGAGGCATCGGTTCCGATGCACTGGCACGGCGACGGCGGCGGTATCTAGCGTTCCTACCCCCATCACCCCATGAACCTGCTTGATCAGATCGCCGAAGCGCGGATTCAAGCCGCTATCGACCAGGGTGAGTTACGCGATCTGCCAGGCCAAGGCAAACCGCTTCAGTTGGACGATGATTCGGCTATTCCCGAAGAGTTGCGCGTCGCTTACCGGATTTTGAAAAACGCCGGTTTTCTCCCCCGGAATTACAGTTGCGCAAAGAAATCCGCGGTGCCGAACAGTTGCTTGGGCAATTACCGGAGGGTGAACGGTGTCGCGCACGCGCACGGCTGGAATTGCTGCAATTACGCCTGGCCGCCAGCCGCCGTCAACCGATCAACCTGCTGCTGGAAGACCGTTACCGCGAGAGGTTGCTGGGGCGATTGAGCTGATGAGCACTTTGATGACTCCGGGCCATCGCTCCCTCACCAATCGCCCCAGTCATCTTCGGCCTCGTCGCCGCTGCTCTCGTCATAGAGCAATAACACCCGCTCCGGGGCAAATTCGCCAAGCTTAACGGTGGTTTCCCGAGGCACCAGCGGAAAATCGTATTGGCTACGATCTCCGCGCACAATCCCGATCCGACCCATCGCCAGTGCTTTGCGTTGGGCTGGAGTCACCCGAACGGAACGGATGAAGCGGCCATCCTGAAAATTGTAGGGCAACTCGGCAGCCGGATCGTTCAGCCGGTGGCCGTCGATCAACTGGCGAGCGCGGGCGGCTTGTTCGCGGCGGTGCTTCTCCGCTTCGCGTTTAAGATTCAATTGCCGATCTTGCTCACGCTTGCGAGCCGCTTCGACCTCAGCCTTCCGGCGGGCTTCCGCCTGTCGCGCTGCCTCTTCGGCACTGAGCGCCTTATTCTTTTTCGTTTCATGCTCACGCTTGCGGGTTTCGGATTCAAGATTTTTAGCTTTATCCGACGGCACCAGCCCTGCTTTCAGCAACTCATCGCGCAACGACATGCTTCCCCACCTCGCCTCAGTACAGGATGCGGATTCGAATAGTGCCGGCCACCTGGCTCAGCCGTTCTTTGAGCCATCGTGTTTCGACCCGCCCGGCGGTATCAACATCCATCACCACATAGCCGATCCGGGGATTGGTCTGTAAATATTGGCTGGCCACATTGATGCTCAGTTCCGAAAAAATAGCGTTTAACTCCGATAACACACCCGGTTGATTGCGATGGATGTGCAACAGGCGATGTTTGCCGGGATGTTCCGGCAAAGCTACTTCCGGGAAATTGACCGAACTCAGGGTAGAACCGTTGTTGCTGTATTTAATCAGCTTACTCGCCACTTCCAGGCCAATATTTTGCTGCGCTTCCTCGGTGCTGCCGCCCACATGTGGGGTCAGCAGCACATTGTCGAAGCGGCGCAACGGGGAAATAAATTCCTCGTCATTACCTTTTGGCTCAGCCGGAAATACATCCAGCGCGGCACCTGCCAGGTGCTTCGAATCCAGCGCCGCCACCAGGGCATCAATATCGACCACCGTACCGCGCGCGGCGTTGATTAAGTGGCTACCCGGCTTCATGCGCGCCAATTGCTCGGCACCGATCATCTGATAAGTCTGCGGGGTTTCTGGTACATGCAACGTCACAACATCAGCGATTTCCAGCAGTGAATCCAGCGAGGGCAGCACCTTCGCATTGCCCAGGGCTAGCTTGGTCTCAATATCGTAATACACCACCTGCATCCCCAATCCCTCGGCCAACAAGCCAACTTGGGTGCCGATATGGCCATAGCCAACGATGCCGAGGCATTTGCCCCGCACCTCATGCGAGCCGGTCGCAGTCTTAACCCAGCCGCCCCGCCGCACCGCCGCACTGCGTTGCGGAATACCGCGCAACAGTAAAATAATTTCTGCCAGAACCAGCTCGGCCACACTGCGGGTATTGGAGAACGGGGCATTAAACACCGGAATACCCCGATCCTGCGCGGCGGCCAAATCCACTTGATTCGTGCCGATACAGAAGCAGCCAACGCCCATCAGGCGGGGGGCGTGTTCGAACACGTTGGCGGTGAGCTGGCTAGCGGAGCGGATACCAACGATATAGGCATCGTGGATCGCATCCAGCAGCCGCGCTTCGGGCAAGGCTTTGGGGTGCGATTCGATGGCGCTGTAACCGTCCGCCTCGAAAGCCGCTGCGGCACTGGGGTGGATGCCTTCCAGCAGCAGAATTTTGATCCTGCTCTTATCGAGTGAGGTCTTGCTCATGGGTAGGTCCAATTCGCCAATGATAGAATGAGAGCCGTTATTATCTCTCCGGCCGGAGCCGGCAACCATCCTTTTTCCTGCGAAGCCACCACGCCGATGACCATGCACAGCTCTAGCGAGACCACAGCCCTTCTCGACGGCATCCGGGCCTTTATCGAACCGGCATCTCTGCGCACCGATGCGGACAGCGCCCTGCTGTATGGCCGTGACTGGACCCGGCTGTATCAGCCGAACCCGCTGGCCGTTGTGCTGCCAGGCACCATTGAACAGGTCCGGCAACTGGTCTGCTACGCCAATGACCACCGCCTGGCGTTGGTGCCCTCCGGTGGTCGTACCGGTTTAAGCGGTGCCGCCGTCGCTTCGCATGGTGAACTCGTCGTTTCCCTGGAGCGGATGAACCGGATTCTGGATTTCGATGCGGTGGATCGCAGCGTCACTTGCCAGGCAGGCACGGTCACCGAGGCTTTACAGAATTTCGCCCGTGAGCAGGGCTTGTCCTATCCGGTCGATTTCGCCTCCCGCGGCTCCAGCCACATCGGCGGTAACATCGCCACCAACGCTGGTGGCATCAAGGTGGTGCGGTACGGGCTGACCCGCGATTGGGTGACAGGCTTAAAGGTTGTTACTGGACGGGGCGATTTGCTCGATCTCAACCGGGGGCTGATCAAAAATGCCAGCGGTTATGATTTGCGCCATCTGTTCATCGGCAGCGAAGGCACCCTGGGCATCATCGTCGAAGCCACTCTGAAGCTCACTCGACCTCTGCACGAACCGAACGTGATGGTGCTAGGCGTACCCGATCTGAACGGCCTGATGGCCATCTACGGTGTGTTGCGCGGTGCATTGGAACTGAGTGCCTTTGAGTTTTTCTCGGAACTAGCGCTGCGTCATGTTCTGAAGAAAGGCTTACATCGCCCCTTCGAGACCGCAACCCCCTATTACGTATTGACCGAGTTCGAAAACCCCGCTGGTCGGTTTACCGATCAGGCCCTGCAACTGTTCGAGCACTGCACCGAACAGGGTTGGCTGGTTGATGGGGTTATCAGCCAGAGCGAGCAACAGGCGAAAGAGTTGTGGCGGTTGCGAGAAGATATTAGCGAATCGATTGCTGAGCATCAGCCTTACAAGAATGATATTTCAGTGCGGATTTCTCGCGTTCCGGCGCTGCTTGAAGAAATCGATCATCTGCTGGCGCGGGAGTACCCGAATTTCGAGGTACTGTGGTATGGCCATATCGGTGATGGCAACCTGCACATCAATATCCTCAAACCCGCCGAAATGGCTACGGCGACCTTTGCCGAAAACTGCGGAGCCGTTAGTGAACATCTGTTTGCTACTCTACAACGCCACGGTGGCAGTATTTCCGCTGAGCACGGCGTCGGCCTGACCAAAAAGCCCTATCTGCATTACACCCGTGATGCGACTGAAGTTGGCTATCTGCGAGCGCTCAAGCAGGTTTTTGATCCGAATGGGATTATGAATCCGGGGAAGATTTTTGATTGAACAGGACGTTGGCCCGTCCACCATACCTGATCAAATTGGCTCATGCCTCAACAGAGCCTCATAGCCTGTTGGTCACACCATAAAGATAGTGGTCGTGGTGCGTCGCCAAATCTTCGGGCAGTTCCGGATTGACAGGAAACCGACGCCCTAGCGCTGCCAAACGGGCCAAGGTTGGACGTTCCATGACCGTCCGCCGAGCTTGAATCCTGATTTCAACTTCACAATCATCCGGTAGATCCACTGCTTCGGTTGGGCGAAAAACCCCATTTTCATAAATCGCATGAAGAGTTTGCATGGCACAACCTTCACAAATTGAACATGATTGAGAAGTGTATCATCAGCCGGCAGGACGGGCACAGCCCGCCATCTTTAATGCCGTCAGATGAATGATGAAGGTGGGCAGTGCCCACCCTACCCGGCTTGACGACCTTATCAAGTCGCACTTCAAAAATTCATCCGGTGCTGCCGATTTGACTTTTCACGCTTAAGCCTGAATAATTTCGCGCCAATTTTAGCTCTCGCTCGGAAGGTAAACCCATGCTTAAAACACAATCCCCCACCCCTTAAGCCTTCCGGCGATTCGGAAGGCACAGTTGTCTTCCAAGCCTGCTTCCTCCTCTTCGGCAAACCCTGGATGACAACCTCATCCAGGGTTTTTGCATTGGGAAGCTGGATTTTTATGTGATTACCATGAGCAACAGATGTTATGCCTATTAAACGAATCATCACCAAGGCCAAGGTACCGGTCAAAATCTATACCGACGATGTAGACCCGCAGGCGATGACCCAGTTGGTCAACATCGCCCAACTGCCGTTTATCCACAGCCACGTTGCCGCAATGCCGGATGTGCATGTCGGCATCGGGGCCACCGTGGGTGCGGTCATCCCGACCAAGGGTGCCATCATTCCGGCGGCGGTCGGCGTCGATATCGGCTGCGGCATGAACGCGGTGCGCTTGAGCCTAAAAGCCGGCCAATTACCGGACAACTTGAAGCCCGTGAGGGCCGCCATCGAAGCGGCGGTACCGGTCGGTTTCGCCATGCACACCGATAAACCCGGCGTTCCCGCTTCGACCGTTCGCGCCCTGGATGGCGGGCTGGACCGTATCGTCGGTAAGCATCCCGGTATTCTCAAGATGCAAAAACACGTCGAGCGGATTTGGGCGCAACAGCTCGGTACACTCGGTGGTGGTAATCACTTCATCGAACTGTGTCTGGATGAAAACCAGGACGTATGGGTGATGCTGCACTCCGGTAGCCGAGGCATCGGCAACATTATCGGTCGTTACTTCATCGATCTGGCGCGCAAGGACATGGGGAAGCACCTCGCCAACCTGCCCGACCGCGATCTCGCCTATTTGCAAGAAGGTGCGGAACACTTCGATGATTACGTGGCAGCGGTGAGTTGGGCGCAAGATTACGCGATGACCAATCGCCGCGAGATGATGCGGTTGATCCTGGAGGCGTTGGGGCGGCAATTACCGCCGTTCACGCTCACCAGGGAAGCCATCAACTGCCATCACAACTACGTGGCAGTGGAGCGGCATTTCGAAGAAACCGTGTTTGTCACCCGCAAAGGGGCGATCCGGGCTGGAGAAGGCGAGTTGGGTATCATCCCCGGCAGCATGGGCGCGAAATCCTACATCGTGCGTGGCAAGGGTGAGCCGCAATCGTTTTGCTCTTGCTCACACGGTGCCGGTCGGCGGTTAAGCCGAGGCAAGGCCAAGAAAACCTTCGCCCCCCAGGATTTGATCGCCCAAACCGCCGGTGTGGAATGCCGCAAGGATGCGGGGGTGCTTGACGAAATTCCCGGCGCTTACAAGGATATTGATGAGGTGATGGCCCACCAGGCTGATCTGGTCGAGGTGGTCCATACCCTAAAACAGGTGGTCTGCGTGAAAGGCTGATTCAAGCTAAGCAGACAATAACCCCCTCGCGCCAAGAGGGCAGCGAGGGGGTTTCAGGAGATTTGCAAGATGAACCGACGACGGAATCCAGTCGCCGCCGCACCGATTCTGCGCAAAGGCGGCGCCCACCAAAAACCCAAAACGGCGGAACGGGTCAAGGCCCGACTCCAGGTCAAACAGGAAGCCGCCACCTGGCAGGCTTCTTCCACCCGGTGCCGGCAGGAGCCGGTGCCGGCCTACTGAGCACGGCGCTTACCACCCTACCAGCGCAGCAAGACCCAAGCTGGAATCAACAGCCCATCTTGTAAGCGGTTATAGCGAGTCTCCAGGCTACCGTCCCCATCCGTATCCACCAGATAGTACGGAATTCCCTTGGTTGGCACGACCTTAATCATGTAAAGGATTCCCCCAGCCCGGTATTCCTCAATGCTGCTCCGGTCACCACGCTGGCGGATCGTCACTTCCGGGACTGGTTGATTGTAGCCCTGACGAGCACCGGGTGACCCATCGGGAATGGGTTCCAAGCCGGCAGGTTCGGTAGTTTCCTGCGCCAGACTCACGCTTGCTAACAGCAATAGCGGCAATAACACCCGCAAACGCATGATAATTCCTTGAAAAGAGTTGGCAGAACGATGACCGAGTACAGCCGCAATGGTGTGCTCATCTCAATCATTTCCCGGTTGAGGCGATTTGTCCAGTCAGAGAGCATCTGGTTGCGATGACGTTTCCACCAGGTTGGCGATGGCCTGGGCCGCTTGCTGATCGGCATCGCGGCGCAACGCAAGATGCAACGCTGTAAACTCCGCCATCAGCATCTGCCGGGCACCGACATCGTTCAAAGCATGCAAGACCGCCGGCCCCAGCGCCATCACCGTGGCCGCTTCTTGAAAAAACTCCGGCACCAGCTCCTTACCCGCCAGCAGATTGGGTAGTGAAAAGTGAGCCACGGTCACCAAACGGCGGGCGAGCCATGCCGTTAGCGGTGCAACCTGATACGCCACCACCATCGGCCGCTTCAATAGCATCGCTTCCAACGTAGCGGTACCTGACGCCAGCAACACCGCATCAGCCGCCGCCATCACCTCACGCGCGCGTCCCCGTACCACAGTCAGTGGTAGAGCTGGCGCGCGCTCAGCCTGCAAATGAGTCAAAAACTCATAGAGTTGCGGCGTAGCCGCTGGCAGCAAAAAGGACAGATCAGGTCGTTGAACCGCCAGCCAGCGCGCGGTATCCAAAAATAAGGTGCCCAAGCGCTTCACCTCCCCCAGCCGGCTACCGGGCAGTAAGGCGACAATAAGGCCAGCGGTGGCACACCCAACGTCCAACGACCGCCGTGCCGCCGCTGGATCGGATTGCAACGGAATCAAATCAGCTAAGGGATGGCCGACATAACTCACCGGAATAGCGTGCTTTTCGTAGAAGGTGGCTTCAAATGGCAGTAGCGTCAGCACCAGGTTTGCGGCACGGGCGATTTTATGCACCCGCCACGGCCGCCACGCCCATACCGAAGGGCTGACATAATGGACGGTCGGGATACCGCGAGCGCGCAGCCGCTGTTCCAAACCCAGATTGAAATCCGGTGCGTCGATACCAATGAAGACATCCGGCGGATCGGCGCTGTACTGTTGATAAAGCTGCTGCCGAATTTTAGATAATTCAGGCAGATGGCGCAGCACCTCCACCAACCCCATCACCGCCAATCGTTCCAGCGGAACCCAGGTGTACAGTCCCTGCTCCACCATGCCAGCACCACCAATCCCGCTGAAGCGCGCGTGTGGATAGCGCTGTTTCAAGGCGGCGATGAGGCCGCTACCTAACAAGTCGCCCGACGGTTCGCCCGCGACCAGAGCGATGTGCATGATAGATGCAGAGTTAACGGACAATGCCGTTGCGGGACGGCGCCACCAGGAAATCGGCCAAAATACTCAATCCCGGCCAATCCACTGCCATCTCCCGAACTTTCTCAACCGCTTCCTCCAGCCGCAGATTAGCCCGATAAATGGCCTTGTAAGCCCGCCGAATCGCTTGAATTTCCTCATCGGAAAAATTGCGGCGCCGCAAGCCCTCGGCATTGATACCGTAAGGTTCAGCGCGGTAACCGGCCACCGTGACATAAGGCGGTACATCACGGTTTACCCCACAGGCGAAACCACAAAAGCTGTGGACGCCCAGGCGAGTAAATTGATACACCAAGGCAAATCCCCCCAACACCACATCATCGGCAATATGGACATGCCCGGCCAATGACGCGCCATTGGCGAAAATGGTCCGGTTACCCACCACGCAATCATGGGCGATATGGACATAGGCCATGATCCAGTTATCATCGCCCAGACAGGTTAAACCAGCATCTTGTGCCGTGCCGCGATTGATGGTGACAAATTCGCGGATGGTGTTGCGGTCGCCGATTTCCAAGCGCGTTGGCTCGCCCCCGTATTTTTTGTCTTGCGGCATTTCGCCAAGAGAGGCAAATTGAAAAATCCGGTTGTCACAACCAATCCGGGTCGGCCCTTGGATCACGACATGAGGGCCAATCCAGGTTCCGGCGCCGATTTCCACACCCGGCCCGATCACCGAAAACGGCCCCACGGTCACATCCGGCGCCAGTTGGGCAGCCGGATCGACCACGGCGCGCGGATCAATCACAGGTCGATTTCCCGCTTGGCACACATCAAATCTGCCGAGGCGGCCAACTGACCGTCAACCTTGGCTTCACAGATAAATTTGCCAATCCCGCGCTTGATGCGATCCAGCCGCACTTCCAGGATCAACTGATCGCCCGGTTCGACCGGCCGCTTGAAGCGGGTATTATCGACGCCGACCAGGTAATACATGGAATGATGGTCGGGTCGCTCTCCTTCGCTCTTGAACGCCAGTACCCCGGTAGCCTGAGCCAACGCCTCGACGATTAGGACACCCGGCATGATCGGCCGCTGCGGAAAGTGACCCAAAAAATAGGGTTCGTTGAAACTGACATTTTTAAGACCAGTCAAGGAGCGCCCCGGATCAAGCGCCAAAACCCGATCAATCAACAGGAATGGATAACGGTGGGGCAGATATTCCAGTATTTCCTTGATGTCCATCGTTTCCAAAGCGTAATCCCCTCTCAAATAGAGCCGTCTTGGTTGATTTTTTTTTCCAGAATTGCCAGCCGGCGGAATAGCTCATCCAGCCGGCGCAAACGAGCGCTGATCTTGTTCCATAGCCGGTTCGGCTCCACAGCCAGACCCGACGAATAAGTACCCGGCTCAGTGATCGATTGGGTGACCAACGACATTCCGGTCACCTGGACACCATCGGTGATCTCAAGATGACCCGCGATGCCGACGCCACCACCCAACATGCAATGGCGGCCAATACGGGCACTGCCAGCAATGCCGACACAGCCAGCCAAGGCACTGTGGGCGCCGATTCGCACGTTGTGGGCAACCTGAATCTGGTTATCCAGCTTTACCCCATCTTCAATCACGGTATCCTCTAAAGCACCGCGATCAATCGTGGTATTGGCGCCGATTTCCACATCATCGCCGATCAACACGCTACCCAACTGCGGAATTTTCAGCCAGCGACCGCCAGTATCAAGCGCCAGGCCAAAGCCATCGCTGCCGATCACCGCACCCGGATGCGCCAGGACGCGCTGGCCTAATCTCACCCGGTGGCAGAGCGTCACCCGCGCAACCAGTCGGCTGTGTGTGCCAATTTCAGCACGCTCACCGACGACACAATGCGGGCCGAGATACACACCGGCTCCGATCACCGCATCAGCTTCCACCACACAGTAAGGGCCAATCCAGGCATCGGGAGCCACCTGAGCGCTCGGGTCGATCCAGGCCGTGGGATGGATACCCGGCCTAACCTGGCAAAGCGGCTCGAACAAAGCGGCTACCCGCGCGTAAGCCACTTGCGGGTTAGCCGCTACCACCGCCGGTGCCGGACAATCCACAGCATCCTCGGTGGACAAGATCACCGCCGATGCTTGGGTGTCCGATAAGAACGGGCGGTAACGGGGATGGGTCATAAAGCTGAGCTGCCCCGGTTCCGCTCGGTGCAGAGGAGCTACCCCGATGATGACCGTCGCGGCATCGCATCCTTGCAAACGGGCGCTCGCTACGGCGGCGATCTCGCCCAGCGTGACCATAATCGCCTTTATTTGCTGGTCAAGCGCTTAAGCACTTTTTCAGTGACATCCACTTGTGGGCTGGCGTACAACGCCGCACCATCATTGACGACCAGATCAAACCCCTCTTCCTTGGCGACATTGTTGATGACTTCCAAAACCTGCTTCTGAAATTTACCCAACTCCTCGTTGCGGCGCAGGTTGAAATCTTCGCGGAACTCATCTCCCGTCCGCTTCAGCTCCCGCGCCTGATTGCGGATATCACTCTCCAAGCTGCGCCGCTGGCTATCACCCATCACCGCGCCATCCTTGGACAATTTCTCTTCTTGCCGCCGCAGGGATTTTTGGGCTTCGACCAGCGCCTTCTGCCGTGGGGCAAATTCCTGCTCGAGCCGCTTGCTGGCAGCCTCGGCTTGTGGCGCGCTTTGCAAGATCTTAGCGATACTTACAAAACCGATCTTGACCTCGGCAGCCTGCACCACCGAAAACGGTGCGGCCAGAGCGGCCGCGATCAACCATGTCTTAAAAAGCTTCAATTTACCTACCTCCACGGACGAAACTGCAAACAAACTACCGGAAACGATCTCACAAGACCGCCATTAATTGAACGGTATACCGAAAGAAAACTGGAAATATTCCTTTTTATCGCCGGATTTTGCGTTAAGCGGCGCAGCGACACTGAGCACGATAGGCCCAAACGGAGACACCCAAATGCCGGCTAAGCCGGCCGAGTAGCGCAATTCGCTGACATCAAAGGCATCAACGCTCCCAAAGACATTACCGATATCGAAAAAGGTCGCCACACGGACATTTTCTGCCTTCTCGATGAACGGGACCGGCAAGATGAATTGCGTACTCGCCACCGTCTTGAATACGCCGCCACTCGGTTCATCATTGCTGTAGCGCGGCCCCAAGGTATTGGCCTTATAACCACGTACCGAGCGCAAGCCACCCGCGTAGAAATTCTCGAAGAAAGGCACACCGTCAGTGTTACCGTAACCATCGCCGTACCCAATCTCACCGCCCACTGACCAAGTCAACCAACGAGTGAAGGGGAAATAAACGATGCCCCGATAATTCAACTTATAGTACTCAGCCGTGCTGCCCGGCAAGGCGATTTCAGCCGCAACCTGGCTCAAACCACCGCTAGTCGGGAACAGTGCCCGGTCGCGGGTATCATGCGCCCAACTCGCATCCAATTTGAATTGGTCGTAGCTATCGCCGTTGCGCGCAAGATAATCAAGGATTTCAGTGGGCGTATCTTTAGTGGTATCAATCCAGATATGCTCATAGCCGGGGCTTAAGCGCAGGGTATCGAATTCGTTGAGTGGGAATCCAAAAGTGACCTGGCCACCGAAGACATTTTGAATGTAATTGGCCGTATTCAACTTGGAGCTTTCGATATCCCGGTAGTACAGGCGGAACCCAAGACTAACGCCGTCCAGCGTATAATAAGGATTGTTGAAGGAAATGTTGTAGTTTTGGCCGATGTCGCTGTTGTTGAAGACGATACCCAACTGATTGCCGGTTCCCAAAAAGTTGTTCTGGGTAAGGCTGGCATTGAGCAACAAGCCCGATTCCTGGCCGTAACCAATGCCAAACATCAAACTGTTGGAGGAGCGTTCAACAATCGTGTAGTTCACGTCTACCTGATCGTTAGTCCCCGGCACGGCGGGCATTTCGACGTTGACGCTTTCCAGATAATCCAAGCGTTGCAGACGGGTCTTGGAGCGGTCGAGATCCTTGGTTGAGACCCAGCCACCTTCCATTTGGCGCACTTCTCGCCTCAGCACTTCATCTTGTGTCTTGGTGTTACCCTGAAAATTGACGCGCCGCACATAAACCCGCTTGCCGGGATCGACGACAAACGTCAAGGCGACCTTTTTATGCTCATCGTCCACCTGCGGGACGGTGTTGATGTTGGCGAAAGAATAACCTTCCTCACCCAGGCGGTCGCCCATTTTCTTAGCGATCTCAGTCATTTTGGCACGAGAAAATGTCTCCCCCGCTTCCAAAGTGATGAGCTTGCGCAGATCTTCCTGCGGGACGACCCCAAACTCGCCCGCCAATTGGGCATTGTCCAGGATGTAAGGTTCACCCTCGCTGACGTTGATGGTGATGTAGACATCCTGCTTATCGGGGGTGATGGAGACTTGCGTCGATTCCACATTAAATTTCAGATAACCCCGATCTAGATAAAATGAACGCAAGGTTTCCAGGTCGGCCGCCAGTTTCTGCTTGGAATATTGGTCATCCTTGGTGAAGAACGAAAACCAGCCACTCGTGGAGAGCTGGAGTTCCTTTAGCAACTGTTTGTCGCTGAATGCCTTGTTGCCGACAATGTTGATTCGGTTGATGCTGGCGACTTCACCTTCCGCGATATCGATGGTAATAGCCACCCGATTGCGCTCTAGCGCCTGCATCCCGCTTTTGATCCGTACACCGTAGCGACCTCGGCTGTAATATTGCTGGAGTAGCTCCTGCTCCACCTTGTCAAGCAAAGAACGATCAAATACCCGACCTTCCGCCAAGCCAACACCGGTTAATGCTTTTTTGAGATCATCCGTACTGATGTCTTTATTACCGGTGATTTTGACTTCGGCGATGGCCGGCCGCTCGGTGACGGTCACCACCAACACGTTGTCTCGGCGCTCCAGGTTCACATCGGCGAAAAAGCCGGTTTTGAACAGTGCACGGATCAGTTCCGGATAGTCCTTTTCGGACACGGTGGAACCTACCTGCACCGGCAGATAATTGAAAACCGTACCGGCAGAGATGCGTTGTAGGCCTTCGACCTGAATATCTTTAACCACAAAATCGGCGGCTTCCGCCCCAGAGACGGCAGCCGAGAACATGAGAAAAATCAGAAAATAACGATACGCTTTCATAAGCGAGCGGCCACTCCACGCGCCGGGGTTGGCGATCTCATCCCAGCAGACGGCTGAAATCATTGAACAAGGCAAGCCCCATCAGCAACAGCAACACGGCAATACCGACTTGTTGTCCCACATTTTGGATACCATCCGACAGCGGACTGCCTTTGATGAATTCAATCAGGTAATAAAGGACATGGCCCCCATCAAGCACCGGGACCGGTAACAGGTTGAGCACCCCTAAACTGAGACTGACCAACGCCAGCATTGAAATAAAGGCAATGCCGCCCGCGCTTGCGGCCTGGCCCGCAACCTGAGCAATCGTCAGCGGGCCACTGATATTATCCAGAGACGCTTTGCCCACTAACATGCGGCCCAGCACACGCAAGGTCAACAGCGACATATCCCACGTTTTCTCAAACGCCGCGCCCAGCGCTGCCAACGGCCCGTAACGTACCACGACCTGTAAGTCACGGGCCAGATCCTCCGGTATATGGGCGAGAGCACCGATAAAGCCGACCGCTTGTGCAGCACCATGACTGCTTTGCTTAACGGCGGGCGTAATCTCTAAGACCTGCTCGCTGCCGTCGCGCTCAATGCGAATTTTGAAGGTCTGCCCTGGGCGCCGCTCAACGATACTGCGCCAGTGACCCCAGTCGGTAATCGGCTCACCTTCGGCGGCGAGAAGATGATCACCGGCTTGCAAGCCCGCTTGCTCGGCCGCGCTGCCGGGCATGACCTGGCCAATCACGGCCGGTAAGATCGGTCGCAAGGGCACCAGCCCCACGCTCTCGAAAACCAGCGTCGAATCGGCCAATTCGGGTGCATCGCGAACATCCAGTGTGCGGATTTTTCCGAGGCGCCGATCCAGGCCACCGGCAGCGGCCTCACAACCCATCTCGCAATCGGGCAATACCTCAACCCGAATCACGTCTTCCGCCATGGCCCGATCCACCAAAGCCAGCAAGACCGCGCTCAATGTCGGGGTCGGCTGGCCATCAATTGAAATGATCTGATCGCCCTTTTGAAATCCACCGGCGGCGGCCAGCGAAGCGGGTTTTGGCTGGTCTAAAACCGGCTTGGTGCCGGGGACTCCGACCATGAACATTGCGGTATAGGCAAGCACGGCAAACGCCAAATTGAACAACGGTCCAGCCAAAACGATAGCGATACGGGTACTCACCGGCTTGCGGTTGAAAGCGAACGGCAATTCCTCAGACCGCACCTCACCTTCGCGTTCGTCCAGCATCTTCACGTAGCCGCCCAGTGGTAAGGCGGCGATCACATATTCCACGCCATCCCTGCCGTACCGCTGCCAGAGAGGGCGACCGAAGCCGACGGAAAATCGCAACACCTTGACACCTAAGCGACGCGCTACCCAGAAATGACCGAACTCATGGACGGTGATCAACAACCCTAACGTGACCGCGAACGCCAATACCGAAATGAGCGAATCGATCATCTAAGCCCCTCCCGCCCGCGCCGCGATCCACTCGCAAGCCACTGAGCGTGCCAGGGCATCGTCTGCCAAAATCTGCTGCAAGGTATCTGCCGCATGGCCGGTAACACGGGCCAATACCTGTTCGACAGCGACGGCGATCTCGGTAAAGCGGAGTTTCCCCTCAAGAAAGGCTTGCACAGCCACTTCGTTGGCTGCGTTGAGGATCGTCGGTGCGGTCCCGCCGACCGCTAACGCCGCGAAGGCCAACCGTAAACAGGGGAACTGTGTAAAATCAGGCGCTTGGAAATCCAGGCGACCCAAACGCGCAAAATCCAGAAACGCCACCCCCGACGCCAAGCGGCGTGGCCACGCCAAGGCGTGAGCAATGGGGGTACGCATGTCGGGATTACCCAGTTGCGCCAACACGGAACCGTCCTCGTATTCCACCATGGAGTGAATGATGCTTTGCGGATGAATCACGACCTCAATCTGCTCCGGTGCAGCGCCGAACAACCAATGGGCTTCGATGACTTCCAGTCCTTTGTTCATCATGGTCGCGGAATCGACGGAAATCTTCCGGCCCATACTCCAATTCGGATGGGCACACGCCTGCTCCGGGGTCACATCCGCCAATCGCTCCGGGGCGGTCAACCGAAACGGTCCACCGGAACCGGTTAGCAGAATCCGGCGGATTCCTGCTTTACCGAGACCATCGGTTGCAAACCCTGACGGTAGACATTGGAAAATGGCATTGTGTTCACTGTCGATAGGCAACAACTCTGCGCCATGCTCCCGCACCGCCGCCATGAACAGCGGCCCAGCCATCACCAGCGCTTCCTTATTGGCCAGCAACACCCGCTTACGGGCGCGCGCCGCCGCCAGCGTGGGCAATAAGCCAGCCGCACCGACGATGGCTGCCATCACATAATCCGTTGCGGGCAAGGACGCAACCCGCTCCAGACCGGCCAATCCCGCCAGCACCTCCACGGGTCGCCCCACCGCTTGCAAGCGATCTCGCAACCGGTCGGCCGCCATAGCATCGGCCATCACCGCATAAAGAGGATTGTGGCTCAAGCACTGCGCGAAGAGGGCCTCATCATTACGGTTGGCAGTCAAAGCAATGACCCGAAACCGGCTATCGTGACGCCCGATGACATCCAGCGTACTGGCGCCGACCGATCCGGTCGAGCCTAGAATAGTCAGGCCGATAGGCTCGTTCATCCACGCAGCCCGTAGAGGCCCAACAAAAACACCGGCACGGCGGCAGTCAGACTATCCACTCGATCAAGCACGCCACCATGGCCAGGCAACAGCGAACCGCTGTCTTTCAAGCCGCGCTGACGTTTCAACATGCTCTCGAACAAATCACCCGCGATGGAGAAGCCGACGGTGACCATGGAAAGGACGACAAACCCAAGCCAAGGCACACGCACCTCAAGCACCGCCGCCCCGATCAGCGCAAAGGCCAACGCCGCCAGGGCAGCGCCCCAGACCCCTTCCCAGGTCTTACCCGGACTGATACTGAGCGCGAGCTTGCGCTGCCCCCAGCGCCGACCGGCAAAATACGCACCGCTATCGGCCACCCAGATCAAAAACAACAAAAACAGCACATAGCCGGCCCCAAACTCGCTACGCAACACCAACAGACCTGCCCAGGGCGCTACCAGTGCGACCAAACCCGCAATTGCAATCATAACGGTGGGGTCGCGTCGGTCTGGAGAATCTGTGTAACGCCACATCCAGAGCAAGGCGAGACACCAGCACACCACAATCGCGAGTAACAGACCCGTGACCCAGCCCGCACTACCCAGCAGCGGCCAAATCAGCAGAATAAGAACCAAGACGGCGGTGCAATACAGCGCCCGCTCGCGGCTGTGCTCGAAGCCAGCCAGCAGCGCCCACTCCCACGCAGCAGGCAAAATGATCGCCAGTAACGCCACGCCAAACCACGCGACCGGCACTTTCACCACGACCCAGACCACAATCAACGCCAGAACGACTGCGGTGATGACCCGTTGTTTAAGCATCGTCTTGCCGCGCCGTCTGCTCGTTGGTTAAACCGAAGCGCCGCTGCCGTCCCGCAAAGGCCGCGCACGCGGTCTCAAGATCATCGACATCGAAATCCGGCCACAAGCGGTCGGTGAAATACAGCTCGGTATAGGCCATTTGCCAGAGCAGGAAATTGCTGATCCGCAATTCGCCCGCTGTACGGATGAATAAATCCGGCTCCGGCACATCCGCCAAACAAACGAAGCGCTGCAATAATTCGGGAGTGATGTCAGCGGGTTGCAAACGGCCGGCTGCAACCTCCTCGGTGGCGCGCCGTGCCGCCTGGGCGATATCCCAACGACCGCCATAATTGGCGGCGATCACCAGGGTCAGACCGGTGTTAGCAGCAGTTCGGCGCTGGGCTTTGGCGATGTAATCTTGCAAGGTAGCTGAAAAAGCGTTGGGATCGCCGATGAAACGCAAGCGGATGTTGGCATTGTCCAACCGGCGAATCTCGGCACGCAACGTGGTCAGGAACAGGCTCATCAAAACCTCGATTTCCCGACGCGGCCGGCCCCAGTTTTCGCTGCTGAAGGCGAACAAGGTCAGCACTTCGATCCCGCGCTCACTGCACGCCTGCACGACCCGCCGTACAGCTTTGGCGCCTTCCCGATGGCCAGCCGTGCGCGGCAGAGATTGCCGTTGCGCCCAACGCCCGTTGCCGTCCATAACGATGGCCACATGGCGAGGCCAACAGTCCCGCGCGGTCACCTCGGAGCGTTCAGCCGACATCAGACCCTAGCCTCGCCCAGTCATTCATCACAGCAAGCGGCGACGCGAGTGCTCAGATTTCCATCAGCTCGGCTTCCTTAGCCGCTAACACCTTCTCCACCTCTTGAATGTGGTGATCAGTGAGTTTTTGTACTTCATCCTGGGTCTGCCGTTCCGCATCCTCACTGATCTTCTTATCTTTCAGCAGTGCCTTGAGCTGATTATTGGCATCCCGGCGGATATTGCGGATGGCCACCTTGGCGCCTTCTCCCTCATGTCGGACGATCTTGACCAGATCGCGGCGGCGCTCTTCGGTCAGCGGGGGCAATGGCACCCGAATGGTCGTGCCAGCCGAGGACGGATTGAGGCCCAGATCAGACTTGAGAATCGCCTTCTCGATAGGCCCAATCAGGTTTTTCTCCCAGGGAGTTACCAGCAGCGTGCGGGCATCCACCACCCCAACCGAGGCGACCTGATTGAGCGGCACATCCGAACCGTAATAACTCACCGTCACATGATCCAGCAGGCTTGCGTGCGCCCGCCCCGTGCGCAGCTTGGTCAATTCCTGCTTTAAGCTATCAACACTTTTTGCCATCCGGCCAGTGGCTTCTTTTTTGAGGTCGTCGATCATGTCATCCCCGTGACTACAGTACCTATGGCCTCGCCACAGACGACCCGGACCAGATCACCGTGGCGGTTGATGTTAAAAACTTTCAGCGGCATCGCGTGCTCGCGGCACAGGACAATGGCGGTAGCGTCCATCACCTGAAGCTTGCGCGCTAAAACCTCGTCGTAACTGAGTTGCCCATAGCGAACCGCCGTCGGGTCCTTGTTGGGATCAGCGGAATAAACCCCGTCTACCTTAGTGGCCTTGAGCATCACCTCGGCACTGATCTCAATCGCCCGCAAGCTGGCGGCGGAGTCTGTGGTGAAAAACGGATTGCCAGTACCCGCTGCAAAAATCACCACTCGGCCTTTCTCCAAATGGCGGATGGCACGCCGACGGATGTAATCCTCGCACACCTGATTCACCCGCACGGCCGACATGACGCGCGTGAATACGCCGACCCGTTCCAGGGTATCCTGCATCGCCAGCGAATTCATCACCGTGGCGAGCATCCCCATGTGATCAGCGGTCACCCGATCCATGCCGGCCTTGGCCAATCCTTCACCACGAAACAGATTACCACCACCGATGACCATGCCGACTTCGACACCGAGTTGGCGCAATTCTCCAATCTCGCCGGCGATGCGCGCGAGTACTCCGGTATCAATGCCGTATTCGCCCTCCCCCATCAGTGCTTCACCACTCAGCTTGAGGAGAATCCGCTTGTACATGGGCCTGGCATCTTGGATCGGCATCGGCACAACCTGAAAGGTCGAAAATAGGCGGATTTTACTGCATTAACCAGCAAAGCAGGAGAAGATCGGCGCCAGGGCAGCAGCACCGATCTGTTGATTTAATCGCCGCGTACCTGCGCCATCACCTCGGCGGCAAAATTGTCGGCCTTCTTCTCGATACCCTCGCCCAGCTCGAAACGCTCGAAGCGGACAATCTTGGCCTGGTGGGAACCCAGAAGTTCCTCCACGCTCTGGTCGGGGTTTTTGACGAACGCCTGGCCCAGCAACGTGATCGACTCTAGATATTTCCGCAGTTTGCCTTCAACGATCTTGCCGACGATTTTCTCAATGACGTGAGCCGGCTTATCCTTGGCCTCTTCTGTGGCTTGGGCGGCATAAATCTCTTTTTCCTTAGCGATCAGGCCAGCCGGTACCTGCTCCGCGCTGACGCACAGCGGCCGGCTGGCAGCGATATGCATTGCGATGTCCTTGGCCAGTTCTGCATCGCCACCGTCCAATTCCACCAGCACGCCGATACGAGTACCGTGCAGGTAGCAGCCTAAAACCCCTTTGTCGCTGGCGAAACGGGCAACCCGGCGGACGTTGATGTTCTCGCCGATTTTGGCAATGCAGTCGCGCCGATTACGCTCGACGCTTTGGCCATCAGCCATAGGCGCAGCGAGCAAAGCATCCAGATCAGCCACGTCGTGGGTCAGCGCCGTTTGCGTCACGGCATCGACGAAGGTGCGAAAATCATCATTCTTGGTGACGAAATCGGTTTCACAATTGATCTCGGCCATCGCCGCCACGCCAGGCGTCTGTTTAATCGCGATCAAGCCCTCAGCAGCGACCCGACTCGCCTTCTTGTCGGCCTTGGCCTGGCCGGCCTTGCGCATCAGCTCAACCGCCGCTTCGATATCACCGCCCGTTTCTTGCAGCGCTCTCTTGCACTCCATCATCCCCGAACCGGTGCGTTCGCGCAGTTCCTTAACGAGTGCCGCCGTAATGTCCGCCATACTTAAATACCTCTACCAAAACCGAAACAAAATAGAACCGAATCGATGAAACCGCGCTGAACAACCCGCTACTGAAAAGGCGAGAGTGCTCAAAACCCGCGAGGATTATGAGCAACCCTGGCCGTAGCGCTCAGGCGCCGTCTTCAGCAGGCGCGGGATCTTCGGGAATTTCGACAAATTCTTCCTCGGCACTGCGACCTGAGGTCATTACAGCACGGCCTTCGAGCGCGGCCTCGGCCACGCCGCCGACATAGAGTTGAATCGCGCGGATGGCGTCATCGTTGCCGGGGATCACATAGTTCACCCCGTCAGGGGAGTTGTTGCTATCGACCACGCCAAGCACGGGAATTCCCAGCTTGTTGGCCTCCTGAACCGCGATTCGCTCGTGGCCGACATCGATCACGAATAAAGCATCCGGTAAGCTGGCCATATCCTTAATGCCGCCCAAGCTGCGCTCCAGTTTGTCCATTTCGCGCCGCAAACCGATGACTTCTTTCTTGGCCAAGCGATCAAAAGTGCCGTCCTGCGCCATCAGCTCCAGTTCTTTGAGCCGTTTGATCGACTGACGGACGGTTTTGAAATTGGTCAACATCCCGCCGAGCCAGCGGTGATTGACATAAGGCATTCCAGCACAGATGGCGGCTTCGGCGGTTGGCTCACGGGCGGAGCGCTTGGTCCCCACCAAGAGCACCTTGCCACCTTTCGAGACGATCTTGCCGACGTAATTGAGGGCATCAAGATAAAGTGGCAGCGTTTTTTCCAGGTTGATGATATGGATTTTGCTGCGCGCCCCGAAAATATACGGGGCCATCTTAGGATTCCAGTAGCGGGTCTGATGGCCGAAATGAACGCCGGCCTCCAGCATCTGGCGCATAGAAATAGTCGCCATGATTGAAGTTTCTCCAACAGATTTAGGGTTAAGCCTCCATCCGCCCCGGGGGGCAACCGCATACGGGCACCCGGCCACCCGTGCCGGCGGATGTGCGAAGTCACTCACGATCATCGAATTAAATCGAACGAAGGTTTGCCATTAAGGCGGGCGCTTTATAACATGGATTGTTTGGGAACACCAATTGAACCGCCACCCGGCAGGCACGGTCCCAATCCGCAACATCGTTTACAAGCCCCACATTTTTATCAGGCGACTTTCCACAGCAGATCGAAATCCAATGTTTCAAAGATCCCCGCAAAAACCGAAGAGCATCACCCGCAAAACCGCTGAAGAGATCGAAAAAATGCGGGTGGCCGGCCGATTGGCGGCCGAGGTGCTGGATATGATCGGCCCTCATGTCGTGGAAGGCGTCACGACTGAAGAGCTGGATCAGCTTTGTCATGATTTCATCGTCAACGTGCAAGAGGCGATTCCGGCGCCGTTGAATTACCGTGGTTTCCCTAAATCGATCTGTACCTCAGTCAATCATGTAGTCTGTCATGGCATTCCAGGGCCAAAGAAGCTGAAAAAAGGCGATGTGGTCAACCTCGACATCACCGTGATCAAGGACGGCTTTCACGGTGATACCAGCCGCATGTTCCAGATAGGTACCCCATCGGTTGCCGCCCAGCGCGTGACCCGCATCGCCTACGAATGCCTGTGCATCGGGGTGCAGATGGTGCGGCCCGGCATCCGTCTCGGCGATATTGGCCATGCCATCCAAAAATATGCCGAGTCCCACCATTGCTCGGTGGTACGCGAATATTGTGGTCACGGCATCGGCCGGGATTTCCACGAGGAGCCGCAAGTATTGCACTATGGCGAACCCGGCGTGGGAGTCGAGCTATTTCCCGGCATGACCTTTACCATCGAACCGATGATTAATGCCGGCAAGCGCCACGTCAAACTGTTATCCGACGGTTGGACCGTCGTGACCAAGGACCACTCCCTCTCGGCCCAGTGGGAACACACCGTCCTGGTCACGGAGACCAGCCACGAGATTCTCACGCTGAGTCCTGGCACCACGCTCTAGGCTGGCCCTTATCCCCTTTTCGGAGAAACGATCATGGCCGCATCATCGGATATCGCGCCGCCACCGACTCACTCTGTCGCTGCGCCCGCGCCCATCCAACTCTTGCGCCATTTCGCCGATTGGAGTGAAACCGACGTCTTCGATGTGCCTGCTTTTGCGCGCGAGTTGGCCGAGAACCCCAACCGACTCTCCACGTTCCGCAGAGCACTGCAACAAGGCGATGCAGCCCTGAAAGCTGCCTTCCAGGAAGAGATTCCCGCTCATCAGCTCGTCCCAGCTCGTGCCTGCTTGATGGATGCTTTGCTAAAAGGCATCTGGCAACACCACGTTGCGCAGACAGCAGCCGATCTCGCCTTGATCGCGGTGGGCGGCTACGGCCGTGGTGAACTCCATCCAGGATCGGATATCGACATCATGATCCTGCTAGCACCCAGCGCCCTTGATGTCCACCGTGCCAGCATGGAAAGCTTTCTGACTTTTCTCTGGGATATTGGCCTGGACGTGGGCCACAGTGTGCGCACCGTCGAAGATTGCGCGCGCGAGGGTGCTGCCGATATTACGGTGGCAACCAGTTTGATGGAAGCTCGGCTACTGACCGGCTCGGCGAACCTATTGGAGCAAATGCGGGCGATTACCGGCCCTGACCGTATTTGGCCGGATAGCGCGTTTTTTGAAGCCAAACAACACGAACGGTGGAGTCGTTGCCACAAATATAATGAAACCGCCTTCACCCTTGAACCCAACATCAAGGACAGCCCAGGCGGCCTGCGGGATCTGCATATGATCGGCTGGGTCGCCAAGCGCCATTTCGGTGCTGGGACTTTGCACGAATTAGTCGATCATGCTTTCCTGAGCCAGAGCGAATATGATGAATTAATCGAATGCCGCAACTTTCTTTGGCAGGTGCGCTTCGCCCTCCACATCCTTACAGGGCGCCGCGAAGATCAACTCTTATTCGATCACCAACGGCGCATCGCACAGCAATTCGGCTACCAGGATCAAGAGCAAAATCTGGCCGTCGAACAGTTCATGCAACGCTATTATCGCACCGTCAATACCCTCTCACAGTTGAACGAAATGCTGCTTCAACTGTTCGCGGAAGCCATCCTATCAGCCGACGACCCCGACGAACCCCAGCCGATCAATCGCCGCTTCCAGGCCCGTCGGGGTTATCTTGAAGTCATTCGGCCGAATATCTTTCTCCGTTATCCGTTTGCCTTGCTGGAAATTTTCCAGGTTCTACAACAATACCCCGACCTCAAAGGTATCCGCGCCAGCACGATCCGGCTCATCCGTGACCATCGGCTTTTGATTGACGATAAATTCCGCAACGATGTCCGCACCCGCAGTTTGTTTATGGAAATTCTGCGCGAGCCTTACGGTGTGACGCAGCAATTACGGTTGATGAATGCCTACGGGGTGTTACCCGCTTATCTGCCCGAATTTGGCCATATCAACGGCCGTATGCAGTACGATCTGTTTCACGCCTATACCGTCGATCAGCACATTCTGTTCGTAGTGCGTAACCTGCGGCGGTTTTTCCTGCCGCAATACGCTCACGAGTTGCCCAATTGCAGCGCGATCATGGACCGCCTACCCAAACCGGAATTGCTCTATATCGCGGGCCTGTATCACGATATTGCCAAAGGGCGGGGTGGCGATCATTCCGAACTCGGTGCCTGGGATGCCGTGCGATTTTGCCGCCAGCACAGTTTGAGTTCGTTTGACACTCGGTTGGTGGCATGGCTGGTACGGCATCACCTCACCTTATCGCTGACCGCGCAGAAAAAAGACATCTACGATCCTGAAGTCATCAACGACTTTGCCCGTTTGATGGGCGATCAGATGCATTTGGACTATCTGTATCTGCTGACCGTTGCCGACATTCGCGCCACCAATCCGAAACTGTGGAACACCTGGCGCAATTCACTGTTATGGCAACTGTATCAATCGACCCGTCGCGCGCTGCGCCAGGGTTTGGATAATCCCATCGATAAGGAAGGACGCATTCGGGAAGTGCAACTACAGGCTCGCCAACAACTGAGTCTCACCAAAATCGATGGCGAGCGCATCGATCAGGTCTGGGAGGGGTTCGGCGACGATTATTTCCTGCGCCATTCGGTCGATGAAATTACTTGGCACACCCGCGCGATTCTGAAAAAAAAGCATGATCCACGCCCGTTGGTGATGTCTCGCGATGATCCAAGCCGGGGCGGCACAGAGATTTTCATTTATACCCGCGATCAGGACAATCTGTTCGCACTGATTACCTCCATTCTCGACCAACTGGGGCTGACGATTCTTGATGCCCGCATCATCACGGGCCACAGTGGTTACACCCTGGACAGTTTCACCGTTCTGGAAGATTCAGGAGCACCGCTTCAGGAACGGAGCCGGACCAAGGAAATCATCACCACCCTCCTGCACCATCTCCAGCAGCCGGATGCTGTGCCGCTGCGCCCCAGTCGCCATATATCACGGATTCAAAAAGCCTTTCAGATCGCAACCGTCGTGTCGTTCCGCGAGGATTTTGCCAATAGTCGCACCATGGTGGAATTGGTGTCTTGGGATCGGCCGGGCTTGCTCTGTCGGGTCGGGCAAGCGTTTATGGACTGCGGGGTGCAACTGCACAACGCCAAGATTGCCACCATTGGCGCGCGGGCGGAGGATATTTTCTTCGTTACCGACCGGGAAAATCGCATTCTCAACGATTCAAAAAAATATGCCGAGCTGCGCGAGGCGCTGGTCGAGCAACTGGACTCCGAGAATCCCTAACGCTTGGGTGCCTGGATACTTGTGATGACAACGCCTGCATTTAACCTCTCCGGCCTGCCTGCCTATAGCACCCTAGATCTAGGGCGTATCGAAGCAAACAATGAGCAATTGCTGACTGAAAATCGAGCCGAAATTGAGCGTTTGCTGGCTGCCAACACGATCTATAGTTGGGATAATTTGCTTGGGCCGCTGGAGGAATTGGAAGACCGTCTACATAAAATGTGGTCTCCAATCAGCCATTTGCATTCGGTACTCGATTCTGAGCAGTTACGAGCGGCTTACAACGCCTGCCTACCTAAGCGCAGCGCCTACTTTACGGATCTGGGTCAACACGAGGGCCTGTACCGGGCGTATCAACAAATCGCCGATGGAGCCGAGTATTCCCGTCTCGATTCCGCACAGCGCAAGATTATCGCAAACGCCCTGCGCGATTTTCGCCTATCGGGCATCGCTCTACCCCCTGTACAGCAAGGACGCTACAAGGCTATCCAGCAAGAGTTGACACAACTGAATGCGAAGTTTGCCGAAAATGTGTTGGACGCGACCCAAGGCTGGACTAAACACCTAACCGATGAAGCGCAACTGGCCGGGTTGCCGGAATCGGCGCGGGCGCTCGCTCGGCAGACTGCCCATCAACGGGGCTTGGAAGGTTGGCTGCTGACGTTGGAGTTACCGTCCTATCTGCCAGCGATGAATTACGCCGATGAGCGCGAGCTGCGGCGCGAACTGTATTGGGCGTATTGCACCCGCGCCTCCGACCAAGGGCCTAATGCTGGCCGCTGGGATAATGGCCCCGTGTTGGAGCGTATCTTGGCGCTGCGGCACGAATTAGCGCAGTTGTTAGCATTTAAGGATTACAGCGAATACTCTCTTGCCACCAAAATGGCTAGCTCGCCTGATCAGGTCTTAAACTTCCTCGCCGATTTAGCCGACCGCGCCCGACCGCAAGCGCAACGCGAATTGGAGGAACTACGCGAGTTCGCCCGTCATCACTTCGGGATAGATGAGCTGGCAACCTGGGATATCGGTTACTACTCGGAAAAGCTGCGCCAGCACCGCTATCAACTGTCACAAGAAGAATTGCGACCTTACTTTCCGCTGAGCCGCGTCCTCCCCGGACTCTTCGCGGTCGTTGAACGGTTATTCGGTATCACAATCCGCCCGCTGAATGGCATTGACCTTTGGCATCCCGATGTGCGGACCTACGAAATCATTGATTCATCTGGCAATCCCCAGGGCTATTTCTACCTGGATCTTTATGCCCGCCCCAACAAACGCGGTGGCGCCTGGATGGACGGCTGTTTGGCGCGGCGGTTAATAGAGAATCGAGTACGACTGCCAGCGGCCTATCTGGTTTGTAACTTCACGCCGCCGGTGGGCAATGATCCGGCCTTGTTGACTCACAATGACGTGGTGACGATGTTCCATGAATTCGGCCATGGCTTGCATCATCTGCTGACCGAAGTCGATTATGCACCCGTCGCCGGAATTCACGGTGTGGAATGGGATGCAGTGGAATTGCCCAGCCAATTCTTGGAAAACTGGTGCTGGTCGCGCGAGGCGTTGGCCTTGCTATCTGGACATTACCAAACCGGTCACCCGTTAACGGAAGAACTGTATCAGCGGATGTTGGCCGCTAAAAACTTTCAGAGCGGGATCTTGATGGTTCGGCAACTGGAATTCGGCCTCTTCGATTTCCGGCTGCATCGCAACGACGATCCAGCCCAGAGCGGCCGCGTACAGCAGGTGCTGAACGAGGTCCGCCAACAGGTAGCAATCATCATTCCGCCGCCCTGGAACCGTTTTGCCAATGCGTTCACCCATATTTTTGCCGGCGGCTATGCGGCAGGCTATTACAGTTATAAATGGGCAGAGGTGTTATCAGCCGACGCATTTAGCGCGTTCGAGGAGAATGGTCTCTTTGATCGGCCGACAGGCACCCGTTTCCGGGAAGCCATTTTGGCGGTGGGTGGCTCGCGCCCCGCTCTAGACAGCTTTATCGCCTTCCGGGGACGTGAACCGCACATTGCACCTTTACTGCGGCTGAGCGGGATTGCGGCTTGAAGAATGCTGAATTCCGCCTTGGCATTAGCGTCCTGGCTGCGAGACTCCAGGGGCAGGATAGCGCCATACGTTTTTTATTTGCACCCAGCACAGAAATTCCGCTGCCTTCAAGATTCCAGCTTCCGCCGCAAATAACCGCCGCCAAACCGCCGCACATCCGTTGCCGACATCCCGGCCAGGCGCGCGGCCTCCAGCCCAGAATCGGCATCCTCGAAAACCTGGCAAAGCGATGCGTTGATACCCAGTCGGCGGGCGGCCTCCAAAAATAACGCTGGATCGGGTTTGGGTGGAAAACCGTCATCGGCCGTCAGTACGACGGTAAACAAATCGCTAAGGCCGGCAGCCCGCAAGGCCCGTTCGACATTAGGTCGATTGCTACCGGAAACCACAGCCATCGGCAACCGACCGGCATAGCGCCGAGCCAGCGTGGCCACCGGCTCCAAGGGCTTCGCCCGATCCAGCAGGGCGTGGGTCCGCCGTTCCTTGTCGGCTGTGAATCGTTCCACATCAAGAGAACAGCCAAATTCCGCGTTGTACAACGCAACAATCACATCGGTCGGCTTGCCGTTGTGCCGGACTAAAAAATCCAACGGGCACGACAAGTCCAACGCCCCGAACGTCTCTTGCCAAGCGGCGTAGTGCAAAGGCAAGGTATCGACCAGGGTCCCATCGCAATCGAAAATCAACCCTTGAACTCCCTCATCAACCGACAAAACCACAGCGGCCGGGTGTTCTATCACGGCTAGGCGCCTCCCTGGCGCGACGGTGGCAGATTGCCCGCTAGCGGTGCCGGCTTTTCTTCTTCTTGCGGCTCCTCAATCATTTCCAGCGACAACCCCGTACCGCTGGAGCGGCTAGCAGCCGGCGCTCCATCCGATAGCGTAATCCGCAAACGCAGATTATTGGCCGAATCGGCGTTCTTGATCGCCTCATCAAAGGTGATCTTGCCGGCTTTATGGAGCGCAAACAGCGCCTGATCGAATGTCTGCATACCGAGGCCTGTGGATTTTTCCATGATTTCCTTCAAGCCGCCCATCTCGCCACGCTTGATCAGCGTTTCGACCATCGGTGAATGCAGCAAAATCTCAATGGCCGCGACCCGCTTTCCGTCCACGGTCGGGATTAAGCGCTGTGAAACGAAGGCGCGTAAATTGCTCGACAGGTCCGTCAACAACTGCGGCCGCCGTTCCTCAGGGAAAAAGTTGATGATGCGATCCAGGGCTTGATTAGCGCTATTGGCGTGCAAGGTGGAAATGGCCAAGTGACCGGTTTCGGCGAAAGCCAAGGCGTGTTCCATGGTGTCGCGGTCGCGGATTTCCCCGATCAAGATGACATCTGGCGCCTGCCGCAAGGTGTTCTTAAGGGCATCGGCGTAACTGAGGGTATCCACCCCAACCTCGCGCTGGTTGATAACAGAGCGCTTGTGCCGGTGGACAAACTCAATGGGATCTTCGATGGTGATGATATGGCCACCGCTGTTGCTGTTGCGATGATCGATCAATGCCGCCAAGGAAGTCGATTTACCGGAACCGGTACCGCCAACAAACAGGATCAAGCCGCGCTTTTCCATGATGACTCGAGTCAAGATCTCCGGCAGACCCAAATCGATAACTGTCGGAATCTCGGTCTTGATATTCCGAATCACCATAGAGATTTCGCCGCGCTGCCTGAAAATATTGATCCGAAAGCGGCCAACCCCGGTCTCACTGACCGCCAGGTTCATTTCCAGGGTTTTCTCGAACTCGGCGATTTGAGCTGCATCCATGACCGAATAAGCGATTTCCTTCACCCGGCCTGGTGAGAGCGGATCTTTGTCCAACATGCGCAAGACCCCCTGAAACTTGCCGCAGGGTGGCGCCCCCGTACTAAGATAAATGTCTGAGCCATCCCGACGGGCCAGGATCAGTAACAAATCCTTTAAATCGATCTTGTGGTCTTTTGACGTCATTCAATTCACCTGGAGAAATCATCGATGGTGGCCATGCAACCCCGCAGTGCGAATCGCCCGCCCAGCACCGTCTGGGGCAACCGCGTAGCCGCTACGCCGCCGTTGCGTTCAAGTGCGGTTGGCCGGTCGCCGGTGTGGCGTGCGGCCACGCGGGCGGTGCTCACCACCGGAAAACGGCGGTCGCCGCCGTTCCAGACGCTTGGCCGGTTTGTATTCCAAGAGCAGTTCTTCGCTCACCGGCAGGGTCGGGATCTTCTGGCCAATAAAATCCTCAATCTCCGGCAGCGAATAGACATACTCCTCGCACGCGAAACTAATTGCATCGCCGCTGGCGCCGATGCGGGCTGTGCGACCGATGCGATGAACGTAATCTTCCCGATCCTGCGGCAGATCGAAATTAATGACGTGCGTGACATCCGGGATGTGCAAGCCACGCGCTGCGACATCCGTTGCCACCAGAATCGGCAGCTCACCGCGCTGAAAAGATTCTAGCAAGCGTAATCGCTTATTTTGCGGGATATCGCCCGACAGGACTTCTGCCTCGTAACCGTTGCCCAGCAAGTAGCCACTCACTCGATCCGCCGCGCGCTTGGTGTTGACGAAAATCATCGTGCGTTTAGGATCTTGCTGGTGCAGCACGCCCAGCAGCAAGGAAATCTTGTCATGGGCCGAAACATGGTATAGCGACTGGCGCACTTTGTCGGCGGTCACATACTCGGTTTCGATCCGAATGACCTGTGGGTCATTCATGTGCTCATAGGCCAACTCCATGACCCGATTGCTCAACGTCGCAGAAAACAGCATGTTGATACGCTGGCCGGGGGGTGGCATCTTGCGCAACAGATAGCGGATATCGGCGATAAAACCCAGATCGAACATCCGATCCGCTTCATCGAGTACCACCACCTCAATGTCAGAGAGTCGGTAAACCCCCTGTTTGAAGTAATCGATCAACCGGCCAGGAGTGCCGATCAGTACATCCACCCCGCTTTCAAGCTGGCGGCGCTGGCTGTCATAACCGGTACCACCATAGACAGCGGCAAATCGGAGGCCGGTGTAGCGGCCGATCAGTTCGGCATCCCGATGGATTTGCACTGCCAACTCACGAGTCGGCGCAAGGATCATGGCCCACGGCCCAACCGCATCGTCAGCGGCGGGCGTCTCCATCAGATAATGCAAGGTAGCCAATAAAAACGCCGCTGTCTTACCGGTGCCGGTCTGGGCTTGGCCGGCGATATCTTGACCTTGCAGGGCAAGCGGCAAGGTGGCGGCCTGAATGGGCGTACAGTGAATAAAACCGGCATCCTCCAGGCTTTCCAACAGCGGATCACTCAGTCCGAGTGAAGAAAACAACACAGAAGTCAAATGGTCTTTTTGCATGAATAAATGATAATCCCGAGGCGACAGGATGCGGGGATCAATCCAGATGCCCGATTCGGACAACGTGAAACTGAAAGAAAAGTGTTCCCCAGTGCGATATTTTGCCACAATATCCTTATGTCGAACGCCGGGGGATCATGGTTTTTAACGCCGCCCGCGGAAATCGGTTCGTTGAAATCCGTCTGATCCAGCCCCATTTCTTCGGTTCCCGCTGCTCTGAATCGCCCTACCGGCGATCCACCGCTTCGCTAATTATTTCACATTTGGAGTATTTCCCATGAGCGAGCATATTTTGCATGTGACCGACGGCTCCTTCGAAGCCGAGGTTTTGAAAGCCGATCAGCCAGTCCTCGTCGATTACTGGGCTGAGTGGTGCGGCCCTTGCCGGATGATTGGCCCAATCCTGGACGAGATTGCCGGAGAATATGCAGGTCGCGTTAAAATCTGCAAGCTGAACGTGGACGAAAATCAGAAGACGCCCCCTAAATACGGTATTCGCGGCATCCCGACACTGATGCTGTTTCGCAACGGTAATGTCGAAGCCACCAAAGTAGGCGCTTTGTCCAAATCGCAGCTCGTGGCCTTTCTCGACAACAGCTTACGCTAAGGTTTTAGCGCGGCGTTTGCTCAAGAGGTAGACGCCGTTTCGCGGCCGTGCTAGCTTAACCGCCACGCCGCGCTCGCCATCTCAGCCATCGCTTCCGACACCATTCCGCTCCTGACCTCTTTCCGAGACGCGAACCCTGGACCCCTCCCCCACCGGCGCCTTCTTGCCAGCGCCAGTCGCTTCGAGCACCTATCTTCCATGAATCTGACCGAACTTAAAAAGAAATCTCCCGCTGAACTGATTGCTATCGCGCAGGAACTCAAACTCGAAGGGATGGCGCGCTCCCGCAAACAAGACGTAATCTTCGGTATCCTCAAAGCCCTGGCCAAGAGCGGCGAGGATATTTCCGGCGATGGCGTGTTGGAAATCTTGCAAGATGGCTTCGGCTTTCTGCGCTCGGCCGACAGCTCTTATCTAGCCGGTCCAGACGATATTTACGTTTCACCCAGCCAGATCCGCCGCTTCAATCTACGCACTGGCGACACGGTGAGCGGCAAGATTCGCCCTCCCAAGGAAGGCGAACGCTATTTCGCGCTTTTGAAGGTCGGCGACATCAATTTCGAACCGCCGGAAGTCTCCAAAAACAAGGTGCTGTTTGAGAATCTAACACCGCTGCACGCCGACGAACGGCTGACCCTGGAACGCGGCAACGGTAGCACCGAGGATATTACAGCGCGGGTCATCGACCTCATTGCGCCCATCGGCAAGGGCCAGCGCGGCTTGATCGTCTCGCCGCCCAAGGCCGGTAAGACCATGATGTTGCAAAACATCGCGCAAAGCATCGCCACCAACCACCCCGAATGCTATCTGATCGTGCTACTGATCGACGAGCGGCCGGAGGAAGTAACCGAGATGCAACGCTCGGTACGTGGTGAGGTGATCGCCAGCACGTTTGACGAACCGGCCACCCGTCACACCCAGGTCGCGGAAATGGTCAGCGACAAGGCCAAACGACTGGTTGAGCACAAGCGTGATGTGGTGATCCTGCTCGATTCCATCACTCGACTGGCGCGTGCTTATAACACCGTGGTGCCCGCTTCCGGCAAGGTGCTGACTGGCGGCGTTGATGCCAATGCCTTGCAAAAGCCCAAGCGGTTTTTTGGGGCGGCACGTAATATCGAGGAAGGCGGCTCACTAACGATCATCGCCACCACGCTGATTGATACTGGATCGCGCATGGATGATGTAATTTACGAAGAATTCAAAGGCACCGGTAACATGGAAATCCATCTTGACCGGCGCATTTCCGAAAAACGGGTCTTTCCTGCCATCGATATCAACCGCTCCGGCACGCGGCGTGAAGAATTGCTCACCGATCCAGACGATTTGCAGAAGATGTGGATTTTGCGCAAGCTGCTGCATCCCATGGATGAGTTGCAGGCGATGGAATTCATGTTGGAACGCCTTAAGGCTAATAAGACCAATAAGGAATTCTTCGAGGCCATGAAACGCTGATGCAGCCTCTTCCTCATGCTCTCAACAGGTCTTGATCGATCATGAATACGGCCACCGACTCTGCTGATTTCCAAACACCGCGCCGTCCGACCCTGCCCTCATTGCTCGCCCTGCCTTTCTCCCTGATTCCCAGCTCCGTCCATTCTACTGTGCTGATGACGGCTTTGAATCGGCTGTTGGCCACGTACATTCGTGAGGGAGAGTTCGAGTTTCTGCGGGATCGGGTGCTGGCGATTCAGGTGCGCGATGCCAAGATCACTTATCAGATCCGTTATGCCGGCCCTGCCGGTTTCATCGCCTGCCAGAGCAGCGAAAAGCCGGATTTATCGATCAGCGGAACGATCTACGACTTTATGGCGCTGGCCACCCGCCGCGAGGATTCCGATACCTTATTCTTCAACCGACGGGTCGTCATGGAAGGTGATACTGCGCTGGGATTGGAATTGAAGAACTGGCTTGACGGAATGGATTTTGAAGCCATGGGTAGACCGTTGACTGTGCTGTTGAATACCACCAATCACCTGATAGGTGCTTACGAGCGATTCCGGCGCTAAGCCATACAAACCGCTCTGATACAACAGGGATGGTGATTCACATTAGGCATCAGAATGCCAGCGACGCCATTCAATTCTGACGGACTCTGGCCCAATGCTCCTCCAACCGCTTGACCGACACCGGCATGACGGTTTTCAATTCCTGGGCAAATTGTGAAACCCGCAATTCCTCCAACAACCAGCGAAAGCGTATCAATTCCAGATCGTACCTTTCGCCCAGGGCATTGCGTTCGGCCTGCCGTTGCCAGAGTGCTGATAGGCGTATGATGTCACTGCTGCGCTGGCGATCCTTGTCTGGCGCCTGTCGGAGCTTTTGTAACCGTAAATGGATAGCGCGCAGATAGCGCGGTAAGTGTGGTAGCCATTCCGGTGGTGTCTGGTTGATAAAACCCGGATAGATCAGGGACGCCAACTGATTGCGAATATCCTCTATCGCTTCCCCACCCAGCGAATCATTGTTCAACAAGCGCCGCACCTCCTGATAGGCGGCGAGAATTGCAGCGGCGCTCTCGCAAATCTCAACCCTCACCGCAGCCAATCGCGTTTTGCCGCGTTCTAGCAGAGTTTCGAACGCGGCCCGTTCACGCGGCAATGGTTGATCATTAAGAAATGCACGATCCAAAATCGCCGCTAACAAATCCTCGCGTAGCGCCTCTTGGACGCCCAAGCCAAGGTAATGCAGGGTCATCTGCTGCAACTTTGGCAAATCACGCGCTAATTGCTTGTAAGCCGCACCCAACCGCCAACTGAGCAAACGGCGCAAGCCAACCCGCGTTGCCGCTTCCGCTCGTACCAATGAATCCAACAGGCGCAAGGACAGCGTACCATCGGCTTCAGCGACCAAGGCCGGATAACCGCGTAGCTGAATCCCGTTACGCATGAAGCTGACGTCTTCCGCCAATTCCCCGAAATCCCAGTCCCGCAAGCGTTCCCGCTCGAATTCCGGGGTCGGCAGCGCGGCGAAGCGATGGCGAGCTTCGCCGCGCAGTTCGGCTTGAATCGTAGCCCAGTCGCGCCCGACCGCCAGCACCTGGCCATCCACATCGACCACTTGCACCCGCATCCGCAAATGTACCGGCACCGCAGCGGGGTTCCAGGCGTCTTCGGGAATTCGCACTCCGGTCATTTTCTCCAGACGTTCGGTCATCGCCTCCGTCAAACTCCGCGCACCGGGTTCGATCACCTCCAGCAAGGCTTGCACATAATTCGGCACTGGCACGAAGTTGCGCCGCACCGCTTTCGGCAAGGACTTTAACAGCGCCGCCATCCGCTCGGCTCGCAAACCCAGCACCAGCCAATCCAAACGCTTGGCATCAACCTGATTGACCGCCGCCAGCGGTACGGTCAGCGTCACCCCGTCATCGTCGGCACCGGGGCTAAAGCGATAAGTTAGCGGTAATTGCAGGCCATCGAGATCAAGATGATCGGGAAAGCGTTCAGCGTCGCTGACTGGCCCGGCTGCTGCCAGCAGCGTTGCCCGGTCCAGAAACAGCAGGCGCGGCTTCTCCCGCTCCGCCTGCTTGCGCCACGTCTCAAAGGCCGGGCCGCTGTAGATGCCTTCGGGGATGCGCTCATCATAAAAGCGATAGAGGCTTTCCTCATCCGCCGTCAGATCGCGGCGCGCGCGCGTTTCCAATTCTTCCAGTTCGGCCAGCAATTCCCGGTTGTGCTGAAAAAAAGGCGCTTTGCAATGAAAATCACCGGCGACTAAGGCGTGGCGGATAAAAATTTCTCGCGCCAGCGCCGGATCGAGCGGGCCGTAATTAACCCGCCGGTTGGCAATAAGCGGCAGCCCGTACAACGTAACCCGCTCCAGCGCCGCCACCTGGGCCGAGCGCTTTTCCCAATGCGGTTCGGCGTAGCTGCGCTTAAGCAAGTGTTCAGCCAGACCTTCCACCCATTCCGGCTCGATGCGGGCTACGGTGCGAGCGTACAGGCGGCTGGTTTCCACCAGTTCCGCCGCCGCCACCCAGCGTGGTCGTTTCTTGAACAGCCCGGAACCGGGGAACAAATAAAAATTGCGACCCCGCGCGCCGAGATAGGCGTTTTCTTCCTGCTTCAAACCAAGATGACCGAGTAAGCCCGTCAATAACCCCCGATGCAGGTTGGGGTAAGGCGCGGCTTCTTCGTTGAGCCGCATTCCCATTTCGGTGGTGAGACCGAGCAATTCGTGATGCAGGTCGTGCCATTCTCGCAGCCGCACGAAGGACAGAAACTCAGCCTGACATAGGTTACGCAATTGATTTTTGGACAGTTGCCGGGCTTGGTCGTGGTAGTACTCCCATAACTTGAGCAACGCCAGAAAATCGGAGTGCTCGTCCCGAAAGCGGCGATGCTTCTCATCCGCCGCTTGCTGACGCTCCAGCGGCCGCTCGCGCGGGTCTTGCACCGCCAGCGCCGCCACGATCACCAGCACCTCATGCAAGCAACCTTCCTGCCGCGCGGCCAACAACATCCGGCCTAAGCGCGGATCGAGCGGTAATCGGGCCAGTTGGCGACCCAGCTCGGTAATGCGCCGCTGTTCATCCACTGCCTGCAACTCGAACAGCAGCCGGAAGCCATCGCTGATCTGGCGCGAATCCGGTGGCTCGACAAAGGGAAAATCTTCCGGCCGACCCAGATTCAACGCGCTCATCTGCAAAATCACTGCCGCCAGATGGGTGCGGAGAATTTCGGGATCAGTAAAGGGCGGGCGAGCCTGATAATCGTCCTCGGCGTACAGCCGGATGCAGACGCCCGCCATCACCCGCCCACAGCGGCCAGCGCGCTGATTGGCGCTGGCCTGGGAAATCTTCTCAATCGGTAAACGCTGAATCTTGCCGCGTGGGCTGTAGCGACTGATCCGCGCCGTGCCGGGGTCGATCACGTAGCGGATGCCGGGCACGGTCAACGAGGTTTCCGCCACGTTGGTCGCCAACACGATTCGGGGCCGACCGTGCGGCTGAAACACCCGGTTCTGTTCAGCAGCCGATAAACGAGCGTACAGCGGCAGAATTTCGGTATTGGGCGGATGGTGCTTGCGCAGGCTTTCCGCCGTTTCGCGGATTTCGCGCTCACCGGACAGAAAAATCAGAATATCGCCCGGCCCGGCCTGCCAGACTTCATCCACCGCATCCAGAATCGCCTGCTGCAAATCGCGGTCGCGCTCATCCTCATCTACCGCGATCAACGGCCGATAGCGAATTTCGACCGGATAGCTGCGGCCGGACACTTCGATGATCGGCGCGTCGTTGAAATGGCGGGAAAAGCGCGTCGGGTCGATGGTCGCCGAGGTGATAATCAGCTTGAGATCGGGCCGCCGGGGCAGCAGCCGCTTCAGATAGCCCAGCAGGAAATCGATATTGAGGCTACGTTCGTGGGCTTCGTCGAGGATGATCACCTCGTACTGTTCCAGCAGGCGGTCGCCTTGGGTTTCCGCCAGCAGGATGCCGTCGGTCATCAGCTTGATGAAAGCCTGTGGCCCGGTGCGGTCGGAAAAGCGCACCTTGTAGCCGACCTGGCCACCGACCGTGGTTTTCAGTTCGGCCGCAATCCGCGCCGCTACCGAGCGGGCGGCGATCCGGCGCGGCTGGGTATGGCCGATCAAACCCGCCACACCCAGTCCCAGTGACAGGCAGATTTTCGGTAACTGGGTGGTTTTGCCGGAACCAGTCTCCCCGCAGATCACCACCACCGGATGCTCATGGATCGCGGCGGCGATAGCCCCGCGGTGGGCGCTGATCGGCAGGCTGTCATCAAACTCCGGTGCGGGCAACGCGGCGCGGCGTTCTTGCAGACGCACGATAGACGCCTCAATGTCGGCACGAAGCTGTTCCAAGCCACGATCTACTGGTTTTCCATCGCGCGCCCGCTGGTGCAAGCCGCGCAAGCGGCCAGTAAATCCGCTACGATCACGGCTTGCACAATCCATCAATCGCATTTTTAGAGCAAGGAAAAGGGGTTCCACACAATCACTCAAAATATAGATAGGCAATAATCGAAACTGAGCCAGCTTCAAATCGGCACGCATTTTTTCACTAAGCGTGTGCAAAAGCACACAAAATTTGCTTGCGGAATGGAATGCTTTACCGTACTTTCGCCACGGGCAGAGGCTGAAGACCTCACAATGCCCGACGTCGGCTCTCGGCTGCTAACGTTCCTGTAACGCACTGGCACAACCGCTCGCCCGGCAGAAAAATAGCTTGTCTTGAGGTTTTCTTAATGCCTACTGGTGCTGTGAAGTGGTTTGACGAAGCGAAAGGTTTCGGTTTCATCGCCCCGGAGGACGGTAGTAATGACGTATTCGTGCATTATTCCGTGATCGAGGGTCAGGGTTTCCGAACCTTGGCAGAAAACCAAAAAGTCGAGTTTGAGGTTAAAGTCGGTCCCAAAGGGCCACAAGCCACGATGGTCAAAAAATTCGCGGCTGCACAATAAAACAGATTCCACCCACCTAACCAGCCGAAGCCCCGCTCCGTGCGGGGCTTCGTCGTTCTGGCGGCTTCGCTATAATGCCTACCCCGCCTCACCCCGACAGAGCCGTCTCGTGATTGAAAAACTTCGTAACATCGCCATCATCGCCCACGTTGACCACGGTAAGACCACCCTGGTTGACAAACTGCTGCAACAATCCGGCACGCTCGGCGACCGAGCCGCGCCACCCGAACGGGTGATGGATTCCAACGCCCTGGAACGGGAGCGCGGCATTACCATTTTAGCCAAGAACACCGCTCTGTACTGGCGCGACTATCACATTAACATCGTCGATACGCCAGGCCATGCCGATTTCGGCGGCGAGGTCGAGCGGGTGTTGTCGATGGTGGATTCGGTGCTGCTGCTGGTCGATGCAGTAGATGGCCCGATGCCGCAAACCCGCTTTGTCACCCAGAAAGCCTTCGCGATGGGTTTTCGCCCTATCGTGGTCATTAACAAAATCGACCGACCTGGCGCCCGATCACATTGGGTGCTGGATCGCACCTTCGATCTGTTTGACCGCCTGGGCGCGACGGATGAACAACTGGATTTTCCAGTGATTTATGCCTCGGCGCTGCACGGTTATGCGGGCTTGGAGGAGACCGTGCGCGAAGGTGACATGACCCCACTGTTTGAGACCATCATCAATCATGTCAACCCGCCCGACGTCGATCCCGCCGGAACCTTTCAACTGCAAGTCAGTTCGCTGGATTACAACAGTTACGTCGGCGTCATCGGCATCGGCCGTATCCGGCGCGGTAAGATCAAGACCAATACACCGGTCACGATCCTCGACCCGAACGGCAACCGCCGCAATGGCCGCATCCTGCAAATCCTCGGCTTTCAGGGGCTGGAGCGGATTGAATTTCCCGAAGCCTCAGCGGGCGACATCATCGCCTTCACCGGTATTGATGGCTTGGGCATTTCCGATGTGGTCTGTGACCCGACGGCTGTCGATCCGCTGCCGCCGCTGAAGGTGGACGAACCCACCATGAGCATGACGTTTCAGGTCAACACCTCGCCGTTTGCTGGCCGGGAAGGAAAGTACGTCACCAGCCGTCAGGTGCGCGAGCGGCTCTATCGGGAACTGATTCACAACGTGGCGCTGCGGATCGAAGACACCGACGACCCGGATAAATTCAAAGTCTCCGGCCGGGGTGAATTGCATCTGTCGATCCTGATCGAGAACATGCGGCGCGAAGGTTATGAGCTGGCGGTGTCGCGCCCGGAGGTGATCCTGCGGCAGATGGACGGCGAAGCCTGCGAGCCTTACGAACAATTGACCGTCGATATTGAGGAACAGCATCAAGGCCCCATCATGGAAAAGCTCGGCGAACGGCGCGGTGATCTGCTGGATATGCAGCCCGATGGCAAGGGCCGGGTGCGGCTGGATTATCTGATTCCGGCGCGTGGCTTAATCGGCTTTCAAACCGAATTCCTGACCGCCACATCCGGCACTGGCTTGCTTTATCACGTTTTTGACCGTTACGGCCCGATGAAAAAAGGGGCTATCGGCGCACGGATCAACGGGGTATTGATTGCGAATTCCACCGGCAAGGTGCTCGCTTACGCGCTCTTTAACTTGCAAGAGCGTGGCCGGTTGATGGTCGGTCCCGGCGATGAGGCTTATGAAGGCATGATCGTCGGCATCCATTCCCGCGACAACGATTTGGTGGTGAACCCGCTCAAAGCCAAGCAGTTGACCAATATCCGCGCCGCTGGATCGGACGAGAACATCCTGTTGACCCCGCCGGTACGCTTGAGCCTGGAACAGGCGCTGGAATTCATCGACGACGACGAACTGGTGGAAGTGACGCCGAAATCTATCCGCCTGCGCAAGAAACTGTTACTGGAACATGAACGCAAACGAGCCTCACGCAAGGAAAATTCCTGATTTTGCCGAGTCATTCTTACTCTACAATTAGGCCCGTTTAATTTCTCTCTGGCTTGTCATGATGTTAAAGTAATAAAAGCCGTATTTACCACACACGAACCCCAACTAAGGGAATCACCATACGGCAAAAAAACTACGGGAGATTGAATCAAGATGTCAGAGCAACAACCCCCCCTTGGCAATCCGGCAGTGATCGGCCTGGCTGGCTTCGGTCTAACCACGTTGGTCCTGCAATTTCATAATGTCGGCTGGATGCCCAGCATCGGCCCGGTCGTTTGGCTTGGCCTCTTTTTCGGCGGCCTGGCCCAACTGATCGCCGGCTTGCAGGAACAAAAGACCGGAAATAACTTCGGTTATTGCGCCTTCACTTCCTATGGGGCATTCTGGATTTCCCTGTGTTTCATGCTGTTAGGTAACAAGTTCGACATTTTCAAGGCGGGTACCGAGGATGTCGGCTGGTTTCTGATCGCGTGGACCTTGTTCACCGTCATCCTCTGGGTCGGTTCACTGCGCATTCACGGGGCGATGGCCTTTACCTTTACCACGCTGCTGATCGGCTTCATCCTGCTGGATCTGGCACACTTTGGTTATCCTGGTCTGACCGTGGTCGCCGGCTATGAATTGATGATTTGCGCTTTGGCGGCTTGGTACATGCTGGCGGGCATCATTTTGAATGGCCTTTATGGCCGGGTCATTTTGCCCATGTATAAGCCGTGGGTATCCTAAAAACCAGATCATGAATCTGTTGGGTCATTTGCCACCAAATTTCTGGAGAGTTTCAAAATGCGGAAAATAATGTTCAGTTTCGTCGGCCTTGCCTTGGTTTGCAGCGCAGCGCCGACGTGGGTGGGGGCTGCCGATCCCGGCACCGCCACACCTGATGAAGTCATCACTAAAGTCCATGAAGCCGTGCAGTATCTGAAAGACAAAGGATTAGCGGGCTTCTCAGATTTCAACAACAACAAGGATTCCCGTTGGGTATGGAAAGACAGCTATGTGTTCGTCTATAGCTGTCGGGACAATGTGATGATCGCCCATCCGTTGCGGCCCGATATGGTCGGCAAGCCGATCTTGCAAATGAAGGATGACAAGGAACATTTCCTGTTCAAGGATATGTGCAAGGCTGGGGATAATGCTGACGGCGGCTGGGTTGAATACTGGTGGCCGAAACCGGGCGAAGCCAAATCTTCCCGCAAGATCTCCTATGTCCACAGCGCGGAAGTTTCTTTCAAACCTGACATTCAAGTCGGGTCTGGGATTTACGACGACAAAATGAGCGTTGAGGATCTGAACAAGCTCGCCATCCAGGCCAAACAGCCGAAAAAAGACGCGCCCTAAGCACGTACACCGCGATTCATGTGCCGCCGGACAAAAACCGCCTTTGATGGCGGTTTTTCGCTAGCGATGCTCCCCTTTCCTTTCCCTGCAACCGGCAGATGCTTCTATTGGTCCTCTCCCCGCTTCGGCGAACTGGGCAGCACATTGGCATCCAGTGGCGAAATAACGACTTGGTAGGGCCGACCGACCGGCGGCTTGTCGGTGACATGTTCCCGCCCATAGGCATCTTGCCAGCGATAAAGCGGTTTGTTCTGCCCCGGAGGCTCCGCAGTCGGTAGCCAACCACGGACCCAGGCCGGGGCGGCACGGGGTGTGGTATACCAATACAAACCCAATCCGCCCACTAATCCCAGTCCAATGATCACCCAAATCGGCACCTCGCCACGTTGCCGCCATCGCTTGGTAGATCGGCCCGCAGCGGCTACCCATGACTTTTCCGACGCCATCACGTTCTCCTCAATGGATTCAACGCCAATCGCCCCGCATCGCCACGACCTGCTCGCGCAGAACCGCAGAGGTTGCCTGCTCCGGCAGTATCGCTTCGCCGACCACCAGCTCGATTCGTGACCAAAATCGGCGCGGAAAACCGCTCATCGCTTTCCCGTAGCGGCGGCTGAAGAAACTGCCCCACAAACCACGCAAGGCCATCGGTACCACCGGAACGGGTGTCTGTTTAAGGATGCGCTCGATACCGGACTTGAAAGGCCCGATCTCGCCGTCCGGCGTCAAGCGCCCTTCTGGAAAGATACCCACCACTTCACCGTCTCGCAGATAGTCGGCGACTCGCTGGTAAGCACGTTGCAGGATTTCCGGATTTTCGCGCGCCGAAGCGATGGGAATGGCACCTGCGGTGCGGAAGACAAAGTTCAATAGCGGGTTCTTGAAAATTTGATAATCCATGACAAAACGAATCGGGCGCCGACAACAGCCGCTCACTACCAATGCATCCATCAGACTGACATGATTGCATACCACCAGCGCCGGCCCTTGCTCTGGAATCCGGTCCAGCCCTTCAGTCCGCAACCGATAAACCACATTGACCAAAATCCACACCATAAAGCGCATCAGGAATTCGGGGACCAACGTGAAGATATAGATCGCGACCGCTGCGTTGAAAATTGCCATCACCAGCAACAATTGCGGAATGGTTAAGCCCTGATGGAGCATCACCACAGCAATGAGCGCCGCCGCCACCATAAAAATAGCGTTAAGGATATTGTTGCCGGCGATCACACGAGAAAGCTGGGTCGGTTCGCTGCGCTGTTGCACCAGGGCGTAGAGCGGCACGATATAGATACCCCCGAAAATACCGATCAGCACGATATCCAGCAGCACTCGCCAACTGCCCGGCTGCATCAAAAATGCCCCGACATCCAACAAAGCGCTGCTCGGCACAGGAGACGACGGTGTGGCGAAGAAGAGATCAATCCCAAACACCGTCAGGCCAATAGAACCAAAAGGTACCAAACCGATTTCCACCATCCGTCCCGATAAGCGCTCGCACAACAGCGAACCGATACCGATACCGACGGCGAAGAGCGTCAATAGCAACGTCACGACATGCTCACTACCACCCAGGGTCAACTTGGTAAAATTCGGCAGTTGCGCCAGATAAACACTGCCCAAAAACCAAAACCAGGAAATTCCCAATACGGACTGAAATACGGTGAAATTCTGGCGGGTCAATTGCAAGATCCGCCAGGTTTCGGTCACGGGATTCCAGTTGATTTTTAAATTCGGTGCTGCCGGCGGGGCCTGTGGAATCGTCAAACTGCTCAGAAACCCACAGACAGCGATCAGGATCACTGCGACCGACACCCAGAGAGGCCCGTTCCGCCAAGCAATCAGAATCCCGCCCAGCATGGTGCCGAGCAGGATTGCCATATTGGTACCCATCTCGATCCAGGCATTACCGCCCACCAGCTCCTGGGGTTTGAGATGTTGCGGCAAAATGCTGTATTTCACTGGGCCGAACAGCGTGGAATGAAAACCCATCATAAACAGCATCGCCAGCAACAAGGCCACGCTATTGAGTAGAAAACCCGCCGCCGCGCCACACATGATGCCAATTTCGAGGGCCTTGACCCAGCGGATATAACGCGATTTCTCATACTTGTCAGACAGTTGACCCGCGGTCGCCGAGAAGAGAAAGAACGGTAAGACAAACAACCCAGAGCACAGATTGATTAACAGGTTGGCTCGGGCCGAGTCCGTAGCGGCCACCTGGAACGCGATCAAAATAATTAGGGCGTTTTTGAAAACGTTATCGTTGAACGCGCCGAGAAATTGGGTAATGAAGAACGGCAGGAACCGCCGTTCTTTCATCAGCGTGAATTCATTGTCGTGAGCCATCCGGTGTGATACTCCAAGGCTGGGAGAACCCGGTTAAGTGTAGGTGATACAGCTACCTGAACTCGTGCTACTGAACTCGCGATAAACGTATTTCTACCGGTTCAATATTGAATGGAACTGGCTTATGCTGAGGTTTGCGGCGTTTTTGAGACCGTGCTACCAGTCGATGTACAGGTCTGTTCAACCCACCTTGAAGTAAGCGGCCCGCTCCGGCAAGTCGATCCCATTCAGCCGCACCGTAAGTACATGATCCAGTAGCACGCTGTCGGCCACTTTGACCCGTGCCTCCAGCGCCAACGCCGGCAGCAATACGGTGGAACGCGGTAGTCGTTTCTCGACTAGCACCCCCTCACCTCGCCAATCGGGGTGCTGGTGTAGGTAAACCAATGTCCAATGTTCACGGGATAAGCGTTCCGCCCGCCGTACCGCCAACGCCGCCGTTTCCGAGACAGCAATCCGTTCAATGATCGCTTGACCACTCAACGTGGCACTACCCACCGCCAACGCCCGCAATTGCTGATGTGCTACCAGATCCAGATAGCGGCGTAGCGGGCTGGTCACTTGGGTGTAAATTTCCAATCCCAACCCGTTATGGGGACTCGGTTGGCTGCTATGCTGGCGCGGCCGCAGGGTGCGCCGCAACGCATACATTGCCGCCAAACCCGTCGATGCCGGATCAGGCGTCGAGGTTGCTTCTTGCGTAGTGTAGGGAAACGGCAACGACCGCTCGCGCGCAAAGCGGGCCGCTGCCTCACCGGCCATCAGCATGGCCTCAGCCACCAACGTGCGACTGCGCAACCGCGCCAGCGGTTCAATGGCGACCCGCCCATCGGCTACCGCCATTTTGATCTCCGGCAAGTCGATAAAAACGGCACCATTCGCTCGCCGACGAGCCTGATGTCGTTCGGCCAATGCGTAAAGCGCACAAAACGGCTCTTCAGCCAGGCGCTGATCGACCTCGGCGTAGCTCAATCGTTGCACCCGTACCCAACTGGGCACGATGTCGAGGCCCGTTACCTGGCCGCTCGCATCCAACTGCAAGCCAAACGACAGCGCCGGCGAAACGTCCGCCAAGCCTAAGCCCAGCCGGTCAACCGCAGCCGTCGGCAACATCGGGATCGTTTGCTCTGGCAGATACAGTGTCGCGCCGCGCGCGCGTGCCTCCAGATCGGCGGGAGAATCCGGTTGCACCAAGGCGGCAACATCGGCGACATGCACCCACAGCCGGTCGCCATCCAGGCTCAGCGCATCATCAGGATCGAGATTGCCTTCATCATCAATGGCAAACGCTGGCAAACCAGTCAAGTCACGGCGTGGTTCATCGGGTAACGCAGGCAATTCCGCCGCTGCCGGCACCATCGGCACCCCGATTCGATATGGATAGGGATTCATCCCGCTATCCCAATACCGCAGTTTGAGCAACGCAGCGTGCGCGTTTTGTGGATTTTGCTCCCAATCGAGCGCCTGAAGCACTCGGCTTTGCTCGCGTTGGCCCCAGGCAACCTCTTCGATCTCTCGCAGATATGGCGCATCTTCCGGCGCGCACTGGCCTAACCGTGCCCGCTGTAAAAACCCAGCCCATGCGCGCCGCTCAGTTTCTTTCGCCGCCCGCGCCGCCTGCTCTGGCACCACTTCCGTCAGCGGGCGGACATCAATGGCATCCAATGGCCCCCGAAAATACAAATCTTCATCCACCAACTGCCAAGCGGCCCACGCAGTTCCTGGGGTATAGGCACCATAGACCAGCTCCGCCAGTTCGGGTAGGGTGGTCTGGCTACCGGCCAGCAGCTCGCAAGCCGCTTCGATCTCGCCGGGGGGAGCTACCAACTCGCGCAGATCAGCCAGCGGACCCGGATGCAGCAATACCACGTCCTTGGGACGGACCCGCAGCGACCGCCCATCAATTAACACGATCTCCAATTTGTCGCCGATTGCGGTGACACGGGCGGGGCCACTTTTGTAAAGCACCAAGCTGTTGTGCGCTATGTTCATCTCGACTCGTGGCAACCGGGAATGGGCGGTGCGGCTCAACGCGAAAATATCGGCGCACCGCTGCTAAAACGACTAAAAACCCTATTATAATTGTCAGACCTGATACCGGTGGTTCGTGACTTTATCACAACCCGATCCAAAGTCCATAAAAATGAGAATAATCAAGGAATTGGATAAAAAATTACACTGGCAACCACACAACTTGCCTCCCAAGCGACCTGATTTACCGCGTTCGCGCCGCACGCTCACTGTGGGCGTCCCTCCCTATCCCCCCTCAGCAGCCGGTTCTCCTGGCTCCGAGGCCCTGTTGCCCAGGCTTTTGGTGCCGTTGGTCCGCCACCGGCACCTGCTTCACTAAGGAGAGAGTGTTTATGCATGACATCATCAACCAATTAGAACAAAAACGCGCGGCTGCCCGTCTCGGCGGAGGGCAACGCCGCATTGATGCGCAGCACAAGCGGGGTAAACTCAGCGCCCGCGAGCGCATTGAAGTGTTGCTTGATCCGGACAGCTTCGAAGAATGGGATATGTTCGTCGAACACCGCTGCAACGACTTTGGCATGGGTGACACCACAATTCCAGGCGATGGCGTGGTGACCGGCTACGGCACTGTCAACGGTCGGCTCGTGTTCGTGTTCAGCCAGGATTTCACCGTGTTCGGTGGCTCGCTGTCGGAAGCGCACGCTGAAAAGATGTGCAAGATCATGGATCATGCCATCAAAGTCGGTGCGCCGGTGATCGGCTTGAACGATTCCGGCGGCGCGCGCATTCAGGAAGGCGTTGCCTCCCTGGCCGGTTACGCCAACGTCTTTCAGCGCAACGTGATGGCCTCCGGGGTCATTCCGCAGATTTCCGTCATCATGGGACCATGCGCTGGCGGCGCGGTCTATTCACCGGCGATGACCGATTTCATCTTCATGGTCAAAGACACCTCCTACATGTTCGTGACCGGCCCAGATGTGGTCAAGACCGTCACCCATGAAGAAGTGACTGCCGAGGAGCTGGGTGGCGCCATCACTCATTCCACTCGATCCGGCGTCTGCGACCGGGCCTTCGAGAACGATATCGAAGCGCTGCTGATGCTGCGCCGATTCATCAACTTCCTGCCGCCGAACAACAAGGAAAAACCCCCGTTCCGGCCTACGCCAGACCCGGCGGATCGGCAAGATTATTCGCTGGATACGCTGATTCCCGATAATCCCAACAAGCCCTACGACATGAAGGAACTGATCCTGAAGGTCGTGGACGATGTGGATTTCTTCGAGGTCCAGCCGGAAAACGCCAAAAATATCATCACCGGCTTCGCCCGGATGGATGGCTGGCCGGTCGGCATCGTCGCCAATCAGCCCATGGTGCTGGCGGGTTGCCTGGATATTAAATCCTCGATCAAAGCAGCGCGGTTTGTGCGCTTCTGTGATGCGTTCAACATCCCGATCATCACCTTCGTCGATGTGCCCGGCTTTATGCCCGGCACCGCGCAAGAGTACGGCGGCATCATCAAGCATGGTGCGAAGTTGCTGTATGCCTTCGCTGAGTGCACCGTGCCCAAAGTCACCGTGATTACCCGCAAAGCCTACGGCGGTGCCTACGATGTGATGAGTTCGGCCCACCTGCGCGGCGATGTCAACTTTGCCTGGCCGTCTGCTGAAATCGCGGTGATGGGACCCAAAGGCGCGGTGGAAATCATCTTCCGTCAAGACATCGGCGACGCGGCCAAGATCGCTGAGCGCACCGAGGAATACCGCAAAAAATTCGCCAACCCGTTCATCGCCGGCCATCGCGGCTTTATCGATGACGTGATCATGCCCCACGGCACCCGCAAGCGCATCTGCCGCTCTCTGGCGATGTTGCGCGATAAGGAACTCGAAAATCCGTGGCGCAAGCACGGCAACATTCCGCTGTAAGGGGCTGACGCATGTTTAAGAAAATTCTCATTGCCAATCGTGGCGAAATCGCCTGCCGCGTCATCAAAACCGCCCGAAAAATGGGCATCAAAACGGTCGCGGTCTATTCCGAAGCGGATAAGGACGCTTTACACGTTGAAATGGCTGACGAAGCCGTCTTGATCGGCCCGCCACCCACAGCGCAAAGCTATCTGCTGATCGACCGCATCCTGCAAGCCTGCAAAGATACCGGGGCGGAAGCGGTGCATCCCGGTTATGGGTTCTTGTCGGAGCGGCCAGCTTTCTGCGAAGCGCTGGAAAAGGAAGGGATCGTCTTCATCGGCCCGAAGGTGAAAGCCATCAATGCGATGGGCGACAAGATCACCTCCAAGATTCTGGCCAAGGAAGCCGGGGTCAGCACCGTACCCGGCTATACCGATATTATCAGGGATGGCGACCATGCCCTGGAGATCGCCCGCAGCATCGGCTATCCGGTGATGCTCAAAGCGAGCGCTGGTGGTGGCGGCAAGGGGATGCGCGTCGCCTGGAATGACGATGAATGCGTGGACGGCTTCGAGCGCGCCACCAATGAAGCCCGCTCCTCCTTTGGCGACGACCGCGTATTCGTCGAGAAATACATCGAGGAGCCGCGCCATATTGAAATTCAGGTGTTGGGCGACAGTCACGGTAACATCCTCTATCTGGGCGAACGGGAATGCTCGCTGCAACGCCGTCATCAGAAGGTTATCGAAGAAGCACCCTCCCCGTTCCTGGATGAAAAAACCCGCAAAGCGATGGGTGAACAGGCGGTGGCGCTGGCTCGCGCGGTGGATTACCAATCTGCTGGCACGGTTGAATTTATCGTTGACTCCAAGCGCAATTTCTACTTCCTGGAGATGAATACCCGCTTACAGGTCGAACACCCGGTCACTGAATACATCACCGGCCTGGATCTGGTGGAGCAGATGATCCGGGTCGCTGCGGGGGAAAAGCTGAGCTTCACCCAAGAAGAAGTCAAGCTGAAGGGCTGGGCGATTGAAGCGCGTGTCTACGCCGAAGACCCGTTCCGCAACTTCCTGCCCTCCATCGGTCGGCTGGTCAAGTACATGCCACCGGAAGAAAGCGACGTGGTGCGGGTGGATACCGGCATCTACGAAGGCGGCGAAGTGTCGATGTATTACGACCCGATGATCGCCAAGCTGATCACCTACGGCGCGACCCGCGACCGCGCCATCTCGCACATGCGGGATGCGCTCAATAAATTCTTCATCCGTGGCGTCCAGCACAACATCAGCTTCCTGGCGGCCCTGATGGTGCATACCCGTTTTATGACCGGGCGAATCAGCACCAATATGATCGCCGAGGAATACCCGAACGGCTTCCACGCCACCGACGTTCCGCATGATGATCCGGCGCTGCTGCTCTCGGTGGCGGCGTTCATCCATCGCCGTTATATGGACCGCGCCGCGCAGACCAGTGGCCAGTTGAAAGGCCATGAGCGTAAGGTCAATAACGACTGGGTGGTGCTGATGAATGGCCGGCAACATCCGGTGCATGTCGATCCCGCGCCAGGCGGCTACGATGTGGTCTACATGGATGAAACCTATCAGGTGCGCAGCGAATGGCAGTTCGGCTACCCGCTGTTCAAGGGCACCCTGAACGGCACCGATATCTGCATCCAGGTGGAACGCCGCGATATGATCTATCGGCTGTTCCACTGGGGTTCACAGGCGGATGTGATGGTGCTATCGCAGCGTCTGGCCGATTTGCAGGCGCTGATGCCGGAGAAGGCACCACCGGATCTGTCCAAATTCCTGCTGTCGCCCATGCCAGGGCTGCTGACCAAGGTTGCGGTGCAGGTGGGCCAGGAGGTCAAGGGCGGCGAGGAACTGGCGGTCATCGAAGCCATGAAGATGGAGAACGTGCTGCGCGCCGATCAGGACGCCAAGGTGGCCAAGATCATGGCAGCGCCCGGCGATAGCCTGGCAGTCGATCAGGCCATCATTGAGTTTGAGTGACTTAAAATGAAAAGGGGCGGTTTCCCGCCCCCTGATCTCACTCGAACCGGCTGGGTGAAAACAGCCGGTTTTTGTTTCACCCTACTTTTTTTCACTCCGCCCGACTCATGGCTTCCGGCTGAGCGAATCCTTCAACTTGTCCACCCAGAGGATCTTTTGGGTAATTCCGAGCGGATGCCCTGTGCCATAAAATGCGGCGCATAGGCTTTGTCCACATCCATGATGTGCTTGGTCAACCAGACTTTGAGAAAATGAGCCAGTTCGAAACTGATTGAGGCTTACCGGTTTCCAGCTTTTCCCGCAACTCGTCCAATTGCTTGATCAGCTTGTCGTGTTCCTTCTTGTGCGGCTCGTAATGAGGATAATGCAAGATCCGCATCAGGCTCTCTTCGACCGCAAAATGGACCCGGGTGTACTCTTCCAGTTTTATCACGATACTCCGCGTCGCCTCCGTGCCATGGTGATGCTGGATTGCATCGTGGATCTGGTTCAATAAATCGACGAGCACCTAGTGTTGAGCATCGATCTCCTCAATGCCCATACTCAATTGATTTGACCACTCCACAAATTTACTCATAACCCGATCCTCTAAAAAAACGGCCACCATCACGAGCATGGCGGCCGTTTTGCCAGTTAAAAACTCACGGTCAAGCTTTATTTGATGAGGCGCATCCTGACATAAGAGCCAGGGGCATCCTCAATCACCGGCAATTTACCGGTACCTGGTACCCGAGCTGGCACCTTCTCACCTGAGAGCTTAGCCAGCCACTTGCTCCAATCCGGCCACCAGGAACCCTCGGTCTGCTTGGCTTCCTTCAGCCACTCTTCCGCATCGGCGGGGTGCTTAGCATTGGTCCAGTAGAAATACTTGTTGGCCGATGGCGGGTTCATCGGACCGGCGATATGGCCGGAACCTGCCAGGACGAACTTGACCGGGCCGCTGAACAAGCGGCTGCCCATGTAATTGGAAGCCCACGGCGAGATATGATCTTCAATACCGGAGAGGAAATAGGCCGGCACTTTCACCTGGGTCATGTCAATCGGCGTGCCCAACAACGAGATCCCACCGGCATCCTTCAGCAGATTCTTCTGATAGAAGTTGCGCAGATAGAAGCTGTGCATCTTCACTGGCATCCGGGTCGAATCCGAGTTCCAGTACAAAAGATCGAAGGGGAACGGATCTTTGCCCAGCAGGTAATTGTTGATGAAGAACGACCACATCAGATCGTTAGCACGCAACATGCTGAAGGTGCTCGCCATTTCCGAACCTTCCATGTAACCCTTAGCCGCCATGCGTTTTTCCAGCGAGGCGATGGTCTCTTCATCGACGAACACGCCCAACTCACCCGGCTGGGAGAAATCGATCATGGTGGTCAAATAGCTGCCGGAGCTGATGCGTGGAGTACCTTTGGCCGCCAGATAGGCGTTGGTGATAGCCAACAACGTACCGCCCAAGCAGTAACCGAGCGCATTGACTTCCGACTCGCCGGTCGCCTGCTCGATGGCATCCAGTGCCGCCAGGGGTCCATCGCGCAGATAGGTTTCGAATTCCCAGTCGGCCATCTTCTCATCTGGGTTGATCCAGGACATCAAAAACACCGTAAAGCCCTGATCGACAATCCATTTCACAAACGAATTCTTCGGCCGCAGATCCATGATGTAAAACTTGTTGATCCAGGGCGGGAAAATCAAAAACGGTTTCTTGTGGACGTCGGGGGTGCTGGCTTCGTATTGAAGGAGCTGGATCATCCCATTCTGGAAGATGACCTTGCCGGGGGTGATGGCAATGTTCTTGCCCAGCTCGAAGGCATTGAGGTCAGTCATCCGAATATTCAGCTTGCCTTTGCCACGCTCGAGATCGTCGAGCATGTTCTTCAAGCCATTGATCAGATTCTGGCCACCCGATTCGATGGTCGTACGCAGCACTTCGGGATTGGTCAACGCAAAATTGGTCGGTGACATCGCATCGACAAACTGACGAGTATAAAACTCAACCTTCTTCTTGGTTTTGTCATCAAGCCCTTCCACGTCGCCCACGATGTCCTGAATCCAGTTGGCGGCCATCAGGTAGGACTGCTTGATGTACGAAAACAGCACGTTGTCTTTCCAATCATCGTGCTTAAAGCGCTTGTCGCCTTTCGGTTCGCGCACCACGGCGTCCAGTGGCTGGCCACTGAGCATTGCGGGAACGGCTTTCTGCCACAAATCCAGATAGTTCTGCCAAAGATTGGCCTGCGCTTGGGCCAGTTTGGCGGGATCGGCCAGCATCTTCTGGGTCAGTTCCATAAAGGACTTACCCAAGCTGAGCTGATCTTGCAAATCAAACGCGCCATCGTTTTTCTGGCGGTTCAAGAATTCCTTGACGATAACCTGGCTTTTCTCGGCGATGTGAGAAAACAGATCGGCCATCTCTTTGGGATCAGGCATTTTTAGTTCGGGCAGCTTGAGATCGGTGCTACTTTTTTGCTCGGCCATGCATCACTCCTCGCATTGTTATGGTGGTTTGTCGATAGATTAACCATTTTACCCGCATTGCATCCACAGGGACAGCAGATGCACAACCAACAGCAAAAAACGGACAAACCATGGCGGCTATAATACCGCATGGCTTGCCCGGAAATTGCAGCTTAGCGCGTTTTTACTTGTTGGCGACCAGCGCCTTCAGTTCCTGCAAGCTTTCAGAAACACGCTTGTTGATAATCGCAAACGCTTCGGTGTTGGACTTACTGACGATTTCAGCGAGTTCACGGGCATTCGCCAGGGCCTGTTCAAACGCCTTACGCGCAACTTCCGCTTGCTTGCTGGTCAGCTCTTGCGGGTTATTGCTCGCACTGGCAAGCTGCTGAGCAATAGTAGAAATCTCGCTGACCGCTTGGCTGAGGATTTCAGCCTGCCGTTGCGCAACGGCTTGCATCCCTTGAACGGCCGCTTGATTAGCAGCATTCAGCGCTTCGATATTTTTACGCTGTGCATCCATCGCCGCTTTCATGTCAAAACCAGGAATTTTGACATCGCTGAACAGCTTGGTCATATCAAATTTGCCCAGATCGACATTGGCAAATGGGTTGAAAGGATTGTTCGTTGACATTACGTATTCTCCACGTTAACAAACTAAGATAACCACTGATTGTGCATCGCAACATTGATGGGTTTATTGTGCATCCTTCTCTCGTGCGAGTCAACAGTTATTTTGCAGTGCAACAATTTTTTAAGGCCACCATTAGGCCTTTTCCAATGTCTTGAAAGCGATCTCGTAGACATCGGGCGACAATTGGGGAGAGGCTAGAATTCGTTCCAATTGGCCACGCATCTTGTCCTGACGTACTGTATCAAATCGGCGCCAGCGGCTTAGAGCCGTCATTAATCGCGCGGCGATTTGAGGATTGAGCACATTCAACGCCAAGACTTGATCGGCAAAGAAAGTATAGCCCTCCCCGTCCGCTGCATGAAAATGCAGTGGATTCGCCTGACAAAAGGCGCCGATCAGTGCTCGGACCTTATTGGGGTTGCGTAAGCTAAAGGCCTCGTGTGCCATCAAATCTTTTACCGCCGCCAACGTTCCAGGTCGACTAGCAGTCGCCTGTAAACTCAACCATTTATCGACAACCAAGGCATCACCCTGCCAACGCTGATAAAAAGCAGCTAGCGCCTCGCCCCGCTCCGGGCCGGTCGAATCGGCCAGCGCAGTTAAGGCGCCGAACTGGTCGGTCATATTATCGGCGGCGCGGAACTGTTCAAGACACAATGTCCGTGCGGCCGCATCATCAATCCGCATCAAATAGTCCAGGCACACGTTTTTCAAGGCCCGGCGAGCCATGGCAGCGACATCCAGCCGATAAGCGCCCCGGTCCTGATCGTGCAGGGTGCGGTAGGTCGTCAACAACGATTGGTGCAACCGCTCGGCCAGCACCCGCCGCATGAACGTGCGCGCGGCGTGGATCGCTTCCACATCCACCACCGCCATCTGCTCCGCCAAATAGGCTTCGCCCGGTAAGGTCAAAGCCTGCGCCACCAAGGCTGGATCAGCGCCAGAATCCAACATCTGCCCAAAGGCAGCGCTGAAGGATTGTGGGAGCACCCAGGTACGATTTTGGTGGCGATCTTCGATCAAGGCCAACATCATGCGAATCGCTAAGGTCTGGCCAGCATCCCAACGATTGAAATCGTCGCTATCGTGGGCTAACCGGAACCGCAAATCCTCATCACTCTCAGCGATGACCAGCTTGACTGGCGCGGAGAACCCGCGCAGCAGAGAGGGTATCGGTCGGACCGGCACGCCGACGAAGTGAAAAATGTGGGTCGGATCGCGCAGTTCCAAAACGCGAGTCGTAGCGCCCGGCATGATTTCACCTGCCAGTTGCAGCGGTAAATCATGCCCATCAGCATCCAATAAACCGAGCGCCAGCGGGATATGAAAGGGTTTTTTGTCTGGCTGCTCCGGTGACGGACACGATTGGCACACCGTGAGGGTGTATTCGCCCAAAGCAGCATCGTAAGCATCGCTCACCCGCAATTCGGGGGTACCGGCTTGCGAGTACCAGTGTTGGAATTGGGCTAAATCCGCCTGATTGGCATCGGCCATCGCGGCGACAAAATCATCACAAGTTACCGCTTGCCCATCGTGGCGCTGGAAGTAAAGATCCATACCGCGCCGGAAGCCTTCCCGGCCCAGCAGCGTCTGGAGCATCCGCACCACCTCGGCGCCTTTGTTGTATACAGTGACGGTATAGAAATTATTGATTTCGATGTAAGAATCTGGGCGCACCGGATGCGCCATCGGCCCGGCGTCCTGCGGGAACTGGCTAGCACGCAAGATCCTGACATCTTCGATCCGCTCGACGCCACGCGAACCGAGATCGGCGGAAAACTCCTGGTCGCGGAACACGGTCAGCCCTTCCTTGAGGCTGAGTTGGAACCAATCGCGGCAGGTCACCCGGTTACCGGTCCAATTATGGAAATACTCGTGGCCGATGACGGCCAAAATACCTTGGTAATCAGCATCGGTAGCCGTTTCCGGCTTGGCGAGGACATACTTGGTATTAAAGATATTGAGGCCCTTGTTCTCCATCGCCCCCATATTGAAATCACCGACCGCGACGATCTGATATAAATCAAGATCGTATTCCAGGCCGAAACGCTGCTCGTCCCAGCGCAGTGCCTGCTTCAACGCCGCCATCGCATGACCGCATTGATCCAGATGCTGAGACTCGGCGTAAATTTTCAGATCGATTTTTCGCCTGGAACGGGTAATAAAAACATCCTCAAGCACACCCAATTGGCCAGCGACCAAGGCAAACAGATAGCAAGGCTTGGGAAACGGATCATGCCAGGTCGCCCAATGGCGGCCATCCTCCCATTCGCCGCCACTCACACGATTTCCGTTGGAGAGCAGTACCGGATAACGGGTCCGTTCTGCGATCAGCGTCGTGGTAAAAACGCTCATCACATCCGGGCGATCCAGGAAATAGGTGATTTTGCGAAACCCCTCCGCCTCACATTGGGTGCAAAAAAGACCGCTGGAGCGGTACAAGCCTTCTAGGGTCGTATTGTCTTGCGGCCGAATTCGCACGAGCGTGGCGATCTCACAAGACTGCGGCAGATCAAGTAAGGTCAGCCCCTGCTCATCCAGCCGATACTGATCCGGCGACAGCGTTGCCCCATCCACAGTCAACATGAGCAATTCAAGCCCTTGTCCATTGAGCAGCAACGGCGTGCTCGGTCGCATGGCCGCAGCCCGAACCACCCGCAGCCGTGCATGAACGAGGGTAAATTCCTCAGCCAGCTCGAAGCGCAAATCGACCACCGGAATGCTATAGGCGGGCGGCGTGTAGTCTTTCCGATAGGTAGTCTTTGGCGTTTTGGGCAGCATTGCGTATAGTTTCTTGAGCGAATGATCCGCGATACCTCTGCGGGCGACGATATCTATTGGCGGTTGGGGTGGCCTTTATGCTGTTAAGTAATCTCGAAACGGTGCCCGGTCGGCAGATCAAGGAGCATCTGGGCATCGTGCAAGGGAGCACCGTGCGCAGTAAACATGTGGGCAGCGACATCATGGCCGGCCTGAAAAATGTCGTGGGCGGCGAACTGAAAGCCTATACGGCCCTGCTGACCGAAGCCCGCCAGCAGGCCACCGACCGCATGGTGGTGCAAGCGCAAGAGATCGGCGCCAACGCAGTCCTGAATATCCGTTATACCACCACCTCGGTCACTATGGGAGCCGCTGAAATCCTCGCTTACGGCACCGCCGTTATCCTGGAATAAGCGCCCACGATGGAATTCCTGCTCAAGCTGGGCCTTTTCCTGGTCCTGATTGCGGTCGGCTATTGGCGCGGACGCCGCAATGAACGGGCGCACCTGCGCTTGCTGGATAATGAGGAAGACGCCGTTACCGATGTGCTGATCTTCGCCACCCGCTATCCCCCCGTATCCGAGCACCCGTTGGACCCCATACTCGTCAGCGGCAGCGCCGTCATTGGCTCGGATTATTTCCGGCTCTTTCTCGCCGGCTTACGAAAAATCGTCGGGGGCAATTATAGCGCCTACGAACAGCTCATGGAGCGCGGTCGCCGTCACGCCATCGTGCGCCTCAAGCAAGAGGCCAAAGCACGCGGCGCGACGATGGTATTTAATGTACGCATCATCACCAGCCGCATTTCCAATAGTCGCGGTGGCGAAGCCACTCAAGTCGAAGTGCTCGCTTATGGCACCGCTCTCGTGCCAGCACATGGCACCGTAACCGACAGCCCGCTCCACTATGTGCCTGGCCCGGAGTTGCCGGTTATCGAACCTCAGCAGGCGTTCAAGCACCGGTTTTCCCGTTATTGGCTCATCGCCTGGTTTGCTATCGTGCTGTATGTGTTCTTTGAGGCCGTCAGCGACCGCTACCTGTCACCGCAATGGCGCTATGCTGTCGGGGCGCCTTGGGAAATCTTTTGGGCACTGTCCGTCGTGGCAGCGGGTTTGCTCTGTTGGCGCGCGATACGGGCTAAGACCGTGGCCAGTACCTATATCGTCATGACCGTCCTCACGATCCCAGTCCTCGTCTTGGCATTGTATTTCGGCGTCTTACGGCTCAATGCGTTGTTAAGCGATGGCCCGCAACACGTCCGTTATATCGTACAAAAAGGTGGCGCGCTCAAACCGTTGGACCCCACCATGCCGCCTCTCCGGCTGGAGTATTACTCCCGCACCAGCACCAAGGAATACTGGAGCCAGTTACCACCCGGCAAAGAGGTCAAAATCACCCTGCTACGGGGTGTTTTCGGCATTTATCAGTACGATCTCGGACCGCTTGCCGCCCATTATGAAGCGTTTTATCGTTCCGAGCGGTAATTTTGGGCGCTTAGCTTCAACGGCGGGGTGAGTGGGGTCAGCGGCCTGGGCTGCTGGCCTACCCGGTCAAGTTCGCGCGCGTGCTGCGCTCTTTCCGCCGGCAAGGGATGACTCTGAGTCCAGGCCAGCGCCGAGGTGCGTTGCAGGCGATTAAATAGATCGAATACCGACACCACCCCCGCAGTGCCGCCATAAAGCCGCTGGCTGGCCAGGATCGCCGTTTCATCAGCCTCGCGCTCGGCATCCCGGCTGTACGCCAATTGTTCTAATTGCCGCAAATCGCCAAGCAGCCACTGATTCAGACTCGCGCTGCGAATACCCAGCAAGCCGATCACCACAGCCGTCGTCACACCTCGGCTCAGATGTTGTACGACATGGCGATGAAGGACATGGCCGATTTCATGGGCCAGTATGGCATCCAGCTCTTCCTCATAGCGTAATTTATCCAGCAGCCCGCCAAACAGGAGGATATGGCCGCCAATCGTGGTCACGGCATTGGCCGTATCACTTTCCAGATAATGCGGGGTGATGGTGAGATCAGGCGGCGCTTGCAGAACTCGCAGGATCTTTTGACTGCGCCGCTGAAGGTCCGCGTTCACCGCGCGGCGCCGTTCAACATCCCGTGGGACGCGACTCGCCTCAGCCTCCACCAGAGCGTTAAAGGACAGGCTGTCTGCTAAGCTGACTTCGAGCGCGAAAGGCAGCTTGGGCGCAAGCCAGGCCGTCAAACGATCAATCGTTACCACGCTGATCACAACCAGCAAGCCCACGATTACCAAGAGACGAAATAGCTCACGATTCTCGCCACGCCCCGCTTGTTCGGGTTGCGGGCGAGGTGCGCGTGGATTGCGATAGAGCATCTTTGCTGACTCCTTCAACCACCACACCATACCGCAAAATTTTTCAGAAGCGGCCCAAAAGACCGCACCGAGACTTGCTCAGCTTGCGCGCCAGAGACGGAAGGAGTTCAATGGCACACCGCTCAACCGAAGAGATTCGCACCATGATGTACATTGCTGGAACCATTGCCGATGTGATCGACAACGGTGATACCGCGACCCTGGTACTGGACGCCGGCCACCATCGACATCAGCTACAGGCCGATTCACGCTTGTTGGCCGACGGTCTTACCGCGCTGTTCGGCACCGATTGGATCGGCAAAGCCATCGCCGTCCAATGCGAAGGGGCGACGTTGACCAGTATCGAGATACCGGGTGCGCCCCCCAACTATGCGATCTGATGAAGCGTTTTCAAACAGAATCGCCCGATCCAAGCCACTGCCAGCAAGTAAGCCTTTTAGAACTTCATTTCTTCAAAAAACTTTTTGACGCCATCCAGCCAGCTTCCTTCCTGGGGGGTGTGGCGCTTGCCGCCAGCCGCCATGGTATCGGCGAATTGCTGCAACAGATCCTTTTGTTCCTTGGTCAGATTGACCGGCGTTTCAATGTTAATGCGACAGAGTAAATCACCGGTCGGCCCACCGCGCACCGGCTTTACACCTTTACCGCGAATCCGCAGAACCCTACCGGTCTGAGTCTCAGCCGGAATCTTTAGGCTGACCCGCCCATCCAGAGTCGGCACTTCCAGTTCACCGCCCAAAGCCGCCGCTGTGAAACTGATCGGGACCTGGCAATACAGATCGCTTTCCTCGCGGCTAAAAATCGGATGGGGTTTCACTTGGATTTGCACGTAAAGATCGCCTGGCGGACCACTCTGTTCGCCATGCTCACCCTCGCCCGCCAACCGAATCCGGTCGCCGTTGTCCACGCCAGCCGGCACCTTGACCGATAGGGTTTTCTGTTCCTCCACGCGCCCGCTGCCTCGGCACGTCTCGCAAGGTTCCGGGATGATAGTGCCTCGGCCCTGGCAGCGCGGACAGGTTTGCTGGATTGAGAAAAAACCCTGCTGCATCCGCACCTGGCCGACCCCACGACAGGTAGGGCATGTCGTGGGCTTGGTGCCGGGCTTGGCGCCACTGCCAGCACAACCGGCACAGCTAACCAAGGTAGGAATACGAATCTTGGCGGTGGTGCCAAAGACGGCTTCTTCCAAGGTCAGATCCAGGGTGTAGCGCAAATCGGAGCCTCGGTAGCCCTGGCCACCGCCACCCCGCCCGCCGCCAAAAATATCTCGAAACACGCCGCCGAAAAGATCCCCCAAATCGGCGGAACCGCCATAACCGCCTCCGGCGGAGTTATCCACGCCAGCATGGCCGAACTGGTCGTAAGCGGCTCGCTTGCGCGCATCAGCCAAGATCTCATAAGCCTCCTTGGCTTCTTTGAAATTATCCTCGGCTACCTGATCGCCCGGATTGCGATCCGGGTGATATTTCATTGCCAACCGCCGATAGGCTTGTCGAATATCGGCTTCACTGGCGTTACGAGCCACATTAAGAATTTCGTAATAATCGCGCTTGGACATAATCTTCCGCTGCGGATGTCGATAAAAAAGCGGGCCTGGTTAAAAACCAAAAATCCGGGAGCGCTTTCGCCCTCCCGGATAAAGAGTTTAACGGTTCGAGGCGCTTACTTCTTAACTTCCTCGAACTCGGCATCCACTACACCATCATCGGCCGGCTTGTGGCCGCCGCTTGGACCCTGGGGACCACCAGGCCCCCCTTCTGGCCCGCCAGACTGCGCATACAGCCGCTCTGCCATCTTGCCGGACAGTTCGCCCAGGGTCCGGGTCTTGGCTTCGATAGCGCTCTTGTTGTCGGTCTTGGCGGTGGTGCGTAAATCGCTGATCGCCGCTTCGATAGCCGACCGTTCGCTACCTTCTACTTTGTCGCCCAGATCCCGCAAGGTCTTCTCGGCGCTGTGAATCAGATTTTCGGCCTGATTGCGCGCATTCACCAGCTCGTGGAACTTCTTGTCTTCCTCGGCGTGGGCCTCGGCATCGCCGACCATCCGCTTGATCTCCGCCTCGGACAAACCGGACGAGGCCTTGATCACAATGCGGTTTTCCTTGCCGGTTGCCTTGTCCTTGGCCGACACATGCAGGATGCCATTGGCGTCGATATCGAAGGTCACTTCGATCTGCGGCACGCCGCGCGGTGCCGACGGAATATCGGTCAAGTCGAACTTGCCCAGCGACTTGTTGGCCGAGGCCATCTCGCGCTCGCCCTGCAACACATGCACCGTCACCGCCGTCTGGTTATCGTCGGCGGTCGAGAACACCTGATTGGCCTTGGTCGGGATGGTGGTATTCTTCTCGATCAGCTTGGTCATCACCCCGCCCAGGGTCTCGATCCCTAACGACAGCGGGGTCACGTCCAGCAGCAGCACGTCTTTCACCTGACCGCCCAGCACGCCACCCTGAATCGCCGCACCCACCGCGACCGCCTCATCCGGGTTCACATCCTTGCGCGGCTCCTTGCCGAAGAACTCGCGTACTTTCTCCTGCACCTTCGGCATCCGGGTCTGACCGCCGACCAGCAGCACATCATCAATCTGGCCGATGCCCAGGTTGGCATCTTTTAACGCGGTACGGCAGGGCGCGATGGTCTTGTCGATCAAATCCTCGACCAGCGATTCCAGCTTGGCGCGAGTCAGTTTCAGATTCAGATGCTTCGGGCCACTGGCATCCGCTGTGATGTACGGCAGATTGATTTCGCTCTGCTGACTGGATGACAGCTCAATCTTGGCCTTCTCGGCGGCTTCCTTCAGCCGTTGCAGCGCCAGTGGATCGTTGGCCAGATTGATGCCCGACTCCTTCTGGAACTGCTCGATCAGGTAGTCGATGATCCGCTTGTCGAAATCCTCGCCGCCCAGGAAAGTATCGCCATTGGTCGAGAGCACTTCAAACTGCTTCTCGCCATCGACCTCGGCGATTTCGATGATGGAAATGTCGAACGTACCGCCGCCCAGGTCGTAGACCGCGATCTTGCGATCCTTGGTCGAAGACTTGTCCATACCGAAGGCCAGCGCCGCCGCCGTCGGCTCGTTGATGATGCGCTTGACTTCCAGACCGGCGATGCGGCCAGCGTCCTTGGTGGCCTGGCGCTGGCTGTCGTTGAAGTAGGCCGGCACCGTGATCACCGCCTCGGTGACCGGATGACCGAGATAATCCTCGGCCGTCTTCTTCATCTTCATCAGCACCCGCGCCGAAATCTCCGGCGGCGCCATCTTCTTGCCGCGCGCCTCGACCCAGGCATCGCCGTTGTCGTTCTTGACGATTTTGTACGGCACGAGGTCGTTGTCTTTCTGCACTTCCGGCTCATTAAATCGCCGACCGATCAAGCGCTTGACCGCGAACAGGGTATTCTGCGGATTGGTAACCGCCTGCCGCTTGGCAGGCTGGCCGACGGTGATTTCGCCGTCTTCCATAAAGGCGACCACCGAGGGCGTGGTCCGGTCGCCTTCACTGTTTTCAATGACGCGGGGCTTGCCGCCCTCCATGACCGCCACGCAGGAATTGGTCGTACCCAGGTCGATACCGATAATATTGCTCATTGCCACGCTCTCCTAAAACTCAGGGAATTCATTTGCACAGGTTGCCTGCCAGCCGATGTGGGGGCAACGGAGTAAATTTTCAATGCTGACGGCGCACACCCGTGGCCTTTAGGTCTTGGGGAGCGCCTGGGCCACCAGCACCTTGGCCGGGCGGATCAGCCGATCATTCAGGGTATAGCCCTTCTGGATCACCTGCACCACGCTATTGGGTTCGGCTTGCGCGGTCGGCACCATCGCCATCGCCTCGTGCTCGGCCGGATTGAATTTCGCGCCGACCGGATTCACTTCACGGGCGCCGAACTTGTCCATCGCCGCCGCCAATTGCTTGAGCGTCAACTCGACCCCTTCGCGCAATTTAACGATATCCACGCTGTCATGGGCCGCCGCCAGCCCCATTTCCAGGCTGTCGCGCACCGGCAGCAGTTCGCCGAAGAAACGCTCCAAAGCAAACTTATGCGCATTTTGCACATCGCGCTCAGTGCGCTTGCGGAGGTTTTCCATCTCCGCATGAGCGCTCAGATATAGTTTCCAGTGCTCGTCGGCTTTGGCGAGCGCCTGATCCAGGTCGCGTTGCAGCGTGTCAAGTTCCTCTCGGCTGGCCACAGCGTCGGCTTCCACATCATCAAGGGCAGCGGCCGGGTTAGGCGCGGGCTGAGGTGGGGAGGCGGCTGCATTGGCTGCCACACTCCCCGGGCCAACACCGGGATAAGGGGTAGGTTCGGTTGGATTCATCGTCTTCTCCATGCCAAATCGAATCGGTCGGGGCAGCCGTTGCCACCCCTGATAGCGGAGAAGTGGGGATGTGAGGATGGAAATTCAAGGGTTCTGACCACAGCTAATCAGCCAATGATCATGGATTGGGATTAAACGCTCGTCAGGCGATTGCAGAAGGAATGGTCGGCGGAACAGGAAGTGCTGATGCCTGTTCTAATTTCCCTGCTCGTTGAGTGCCGCCGCCAGCAGCTTGGCCGTCGCGTCAACCACCGGAATCACCCGATCATAGGCCATCCGTGTCGGGCCGATGACGCCAAGAACCCCTAATACCTGTCCTTCCACGGTATAGGGAGCAGTCACCACGCTACACCCTTCCAGCACTTCGAAACCTGCCTCATCGCCGATAAAGATCTGCACACCCTCAGCGTGTAAACATTGGTCGAATAGATGGAGTAAATCTCGTTTATGGTTGAATGCTTCAAACAGGAGACGCAGTTTGTCCAGATCGGATAAGTCGGTGCAGCGCATGAGATGCGTCTGGCCAGCGACGACATAATCTTCGGCCTCCGCTTCGAAGGTCTGTTCGGCAATCTCGACGACGGTTTGCATTAAATGATCAAGGCGGTCGCGCGTTTCCCGCAAATCTCGCAGCAAGGCTTGCCGAGCCTGCTGAATATCCCGACCGGCGAACTGCTCATTCAAGTAATGGGCCGCCTGCTGCAACTCGACAGCGCTGTAAGGTCGCCGGGTCTGAATAATACGGTTTTGCACCTCTTGGGTGTTCAACACCAGAATGACCAGGACCCGACCCTCCGACAGCGGCAAAAATTCCACATGGCGCAGGGTGACGACCTTTCGGCGCGGCAACATAACGATGCCGGCTAACCGAGTCACCCCAGAGAGCAGATCAGACACCGAGCGAGCCAATTCGACACCATTACGGGCGGGTTGGTCGATCTGCTGTCGTAAAACGTCCACCTCCCGATCATCTAAGGGTCGGACGTGGAGCAATGCGTCGATAAACAAGCGATAACCGCGCGCGGTTGGCACCCGACCGGCCGAGGTGTGCGGGGAATGGAGATAGCCAAGATCTTCCAGATCGGCCATGACGTTACGGATCGTCGCGGGACTCAAATCCAACCCGGCGTCACGCGCCAGCGTGCGAGACCCGACCGGCTGGCCGTCACGGATATAACGTTCCACCAGCACTTTCAGCAAATGCTGGGTGCGATCATTAAGATTGGGATGAGGTCCTACAACGGATTCCTTGTTGTTATACATACCGACAATTTCCCCCAAGGTGAGACGATCCGAATACCGCTGAAGCACTCCAAGACAGTGCAAAGACGCGAGCAACAGGCAAAAACAGCGGCCAGACGCATCAACAAAAACCTCTAAAAATCCATCATTGCCGGCTTATTCGACAACCCAATCCGCCAGATGAGCGCAGCGCTTCTCCTGGTATCACGAATTTATCAGCTTAAGTCCAGGTACTCGTTGACTCATCCGTCAGTCCACCAAAAAAGTCAAACCCATGGGAGAATTTCGATCCAGCGTGCCATAATGCACAATCAAGACATTAAAATCAATCAGTTATTCATCATCTGGCCCGTCACCTACCTGTGGATGGGCAGCCATCCAACCCCGTAGAATCTCCAGAGCGAGCTGATACTCAAAGCCTTCAAGCTGCTGTTCCAGCTTGCTTGCGACGGCGCCCAAAGCAGTATGCAGTAGCGGCGCGGCTTCTCGGAACACTTGGTTGGCGCGAACATCATCTTCGACCAGCAGTGCCTCCAGCCGAACCAGGATCGGCCCAACTTGCCGCCAATCCACCGTCTCTACCTCTAGCACCTCCGGCGCCGATGTCCCTAACACGTCGCCCAAGGCAGCGGTCAAGCTGTTCTGAGTCGTGCTGGCCCGCTCGATCAGCGGCTCCAACGCCTGCAGCGGCTGGCCACCGCCAATGGCGGCTTCCAGTTCTGCCACCAATCCTTGCAGATGAACAGCACCCAGCGTGCCCGCAACCCCTTTCAAGGTATGCGCCAACCGCCGGGCTTCACTCAGATCACCCGCCACCAAGTGCCGGTGCAGCTCGGCCAGATCCGTCGCGTGCGCAGCCGTAAAATGCCGCAAGACGCGCAAATAGGCATCAAGCCGACTATTGACCCGCCTAAGACCCGAACGCGGCTCCAAGCCGGGGATAGCGGCTAGTTGCGCAAGCGGCTGAGCAGCACTATCGGCAACGACTGGCGCGCGAGTGGCCGAAATTGGCCGCTTATCCTCGCCGAATAACCAGTGCCGAACCGTGGCCAGCAGCATATCGGGTTCGACCGGTTTAGCGAGGTGTTCGTTCATACCGGCGGCCAAACAACGGGCACGATCCTCACTGAATGCGTTGGCGGTCATCGCTAAAATGGGGACTCGCTCACACCCCGGTAACTGGCGAATAGCCCGCGCCGCCGCCAAACCATCAAGCTCCGGCATCTGAACATCCATCAAAATCAACGCATAGGCGGTCTCTCGCGCTTTCTCCACCGCTTGAAGGCCATTTTCAGCCAAATCCACCACAAAACCCTCGCCACGCAACAGTTCCAATGCCACTTCCTGATTGAGGGGGTTATCTTCCGCTAACAAGAGGCGGGGAGATTGTTGGGATGGCTGGCTGATTGCAGCGGGCGGCGTATCTGCAACCACAGTCGCAGGTCCAACCGCCAGCCCGGCTACTGGAATCGAATGAGCAGCTATCACAGCCGGTGGCAGTTCGGATACCACTTGTAACAAGGCATTGTGTAAGGCTGAAGGAGTGATGGGTTTTGCCAGGACGGCGCGCAGCCCAGCCTGCCGGGCAACTTCGCGCAACTCCATATCATCGTAGGCAGTGACCAGTAACAGGAGCGGCGGGCGGGCTAACGTCAGTTCCGCTAAACGCTGGGCTGTCGCCAAACCATCCAGTTCAGGCATCCGCCAGTCCAGCAACACCACATCGAACGGTTCACCGCGCGCGTCGGCGGCGGCAATCACCGAGAGAGCGACGACCCCCGATTGCGCAATATCAGCTCGCATCCCCATCGCCTGTAGCATGTCGCTCAAAGCCAAACGCGCTTCGGGCAGATCATCGACTACCAACACTCGGCGCTCTCGCAGGTTGGCGCTCATCAGGCGCCGCGTCGGCGGTCGAGAACTCTTGCCGATTCGTACCGTGCACCAAAACGTGCTGCCGACACCGAAGACGCTGGTAGCGCCAGCCTCGCCACCCATCAACCGGGCCAGCCGCTGGTTGATGGCCAGCCCCAGGCCGGTTCCGCCATGGCGGCGCGTTGTGGAACCGTCCGCCTGTTCAAACATAGCGAACAATCGTGACAGCACATCAGGGGCGATGCCAGGTCCGGTGTCTTCGACCTCGAAGCGCAGCAGTAACTCAGCGGCGTTTTCCTCCTGGATTCGGCCACGTAGCGTCACCGAACCCCGTTCGGTGAACTTGACGGCATTGCCCAGATAATTCAGCAACAGTTGGGTCAATCGGGTGGGATCACCACGCAGAACCCGTGCGCACGACAGGTGTGGATCGATCTCGACCACCAACTCCAGTTCCTTGGCTTTTGCTCTCTCAGCAACCAGGGAACAGACGTTGTTCAACACGGTGTCGAGTTCGAATTCGATTCGTTCCAACACCAGCTTTCCAGCTTCGATCTTGGATAAGTCCAGTATATCGTTCAAGATTTGCAGCAAATGGTGTGCGGTATCTCCGACCTTTTTCAGCTTCTCACGCTGGTCCGGATCGCGCGCGCTGCGCTGTAGCAGGTGGGTTAACCCCATGATCGCGTTCATCGGGGTGCGGATCTCGTGGCTCATGTTGGCCAGGAACAGGCTCTTCGCTCGGTTGGCGGACTCGGCCACATCCCGGGCGGCGGCCAATTCCAACGTGCGCTGATGCACCAGTTCTTCCAGATGATGCCGATGCCGATCTAACTCTATTGCTAAGCGCTTCTTATCGGTAATGTCCTCACCAATGGCCAAGTAGTGGGTCAGCCGTCCACCGGGCTGACGGATTGGGCTAAGCCGGGCAAATTCGTCGTATTCCTCCCCGGTCTTGCGCCGGTTCTGAAACTGTCCTTGCCAGGTTTCTCCCTGGGCTAACCGCTGCCAAAGGGCGACATGGGTTGATGTGGCCGTCCCGTCAGGGCCAATAAGATAGGGATTGTGGTCTGGGGCTTCCTCGGGGGCATAGCCGGAAATTACCGTAAAGGCAGCATTGACATATTCGATCCGCCCGTTCACATCCATAATCACGATGCTGTTGGGGCTTTGTTCGACCGCCAAGGACAGCTTGCGCAGTTGTGCTTCGATCCGTTTGCGTTCGCTGATATCCCGGCATACCCAAAACATCAGCTTTTGCCCGGCCCATTCGACGCTGGTAGCAACCACCTCAACATCAAATACGCTGCCATCCTTGCGGCGATAGCGGGTTTCAAAGTGACCATCGGTACGACTAGCCTCAGCAGTCGGCCCGGCGCCTTGTTCCGATCTCCAACCGCTATCCCAATCGGCGACCGATAGATCTCGCATTTCCGCCAGCGAATAGCCCAACATTTCGGCATGGTGGCCATTGGCTTCGCTGACCCGACCGCTTCCGTCCAAGATGACGATTCCATCGCGCGAGTGCTCAAACAAGGTCTGCAAGCGGCTGCGCTGCTCGGCGAGTTGTTGCAGGGCTTGCAGCTTTTCCCCCTGCTGGCGATGTTCCAGTACGGACAACCGTAGCGACCGGGTCTGGTCCACCAGAAAGACCGTGATGGCGGCGATGAGCAATCCCATCGCCCCAAGCAGGGTAACCCAGGTGGCATCTTCACGGACTGGCCCGTACATCTCCTCCCGATCCAACTTGACGATAAGAAACCAGTCGGTGAGCGGAATCGCTTTGACCACCCCAATGATCGGCACGCCTTGGTAATCGCGCGCATCCACAATGGCACCCAACTTCAGTTCGCCCCGCAGCAGCCGCGGCCCTAGCGTATACTTATCGGTGACAGGGATTCGCAATTGCGCTTTATCGCCGGGCCGACGTCGTAGCTCGCTAAGATAGAGGGCTTGGTCGCCATCCCGCCGAAAGATCAATGCCTCTCCGCTCGCATTGGGAAACGGCCAGGATTGGGTCATCTGGTAGAGGGTCGTGCTTGGGTCGATCCGCAGGATAATCGCTCCGCCGACGGAATTACTGGACACCTGCATCGGCACTACATAGTCTAAATGGGTAGCCGACAGATCATGAGCATCGTGATACAAGTCGGTGACCAACACTTGGCCTTGGGCCATTGCCAGCCGAGCGGTATCACGCAAATGTGTAGAGATGCGTGGCAACACCGGCTCGGTGCTCAGCATCTCCTGGCCGTTTTCATCCAGTACCAAAATGCTCTGACAGGCATAGGTTCTTTGGTAATTACGCAACTGTTTCCGTAATTGATCCAGACTCGCCATGTCACCGCTATCGTGCCAACGTCCGTAAAGTTCGGCAAAAAGTCGGTTACTACGGATAAATTGCGCGTCTTTCTCACGCTCCCAAAGCCACGTCGCAATCCGGTCGATTTTCAGGTCAGCAATCGCTTGTAGTCGTAGCCCTTCTTTTTGGCGGCCATAATGCGCGGTGTAAGAGATACCGATGATGACCAGCGCCGTGATAACCACAGTCAAAACCAGAAACGGCAAAGTTAACAGCGGCCGACTTGCCTGATTGATGATGTCCGCCCACACGCCCTCCCCTATAGTCATCCCAACCGGGGGAGAGATCGCCGGCCGCTCTAGGGTGACGGCCGATGGCAGGTCGCTAACGGCTGCTCTTTTGCGCGCCAAGCGCCGTCGGCTCCACGCGAACCACAATGCAACGCCAGCGATGAGTAAGAAACCGCCCCAAAAAATACGGCCGGCGCCAAGCCCCGAACCGCCCAACAGCCAACCGGCCAACCCGTTAGCCACGAGTAGCCATGAAGCCGCTAGTCCTATGTATAATAAGACAATTTTGAAAGTACCGTGAGGGACCCCGGCGACCTCATGCCACTCAAGTCGACGTATGGGCTTCATTTCGCTCCATCTCCTACTACAAGAGCTTGCTTAATATGAAAGCAGTTTAAGAGGTTAATTCTTTTAATCCACCCTCATTAACTGTCAAAAATAAATTATCTATGTATAAAATAATAATCAAAATTGTGAAAAAAATCAATTAATTTGAGGGTGTGTACAGACTGCTCTCATCCCTCGTTCTAGGATCTGACAGGTTGGATTTGAACGGAATCCAATGCGGCTTTCCGCTTGGCGCCATCTGTCGGAAAATGATAAGTTGCCGATATCAACCAGCCAGCGCGAAACGATGCCCAGCCCGGTTTTCCATACCATCGGTCTTATCGGTAAGTTCGGCGATCCTCATGTCGCAGAAACCCTCAACCAGATCGCCGCTCATCTACGCCAGCGCGAGCTGCGGGTCCTGCTTGATGAAAGCTCGGCTCGCCTGATCCCAGATAACGGCCTGGAAGTCGCCAGCCGCACCACCATCGGCGAGCAGTGTGACTTAGCGATCATTATGGGCGGTGACGGCACTATGCTCAACGCCGCTCGCTCGCTGGTCAATTATGAAGTCCCTATCCTCGGAGTTAACCTCGGTCGTTTGGGCTTTTTGGCTGACGTCTCGCCTGGTGAAATCCCCCATAGCCTGGATCGCGTATTAGCCGGCCAATTCCGCGAGGCTCACCGCTCCTTACTGCACGCGCAAGTGATTCACGAAGGCCGCATTGCCAGTGAGACCGATGCCCTCAACGACGTGGTGGTCCACAAGCGCGAGGTGGCTCGGATGATTGAGGTCGATACCTTTCTCGACGGCCGCTTCGTCAACACCTACCGGGCCGATGGCTTGATCATCTCCACACCGACCGGCTCGACCGCCTACGCACTGGCTGGCGGTGGGCCGATCATCCATCCGGGCTTGGAGGCGGTGGTCTTAGTACCGATCTGCCCTCACACCCTGACCCACCGGCCCATCGTGGTCAAAGCCGATTGTGTCATCGAAGTCGTGCTAAACGCTGCCAACAGCACACAAACCCAGATTACCTGCGATGGCCAAGTCAGCTTGGCCATTGAGCCGGGTGACCGCATCGTGATCCGAAAAAAGGATCGTAAAGTGCGGCTGATCCATCCCGTCAACCACGATTATTTCAAATTGCTACGGGCTAAGTTGCGCTGGGGCCTTGGCCCAGACGCATCGACCTTCCCTTAAGCCGCCTATGCTCATCCAACTGCGCATCCGCGATTTCGCCATCGTCGAAGACCTGGAACTGGAATTGGCAACCGGCATGACGGCGGTAACCGGTGAGACCGGTGCCGGCAAATCCATCCTGGTCGATGCCATTGGCTTGCTGCTGGGTGACCGAGCGGACAGCGGCACGGTGCGCCAAGGGGCGGAACGGGCCGATATCAGTGCTGTATTCGATCTTGAACAATTGCCGACCGCGCGCGCCTGGCTGGCCGAGCGCGATCTCGATACGGAGCGGGAATGTCACTTGCGCCGGGTGATCGCCAGCAACGGCCGCTCGCGCAACTACATCAACGGCGTCCCCCAGCCGGCGCAAGCGCTGCGAGACCTGGGGGAACTGCTGGTGGACATCCACGGCCAGCACGAACACCAGTCACTGTTGCGCCGCGACAGTCAACGGCAACTGCTAGACCATCACGCCGGCCATCTAGCGCTGGTCAGCGAACTGGCTCGCGCCTTCCAAACCTGGAGCGAGCGCCGACAGGAGCTACAAGCGTTAAGGCAAGCCAGTACCGAACGCGACGCACGCAGCGACATCTTGGGTTATCACTTGCGGGAGTTAACAGCTCTTAATCTGGCCGAAGGTGAAGTAGCGGAACTGGCAGCCGATCAGCGGCGGCTAGCCAACGCCAGTCAGCTCCTGGAAACCGGCCAACGGCTGTTGACGACCCTAACGGACGGCGACGGCGATACGCTCACGGATCGGCTGAACCACAGCCTGCACGATCTGGAATCGTTAAAACGCCTAGACCCTCGGCTCGGACCCATCGGCGAATTGCTCAACGCCGCTGTGATTCAGATTCAGGAAGCGGCCGGTGAACTACGCGGTTACGTGCAGGATCTTGACCTCGATCCCGCGCATCTGGCACGGGTCGAGCAACGCCTGACCGCCGCCCATCAACTGGCTCGCAAACACCGGATCACGCCCGAAGAATTACCGGCGTTGCGGGTGCGTTTCGAAACAGAACTGGACACGTTGCAACACAGCGAAACGCGCCTGGAAACCCTGGAGCAGGCGGTAAAAGACGCCCTCGCCGCTTATCGGCACCACGCCAGGGAGTTGAGTGAACGGCGGATGGTCGCAGCGCATGAACTGGATGAGCGGATTTCGCAAACACTGGCAGGGCTGGGAATGCCCGGCGGACGCTTTGCCACCGTGTTGACCGTGCTCGATAAACCAACCGCCACCGGCGCCGAAAATGTGGAATTTCAGGTGAGTGCCAATCCTGGCCAGCCGCTGCGGCCGTTGGCCAAAGTCGCCTCCGGCGGGGAGTTATCGCGCATCAGCCTGGCCATCCAAGTCATTGCCGCACACGCTGCGCGGATTCCGACGTTGATTTTCGATGAAGTGGACACGGGTATCGGCGGTGGGGTGGCGGAAGTGGTTGGCCGGCAATTACGGGCGCTCGGTCAGGGCCGACAAGTGCTGTGCGTTACCCACCTGCCGCAAGTCGCCGCGCAAGCCCATCAGCAACTCAAGGTTGAAAAGCAGACCGACGGCGCAAATACCCACACCGAAGTGCGCTGGTTGGCGATGGAGGAACGGGTGACTGAAATCGCCCGAATGCTCGGCGGGTTGGAATTGACCGCCAATACCCTCGCCCACGCCCAGGAAATGGTCGAGAAGGCGGCTACCACAACGCCGGCCTCTGCTTAAATCTGCCAGATTTCAGCAGGCGCTGCGGATACCCCGCTGATAGGAAAGACCAATCAGCAGCAAACCGACCGCGCCGAACAGGTAATAATCGCTCGGCCACCCCAGCCACCAATGCTTGTGCCAAGCAACCCGCCCGGGTGTTAGACCGGCTAACCCGTAGGCCGGATTCAAGACAAACCAAAAGCCATCCTCCAGCACCCAAAACACCATCACCCCACCCAAGCAGCGGGCCTCCAACCGCCATGAAAAGCGGCCCAACATCGCCAGCGGTAGATGAAAGGCCAGAAACATGAACGAAAAGACCCAGGCGTGATAGCCGGTCATCGGACGACCGCCCCAAAACAGATCCAACAGCCAATGCTGCTCAATTCGCCAAGTCGGCAATCCGGCCGCCCAGCCTTGCCCGCCTTCGATCTGAATTTCCACCATGGCGAAGAAACCGGCCAGCACGATCACCCATAAAAGCAGCCAGGCCATCCGTCGGCCGACGCGGCCAGCCCGACTCATGAGGGCCAGTGCGTTGCAGTTCCCAGCACGATATCCAACACTGTCCGCGCTGCATCCGGTTTCCCCAGCGCGGCGGCGTTGGTGCGCAAGCGATCCAGTAAGCTCGGTTCTGACAACAATCGATTGACCCGATAGGTCAGCGCGCCCTCGTCACAGGCTTTGAGCGCGGCGCCATTCTCCAGCAAGTAATCAGCATTGCGCTCCTCCTGGCCTGGGATCGGGGAAATGACCAGCATCGGCAAACCAACCGCCAGGCATTCTGAAGTCGTCAAGCCGCCGGGTTTGGTAATCGCCAGATCAGCTACTGCCATCACCCGCTCGATAGTGCGCGTAAAACCCAGCGGATAAAGTCGGCCGGGATAGCGCGCGGCAATGGCCTGTAGTTCCGCTAACAGCATCTCGTTGCGCCCGGCTAGCGCCACGATTTGAAAATCCAGCTCCAGCCCCAGCAGGCGTTCAGCCAATCGCTCAATGCCGCCAACTCCCGCCCCGCCCGACATCATCAACAAAGTAGTTCGGCTGGGATCGATCCCCAACTCAGCGGCGCAATGGCTACGCGATTGGCGCTCCGCAAAGGCTGGCATGATCGGAATGCCGGTGACATGAATGGCAGATCGGGGGATACCGCGCTCAATCATGCGCCATGCCACCTCGTCGCTGGCGGCGAAATAACCGGCGAGATGCGGCTGAACCCACAGCGCATGAATATCGAAATCAGTGACCTGGACCCACACTGGCTGCTGAAAATCGCCTTTGCCCAGTTCGCGGGATAAGAGTTGTGCCGGCAAAAAATGGGTACAAATCACTTGATCGGGGGCAATATCGCGCAGTACCCGATCCAGCTTACGGGTATTCAGGCGCTCAATGGCCGCTCGCAAGCGACTCATCGGTGAATTGGCCTTCTCCCGATCCGTCAGGGTATAGAGATAGCCCCAGAAGGCCGGATGGTGTTCCACGATATCGATATAGGTTTCGGCGTAGAGCTTGCGGAAAAGCCCCGACACCAGTTCCATCACATCAATATGGATCAGCCGGACGCCTTCATAGCAACGCTCAGCCGCCGCTTGCAGGGCCTGTGCCGCGCGGACATGGCCTGCGCCCGCCGATACGCTGAGCACCGCTATTGTTTGTGGTTTTATCGATGCCATATATCTCTCCCCTCACCGCTGACCCCTCTGCTACAGAAAGGGGATCAGTTTCCGTACAGACTCTCATCCTAACCCCCGCCCAAAATCGGCTACCGATCCGCGTCTCCAACCTCTACCAGGCGATGGGGACAATCGGCACGGCTGCAATGCCCGTATAAGATTAGACAATGTTGTGCCAATTCGAATCCTCGCTGTTCGGCGATGGCCGATTGGCGTCGCTCAATTTCCTCATCGCAAAACTCCTCAATGCGCCCACATTCCAAGCAGAGGATATGGTCGTGGTGCTCACCTTGATCCAGTTCAAACACCGACTGGCCACTCTCGAAATGATGGCGCTTGACCAAGCCGGCGGCTTCGAACTGGGTCAGCACCCGGTAAACCGTCGCCAATCCTACCTCTTCACCGGAATCGACCAGGGATCGGTAGATGGCTTCAGCGGTCAAATGTCCGCCACTATCCTGCTGCTGAAGCATGTCGAGGATCTTCATGCGCGGCAAGGTCACTTTCAAACCGGCTTGCTTGAGTTGTTTGGAACCCACGCGGCGCTCTCCAAAAGGTGTTGCGCTTACCCACAGACTGCGGTTGTACGCTATGATGTGACGCAGACCAACCAGCAACCCGGACCTCCCTTCCATGTCTTATATGTTCCTGCGTGCCGCCGGCATCCTGTCGTTGGTCCTGACGGCCGGCTGCCAAAGCGTCATTCCCAGCTTCTACACGCCACCTGTCCGTCAGGGCAACTACATTGATGCCGCGCTCGTCGCCCAATTGCATCCCGGTATGAGCAAACAACAAATACAGCGCACCTTGGGTACGCCACTGGTCACCGACCCGTTCCATCAGAGCCGCTGGGATTATTACTACCAATACGGCAAGGGCACCAAAATCACCGAACAGCGTCGAGTTACCTTATTTTTTGCTGGCGACACGCTCGAACGGATCGACGATAGCCCGCAAAACAGCGACAGTGCCAAAAACTAGGTCGCATCCGGCTCCAAATCGCCGCCGCCCTTGCGGGTGCGCTTGCCTTCTGCGGCTCGTTTTTTGCGCACCTCTTTGGGATCGGCCAGCAGGGGCCGGTAGATTTCTACCCGGTCGCCGGGCCGAACCGTGGCTGAGAGTTTGCCGAGCTTGCCGAATATGCCCACCTTAGCGGTCTGAAGTTGAATCTCTGGAAATCGTTCCTGGATACGTGATTGGCAGATGGCCTGCTCCAGGGTGGTACCTTCCGGCACATCAACCGGGAGAATGACTTGCTCATCAGGACGCGCGTAGGCGATTTCCACCCGGATGACTACTGGCTCAGAGGGAGCGTGTGCCATATAAGTCCATAGCCCGCTTACAAAAGGCGTCTACCAGCGAGTTGGCGATTTGTTTGAAAATCGGTTCTATAGCCATCCGCACCAGGGGATTGGCAAACTCAAATTCCATATCCAGAGAAACCTTGGAGGCATCCGCGCGCAGCGGCTCGAAGCGCCAATAACCTTCCAGGTGTTTGAAGGGGCCTTCCAACAGGCGAATGTCGATCATTTTATGCTTCTGCATCCGGTTGCAGGTGGTAAAAGATTTATGAACGCCGCCTTTCACCATTTCGATGGTCGCTCGCACTTCGTCCTCGCCACGACTTAGGATAGACGTCGACCGACACCAGGGCAAAAATTGCGGATACGCTTCGATATCGGCGACCAGGGCATACATGTCTGCCGCCGAATAGAGCACCAGGGCGCTTTTTTTGACGTTCGCCACGACCTATTGTTCTCCGGTGCGACGTTATCGATTTGTTATTAGGCTCCAGCCGGCTAAGTGTGGTGGAATCCGCATCTATCCTCAAGAATGGCATACCGCGCCACCCGCGTCGGGTCAGCCAAAAAAATCAGACCATGAGCAAGAAAACAACCACAAACCATCAGATCGCCAGCAACAAGAAAGCGTATCACGAATATTTCATCGAAGAACGCTATGAAGCCGGCTTGGCCTTGCAGGGTTGGGAAGTTAAAAGCCTGCGTGCCAGCCGCGCCCACCTCAAGGAAAGCTACGTGCTGTTACGTAGCGGTGAGGCGTTCCTGTTCGGCTGCCATATCTCACCGCTGGTCTCGGCCTCCACCCATGTCGAAGCCGACCCGACTCGTACCCGAAAACTGCTGCTGCACAAAGAAGAGATTGGCCGGCTGATCGGATCGGTGGAACGCAAGGGCTATACATTGATTCCGCTGGCGATGTATTGGAAGCACAATCGCGCCAAGCTGGAACTCGGTTTGGCGCGCGGCAAGAAAGAGCACGATAAACGGGCGACCGAAAAAGATCGTGATTGGGAGCGGGACAAGCAGCGCCTGATGCGGGAACGCTGAACGGCTGGGAACTTTCACGTCATCGCGCTATCATATTTAGTTCATGGGGGCGATCCGGTTTCGACGTGGATTGCAAAACCTGAGGCGCATGTCGAGGATGCAGCTCACCTCGTTAAACTGGCTGCAAACTATAGTCGCCAACGACGATAGCTACGCACTGGCGGCCTGAGGGCTGCTAGCCTCTGACCGGAACTTGCTTGTGAGGTCCGGAGTCCTTCGGGACGCTTCAGGGGTCGACCTAACATAAGCTCGCGCCGAACTTGTCCGGGGGAGAGGCGCTAAAACTAACCGGAACCGTCGTTCGCCGTCCTGCCGGTCGGATTGCGAAAGGTTAAAGCAAAGACTAGGCTAAGCATGTAGTGCCAAGGGCGGAGGATTTGCGGACGGGGGTTCGATTCCCCCCGCCTCCACCATATGAGGTTCCGAGGATGTCTAAGGAAGTCCAGAATAAAAATCTAAGCCCGCGATTTAGCGGGTTTTTTGTTGCCTATCGGAACGTATCGGACGCCTTCGGATGGCACTGGCCACATCGCAAGCGTGCGGGTACATTTGAGGGTATGACCTCCAACGCCAGAATAGCGTACCCGCAAAATGGCCCTAACTGATTCAGCTATAAAGTCTTTTCGGAATTCCACCCCCTCAACGGTCAAGCTGGCTGATGAGAAGGGCTTGTTTTTGCTGATCACTGCCAGTGGCGCCAAGCTGTGGCGAGCGCGGTATCGGTTTGCCAATCGTGAGCAACTGCTAGCGCTGGGCGCTTACCCAGGCGTTTCTTTGGAAGAAGCCCGTCTCCGTCGTGATGAAATTCGCCGCCAAGCGGCCGCAGTCATTGATCGCCTACCTATCGAAGCGCTTACTTGTCAGCAATGAATGTAACGTAACCTCTAAGAACAATGCGCCAAAGTGCGTCATTTTTGGCACAATGCATGTCACGTTTTTGCACGGCCACCTTGCGCAATTTCTGATCCAACCGACTACATCGCTTTCCTAATAATTTAATTAACTATAAAAAATAACATGTTATAAAAAAATAATATTCACATTAAACATGGCACTTTCTTTGCTCAAACAGGGACATTCAGGTGTGGCCTGAACATCCCGGTAAGTAGTTCCCTGCTTGCCGGAGAAAAATAATGCGGATGCGTGATCCGCTCATAGTCATCAAAGGCAGAGGGTTCAACCGTGGAAGCTCATAAACTTTGGCAGTTCCCGATCAAGGAATTTCATCGCATCCCGCGCGGGCTGCTCGGCCCTGGCGCTTACGAAATGGTCGGACTGGAAGCCAACAAGCTTGGCTTCAAGCGCTGCGTGCTCGCCACCTCCGGCTTGCGCGGCACCGGCTTGGTCGAGGATATCGTCGGCAAGCTCAAGTACCGTAACGTCGATGTCGTGGTCTACGACCAGATCGAGTCCAACCCCAAGGACTACAACGTCATGGACATCGCCGACCTGTACAAGCGCGAGAAGTGCGACAGCTTCGTCTCGGTCGGCGGCGGCAGCGTGACCGACGCCACCAAGGGCGCGCGGGTCGTGGTCTCCCACGACGGCCGCAACATCAACGAGTTCGACGGCTACAACAAGTCCGAGAACCCCAACAACCCGCCGCACATCGCCATCAACACCACCGCCGGCACCGGCTCCGAAACCAGTTTCGCCTACGTCATCACCGACACCGTTTCGGAAAAAGCGCCGTACAAATGGCTGGGCCTGGACGAGAACGTGCCGGTTAGCCTGAGCATCAACGATCCGGTCCTGCATTTCTCCATGCCGGCGGATCTGACCGCCTTCTGCGGCTTCGACGTGCTGGCCCACGCCTCCGAACCCTATGTCTCCCGCATCGACTTCCTGCCGAGCATGGGCAGCGCGCTGCTGGGCGTCAAGCTGGTGGCGCAAAACCTGCGCCGCGCGGTGTACGAGCCGCTGAACTACGAAGCGCGCACCAACATGATGTACGCCTCCTACATCTCGGCGCAGGCGTTCAACAGCGGCGGCCTCGGCATCATCCACTCCATCTCCCACGCGGTCAGCGCCTTTTACGACTCGCACCACGGCCTGAACAACGCCATCGGCCTACCCCGGGTCTGGGAGTTCAACATGACCGCCAACTACAAGCGGTTCCGCGATCTGGCCAAGGCGATGGGCGAAAACGTGGACGGCCTGTCGGACGTGTCCGCCGCCGAGCGCGCGGTGGAAGCCGCCATTCGGTTGAGCAAGGACCTCAACATCCCGGCCAACTTTACCAGCATCGGCCCCTACACCAAGTCGCGGATGGGCACCGGCCGTTACGCCGAGATCGGCAGCACCAAGATCGCCGCCGAAAACGTCGATCGCGACGTGGACCGCATCACCAAGCACGTGCTGGGCGACGCCTCGACGCCGGGCAACGGCCGCGAATGCACCTACGAGTCGGTCGCGCCCGTCGTTCGCCATTCCCTGGTCGGCAGCTACTAGTCCGGCTTGCACCGGCTATAGTTGAATCACCGGGCAGTTCCCTGACTGACCCGGACCCCCGGCCGACGGCTGGCGGGTCCGGGTCTGGAGTGGCGCATGTTCGCATCGATCGAGCAGACCATCGCGCAGTTGCGCGAGCAGCAATACCTCTGCGACCGCAAGCTGGCCACCGTGGCCTTTCTGGCCCTGCAAATGCAAAAGCCGATCCTGATCGAAGGCCCGGCCGGCGTGGGCAAGACCGAACTGGCGAAGGTGGTGGCCGCCGCCCTGGGGCGTTCCCTGATCCGGCTGCAATGCTATGGCGGCTTGGACGAAGCGCGGGCGCTGTACGAGTGGGAATACGGCAAGCAACTGCTCTACACCCAGATCCTGCGCGACAAGATCGGCCGCCTGTTCGAGGGGACCGAGGATCTGCACGCGGCGGTCGAGCAGCTGCACCTGCACGAGGACGTGTTCTTCTCCGAGCATTTCGTGGTGCGCCGCCCGATCCTGCAGGCCATCGACTCCCCGACGCCGGTGGTGTTGTTGATCGACGAACTGGACCGCGCCGAGGAGCAGTTCGAAGCCTTCCTGCTGGAAGTGCTGAGCGATTTTCAGGTCACGGTGCCGGAATTGGGCACCGTCAAAGCCAAGACTATCCCCTACGTCATCATCACCAGCAACAACACCCGCGATCTGAGCGACGCCCTCAAGCGCCGCTGTCTGCACCTGTTCATCGGCTACCCCGACGAGCAACGCGAGCTGGAAATCGTGCGGATGAAGGTGCCGGCGCTCCAGGAGACCCTGGCGGCGCAGGTGGTGGCGGTGATCCGCCGGTTGCGGGCGCTGGATTTGCGCAAGGCCCCCAGCATCAGCGAAACCTTGGACTGGGCGCAGGCCCTGGTGCTGCTCAACGCCGAGACCCTGACCCCGGCGCTGCTGGAGGAAACCCTGCATCTGCTCATCAAATACGAGCGCGACGCCCAGCAGGTCAACGACCAACTCACCTGGATCGCCGAACCGCTCCAGTCCAGGGAAGCGCCGGCGACGGCCCCAGTCGCCGAACTGCCGTTGCGGCCGCCGCCGAAACCGGTCGAGACCGACGCGAGCGCCCTGGAACAGCGCCGCCAAGAGCACAGCGCGCAGTATTTCACCAGCTATCGCGGCCGCACCGACGGCCGGGCCAGCTAAACCTCATGGACGCCGTCATCAACCGGTTCGTCTTCCTGCTGAAAAAGCAGGGCGTGCGGATTTCGCCGGCCGAATCGCTGGACGCGATGCGGGCGCTGGCCTGGGTCGCGCTGGACGACCGGGACGTGGTGCAAACCGTGCTGCGCAGCACCCTGATCAAGGACGTGCGCGATCTGCCGCTGTTCGACGAGATGTTCGAGCGCTTCTTCAGTCTGCCCAAGGCCGCGCGGCCGGCCGAGGCGGTCGCGCAACCGCCGCCCGCTCCCGCCGCCGCGCTGGAGCCGCCGGTCGCCGTCGCCGAACCGCAAGCGGCCAGCGGCCCGCCCGACGGCGGCAACGCCCACGAAGACGCCCTGAATCTGCGGGACTATTTCGCTGATGACCAGATGGCGACCCATTTCCGTTCGAACCAGGACCCGGACGATTTCTGTCTGGCCGAGTTCGGCCAGAACCTGCTGTTGAGCCGCAACCGCGAACTGCTGGATCAGGTGCTGCAAAACGCCGCGCAGGTGTTGAAGGCGCGGCGCATGAAACACGCCGGGCGGGCTGGGGAATTGAATTTCGACCAGGCCATCGCCGCGCTGGACGCGGAGGTGCTCAGCGACGCCGTGACCGAATTGCTGGACGAGCTTACCGATCTTGACGTGGACGAGGCGTTGCTCCAACGCTTGGCCGGCCGGCTGAACGGCAGCATCGCCCATCTGCCGGAGTTATTGAAGCGCGCCCTAGAGCGGCAACTGGCGCTGCAACCGCCGCCGAAGGTTCCCGCCGCGCCGCGCCGGCCGACGCCCAACTACCGGTTTTCGGAGCAGGAGCGCCTGGAAATGGCCGAGATCGTGCGGCGGCTGTGCCGGCGGATGCGCGGGGCGCGATCCTACCGCCGCCACATCAGCCCGCGCGGTCGGATCAGCGTGCCGCTCACCCTGCGCCGCAACCTGAAATACGAGGGCATCCCGTTTCAGCCGGTCATGACCCGTTACCGCGACGAAAAGCCCCGGCTGGCGGTGATTTGCGATGTTAGCCTGTCAGTGCGCAACACCGCGCGGTTCATGCTGCACCTGGTCTACAACCTGCAAAGCCTGTTCGATCAGGTGCGCAGCTTCGCCTTCGTCAGCGATCTGGTCGAGATCAGCGCGCAGTTCGAGCAGCGTAACATCGACGAGGCGCTGAGCGCGGTGTTCAACGGCGGCCTGCTCGACACCGACGTGGACAGCGATTACGGCCGCGCGCTGGCGACCTTTCACAACCGCTATCTGGCGGCGGTCACGCCGCAAACCACCGTCATCATCCTCGGCGACGGGCGCGGCAACCGCAACCCGCCAAAGGTATGGGCGCTGGAAGGCATCCGCCGCCGCGCCAGGCAACTGCTGTGGCTGTCGCCGGAAGCGCGCGGCAGCTGGACGCTGGGCAGTTGCGACATGGCGCTGTACGAGCCGGTCTGCCATCACACCGAAGTCGTCCGCAACCTGCAACAGCTCGGTCAGGTCACCGAAAAGCTGCTGCGGCGTTCGGTCGGTCGGCCTTGAGCGGGGAGCAGATCATCCGATGATGCTGTCACGCCACCGTCATGCCTTGCTGGTGGAAGGTCTGGAGCAACGCGCCGCGCCGCTGGGAGCCAGCGCCCGCTTTCAACTATACGCCCTGAATTCGACGCCGCCCGCCGATGAGTTCGTCATCGTTCACGATTTTCAACCGAACGAGATCGACAACAACCTCGGCCATCATGTCGTCACCGAATTGTTGCCGCTGCTGACGGCCCACCGCCATCGGATCGACAGCGGTTACAGCGAGCAGGACCTGTTCGAGCGCTCGGTCGGCGATATCGTGCGCTCCATGACCGGCAACGAGGGTTCCGCCTGGCGGCTGTTTTACACCAACACTCTGAACGCGACTCAAGCCAGCGCTGGCTTGACCGAGCCGTCCGGGGCGGCCAACGGCCGAACCAACGACTTCATCGGCCTGTTCGGCGCGATCTATCGTCATGCCCTGGAACTGGTCCGGGCGACGCCGGTCTTGACCTCGCCGCCAACCGTGCTCGATGTGGCGACCTGTTTTGGTTTTTTCCCGCTGCTGTTGGCACGGGTTCGCGCCAGCGGCGAGGCGCTGGGCGAGATCGCCGGCTGTGACTTGAATCCGGCGTTGATGGCTTTTGCCAACGACTTCGTGGCCCACAACCCCGCGCTTGCAGTGCGCTTTGGCGTGGCGAACATTCTGGCTTCGGACATCGAACGGGAACTGGCTCCGCTGCCGGCCCGTTTCGACGTGGTGACCGCCCTGCATCTGTTGGAGCATCTCGACGCTGGGCAAACCGAGGCAGCGTTGGCCAATCTGTGGCGACTCACCGCCCGACGGCTGATCGTGGCCGTACCGCTGGAAGCCGAACCCGACTCGCGTTATGGCCACCGGCAAGTTTTTGATCGTAACCGGCTGCTGGCGCTGGGTCGAACGCTCGCCGGCCGTTCGGCGTATCTGGAGTATCACGGCGGTTGGCTGGTGGTGGACCGGTCTCGTCTCGAAACGAGGCCGGCGCTGTCCCAACCCATCGTCTGAAGAAGAGGGCAAGACGTGAACTCGCCATCGCAAACCACCAAACCGTAGGAGAAACGCTCATGTTGTACGCCTCACCCGGTCAGTCTGGCTCCAAAGTCAGCTTTAAATCCCGCTATCAGAATTTCATCGGCGGCCAGTGGGTTGCGCCGGTGAAAGGCGAATATTTCGAAAACATCAGCCCGGTCACCGGCAAACCCTTCTGCGAAATCCCGCGCTCTAGTGCCGAGGATATCGAAAAGGCGTTAGACGCGGCGCACGCTGCGGCCGATGCCTGGGGCCGCACCTCGGCGGCGGAGCGGGCCAACTGTCTCAACCGCATCGCCGACCGGATGGAACAAAATCTGGAAATGCTGGCGGTGGCCGAAACCTGGGACAACGGCAAGCCGGTGCGCGAGACCATGGCGGCGGACATGCCGCTGGCCATCGACCACTTCCGCTACTTCGCCGGCTGCATCCGCGCCCAGGAAGGCGCGCTGTCGGAGATCGACGACAACACCGTCGCCTACCATTTCCACGAACCGTTGGGGGTGGTCGGCCAGATCATCCCCTGGAATTTCCCGATTCTGATGGCGGTCTGGAAACTGGCCCCGGCGCTGGCCGCCGGTAACTGCGTGGTGCTGAAGCCGGCCGAACAGACCCCCGTCTCCATCCTGGTGCTGCTGGAGCTAATCCAAGACCTGCTGCCGCCCGGCGTGGTCAACGTGGTCAACGGCTTCGGAGTGGAAGCCGGCAAGCCGCTGGCTTCCAACCGCCGCATCGCCAAGATCGCCTTCACCGGTGAAACCACCACCGGCCGGCTGATCATGCAGTACGCCTCGCAAAACCTGATCCCGGTGACGTTGGAACTGGGCGGCAAATCGCCGAATGTGTTCTTCGCCGATGTCTGCGCGCAAGAAGACGACTTCTTCGACAAGGCGTTGGAAGGCTTCACCATGTTCGCGCTCAATCAGGGCGAAGTCTGCACCTGCCCGTCGCGGGCGCTGATCCAGGAACCGATCTACAGCAAGTTCATCGAGCGGGCGATCCAGCGGGTCAAAGCCGTCAAGCAAGGCCATCCGCTTGACACCGACACCATGATCGGCGCGCAAGCCTCGTCCGAACAGATGGAAAAAATCCTGAGCTATCTCGACATCGGCCGACAGGAAGGTGCGGAATGCCTGACCGGGGGCAAACGCACCGAGTTGGGTGGCGAATTGAAAGATGGCTATTACATCCAGCCGACCGTGTTCCTGGGCAACAACAAGATGCGGCTATTCCAGGAAGAAATCTTTGGGCCGGTACTGGCGGTCTCCACCTTCAAGGATGCTGCCGACGCGCTGGCCATCGCCAACGACACCCTCTATGGGCTGGGCGCGGGGGTGTGGAGCCGTGATATGAACACTGCCTACCGGATGGGACGCGGCATCAAGGCCGGCCGGGTCTGGACCAACTGCTATCACCTCTATCCGGCGCACGCCGCCTTCGGCGGTTATAAGCAATCCGGCATCGGACGGGAAAATCACAAGATGATGTTGGATCACTACCAGCAGACCAAGAACCTGCTGGTGAGCTATAACCCCAAGGCGATGGGCTTCTTCTAACCGGCCGTACCTTTCCCTCTCCCTTGACCGGGAGGGGGAATGAACGCGCGTTTCACTCCAACGGCGTGGAGGCTTTGCCATGACCACCATTGCTCGCGTGTTGGCGTCCGATGCGGCCTTGGAACTGATCACCCGACTCAAGGCCAAGCACGGTTCGCTCATGTTCCACCAGTCCGGCGGCTGCTGCGACGGCAGTTCGCCGATGTGCTACCCGGAAGGCGATCTGCTGGTCGGCGACGGCGACGTGTGCTTGGGCGAGATCGGCGGCTGCCCGTTCTACATGAGCGCGCCGCAGTTCGAGTATTGGAAACACACGCAACTGACCATCGACGTGGTACCCGGCCGGGGCGGCATGTTTTCCCTGGAAGGCCCGGAAGGCTTGCGCTTTCTGACCCGCTCCCGGCTGTTCACCGACGATGAATGGAAAATGCTGGAAGCGGAGTCGAACTAGCCGGCGTTCGCCGGCGCCTGAACCAACATCTCAAAGGTTTCCCATGACTACGGCGCTTTTGGTAGTGGATATTCAGAACGATTATTTTCCAGGCGGCACCATGGAACTGGCGGGCGCGGATCAGGCCGGCGCGCGCGCGAACCAGGTGCTTGAGGCCTTTCGGAAGAAGGCGCTGCCGATCTTCCACGTCCAGCACATCGCCATCCATCCGGGGGCAACGTTCTTTTTGCCCGACAGCCCCGGCGCGGACATCCATAAATCCGCGCGGCCCCACGGCGCGGAACCCGTTTTTCGGAAGCACTATCCGAACAGCTTCAGGGAAACGCCCCTGCTGGATCATTTGCGCCGCGACGGGATCGACCGTCTGGCCATCGTCGGCATGATGACCCACGTCTGCATCGACACGACGACGCGCGCCGCCGCCGATTTCGGTTTCGACTGTCGGTTGGTCGGCGATGCGTGCGCGACCAGGGCGCAATCCTTCAACGGCGTGACGGTTTCCGCCGAAAGCGTGCAAGCGGCCTTTCTCGCCTCGCTCGACGGCTGGTTCGCCAAGGTGCTACCGGCCGGCGAGTTATGCGCCGATTTATAGCTCGATAACGATCAAACAAGCTCACCGAAGGAGGATGTTATGCCCAAGTATCTGATCGAACGCGAATTGCCCGGTGCGGGCAAGCTGTCGCCCGCCGATTTGAAAGCCGTCTCGCAGAAATCGTGCAGCGTGCTGCGCGACCTGGGGCCGCAAATCCAGTGGGTGCAAAGCTACGTCACCGACGACAAGATTTATTGCGTGTATATCGCGCCCAACGCCGAGATGGTGAAGCAGCACGCCGAGCAGGGCGGCTTTCCGGCCAACCGGATTTCCGAAATCAAGGCCGGCATTGACCCGACCACCGCCGAAGCCTGACGCACCGTTCCAACCGCCGGCTTCCGTCCGGCGTGCGGACTGTTTTCACCGACGCAGCGGAAACGATCAACCATGAGTTATGAGCTGTTTCGCCGAGGATTGAATGCCCCGATCTGCCTGACCTGGGAGATCACCTACGCCTGTAATTTGCGCTGCGTCCATTGCCTGTCCTCGTCGGGCCATCGCCGCCCCGACGAGCTGTCCACCGCCGAGGCCAAGCGGCTGATCGACGAATGGGCGGCAATGAAAGTGTTCTACATCAACGTCGGCGGCGGCGAGCCGATGAGCCGCAAGGATTTCTTCGAGCTGATGGACTACGCCCTGGTGCGCGGCATCGGTGTCAAATTCAGCACCAACGGCTCGCTGATCGACGAGAAGGCAGCAGCCTGGATCACCGAGCGGGATTATCTGGACGTGCAAATCAGCGTCGATGGCGCGACCGCCGCAACCAACGATCCGGTGCGCGGCGACGGCTCGTTCCAGCGCGCCTTGAACGCCATGACGCTGCTGGCGCGGCGGCATTTTCCTTTCAAGATCAACGCCACCGTGACCCGTCATAACTATTCGCAGCTTGATGATCTGTACGCTCTCGCCCAACAGCACGGGGCCGAATTGCGGCTGACCCGGCTGCGGCCGACCGGTCGCGGTGCCGAGGTCTGGCAAGATCTGCGGCCGAGCCACGAACAGAATCGCGGGCTGTACCAGTGGCTGCTTGATCATCGGGACGTGCTGACCGGTGATTCGTTCTTTCACCTGTCAGCCTACGGTCAACCGCTGGAAGGACTGAACCTGTGCGGCGCTGGGCGCATCGTCTGTTGCGTCGATCCGGTCGGCGAGGTCTATGCCTGTCCGTTCCTGCTGGCCCCGGAATTCGCCGCTGGCAACGTCCGCCAGCCGGGTGGCTTCACCGATCTCTGGCGTAAATCGACTCTGTTCGCCCACCTGCGCGACTGGCAGGTCGGCGGCGGCTGCCAGCACTGTAATGCCTACACCCAATGTCACGGCGGCTGCATCGCAGCCAAGCATTTCACCGGCCGTTCGCTGGATGCGCCCGATCCCGATTGCATCTACCCATCCACCGCTGATCCGGCGACGGCTTGCGACACGCTGCCATGAACCCGCCTTCCGACGCTCGCTTTGAGCCGTTGTTCGCTCCGCTGACGCTGGGCGGCAAAACCGCGTCGAACCGTTTCGTATTTGCCGCCCACCAGACCAATTTCGCCACTCACAATCGCTTGACCGAGCGCCACACTGCCTATTATGAAGCGCGTGCGGCGGGCGGAACGGGTTTGATCGTGCTGGAAGGTAGCGTCGTCCATCCATCGGACTGGCCCTACGAATACGCTGTCTTCGGTTATGACGCCGCTATCGTCGAAGGTTATCGTCAGGTTGCAGGGGCGGTGCATCGACATGGAGCGTTGCTGCTTGCACATTTGACCCATAGTGGGATGCAGGGCAGTAGCCATTACTCGCAGTTGCCGCTGTGGGCGCCGTCGCCAGTGCCGGAAGTCAACAGCCGCGAACTACCCCAGGCGATGGACCTCGAAGACATCGCGGCTGTCATCGAAGGGTTCCGGCAAGCGGCCCGTTACGCCGTTGATGGTGGCCTGGATGGCATCGAGATCAACGCCGGCCAGGATAGCCTGATCCGCCAATTTTTATCGCCGCTCACCAATCAGCGCGGCGATGATTACAACGGTTCATTGGATCATCGGCTGCGCTTTGCCCGCCAAGTGATCGCCGTCGTGCGGGATGAGGTCGGTCGCAACGCCATTGTCGGCCTGCGTCTGGTCGGCGATGAATATGCGCCCTGGGCCGGGATTAAGCCCGAAGATGCCGCCGAAATCGCTCAATGTTTGGTGGCTGATGGACTGCTCGATTTCATTAGCGTCACCAGCGGTAGCATTTACACCGGTCATCTCACCCGTCCCGGCCTGTTTCAACCGCCCGGTTTCGCGGCGCATCTGGCTGCGGGGATCAAGGCGGCGGTGGCGCTGCCGGTATTCGCGCAGGGCAGCATCGTGGACCCGGAGATGGCGGCGACGCTGTTGGTCGAGGGCAAAGCCGACGCGGTGGAAATGACTCGTGCTTTGATCGCCGATCCAGAACTGCCGGCCAAGTTGCGCCAGGGCCGGATCAGCGGTATTCGCCCCTGCCTGCTCGCCAATCAGGACAACATCATCGGCTTGGTGCAGAACCCGCGTTTGAGCTGCGCCAATAATCCCAGCGCCGGTTACGAACAGGAGGCGGAGTTTGCCCCCCTGAAACCAGCACGGGTTCCTCATCGCGTGCTCATCATCGGCGGTGGGCCGGCGGGTCTCGAAGCGGCGCGGGTTGCTGCCCTGCGCGGCCATCGCGTGATCTTGTATGAACGTCATGCGCAACTCGGTGGCGCAATTCGGCTGGCGGCAGCGGCCCCTGGTCGGGAGCGACTGGCCCTGGCTGTGGACTGGCTGGAACGACAAGTCCGCCAGTTGGATGTGGCGATTCATAGTGGCGTCGAGATGACCGCCGAGCAGGTCAGTCAAGAGATGCCCGATGCGGTGATCGTCGCGGTGGGCGGGATGCCCGGTCGCCATGCTGGTATCCGTTGCCACCCGAGCGCGCCAGTGGTCAATCCCCGGCAGGTTATGCGTGGCGAAATACCGGCCGTACCAGGGCGCGCTGTGATTCTCGACACCCTTGGCGATCCAGTTGGCATGGCTGTCGCTGAATGGCTGGTTGAGCGCGGCTGGCAGGTGGAGATCGTCACCAGCGACATGTTCATTGGCCAACGACTGACCGCCTCGTTGGAACTGACCGCCTGGAACCAGCGCGCCGCTGTGCGGGGTATCAAGTTCCGGCCACAGTTCGACGCCCTGGAAATCACCGCCCACAGCGTCATCGGCGCCGATCATTTCGATCACCAGGAAATCCGCCTCGATGCCATTGATCTGGTCGTCGATGTGTCGCCGGAACTGCCCGATGAAACCCTGTACTTTGCTCTTAAAAAGAGCGGCGTGCGGGTGTTGCGGGCCGGTGATTGTGTCGCGCCGCGCTATCTCAGTCACGCCATTTTGGAAGGCTACCGCGCTGGTCGGGAGGTCTAAGCCATGAGCAGCCGTCAACGATTGCTGTTTACCCCTTTCAAGATCGGCAACATTACCGTCAAAAACCGCATCGTGTTCTCGGCGCACCTCACCAACTATGCCGAAGATTTCCTGCCCAGTGAACGGCATCTTTACTATTACCGCGAGCGGGCGCGGGGTGGAGTTGGACTGATCATTACCGAAGAACAGTCCACGCATCCCACCGATCATCCTTACGAAAAGCTCATTCACGCTTTCCATCGCCGGGTCATCCCGCACTACAAACGCATCACCGCAGCGGTTCATGCCGAAGGCGTCCCGATCCTGGCCCAGATTAACCACAATGGCGGGCAAGGCAGCGGCATGTTCACCCGGCTGCCGGCTTGGGCGCCGTCAGCGCTGGCCGATCCGCTGTTCCGCGAAGTGCCCAAGGCGGTGGAACACGAGGATATCCTGGAAATCATCCAAGGTTACGTGCGGGTAGCCGCTTACACTCGTGAGGGTGGTTTCGATGGGGTTGAGCTGCAATGCTCCCATTCCTCTATCGTCCGTCAGTTCCTATCTCGCAACACCAACCATCGCGGTGACGAATACGGCGGCAGTCTGGAAAACCGCGCCCGGTTGCTGCGCGAGATCATCGCCGCGATTCGCAACGAGGTCGGCCGCGATTACGTTATTAGTGTGCGGTTGTGCGGCGACGAACTGATTCGTGAAGGCATCACACTGGATGAAGCGGTAGCGGTCGCCCGATTGCTGGAAAAAGACGGTCTGATTGACTTGATCAACACCAGCATCGGTACCGCGACCCAGACCTTGTACATGATCGAAGCCTCGATGCGGATTCGCCCGGACTATGCCCTGTTTATTCCCTCGGCCATTCGCAAGGCGGTGCGGGTGCCGGTCATCGGGGTCGGCCGCATTAAAGACCCGATTCAGGCGGAGCGTATCTTGACCGAAGGCCATGCTGATTTAATCGGCATCGTGCGCGGCCAGATCGCAGACCCCGAATTCGCCCGCAAGGCGCGGGAAAATCGCACCGACGATATTCGGCTGTGCCTGTCCTGTAATCAGGAATGCGTCGGGCGCATGGGCCTCAATCGCTGGATGGGTTGTATTGAAACGCCGGCGACGGGTCAGGAACGGAAATATGGTGCCGGCACCCTGCCAATCGCCACAACACCGAAACGGGTCGTGGTGATCGGTGGCGGTCCCGCCGGGTTGAAGGCGGCGACGGTCGCCGCACGGCGTGGTCATCGAGTCACGCTGCTGGAAAAAGAAACCCGGCTGGGCGGGCAGGTAGTCTGGGCGGTGCGGGTGGCCGGGCGTGCCGAGTTCGGCGATATCGTCCGCAATTTGCTTCACGAGGTTGAACAACTGGGCGTTGAGGTGAAAACCGGCACCACCGCGACCATGGATTCGGTGCTGGCCGCTAAACCGGAAGCGGTGATCGTGGCGACCGGCTCGGTTCCGCATCGCGCTGCTATTCCCGGCGGTGACGGCCCCGGCGTGGTGGACGTGATCGATATTCTGTCCGGCAAAGTCCAGCCGGGACGAAACGTGCTGATCGTGGATCGGCTGGGTTTTCACGAAGCCACCAGCGTCGCTGAGTATCTGGCGGAACAGGGCTGCGCAGTAGAAGTGGTGACGCCCACTCTGTATGTTGGGCAGGATTTGGGGGTGACGCTCGACCTGGAAAACTGGTATCGCCAGGCCCGGCGACTGGGCATTCGCTGTACACCGAATCATTCGGTACTCAGCATTGATCAGGGGGTGGTGATGGCGTTGCATAACTACAGCGGCCAGATCGTGCATTTCCCCCAAGTCGATACGGTGGTGCTGGCCATTCATCGCCAAGCCGACGACAGCCTGTATCAGGCACTCAAAGCGGATAACGCGCGGGCGAACAGCCTGCTGTCTCAAGTTCGCCAAGTGGACGAAGACCTGTACGCCACATTGAAAGGGAGGGTGCCGACCCTCTATCGGATCGGAGACTGCGTGGCCCCGCGCCGGGCGCACGCCGCGATCATCGAAGGCGAACGGGCCGGGAGAGCCGTCTAAATGGATAAATTCGTGGTGGTCATCGCCGAAACTGAACAGGGTCAGTTGACCCTGCCCAGCTTGGAATGTGTGGAAGAAGGGCGCGACGTCGCCGACCAGTTGGGCGCACAGGTGCACGTCATGCTGTGCGGCAATAAAGTCGCCCCGCTGGCTGAAACGTTGGCAGCGCACGGCGCAGATCGAGTCACGGTGGTGGAGCATGAAGCCTTGGCCCAATTCAGCGCCGATGGCTGGATGCAGGCCCTGGCGCCGGTGTTGCTCCAGGCGCCCCCAGCGCTGTTGCTGGCGCCAGACAGCGGCCAAATTCGCTCCTGGTTACCCCGATTAGCGGTACGTTGGCGTTCACCGCTGGTCGGCTGCTGTATGCGCATTGGCATCATTGGTGACGGTTACCCGGAGATCATGCGCAGCACTCATGGCGGGGCTTGCCAGGAACGACTGACCTGGCCTTATGCCACGTTGGTGTGTGCCATGCTGATTCCGGGAGTGCGCGGGATCGGCACACCCCAGAGCGGACGCATCGCTGAGACTACGGTTCTACGCCCGCAGCTCGACCCCGCTCATTTCCGCGACCGCACCCTGCACACCCTGCCAGCCGATCCACGCACGGTGTCCTTGAACGAGGCCGAACGGATCGTCTCCGGCGGCTTCGGCACCGGCGGCAAGGATGGCATGGCGCTGGTCAAGCAACTGGCTGATCATCTAGGAGCGGCGTTGGGGGGAACCCGGGTCGCGGCGGATCGCGGTTGGCTGGCGGTGGACCGCTACATCGGTTCGACCGGCCAGATCGTCGCTCCGAAACTGTATATGGCGTTTGGCGTTTCCGGTGCCGACCAGCATCTGTCCGGGATAACCGGCAGCGAAATCGTCATCGCCATCAACAACGACCGCACCGCGCCCATCTTGAAGCGGGCCGATTTGGGGGTCGTGGGCGATTTGCATGAAATCTTGCCGATTCTACTCAGCAAATTGCAGGCGCTGGCTAGCACCTCCAATCACAGCGAGCCGACCACACCCACACATTTTGCCGTTGATCCCGTGGAGATAGCTTCATGACCGCGCCCCCCGCCAAAGAACAATTCGATGTCATCATCGTTGGCGCTGGACCTGCGGGTAGCGCTGCCGCTTTACTCAGCGCCCGCGCCGGCCTCAAGGTGATGCTACTAGAACGCGGCGAATATCCCGGCGCTAAAAATGTTTCCGGGGCGGTTTTTTACGGCAGCGCGATCCTCAATGAACTGATTCCCAACTGGTGGGAACACGCGCCGGTGGAGCGCCACATTTGCCGCCGCGATATTGCCTTTATGTCGCCGACCACCTCGGTGGCGCTCGATTTTCATTGCGTCGGCGACGGTTACGGTACAGCGCCTTACAACGGCTTCACGGTGCTGCGACCCAAATTTGATCGCTGGCTGGCGGCGCAGGCCGAGGCGGCAGGCGCTTTCGTGCTGACTTCGGCGGTTGTCGATGATGTGCTGCGGGAAAACGGTCGGATCGTCGGTGTGCGGGTACGCCGCGAACAGGGTGAGATTTACGGCAATGTGGTCATCGCCTGCGACGGGGTTAACTCTTTCCTAGCGAAGAAGGCCGGCTTGCAACGCACATTTCATCCGCACGAACTGTCCTTGGGCGTCAAGGAGGTGGTCGGGCTGGACCCAGCGATTATTCAAGATCGCTTTCGCCTCAACGACAACGATGGGATCGCCTTCGAATACCTGGGCGCGATTACCGAGGACGTTCACGGCGGTGCGTTTCTCTACACTAACCGGGATTCGCTGTCGCTGGGCGTGATCGGCCAAATATCGTCGCTGGTGGAACGACGCAAGCGGCCCTACGAACTGCTGGAACGGTTCAAGGCCCACCCGGCGGTCGCGCCACTCGTGCGTGGCAGCAAACTGCGTGAGTACTCGGCCCATCTGATTCCCGAAAGCGGCTGGGCGATGAAACCCAAACTGTACACCGATGGGATGCTGGTGGCCGGCGATGCCGCCGGGTTTTGTCTGGCCGCCGGACTGTATCTGGAAGGAATGAACTACGCCATGCAATCCGGCTTAGCGGCAGCGGAAACGGCAATTGCTGCCTGTGCGCGCGGTAATTTCTCCGCTCGCACCTTGGCGGCTTATCAAAAGCACCTGAAACAGCGCCATGTCTCCACCGATTTTCGGGCCTATCGTCATGCGCCGTCTTTCGTCAACGGCCCGCGTTTACAAAATCTTTATCCCGAGATGGTCGCCTGCGGTATGGAACAACTCTTCCGAGTGGACGGTGCGCCCAAGCGAAAAATTTTGCCGCTGGCTTACCGGATGGCACGCCAGTTCGAAATGAAGCCGGGGCAGTTATTTCGTGATGCCTATCAGGTAGCGAGGGCCTATCTATGGTAATGACGACCCACGAAGAAAAGATGCGCACGGTGCGATTCCGAGTCGCGGCGACGCCGCATATCGTCTTGAATTCGGAGATCTGCCGCAACCAATGCTCGGTTCATGCCTGCGTCTACGTCTGCCCGGCCAATCTGTTCGTTCCACTCGATGACGGCGGCATTTTGTTCAACTACGAACAATGTTTCGAGTGTGGCACCTGTTATATCGCCTGCAACCAAGAAGGGGCTATTGATTGGTCCTATCCAGATGGCGGTTACGGGGTTACCTTCCGGGAATCCTGAGCATCCTTAAGACCTGATTAAAGGGTTCAGCCATGCGTATCGCCGTTTGTCTCAAATACGTCCCCGATCCCAGCACGATTGAGGTTGATCCGCTGACCGGGATGATTGATGCCGGTCGGGCGCTGTATATGATGAATCCAGCGGATGAAAGTGCGCTCGAACTGGCGCTGCGGCTGCGACCGCCCAGTGGCACAGTGACCGTGTTCAGCGTGGGGCCGGTTGAGGCGGATCACCTGTTGCAGGACGCGCTGGCCGCAGGTGCCGACGCGGCGGTGCGGGTGTGGGACGATTCGCTCAACAACACCAAGCCGATTGTCACCACGATTCTACTGGCGGCGGCATTGCGGGTGCAGCAACTTCCCGACTTGGTGCTGTGCGGCGGACACAGTGTGGATCGCGGCTCAGGGACGGTACCCGCCCTGCTGGCCGAGTATCTGGATTGGCCGGTCGTCACCGATGTCACTCAATTTGAGCTGCAATCCGGGCGAATGCGGGTACAGCGGCGATTGGCGCGCGGGGCACGGGCTGAGGGCGAGGTGACTTTACCGGCTATTCTCGGACTGGAAACCGGACTGGTGCATTTGCGCCAAGCCAGCCTGCCCAACTTGATGCGGGCCAAACACTTGCTGATCACGCGGTATGGGCTGGAGGAGTTGGATTTGTCGCCGCAAGATTTGCATTTTCCAGCCATGACTCTACACGAAGTGATGCCGCCGCGCCCACGGGCGCGCGTGATGTTTACCCCGGATTCTACCAAATCGGCCTCGGAGCGGGTCGCACAGATCATGTCCGCCGGCGTATCCGGCAAGGCGGGAAAAATTTTGGATAGCGGTACGCCGGAACAACAGGCCGATGCCATCCTTACCTTTCTGCTTGAGCAAGGTTTCTTAGAGACGCGGGCATGAAACCCCTGGCTGAATTAACTGAGCCGATGGTGGCGCAAGCCATCGCTGCTGGCGTGAATACGGTGATCTTGCCGCTGGGAGCGACTGAGCAGCACGGTTCACACCTGCCGATGGGCACCGATACCTGGCGGGCGGTGGCGCTGGCTGAGCGGTTAGCGGAACGGCTGCCGGTGCTGGTTGCACCGGTTATACCCATTGGCTGCTCCGATGAACACAGCGGTTTTGCCGGCCTATTAAGTCTGGATGCGGAAACTCTAGCGGCAGTGATCGTGGATTGCGCCCGGCGTATGGTCGCCTGGGGCGTGAGACACTTGATCGTGCTGTCGGCACATGGTGGTAACGGTCATGCGCTGACGCTGGCGGCGGCACGATTGCAACAGGAAGTACCTGCGTTAGCCGTCTGGATACCCGACGCCATGCTGGTCTGTGGCGCTACGGTGCTGGCGATCGCGGAACAGGATGGCATCCCATTATCGGCGCTTGGCTTACACGCGGGGGAAGGCGAAACCTCCGAATTACTGCACCTGTCTCCAGAACAGGTACGAATGGACCTGGCCGTGCCCGGCTATACTGGCGATATGCCTACAGCCCTGATGCAACTGGTGGCGGTAGGAACCCAGGCATTGACGCTGACTGGCGTGGTGGGCGATCCCCGGCAGGCGGATGCAGGCCGGGGCGAGCGGTATCTGGTGGCGCAAACCGCGTGTTATGAAACGGCGCTGAGGCAATGGCTTACTCAAACCAACCCAGTATGAAACAGGCGGTACGGCGGCGCAATGGCGGTGCTGTCGCTTTGGCATCCCTGCCTCATTCACTACCGGCCCAGCCGGCGCGTTATGCCTTGCAACCGGGTCTTGCCGTGCTGGCCGATGCACAGGGGGGCGTGTTGCTCTGTATGCAGCCCCTGATGGCGCTGCGGTTGAATCGGCAGGCTACGAGTCTGCTCAACGCATTGCGGCAACCATGCAGTATGGCCGAACTGGCGGTCAATGTTCCCGGCATGGCGCTGGGTACTATTGAGACCTTTCTGGGTTCGCTAATGCGTCGCCGACTGTTGATCCGGTATCCGGCCACACTGACCGTTTGGCCGAACGTTTCGATCATCATTCCAGCGCATGGTCGCGCCGAGGCCACCCGCCGCTGTGTGCAATCCTTGCTGGCGCTGGATTATCCCGCTGACCGTCGGGAAATTATCGTGGTGGACGATGCGTCCACCCCGCCGCTGATCGAGGTTCTGAACGATTTGCCAATCCGGCTTTTACGCCAAGAACGCAACATTGGGCAGTCGGCAGCGCGCAATCTGGCGGCAGCAATGGCCAGCGGCACGATCCTGGCGTTTATCGACAATGATTGTGTGGCGGAACCGGGTTGGCTTAGAACGCTGCTACCCTATCTGGATGATCCAGCCGTTGCGGTGGTCGGCGGTCGGGTCATAGCCCATCCAGCGCATGGCGTAGTGGCTGCGTTCGAAGCGGTGCGCTCGCCGCTGGATATGGGCGCGGCGGAAACCGAAGTCATTCCATCGGGAGCGGTTTCTTATTTACCTACCTGCAATCTACTGGTGCGGCGTGATGTCGTGCTGGCCCAAGGCGGCTTTGATGCGGCGCTGCGGGTCGGTGAGGATGTGGATTTCATCTGGCGCACTTTGCGTAGCGGACAACGCGCCTGGTATGTGCCTGCGGGTCGGGTGACGCATGATCATCGGGTGCGTTGGGGTGACTGGCTGCGGCGCCGCGCTGACTACGGCTCATCCGAAGCGGACTTACAACAACGCTACCCCGAAGGTCGGCGGCTGATGCACCTGCCGCGCATCAGCCTGCTGTTACTGCTGAGCGTGGCGCTGACGCCGTGGTTCGGTTTGGCCGGGTTGGGACCGGCAGCGGTCGCGGTGATTCTGTTTGGCGTGGAAATGGTTGCAAAGCAGCGCGAGCTACGTCGGATCGGAGTCACGCTATCCGTCGGTCGGGTTGCGGCTGCGTTGGGCAGGCAGCAGGCAGCCGCTTTATACCACCTCAGCGCCAACACGGTTCGCTATTACAGCCTCCCGCTCCTTGTGATGGGCGCGATACAGCCTTATGGCTTACCGGCAATCCTCTTGTTGCTGATTGCTGCCCCATTGATGGATCACCAGCGGCTGCAATCCCAACTCTCGCCACTCGTTTTTGTCGGTTTGTATGGATTGGAACTGGCTGCGTATCAAGTGGGACTCTGGTGCGGCTGTTGGCAACGACGCACTTTGCAGCCGCTGCTGCCACGCCTGATCTGGCGAAGATAAGCCATCATGCTTCATGTCAATTGCTTTGCCGTTGTCGTATCTCTGTATCCTTGTTCATTGTCAACCTGAAGGAGATCACCCTGATGTTTATTCCTGTTGAACAACTCCCAGCCACCCCTGTTCCCCACCTTCCGCCGGCCCTGGCGACCCCAAAGGTTTCCGCTCTGGCAACCGGCGACTCCGTGCAGCGCACTGAAACACTGGCAGAACTGCCACAGATCGAAGAAGAACTGCTGATCGAGGAGGTCAGCATCGACGGCATGTGCGGCGTCTATTAAGTCCAACCCCGACCGGTCTCCAATGGAGCCGGTCGGCCATACAGTGGTTATGGCGGATCGCCGTGACCAACTGACTGAACCTCTCCTGCAAAGGCGGGACTCATGGGCAAACTGGAAGGAAAAGTCGCATTTATCACCGGGGCGGCTCGTGGTCAGGGTCGGGCACATGCCGTACTAATGGCCCGTGAGGGGGCCGACATTGCGGCGCTGGATATCTGCCATAATCTTCCCTATCCGCGTTATGCGCTGGCCGAGCGTAGCGACCTAGAGGAGACGGCTCAGCAGGTCCGAGAATCCGGTCGTCAGGTGCTGGAACTGGTCGCTGATGTGCGCGATAGCCTGGCGATGGCGATGGCGGTAGAGAAGACAATCGCTGCATTCGGGCATATCGACATTCTAGTCTGCAATGCCGGCATCGCTGATATGGCTCTGACATGGGACATCACTGAAGAGTGGTGGGACATGATGATCGACGTCAACCTTAAAGGCTATTGGCTGGCGGTGAAGTATGTTGTTCCCCACATGCTGGCGCAAAAGACAGGCGGCAGCATCGTCATGACCTCTTCGGTGGCCGGATTGCGTGGTGAACCGGGCATGGCCCATTATTGCGCCTCAAAATGGGGGGTCATTGGGCTGGCTAACTCATTGGCGCAGGAACTGGCACCGCACAACATTACAGTCAATACACTGCATCCGACTGCCGTTGACACCGACATTATTACCGGCATGGCCCACGCTGCGGATATGGCAACAGAAGATCTGGTCGAATTCATTCGTCACGGCAACGCGCTCCCCGTCAAACTGATCGATGCGCAAGATGTCGCTAACGCCGCTTTATGGCTGGTATCAGACGAAGCCCGCTATGTGACTGGACAGAAACTGAATATCGACGCAGGCAGGATGCTTAAATGAGCGCAGCCGTTGAATTGACCGCCGGCTACCGACTGGCGCCGGGAGTGGTGATCCGCCAAGAAAACTTCGGCGGTCTGGTGTATCGGTACGACAACCGCCGCCTCTATTTTCTGTATTCCCATCCAGTTGTCGAATTTGTTCAAGGTCTCGACGGTCAACGTCCTTTGCAGGAGGCCCTGGATAGTTTCCTGGCAGCCTGGGTCAGGTCGCCATCAACAACCCGTGAGGCTCTCATTAAAGTGGTCGCACAATTGGAACGGCTGGGTATTTTGACGTATGAGGCATGAATCGGAACGAGTTGCGCACTCAACCCCACAACCGACACCGCTCCCACCATCGAAATCCGGCGACACACAGATCTTAACAACGTGGTTGAACAGGATCATTGAGCAGTAAAACGGCTCGTTCGGCCGATGCTCGGCTTGCAAACCGTCGCCTCCGCTCGCATCACGCGCCAGGGAATCGAACCTATCCGCTCGATTCCCACGCCGCCTAATTGCGGCTGATCACTGCCTATCAAAACGTTGGCTAGCAAGTAACGCAACGGCATCCTATAAACAGTTGGTGCCATGAAACTGTTTACCATAAAATATAAATATAGGAGTTACGCAGTTGGATCTCTAACAATCTGATTTTAAAAGAAATCGACTTGTGCGGTAGACAACCGAAATTTTCCATTAATCAATCACTTAGAATTTCAACTGCGTAACTCCTAAAATAGTGATTTCATAATATTTTTCATTGCATTCAGCTTCTGCAAGTTCGCAGTTCGGAAGTCTGAGTTTTTGGCTTTACCTACCTTGCCCTCTTTGTAGTAACAGATTTTGCACCGATAAACCAGCAGCTTGCAGCAAGCCATCGAATTTGGGGTCCCTTTTTGGAGAGCCATTATGAAGGGCAGCACAGCGACCGCATCCAGTCAGAAGCCACAATGAATGAAGATCACCGGATCAGCAAAGAGATCGAACCAGTAGCCGCTGTACTCAAAGTGTTTGGCCTACTGGCAGCGCTGGGCGAACGCAAAGATACCAGTATCTCCGAGCTATCTATCCGCTTGGCCATGCCCAAGGCGACGGTCTATCGCTTCCTGCAAACCATGATCTCGCTGGGCGTGGTCCGCCAGGAGGTGGAGAGCGAGCGCTATAGCTTGACCATGAGGCTGTTCGAGCTGGGTGCCAATGTGTTGCAACACCTCGATCTGATTGAGATGGCCAAGCCCCAGATGCAGATGCTCTCCGAGAAAACCTCAGAGACTATCCATCTGGGCGTCCTAGCTGACAGCGAAGTCATCTACATTAACAAGGTCGATGCCAAGCACAACTTGGGCATGTATTCCAGGGTGGGCAAGCGGGCACCGATCCATGTCACCGCGCTGGGCAAGGCGCTACTGGCTTGGGAGGCGCCTGAACGGCGTGATATCGCCATGGCTGGCATGATTTATACACGTTTCCGCAAGAACAGCGTGGTCGGGCCGGAGCAATTTCTGGAAGAACTCGAACGCACCCGCCAACGCAAGTACGGCCTCGATAACGAGGAGTTCGAAGAACATATTATCTGCATCTCGGTGCCCATCTTCGATCATTGGAACAGTGTCGTGGCAGGGCTGAGTGTTTCGTTCCCGGAATTTCGCTTTGATCGAAGCAGGATGGACGAGTACGCCTTGATGATCATTGCTGCGGGTCGGGCCGTGTCGCTGGACTTGGGCTGCTCCGCCTATCCGCCTGATCGGCAATAGGCACCTCTCATCAAATTAGGGGCTACGCGGTTGTCTTCGACCGGGTACAGCTTCAGCACCCCATCATACGTTTGCCTTTCCTTCGGGTTTTGAACATGAGCCGATGAGGCTGCGTATGCCGCTTTGAGCGGCCCCATTCGCTCACAACCCCTTTGAAAAGTTCACCAACACGCTCCCAGCTTCGCTGGGAGTCATTTAACTTTGGGATCAACTATAATTGACTTAGCCTAAGATTTTGATAGATCAAGCTGGTTGCGGGGACAAAAGCCATGTTGCAAGAAATGACGGCACATGCGGCGCATATTCAATCGGTGGTGCAAGGAACTCAGTCCGGCTCAGCGCCAGAAGCCAGGATTGCCCGCTCTTGGCTGCGCTGCGTCAACAGTTATGGCCTTGATCCTATCCACCCTCGCCCAAGTCAAGTCCTCGAACAGACCCGGTTACGCGAACATCAGGAACGGCTAGATGATTTGCTGGATATCGCCCGGATCGAGATCAAAAGTCTCTATCAGCGGATCGCTGGCTCAGGCTTTGCCATTATCCTAACTGACTGCGATGGCGTGATTATCAACTGGACGGGTGACGATAAGCTAAGCAAACCGTTTGAGCATATAGGTTTATGGCTGGGTGCGATCTGGAACGAGGAAAACGAAGGAACCAATGGCATCGGCACCGTCCTCATCGAACGACAAGCCTTGACTGTTCACAGTAACGAGCATTTCCGTAATCGCTACACCCATCTAACTTGTTCAGCCGCCCCAATTTTCGATCCTCAAGGTCAGCTACTGGCGGTGCTGGATATCTCCTCGGTTAGATGCCAGGACTCGCGGCAAAGCCAGTTGCATACTCTCGCGCTGGCGGTCTTGAGCGCTAAAACAATCGAGCATTGCCTTTTCTTGCGGGTATTTCGTAAGCAATTCGTTTTGCGCTTCCATCACCAGCTTGAATACATGGGCCAGGGCAACGAGGGCTTACTGGCCTTCGATAACAGCGGGCGGATTCTGGCTGCTAACCAAAGTGCGGCGGATCAACTCCAACAGACCCGCCAGCAGATGATCGGCCAGCGGATTGATGCGCTATTCGCTGTTAGCCTGGAAGCCCTGCTGGGACACAGCTGCAATCAGCCCGTCATGCTGAAGCCGATTTGCAATACCAACAAAGACTTGTTTTTTGTTTTGTTGCACGGGACCGAACGGCAGCCATCCAACACGCGGTCGAGCACGGCCAGCATTACGGCTGAACGGTCGCCGCTGCACATGAGAACGTTGGAAGGGTTGTCGGGCGATGACCCTCTGATGACCTACAACGTCCATTGCGCCCGGCGGGTCATGAATAAGCGGGTCAACATCCTGTTGACAGGCGAAACCGGTACAGGGAAGGAAGTCTTCACTAAAGCCCTTCATGAAGCCAGCGACCGGGCCGGTAAATCCTTTGTCGCCGTGAATTGCGCCTCGATACCGGAAAGCCTGATCGAAAGCGAGTTGTTTGGCTATAAATACGGCGCTTTTACCGGCGCACGTCAGGAGGGCCGACGTGGCAAGATTCTGCAAGCACACGGCGGCACGTTGTTTCTGGATGAGATCGGTGATATGCCGCCACCCTTGCAAACCCGGTTGCTGAGGGTGCTGGAAGAAAAGGCGGTGTTGCCGCTCGGCAGTGATACGCCGGTTCCCGTGGATGTCTATTTAATCAGCGCCACCCACCGCAATTTGCAGGAGCGTATTGCGATTGGGGCGTTTCGGGAAGACCTGTATTATCGGCTGAATGGTCTGGAACTGAGGCTGCCTGCTCTGCGCGAACGCAGCGACCGGTCCTCGCTGATTCGCAACCTGCTGGCTATGGAAAGCGACGGCGTAGACATTCGCATTGCCGAGGATGCCTTTGCCGCGCTGAAAGCGTATTCCTGGCCTGGCAATATCCGCCAATTGCGTAATGTGTTGCGTACTGCGGCCGCGCTGTGCGAAAACCGGATCATCCGACTGGAAGACTTGCCGGCCGAAATCGTCGGCCTGTCGCTGCCTTACCCGGTGCAACGCAATTTAGGCTATGGAGCAGTGGTATCCAATGCTGTTGGCGGTCTCGCCCAAGCCGAGCGAGAGGCTCTGCTGCACGAACTGGACCGCCAGGACTGGAATATCACCAACACCGCCACTCACCTGGGGTTCAGTCGCAACACCCTCTATCGTAAGATGCGCAAGCATGGTATTCAGCCACGCGAATATCCAGTACCGTAAAATGCGCTGAGAGTCCGTCCCTAAACATACCGAGTTTAAATAATCTGTTATAATAGCAAGATCTGGGGGAAAGCAGAGGAAGAAGCGATGTGGACGGTCGAGAATCGGCGGCGCTATAACCGCGATACGCTGCGCTATCCGAGCGATCTAACGGAGGAGGAGTGGAGTCTGGTCGAGCCGCTGATTCGCCCGGCTAAGCCGGGCGGCAACCGCCGGCGGGTGAATGTGCGCGAGGTGATGAACGGGATTTTGTATGTGCTCTCGACGGGCTGCCAATGGCGGGCAGTGCCCAAGGATTTACCCCCTCGGAGCACATTGTTTGGGTATCTGGATTTGTGGATCTATGACGGTACGCTGGATGATTTACACACGGTGTTGTATGAACCGTGTCGGGTACAGGGGGGAGGTGATCCCGAACCCAAGACCGCCCTCATCGGCCGCCAAAGGGTCAAGTCAGCGGAAAAAGGGGGGCACGGATTGACCCTGCGGGCTATGATGCGGGTCAATGCATCAAGGGCAAGAAACACCAGATCTCGGTTGATACCCAGGGGTTAGTGCTCCATGCCCTGATCCATCCGGCGAATCGACAGGATCGGGACGGTCGATTAGACCTGCTAGCCACCCTGCAAACCACCTTTCCCAAGCTCAAGACCCTCTTTGCCGATGCCGCCTATCAAGGCCCCCGCTTTCGCCAAGGCGTCGCCGCGCTCCGGGGTACTCTTGAGGTCGAAATTGCCAAACGTCCTATGCAGGATCAAGGGGTTACTGTGCTGCCCAAGCATTGGCTCGTTGAGCGGACTTTGGTCTGATTGAATCGCTCTGGGCGCCTGTTAGGACTCGCATCAAATCGAAGCCTGCTATCGACCACCGATAATCTACCGGGCCGGTAGCAGCGCAATCGAATCCTTTATAATTCCAGGACGCCCGCATGAGCGCCAATTTCCAACAACTTGCCAATTTCATCTGGTCGGTGGCCGACCTGCTGCGCGGTCCCTACCGCCCGCCGCAATACGAGCGCGTGATGCTGCCGCTGACCGTGCCGCGCCGCTTCGATGCCGTGCTAGCACCCAGCAAACAGGCCGTGCTGAAGCGCTATGTCGAACTGAGCAGCAAGGGCATTCCCAATATCGACGCCATCCTCAACAACCTGGCCAAGGATGAAGACGGTAGCTCGCTGGGCTTTCATAACCACAGCCAGCTTGATTTCTACAAGCTCAAGGGCGACCCCGACAACATCGGTCGTCACCTGGCCGACTACATCGCCGGTTTCTCCGAGAACATCCGCAAGATCTTCGAGCGCTTTGAGTTCGACAAGGAGATCGAAAAGCTTGAAGAATCTAACCGCCTGTATCAGGTGGTCACCCAGTTCGCCGATATTGACCTGCATCCGCGCCAGGTCGATAACCTCACCATGGGGCTGGTGTTCGAAGACCTGATCCGCCGCTTCAACGAAGCCGCCAATGAAACGGCTGGGGATCACTTTACACCGCGCGAAGTGATCCGGCTCATGGTCAACCTATTGCTGGAACCCGATACCCAGGTACTCACCCAGCCCGGCGTCATAGTCACCATTTGCGACCCCGCGTGTGGCACCGGCGGGATGCTGGCCGAGGCGCAAAACTGGATTCGCGCCCATAACGAGCAAGCCATGGTTAAAGTATTCGGGCAGGACTATAACCCCCGCTCCTACGCCGTGGCCGCCTCCGATCTCTTGATCAAGGGCCACAATGATGGCCAGGTGGTGCTGGGCAACACCCTGACCGACGACCCGTTTCCAGATCAGCGCTTTGATTATCTGTTGGCCAACCCGCCCTTCGGCGTGGACTGGAAAGCGGAGAAAAAGATCATCGCCCGCCGCCCCAACTTCCGTGGCTACAGCGGCAAGCTGCCGCGCATCAACGACGGCGCCCTGCTGTTCCTGCTCTACATGATGAGCAAGTTTCAAGACTTCAAAGCGGGCGACCGTGATAAGCCCGGCTCGCGCACCGCCATCGTCTTCAACGGCTCGCCGCTGTTCACTGGCGGCGCTGGCAGTGGTGAGAGCGAAATCCGCCGCTGGATCATCGAGCGTGACCGACTCGAAGCCATCATCGCCCTACCGGAGCAGATGTTCTACAACACGGGTATCGGCACCTTCATCTGGGTGGTCACCAACCGCAAGGCCGCCCACCGCAAAGGCAAGATTCAGTTGATCGACGCCCGCGAGCGCTGGACGCCGATGAAGCGTAGCCTTGGCGACAAGCGCCGCTATCTCGATCAGGTCGCGCTTGATACCGTCACCCGCGAACACGGCGCACTGGAGAACAACGCCACCAGCCGGGTGTTCGACAACAGCGATTTCGGCTATCGCCGTATCAGCGTGCTGCGCCCGCTGCGGCTGCGCTTCCAGATCACCGCCGAGGCCAAGGAGCGCTTCCTCAACGCCTGCCCGGAGTTACGCGGCGCGGTGCGGGCCATCGAAGGCACCATGGGTGCCGAACCCTGGCTTGATTGGAACGAAGCCTGGGCCAACGTGCAGAAGATCGTCAAAACGCTGCCTGATGATGTGGAAGGCTGGACACCCGGCGCCAAGGGCGCGGCGCAGAAGAAGACCTTCCGCGACTGCTTCACCGCCGTGGATACTGAAGCCGCGCCCGTCATCGCCAAACATTACCGGGATGACCCCATGGGCACAGGTCAACGCTTCCCCGGCCAGAACATGCCCGCCGATCTCACCACCCGCGAGCTTTACACGCTGCTGGGCTTTTTCAGCGATGGCAAGGGCGGTTTCATCGAGTACGAAGCCGACCCGGCGCTGAAAGATGCCGAGAATATTCCGCTGAAAGAGGATATTGTCAGCTACGTGCGGCGCGAAGTTCGGCCCTACGTGGCAGATGCCTGGATCGACCGCGAGACGCTGGACGAGCAAGACGGTGGCATCGGCAAGGTCGGCTACGAGATCAACTTCAACCGCGTGTTCTTCCAGTACCAGCCACCGCGCCCGCTCGCCGAGATCGACGCTGAATTGGCCGAGGTGGAAAAGCGGATTCTGGCGTTGCTGCGAGAGGTGACGGAGTGACTGTGCAGGAACTGCTCGAACGTCTCAATCTACTAGACGAAAACGAGCGCATTGAAGCCAAACGCGCCGATGAGGTCGGCAAATCGCTGCTCGAAACCGTCTGCGCTTTCGCCAATGAGCCGGGCCTCGGCGGCGGCTGGCTGCTGCTTGGCGTGACGTGTGAAGAATTAGCCCTGTTTCCCGCTTATGAAGTCCAGGGGATCGGCCATCCCGACAAGATCAGCGCCGATCTCGCCAGCCAGGCTGCTGGCATGTTCAACCGCCCGCTACGGCTCGACATCCAGACCGAGGTGTTTGGCGGCAAAGCCGTGATTGCCGTATTCGTACCCGAGGCCGCGCCGCAGGACAAACCGGTCTACCTCAAGGCGCAGGGCTTGCCGCGTGGTGCCTTTCGGCGCATCGGCAGCACCGATCAGCACTGCACCGAAGATGACCTGATCGCGCTCTACCAGGGCCGACAGTATGAGAGTTTCGATGCTGGTCTGGTGCCGGACGGCACGTTCGACGACTTCTCCCCCGAAGCCCTCGCCGACTATCGTCAATCCCGCCGCGACGCCAACCCCGATGCCGAAGAACTGCGTTGGAGTGATGAAGAACTGCTACAGGCGCTCGGAGGTGTGCGGCTCAACGAACAAGGGACATGGCAACCCACCGTTGCCGGGCTGATCCTGTTCGGCAAGCCGGTCGCCTTGCGCCGCACATTCCCGATGACGCGGGTTGACTATATCCGCGTTCCCGGTCGTGAATGGGTGTCCGACCCCGAACGACGCTTCGACAGCCTGGAGCTGCGCGACCCACTGTTCCGGCTCATCCGCCGTGTGCAAGCGGCCATCCTCGACGACCTGCCCAAGGCTTTCGGCCTTGCCGAAGGCGATCTTCAGCGCAAAGACAGCCCCATCGTGCCACAGCGGGTGATCCGCGAAGCCGTTGTCAATGCACTGATGCACCGCAACTACCGCAGCCATGCGCCGGTGCAGATAATCCGTTACAGCAATCGTCTGGAAATCCGCAACCCCGGCTTTTCACTCAAATCACCCGATCACCTGGGCGAACCTGGGTCGCTGCCGCGCAACCCTAAACTGGCCGCCGCGCTCTACGACACTCGCTTTGCCGAAACCAAGGGCAGCGGCGTGCGCGTCATGCGCGAGATATGCGAGAAGGCCGGGCTGGCACCACCGCTGTTCGAATCCGACCGTGGACAGGATCAGTTCGTCGTTCGCCTGTTCTTCCACCACTTTCTGGGTCCGGGCGATCTGGTGTGGCTGGCGCGCTTCAAGAACCTACATCTTTCCGAGGCCGAAGCCCGCGCGCTCGTCGTTGCCCGCGAAGTCGGCGCCATCGACAACGCTACCTGGCGTGACATCAACAAGGTGGACACTTTGACCGCCAGCCAGTCGCTGAAAAAACTGCGCGGCGCTGGTCTGCTCCAGCAGAAGGGTCGCGGCTCAGCCACCTGGTACCAGCCCACCGGTAAGATGCTGGGAGACAATGACGGCTTGCCCAGTAACTCCGGCGGCTTATCTAGCAAGCTCGACGGCTTATCTAGTAACCCCCAGGGCTTGTCTAGTAACCCCCAAGGCTTGTCTAGTAACTCTGACCTATTGGCAGACCCTGAGCGGCGTGCCTTGTTCAACGAGTTGCCTGGTGAGATAGCAGCCCAAGTGGGCGCCATCGGCCAGCGCCGCCCGCCCGAGGAAGTACGCGAGTTGGTCGTCGCACTTTGTCAGCACCGGGACTACCGTGCTGAAGAACTGGCTTTGCTGCTGGCCCGCAATGTTGAAACCGTCCGACAGAATTATTTGCGCCCGTTGTTGCGTGCCGGTCGCATTCGCATGACCCGGCCCGACGTGCCGAACGACCCGGAACAAGCGTATCGCGCCGTGGGGGAATGGTCATGATGGGGTCGGACATTGCGGCAATACCGCCGCGCCCGCTCGCCGAGATTGATGCTGAATTGGCCGAGGTGGAAAAGCGGATTCTGGCGTTGCTGCGAGAGGTGACGGAGTGAGCGCCTTACCTTATTCCTCGAAGTTAAAATATTTCCCTGATAGATGGGAGCTACGCCGCTTGAAGCATGTTGGCACTGTTATGAGTGGCACTGGTTTTCCTCATGAATACCAAGGGACCGAAAACGAAGAATTTCCATTTCTGAAAGTTTCCGACATGTCGGCTCCCGGTAGCGAAAAATGGATTTCTCATGCGGTGAATTCAGTGAGTATGGCTACTGCAAAAGAGCTTGGTGCCTCCATCGTTCCAGAGCATTCAATCGTATACGCAAAAATAGGCGCGGCCTTACTTTTGAATAAGCGAAGATTGGTTGGTAGACCGTCATGCATTGACAATAACATGTCAGCCTTTGTACCAAGTTCTGTAACACCAGAATGGGCGTTGTGGTGGATGTCAACACTAGATTTTGGGGAGTACGTGAATCCCGGAACGATACCATCGTTCACCGAAGGGCAGCAAAAAGATCTACCCTTCTTAGTCCCTCCACTAGAAATTCAGCGCCTCATCGCCAACTATCTCGACCGCGAAACCGCCCGCATTGACGGGCTGATTGCCGAGAAGGAACGCATGTTGGCGCTGCTGGAAGAAAAACGCGCCGCTCTCATCAGCCGTGCCGTCACCCGTGGCCTCGACCCCAACGCTCCGCTCAAGCTCTCCGGCCAGGAATGGTTGGGCGAGACTCCGGCGCATTGGGAGGAGCCACGAGCGAAGGGTCTATTTCACGAAATCGACAGGCGGACGGAGACTGGAGAAGAGACTCTGCTTTCATTGCGAATGGGCAAAGGGCTAGTTCCCCACAACGATGTCTCAGAAAAACTTCTGGAAGCGAATGACGTTACTGGGTTTAAGAAGATTGAACCTGGCCAAATGGTCATCAATCGAATGCGCGCGGCCAGCGGGCTTATCGCAGTAGCTACAGAGCCGGGATTGGTCAGTCCTGATTACGCAGTGTTCGATGTTGTAGACCAAGAACTATCTATTGAGTACTTCCTCGAACTGTTCAAAACATCACTTCTTCAAGCGGTTTTCAGATCGTCTTCAAAAGGCCTGGGCACGGGCGAACAAGGTTTCTTGCGCCTATACACAGATGCTTTCCTGTCCCTCCACTTTCCGTATCCACCCATTGGCGAACAGCGCGCTATTGCCTCATTCATTAAGCAGCAGTGTTCAGAAATGCTGCACATGGAGAGTCTGCTTCGTCGTTCAATTGATCTTGCAAAAGAACGCCGCGCCGCCCTAATCACCGCCGCTGTCACCGGGCAAATTCCGTTGGAGGCGATGCGCGAATGACTGCCTCCACGTTGCTCCGCGTTCTGATTATCGCCGGACCCAACGGGGCTGGTAAAACTACGTTTGCCAACGAATTTCTTCCCAAAGAAGCTAATTGCCCCCATTTCATCAATGCGGATCTGATCGCAGCGGGGCTAAGCCCGTTTCAACCGGAGGAGGCGGCCTTTCGGGCGGGCCGTCTGGTGCTGGAACGGATAGCCGTCTTTGTACGCCAGCGGCAGAGTTTCGCTTTCGAGACGACGCTCAGTGGCAGAATTTACGCGCACCTGATAACACAGTGGCGTGCTCAGGGTTATTTCGTCGAACTTTTCTTTTTGCGCCTCCCGGATGCCGATTTCGCAGTCTCCCGCGTCCGACAACGTGTTGCCGAGGGCGGCCATAATGTAGCAGAACCCACGATCCGGCGCCGATTCAAGGCGGGCTGGCGTAACTTCGAAACGATATACAAACCATTAGTAGATGCCTGGGCGATCTATGACAATGCAGGAATTTCTCCCCTGTTGATCAGCAAAGGAGCCAATCCATGAACCACGAGAACTGCCCCGCCAACCAACCGCAGGACGATTTCGATCTGGCGCTGGCCGCAATGGAACGAGCCGCCGGTACGGCACGGAAACGGGCACTTATGCGAGATGGCAAGTTAGTCGCGTGGCGTAATGGTCATCCGGTCAACGAACAAGTGAATGATTCGAGCGAGACCCGGAGATGTCCCGGTTAAGTTAAAGAAAACGGCTTTCTTTAACTAAGCTGTCCCAAGAGTAAAGGAAGACAAATGAAGCACACCTCCGAGGCCGCTTTTGAAACCGCCATCGAATCGGTTCTGCTGGCCAATGGTTACACGCGGGTCGATGGCAAGGGCTTCGACCGCGAACGTGCCCTCTTTCCCGCTGAAACCCTGGGCTTCATTCAAGCGACTCAGGCCAAGGCGTGGGAAAAACTCGCAGCGCTACACGGCACGCAAACTGGCGAGCGAGTGCTGGAATCCTTGTGCAAGTGGCTGGACACGCATGGCACGCTCGCCACCCTGCGCCACGGCTTCAAATGCTTCGGCCGCACACTGCGGGTGGCCTTCTTCCGCCCTGCGCACGGGTTGAACCCGGAGCTGGAGGCGCGCTATCAGGCCAATCGGCTGGGGCTGACCCGCCAGTTGCATTTCAGCCCCAGGAACGAAAAATCCTTGGATGTGGTGCTGTCGGTCAACGGCCTTCCGATAGTGACGCTAGAACTCAAGAACCCCTTGAGTGGGCAGACGGCAGCGAATGCCATCCACCAATACCGCCACGACCGCGACCCGCGTGAACCCATCTTCGTGTTCACCAAACGCGCGCTGGTGCATTTTGCGGTGGATACCGAAGAGGCCCACATGGCCACCCGCCTGGCCGGTTCATCCACCATCTTTCTGCCCTTCAACCGGGGCATGGACGGTGGCGCCGGCAACCCGCCCGACCGCGAAGGGCGCAACTACAAAACCGCTTACCTGTGGGAAGAGGTGCTGCAACGCGACAGCCTGCTCGATCTGCTCGCCCGCTTCCTGCATCTTGATGTGGAAGACAAAGTCGTCTGGAACGAATTTGGACAGCCGCAGGCTGGCCCGAAGGATGGCCTCCAGGGACGGTGGCCGCAAAAGACGACAGACGACGGCAAGAAGGTGTGCAAGGAAAGCCTGATCTTTCCGCGCTATCACCAATTGCAGGCGGTGCGCCAGATGGTGGCGACTGCCGCCAGCGAAGGTGTGGGGCATAACTACCTGGTCGAACACTCGGCCGGCAGCGGCAAGAGCAACACCATCGCCTGGCTGGCGCATCGGCTGTCCAGCCTGCACAACCAGCGTGACGAACGGCTGTTCGACAGCGTGGTAGTGATCACCGACCGGGTGGTGTTGGATCGCCAGTTGCAAAATACCATCTACCAGTTCGACCACCGCCAGGGCGTGGTGCAGAAGATCGACGAAGACTCGCGCCAACTGGCGGAGGCGCTGGCCGCCGGCGTGCCGATCATCATCACCACGCTGCAAAAGTTCCCCTTCGTCTCCGGGCAACTCGCCAAGCTGAGCGAAGAACGAGGGGAAGGCGGTAAAAACCATCTGCCGACCCGCAAGTACGCTGTCATCATCGACGAGGCGCACAGCTCTCAATCCGGCGAAACGGCGACCGAGTTGAAGGGGGTGCTGGGCGGCACTGAGCTGCGCAACAAAGCCCAGGAGATGGCCAAGGAGGAAGGCGAAATCGAATTGGAGCGCCTGTTTCATTCCATGGCCAAGCGCGGCCAACAGCCGAACATGAGCTTTTTCGCCTTCACCGCCACGCCCAAACACAAAACGCTGGCGATCTTTGGCCGCAACGGTGAACCCTTCCATCGCTACACCATGCGCCAAGCCATTGAGGAAGGTTTCATTGAGGATGTGCTGAAAAACTACGTCACCTACAAAACCTACTACAAGCTGATCAAGAAAGCCGAGGACGACCCCAACGTCGAGCGCAAGAAAGCGGTTAAGGCACTGGCGCGGTTCATGCGCCTGCACCCGCACAACATTGGCCAGAAGACCGAAGTGATGGTCGAACATTTCCAGCACTTCACCCGCCACAAGATCGGCTGTCATGCCAAGGCCATGGTGGTCACTGGCTCGCGGCTGGAGGCGGTGCGCTACAAGCAGGAATTCGACAGCTACATCAAAGAGAAGGGCTACCCCATCAAGACGCTGGTGGCCTTTTCGGGCACGGTGGAAGACGACAAGCTACCGGAGCAGACTTACACCGAAGTCGAGATGAACGGCGGCCTCAAGGAGAAGGCACTGCCCGATACCTTCGCCAAACCCGATTTCCGCCTGCTGCTGGTCGCCGAGAAGTACCAGACCGGCTTCGATCAACCGCTGCTGCACACGATGTACGTGGACAAGCGCCTCGCGGGTATTCAGGCTGTGCAGACCCTATCGCGCTTGAACCGTACCCACCCGCTCAAGGACGACACCTTCGTGCTGGATTTTGTCAACGAGCCAGGAGAAATCCAGGAAGCGTTTCGCCAGTACTACGAAGGCTCGGTGATGGGTGAGCAAGTTGATCCGAACAGGCTCTACGAAGTCAACGCCGAACTGGATGCCTCTGGGATCTATCTGCATACCGAGGTCATCGAGTTTTCAAACCTCTTCTTTGCTCCCAAACGCCGACAGAGCACCGGCGACCATAAGATGATGAATGCGGTTCTCGATCAGGCCGTCACCCGCTTTGCCGAGTTGCAGAACACAGCAGAAGAAGAGGCCGAGCTATGGCGTGGCAAGGTGCAGGCGTTCCGCAATCTCTACAGTTTTCTAAGCCAGGTGATTCCCTATCAGGACAGCGACCTGGAAAAGCTGTTCACCTATCTGCGATACCTGGCGCTGAAGCTGCCCAAGCGCAAGAATGGGCCGGGCTATCAGTTCGATGAAGAGGTCGAACTCGATTACTACCGGTTGCAGAAAATCAGTGAAGGTTCAATCAGCCTCAACGAGGGCTATGCCAAACCGCTGGATGGCCCGCGCGAGGTCGGATCGGGCATGGTGCGCGAAGATCATGTTGCGTTATCTCGCCTGATCGATCTCATCAATCAGCGCTTCGGTGGTGAGCTGAATGAAGCGGATCAACTGTTCTTCGATCAGATCGCCGAAGCGGCGAGCCTGAATGAGTCGTTGCAGAAAGCGGCTGAGGTCAACTCGCTCGACAAATTCCAACTCGTGTTCCGGCAGGTGCTGGAGTCTTTATTCATTGAGCGGATGGAGATGAACGAGGAGTTATTCACCGACTACATGGGTAAACCAGATCTACAGGAGTTAGTATCAAAGTGGCTGGGCAGTCAGGTTTATCAGCGGATTTCGGCAGCGAAGAAGGCGGGCCACTAACACACATCGGGGCCGCCTGGCAAAGAACCCCTCCAATGTTAACGGTCGCTGCCTGCTCTGCCGCAATACGGTTCCGAGCGAGCACGGGCGCCAGCTCACGCCACCGCCGGCCTGACCACCGGCGCTTCCCGAATCGGCAAATTAACGAGGGCAGCCGCAGCGGCAAACGCCATATCGGTGTACCACATCCAGTTGTAATCACCGAAATGAGTAATCGCCAATCCGCCCAGATAAGCGCCGAAGAAACCACCGATTTGATGCGATAACAGCGTCAATCCGAACAAGGTCGCCATATAGCGAATGCCAAACAGCTTGCCAACGATAGCCGCCGTTGGCGGCACGGTCGCCAGCCAGGTAAATCCCAAACCCGCGGCGAACAGGTAATACACCCACTCGGTGCGCGGCATCATCAGATACCATGCAATCAGCAACGCCCGTGAACCGTACATCATCGCCAACACGTATTTGCTGCGGTAGCGGGAAACGCACCAGCCGGCATAAAGGCTACCGAAGACATTCGCCAAGCCAATAATGGCCAGTGACCAACTGGCAACGGCGGCCGGCAACCCGCAAAGCTGGACCTCACCCGGCAGATGAGTGACCAAGAAGGCGATGTGCAGACCGCAGGTAAAAAAACCGGCGTGAAGCAGCAGATAGCTGGGATTACCCAGCGCATCGCGCAGGGCGCACATCACGCCGGTATCTTCCTGAGTATGGCTGACTGGTGCGGTTATCGGCTTAGTGAGTTTACCAACCAGCGGCAACGCGCTCAGGATCAACACCGCCATCGCCCACAGCGCGCCCATCCAGCCGACGCTCTGAATCAACTTTTGCATAACCGGCGCGAACACGAACTGGCCGAACGAGCCGCCGGCATTAATCACACCGGAAGCAGCACCGCGCGCTTCGGCCGGCATCCGTTGCGCCGCTGCCCCAATCAGCACCGAGAAACTCCCCGCCCCCGAACCGATGGCCGACAACAACCCCAGGGAGACAATCAGCCCGAATCCAGACTGCATGAAGGGCGTGATGGCACTGCCGAGCGCCATAATCAGCAAACCACCAATCAGCACCGCGCGGGGGCCGTAACGGTCGGCGAACGCGCCGGCAATCGGTTGAATCGCACCCCAGGTGAATTGCCCGATGGCTAGAGCCAGGCTGATCGTGACCACCCCAAGTCCAGTCGCGGTATCCAGTGGACTAACGAACAAGCCGAGCGATTGCCGCGCGCCCATCGTCACCATCAAAATCCCAGCGGCGGCCAAGGTCGTCACCAGGATATCGGGTCTTTTTAAGGTGTGGAACATGAAGGGTATTCCTGCGCGCAGTGCGATGGGGTGGTCAAGAAACTATAGTTTTCAAAAGCACTCCGGCATAGCCCATCACCCATGATCTCCCACCGTTACGCAGCAGGGACAGGAAGCGAGCCGGCAGGGTTTGCTAGGCAGCGGCCACGGCGACCCAGACCTTATGACCGCCAAACGCCGCAATCAGCGCGCCGGCGGTGTAACGAACCCACGGTCGGCGCAAAAAACCCGCTAGCGCCGCTGCGACAGTACCCATCGCCAGCAGCACCGGCAAGGTGCCCAACCCGAAGCTCAGCAGCAACAACCCCCCCTGCACCGCCCCGCCGGAGCCGATGGCCCAAACCAGCACACTGTAAACCAGCCCGCACGGCAGCCAGCCCCATACCAGACCGACCCCGAAGGCTTGAGCGGGTGTGCGAACTGGCAGCCATCGGCGACCCAGCGGCTCAATCCGCCGCCACAGCCGACCACCCGCTTCCTCCAACCGACCGAGCACCCGCCACCAACCGCCGATATACAGTCCCAGCAGCACCATGAACAGGCCCGCCAGAACTTGCAACGCCAATTGCGCACGATGAACAGCCATCAGGTGAGCCGCCCACGCCCCTACCCCGCCGGCCAGCATTCCGGCGCTGACATAGCTGGCGATGCGGCCGCCGTTATAAGCGAGCAGATAGGCTAATCGGCCCTGTAGCATTGATCCAGGCATTGCCGGCAAACCCAGAGTGACCGCGCCCACGATGCCGCCACACATGCCGAAACAATGGACGCCACCGGTCAGGCCAACCAGCCAGGCAGCGAAAAAAAGGCTCAATGGCTCCACGCAGCAACTCCGGCGTTAGCCCTAGCGCAGCACCACGGTCTTGTCACCATTGAGAAAAACCCGTCGCTCCAGGTAATAGTGCAACGCACGCGCCAGGACGATGTTTTCAATATCGCGGCCGACGGCGGCCAGGTGTTCCGCCGTCTGGGCATGATCGACCCGCTCCACTTCCTGCTCAATGATCGGCCCCTCATCAAGATTGGCGGTCACGAAATGGGCGGTCGCGCCGATCAGCTTGACCCCACGGGTGTACGCCTGATGGTAAGGCTTGGCGCCTTTAAACCCCGGTAAGAAAGAGTGATGAATATTGATCGCCCGACCGGCCAGCGCCGCACACAACTCCGGTGACAGGATTTGCATGTAGCGAGCGAGCACTACCAGTTCGGTGCCGGTTTGCTCCACCAGATCCAGGATTTGCCGCTCCTGCTGCGCCTTAACCGGTCCCAGAGGCAAATGATGAAACGGCAAGGCGTGCCATTCGGCCAGATGCGCCAAGTAGCGGTGATTGGAAACGATGGCGGTGATGTCCATTCGCAGCGCGCCGGTTCGATGCCGGTACAACAAATCGTTCAGACAATGTTCCGCCTTCGACACCAGGATCATGACTCGCGGCAAGCGACGCGGGTCATAGAGGCGCCAAACCATCTGGAAACGGCCGGCCAGCACCCCAAAATCCGCCAGCAGCGCCGGTTCGGTAGCGGCATCGAGATCGAACACCAAACGCATGAAGAACCGGCCAGATTCGGTGTCGCTGAACTGATCAGACTCAATGATGTTGCCATGATGGCCCGCCAATAAACCCGACACGGCGGCCACAATCCCCACTTGATCCGGGCAGGTGATGGTCAGGCTATAGCGCAGAATTTGCATCTTTTAGCGCTCCCGCAAGCGCGGCAGCAATTCGACAAAATTGCACGGCTGGGTACGGATATCCAACTGCGTTCGCAGGATTCGATCCCAGCCGGTGCGACACGCCCCGGCAGAACCGGGCAAACAAAAAATGAAGGTCGCATTGGCCAAGCCGCCCAATGCCCGCGATTGCAAGGTGGCCGTGCCGATCTCTTCCCACGACAACATTCGGAACAGTTCACCGAAACCACCGAGTTCTTTATCAAACAACGGTCGAACCGCTTCCGGCGTACTGTCACGACCGGTCACCCCGGTCCCGCCGGTCGTCAAGATAACCTGTATCTGCGGATCGGCGATCCATCCCGACAGTACCGCCCGGATGCGATAAATGTTGTCAGGGACGATGGCCCGCTGTGCCAACCGATGGCCCGCGGCGGTCAATCGCTCAACCAAGGTGCGGCCAGACTCATCATCCGCTTCGGTTCGTGTGTCAGAGACCGTTAGCACCGCGATGGCCAGCGGGAGAAACTCGCGTTCATTCATTGACGTTACCTATAGCAAAATACGCTCTGGCGACCCATAAAAATGGACCGGAAAAACTTGAAATCCGCCACGCGGACCCCATTTTCACACCAAGAATCCACTCCAGTTCAATGAGGTTTCAGCCATGAATCCAAACCGTTATGAACCTTGGCATCACATCCAGCACCTACGCAAGGAACTGGATCGGTTATTTGAGCCTTATGCCACCACCAGCGATGACCAATCCAGCGTCGCCACCTGCGACTGGATTCCGGCGGTAGACATCAAGGAGGAAAAAGACCGCTACATCTTGCGCGCCGATATTCCTGGCGTCGATCCCAAAGATATCGAAATTATCGCCGAAAACGGTATCCTGACCATCCGTGGCAATCGCGCTGGCGAAACCCGCGAGAACCGGGCCGGCTACAGTCGGGTCGAGCGGCCCTGCGGCAGTTTCTATCGTCGTTTCAGCCTGCCGGATACCGCCGACCTGGCACAAATCGCTGCGCGCAGCGCGCACGGCGTTTTAGAAATCGGCATCCCCAAGGCGACACATACCCTGTCGCGCACCATCAAGGTCGAAGGTTAACATCGCCTTCGCCCCTCAACCCCCTCCCTTGCGGAGGGGGAGAGTGAGCCAATGAAATATCGGGATTATTATCAAATTCTTGGCGTAAGCCGCGATGCTTCGGCAGAGGACATCAAGCGCGCCTATCGTCGGCTGGCCCGTAAATACCACCCCGATGTAAGCGCGGAGGCCGGTGCTGAAGAGCGCTTCAAAGAGGTGGCGGAAGCTTACGAGGTGTTGCGCGATGCGGAAAAGCGCGCCGCTTACGACCAGTTGGGCAACAACTGGCGCGCTGGCCAAGAATTCAGGCCGCCGCCCGGCTGGTCGGGTAAGAGCCAGGGCGGTTTCCACCCCGGCGGCTTCGGTGGCGGTAATTTCAGCGATTTCTTCGAATCGTTGTTCGGCGGTTTAGGTGGCATGGGCGGCATGGGCGGCACGGGTGGCATGGGCGGCGGCTTTGCGGGTGCGCGTGGCTTTCAAGCCGGTGGCGAAAGCCAGACGGTGCCGCTGGAAATCACCCTGGAAGAAGCGTATCGCGGCGGTACGCGCGCCCTGCAATTACAATCCCAGGAACGCGACGCCAGCGGTCAAATCGTCACCCGCCCGCGCACCTTGAATGTCAAAATCCCCACTGGCGTCATCAGTGGGCAAAAGATCCGCTTAAGCGGTCAAGGCCGGCCCGGTGGCGGCGGTCGTCCCAATGGTGATCTGCTGTTGGAGCTGACCATTAAAGCCCACCCGCTCTACCGGGTTCAGGGGCGCGATGTGAGCCTTGATCTGCCGCTGGCGCCATGGGAAGCAGCCCTGGGCGGTAAGATCGAGATACCAACGCTTGGCGGTTCGGTGTCAATCAATGTCCCCGCCAATGCCCACCACGGCCAAACCTTGCGGCTGCGCGGTCGCGGCTTGCCAGGTCAGCCGCCAGGCGATCAGCTCGCGGTATTGCATATCGTCAATCCGCCGGCCGACAGCGAAACAGCCCGCGATCTATTCCAGCGCATGGCGCGAGACTTGCCGTTCGACCCGCGCCCGCGCTGGCCTAAATAATGTCGCCTGACGGCTCGTTGTCATCAATTTCAGTCTTAAGGGAGTTCTCCAGTGGTCAAGATCTCACGCGCGCTGTTGTCGGCTGGCTTGCTGGCCTTAAGCCTGGGTTGTCTCACACCTTCCCTGGCGCAATCGGCTTTACCCATCGCAGTCGATGGCCAAGCTTTGCCGACCTTGGCCCCCATGTTGGAAAGGGCGACACCGGCGGTGGTGAATATCGCTACTGAAAGCCGGATGGCGGCGCGCAATCCCTTACTGGATGATCCGTTCTTCCGCCGTTTCTTCAACATCCCCGACCAACCGCGCGAGCGCAAGTCACAAAGCGTTGGCTCCGGGGTGGTGGTGGATGCGCGGCGGGGTTATATCCTCACCAATCACCATGTGATTGACGGTGCTGATAAAATCACTGTGACCTTGCGTGACCGCCGCAAACTCGACGCCAAGGTCATCGGTTCCGACCGGGAAAGCGACGTGGCGGTGATTCAGATCCCCAGCAACAACCTGACCGCACTCACCCTGGCCGACTCCGATGCGCTGCGGGTCGGTGATTTCGTCGTTGCTATCGGCAATCCGTTCGGTCTGGGGCAAACCGTTACCTCCGGCATCATCAGCGCGTTGGGGCGCTCCGGGCTTGGCATTCAGGGTTATGAAGATTTCATCCAAACCGATGCCTCGATCAATCCCGGCAATTCGGGGGGCGCCCTGGTGAACTTGCGCGGTGAATTGGTGGGCATCAATACCGCGATCATCGCACCCGGTGGCGGCAATGTCGGTATCGGTTTTGCCATTCCCGCCAATATGGCTGCCCGCACCATGAACCATATCGTCGAGCATGGCTCGGTTCGACGCGGCCAACTGGGCGTTTCAGTGCAGGATCTCACCCCTGAACTGGCGCGGGCTTTTAAGCTGCCGACCGACCAAGGGGCGGTGATCGCCCAAGTCAGTCCTCGTTCCGCCGCTGCCCGCGCGGGCCTGAAGGAAGGCGATGTGGTGCTTAATATCAATGGTCGGCCGGTACGTGACGGCGGTGCCTTGCGCAATGCCATCGGCCTGCTGGAAGTCGGTGAAGCGATCCGCCTCGATATCCTACGCGAGGGCGTCCCCCAGACGATTGAGGCCAAAGTCGGCGAATACGTCTCGGCCAAAATCGACGGCCAAGCGCTCAACAGTCGGCTGAGTGGAGCGACTTTTGAAGATATCAGTCCCAATTCACCCCTGGCTGGGCAGGCAAAGGGGGTTGTCGTTGCCAATGTCGAATCCGGCAGTGCCGCTGCCCGCGCGGGTTTACGCAAGAATGACCTGATCTTGGCCGTCAACCGTCAAGCGATTGCCAGCATTGCCGAAATGCAACAACTGGCGGCTGATAGCGAAGGATTGCTACTGAACCTGTTGCGCGGGCGGGAGGAACTGCTGCTGGTATTGCGTTGAGCGTAGACATCTCAAAAAATCAGGGTGAGGTTTGGCTCACCCTGATTTGCCAGTCCCTCTAAACCGTTTAACGGCCTACCTCCCCAGCCTGCAACTCCACCCGACTCTGCTTCTGGTTGTAGCCTTCGCGGGTGATGACTTCATAATCCAGCCCTGCCTTGCCGCCCGCCGGTACGTCGGTCTCGAACTGCACCGTTTGGAAATCGTGCAGGGTCGGCTTCAGTTGGCTACGAAATACCACATCACCCGGATAATCGCGGCGAATTTGTACCGAGATCGGCTTGCGCGTGTAGTTTCGTATCTCCTGGCGGAACACGGTGTGCTCATCCCAGCCGGCGACTACACTCTCCAATTCCAGTTTTAAGGCGTCATCGCCCAATTTGCGGTAGAGACTGCCGCCCTTGACCTGGAACCAGAGGTTGTCGCGGTAGACCTTCCGCTTGCTGAGTTCAAACACGACCGCCGGGTCGGGGCCAAGATTCAACTCGATCTTGTCGCCGATAGGCACGTACTTCAGCGACTGTTCGCCCAAATAGCTCAGACCGCCCTGACTGTTGGCGCGGAACGCCCGCAGTTGGCCATCCGGCAGCGGCGTCAGGCCCAGCTTGGAAGCAGCATCGTTGCGCAACAGATATAACCGCACCAACGGCTCGCCGTATTCGCGCGGCCGATAGCGGTATTGGACACTCATCGGTACGTCGGCTACCTCGAAGCTGCGCAAGCGTTTAGACCAACCGTTCGGCACGGTTTCCGTCCCTTCGATGGTGTAAATAAAATATTCGCTCAAACCTTCCTTGATGATTTCCTTGGAGGCTTCCATCTCCGCTCCGGCGTAGGTACCTGAGTCAGCCGCTGACACGGGTGCGGGCGCCATCATCATCCGCGCGGCCTTTTGCCGAACCTCCTGTAATTCATTCTTTTTTAGGGCATCTTCAATCCGCCCGACCGGTAATTTGGCCAACTGGGCGATTTTCTCCACCAGGTTGATGGTGCCCACCACCAGCCGCACTTGCGCGTTTTCGTAATCCTCACCGGAACGGTTATCAACTCGCACGAAACTGTTCAGGTGCAGTGCCTTCTCATCAGGATCGGCGATGGCCAGATAATCGGCCCGCCAAGAGATCCCTGAAGTGAAGTAGCTGATTTCAATGGTCGCTTCGCGGTTGGCGTCGCTTTGCACGTTCCAGTAGAGGGTTTGCGGTCGGTCGTGCGGATAGGTGGTATCGAGCAGTTCCACGCCAGTCTTCGGTTGGCGGACTTTCAATTCCACCGAGGTCGGATCGATTAAGGTGTTAGCCCAGGAAAATTGCAGCGGGTTAACGCCTTGTTTGAAGGTGACGACCCGCGTTTCCCGCACCAGGGTCAAATCCTCGGAATTGTAGATCGTCAATTGCACCGTATTCCGGCTGGGAACGGTGGCAAGATCGACGTTACGCGCCAGTACGCCCAGCGGTAGCAGGACAGCTAACAAGGCCAGACAAAAACCAAGCCGGTTTCTCATCATCGCGCTCACCATTCGTTGTTCAGAGTCAGCCGCAGGGTATGTACCTGCTTTTGCGCTTGACCGTCGGCAGCGCGCGGTGGCAAATCAACGTGGAACAACAACTGGTCGGCATCACTCTTGTCAGGATCGGGTTGCCGCAAGGTGCCGTTACCGAGTTGCCATTCTGGATCGAGGTCGTTGGTCTCTCCACTGCGAATGCTGTCTCGAATCTGGCGGACGCTTTCGGCGATATCGAGCGTGACCGGCGTATCCTTGAAGTTCTCGATCTCGTATTTCAGAGTGACATCATAACGGTAGAGGTTGCCGGCGATGCGTTGGCGCTCGTTGCGGTCCACCGTGCGCCGCACCGCGATATCGCGGGCCAAGCCCAGATACAGCGTCAGTTCGTCATCTGGCGGAGTGAATTTACCGTGATCTTCACCGAGAAACGCGCTGCTCCCTTTGCCGTCATCCTGGAAGATGCGGGCCTTGCCTGCCGGTAGCGGCTCCTTGCCAAGACTGCCACCGGCATTCTTGATCACGTAGTGCATCGGCACGTTCAGCTTGTCTTGGGCCTCATCGAGATAACCGAAAGCCACCGGGTCGCACGTATAGGTTTTGCGCACCGGCACACCAGCGAAGCGCGCCAGTTGGACTTCCTTGGTTTCGCTTAAGCCAAGGGGCTTGTCAAACCGTTCGCCGACCCCGGCCCAGAATCGGGCGTTTTCATAAGCCTCGTTTGCATTATTGTTGATCCGCAACCATTGGGTCAGCTCCAGGGTTTTCTCGTCACGACCAGCAGTCGCCCGGTAGTGAAAATCCTTGCCCAAGCCGCCCAACACATAGCTGATCCGCACCCGCGCAGTGCCCGACGCACTGGCGGCGACTGCCCAGATTAGCGCGGTTTCGCTCGGCGGGTAGCTGACCGAGAGCACCTTGACTTCGAAGGGTGTCTCGGCCTCTGGCGGCAAGATACGGAGAATCAGGCTGTTGGGGTCGATGCGGGTGTTGGCCCAGGAGAAATCCACTTGATTGATTCCCTTGACCAACGGGACGATGCGCTCTTCCTCGACCAACGTACTTTGCGGATGATCGAGTTGAATCTCCACCCGCTCGCGCACCGGCAAGGTGGTCAGTTTGATCCGCGCCATAGCCGCCAACGGCACAGCGGCGCATACCAGCAAGATGCCGAGCGGGTACAACCAGCGGGTTCGCTTCATGAGTTTCAACCTCTAGGGTTTGGGGTGAGGTGATGACCATAAACGTCAGCCATCCGATTTTGGGGTTAACCGATGATCTCGCAGATCACAGGTTCCAGAAATGTCTAATTTATGTGATAGACTTTGCCGCAAGCGCGATGATTGATCAATACTCGTTCAGTTGATTAGACGAGTTTAAATAATTCGTCGCGTCGATGATTTCATAGAGCAACATTTGAGAGGAGTCTGGCAATGGCTGGTTGGTTTGAATTGAACAAAAGCAAAGATGATCAATTTCGCTTCGTACTGAAATCGGATGACAATGAGATTTTGCTCAGTAGTGAATTGTATAAAGTAAAAGGTTCTGCCACAAACGGCATTCAATCAGTACAAAGCAATTGCTCGGATGATGCGAGATATGAACTTAAGGAAGCGGCAAATGGGAAATTTTTCTTTAATTTGAAGGCAGCCAATCATCAGATCATCGGCACCAGTCTGATGTATGCTACAGCAGATGCCCGTGAAGCCGCCATTGCTTTAACCAAGAGCGGCGGAACCACAGCAACGATTAAAGATCATACCTGAAGCAAATGCAGGGGAGGTTTTTAACCTCCTACCAGCAATTAGCGATCAATTGGGATGGACGCCCTCTAATAGCAACGGCGGCGTGCTCACAGCGGAATAACGCTCACGCGCCTGCTGGCGGTATTTACTGGGCGTCATTTGTTTGTGCTGCGTAAAACGCCGATTGAAATTGGCGATATTATTGAAACCTATTTCACCCGCAATCAAGGTAATCGGCCTATCGGTTCGAGACAGCAAATCACAGGCCCTGGCGATCCGAACCCGATTGACAAACTCATTGAAGCTGCTGCCGGTAGCCCGGTGAAAAAAGCGCGAGAAATGGCCTTCACTCATGCCCACCAGTCTTGCAATCTGCGCCAGGGCGATCTTCTGCTCATAGTGGCCCATCACAAACTGGATCACCAGATCGATTTTTCGCTGAAACTCGCTATTGATAGGGAGATTGATTTGAGTGGTCGATAACACCTGTTGGTGGGGACTGTGGGCCAATAGATCCAGCAGCTCGCAAAAATAACCCACCCGCGCCACCCCATCCGATTCCTTAATTTGCATCATATATTTTTCGGCTGCATCGGCATGATGCAAAAACTCAATACCGTACCTGGCCCGATCCAATAGCGGGAGCAGCATGGACAGCTCCGGGAATAAAGCAACCGCGCCGACAATAACGTCGTGATCGAAATGCACGACCCGATCACGGAGCGCATAATGAGTGTTATCAATCACATTGGTGACCCAATTATGCGGTAGGCGCGGACCGGTCAGGACCAGACAGCCCGGTTGAAAGAGTCCGATGTAATCGCCAATGAACATCTTGCCGCTACTGGCGACGATCAGGTGCAGTTCGTACTCGTCATGATAATGCCAGCGAATCCGCCAATGCGGGCAGCCATGTTCCAGATAACGGATGGCCCCGGTTTGTTTATCGCTGATCTCCAACTCCGGCATTCGCTGTTTCGTTTGATGTGGGATCACAGCCTTTCCTCTCCTCCTTCTTAGCGCATGGAATATCAGGAAAGTATAGATATTGGTGAATCAAGTACTGGTGATGATGGCAAATTGCGCCATATTTCTATCATGCTGGTACGAGCAACTCATGACAGCACCTTTGGAGAGGAGAGGATAACCCAATGAAACTACGCAAATCCGCCCTTTTGATCGCCGCCTTGTCGCTCACTGCCACCGCGCAAGCGGCCACTACCGTCACCATCGGCACTGTGAACAATGGTGACATGGTGATTATGCAAAAACTGTCGAAACAGTTCGAGCAGCAAAACCCGGACATCAAGCTCGATTGGGTGGTTTTGGAAGAAAACGTGCTGCGCCAGCGTCTGACCACCGACATCGCCACCAAGAGTGGCCAGTTCGACGTGGCGACCATCGGCACCTACGAGGTGCCGATTTGGGCCAAGCAGGGTTGGCTGATGCCGCTGGAGAATCTGCCCGCTGATTATGCGGTAGATGATATTTTGAAGTCGGTGCGTGATGGTCTTTCCCATGAGGGCAAGCTGTACGCCGCGCCGTTCTACGCCGAAAGCTCGATGCTGTTTTATCGCAAGGATTTGTTTGAGAAAGCCGGTATCACCATGCCGGAACAGCCGACCTGGGATAACGTCAAGCAATGGGCCGAGAAGCTGACCGATAAGAAAGCCGAGGTTTACGGGATCTGTTTGCGCGGCAAGCCGGGCTGGGGCGAAAACTTCGCGTTCCTGTCCACCATGATCAACACCTACGGCGGCCAGTGGTTCGACATGAACTGGCAGCCGACCATCGATACCCCGGAATGGAAAGCCGCCATCGGCGACTATGTTGAGATGCTGAACAAATACGGCCCACCCGGTGCGGCCGCCAACGGCTTCAACGAAAATCTGACCCTGTTCGCTAATGGTAAGTGCGCGATGTGGATTGACGCCACCGTCGCTGCCGGTCTGCTCTACAACCCGAAACAGTCCAAGGTCTCCGACAAGGTGGGCTTCGCGCAAGCGCCGGTCGCCAAGACCCCGAAGGGCGCGCATTGGCTGTGGGCCTGGACGCTGGCGATCCCGCAATCGTCGGACGCCAAGGACGCCGCCAAGAAGTTTGTGCTGTGGGCCACCTCCAAGCCCTACATCCAACTGGTGGGCGAGAAGGAAGGCTGGGCCAGCGTGCCGCCGGGCACCCGCACCTCAACTTATGAAAATCCCAAGTATCTGGAAGCCGCGCCCTTCGCCAAGCCGGTGCTGGCCGCCATCAACAGCGCCGACCCGACCGACCAAACCCTCAATCCCCGGCCGTATGTCGGCATCCAATACGTCGGCATTCCTGAGTTCCAGGCCATTGGCACCCAAGTTGGCCAGACCATCGCCGCCGTGCTGACCGGCAAGATGCCGCTCGATCAGGCGCTCAAGAGCGCCCAAGCCGCGACCGCCCGCACCATGACCCAAGCGGGTTACGGCAAGAAATAAGCGTTGGTAACAGCCCCTCTCTCACCGGGAGGGGTTAGCCCTCAGCCTAAGCCTCTCCCACCGGGGGAGGGAATCGCGTAACGCCTTGTTCCTGCTTCCGACCGGCCGCAGGCCATCTCGAAATCTCACGCACGAGGGTTTTTTATGACAACCCTGGCACCTGCTCCTTCTGCCGCCCTTCCGGCAAAAACCAATCGGGAAGTCGATACCCGGCCCTTGCTATGGCCGTCGGTCATCGTCTTGTTTCTGTGGATGATTGTGCCGCTGGCGATGACCCTGTATTTCTCGGTCATCCGCTATAACCTGTTGAATCCCGCACTTACCGGCTTTGCCGGTCTCGAAAACTACAGCTTTCTGTTCGACGACCCCACCCTGTGGACCTCGCTGTGGAACACGCTGGTGCTGGTCGGTTCGGTGCTGATCATCACCGTCGTATTCGGCACCCTGTTCGCGGTGCTCTACAACCAGGAATTCCCCGGCCGCAACATCGCCCGGTTGCTGGTGATTGCGCCGTTCTTCGTCATGCCTACGGTCAGCGCGTTGGTGTGGAAAAACATGATGATGCACCCGGTCTACGGGCTGATTGCCTCGCTGCAAAGCATGGTGGGTTTAACCCCAACCGACTGGTTCACCGATTACCCGATGTTCTCGGTCATCGTCATCGTGGCCTGGCAATGGGTGCCCTTCGCCTTCCTGATTCTGCTGACCGCGATTCAATCGCTGGATTCGGAACAGAAAGAAGCGGCCCGCATCGACGGCGCTGGCCCGTTGGCGATGTTCTTCTACATCACCCTGCCGCATCTGAGCCGGGCGATTTCTGTGGTCATCATGATCGAAACCATCTTCCTGTTGACCATCTTTGCGGAAATCTACGTCACCACCTCCGGCGGGCCGGGCACTGCGACCACCAATCTGGCCTGGCTGATTTACTCGGTCGGTCTGCTGCAATTCGATGTGGGCTACGCCTCGGCGGGCGGCATCATCGCCGTGATTCTGGCCAATGTCGTGGCGTTCTTCCTGGTGCGCACCGTGTCCCGCAACTTGCAGCAAGGCTGAGGAGAACGCCATGTCCATGCCCTCCACCTTTCAAAAACCACCGCGCTGGATTCCTGTACTGGCGTGGGTGATCGCCATCCTGATTTTCTTTCCGATCTTCTGGATGGCGCTCACCTCCTTCAAGACCGAAACCGAAGCGATCAGCACCCCGCCGTCGCTGTTCTTCGTGCCGACTATGGAGAATTACACCGACGTGATTGACCGTAGCAATTACGCCCGTTTCGTCTGGAACTCGATTGCGGTGTCGTTCGGCTCCACGCTGCTGGCGTTGGCCTTCGCCATCCCCGCCGCCTATGCGATGGCGTTCTTTCCGACCAAGCGCACGCCTTCGACCCTGTTGTGGATGCTGTCCACCAAGATGATGCCGCCGGTCGGCGTGCTGATTCCGATGTATCTGCTGTTCAAGACCCTGGGCCTGCTCGATACCGTCACCGGGCTGCTGATCATCTATACCCTCATCAACCTGCCGATTGTGGTCTGGATGCTCTACACCTACTTCAAGGACGTGCCGGGCGAAATTCTCGAAGCCGGACGGGTGGATGGCGCGAATCCGATGCAGGAATTGTTCTTGCTGCTGCTGCCGCTGGCGGTGCCGGGCATCGCCAGCACCGGCCTGCTGTCGGTCATCCTGTCGTGGAATGAAGCGTTCTGGAGCCTGAATCTGACCAGTTCACAAGGTGCGCCACTGACCGCGTTTATCGCCTCCTTCTCCAGTCCGCAGGGCCTGTTCTGGGCCAAGCTGTCGGCGGCGTCGCTGATGGCGATTGCACCGATTCTGGTGGTGGGCTGGATGAGCCAGCGGCAACTGGTCTCCGGGCTGACCTTCGGCGCCGTCAAGTAACCCTTTTTTAGGACATTGATCATGGCTGAAGTCGTCTTACGCAATATCAAGAAATCCTTTGGGCCGGTTGACATCATCAAAGGCGTCGATATCGACATCAACGACAAGGAATTCGTGGTCTTCGTCGGCCCCTCCGGCTGCGGTAAATCCACCCTGTTGCGGATGATTGCCGGTCTGGAAAGCATCTCGGATGGCGAATTGAGCATCGACGGGAAACGGGTCAACGACCTGTCGCCCGCCGACCGCGGCATTGCGATGGTGTTCCAGACCTATGCGCTGTATCCGCACATGACCGTGCGCGACAACATGGGGTTCAGCCTGAAGCTGGCCAAGGTGCCGAAAGCGGAAATCGACCGCAAGGTCAACGAGGCGGCCCGCATCCTCAAGCTTGACCCGCTGATGGATCGCAAACCCAAAGCCTTATCCGGCGGCCAGCGTCAGCGCGTCGCCATCGGTCGCGCCATCGTCCGCAACCCCAAGGTGTTCCTGTTCGACGAGCCGCTGTCGAATCTGGATGCGGCGCTGCGGGTGCAGATGCGCATCGAAATCGCCCGAATGCACAGCGATTTCAACGCCACCATGATTTATGTGACCCACGATCAGGTCGAGGCCATGACGATGGCTGACAAGATTGTGGTGTTGCAGGGCGGCGTGGTCGAACAGGTCGGCTCGCCGCTGGAGCTTTACCATCATCCGGCCAACCGCTTCGTGGCCGGTTTTATCGGCTCGCCGACCATGAATTTCATCGACGCGACGGTCAAGGCCGTTGCCCCGGAAGGCGTCACCGTCGAATTGCCGGGCGGGGATAACCTCACGGTTCTGGTGGTGCCGGGCGCGACCAAAGCGGGCGACAAGCTGACGCTGGGGGTGCGGCCCGAACATCTCCAGGAAGGCAGCGGCGACGGCAAATTGACCGGCACGGCGCTGGTGGTCGAGCGGCTGGGTGGTGCGACTTACGCCTATGTCAAGCTCGACAACGGCACGATGATCACGGCGGAAGTCGATGGCAACAGCCACATCCGGGTCAATGACCCCATCCAGTTGGGGGTGCGCAGCCAAACCTGCCATCTGTTCGGTTCCGACGGGCTGGCGTTGGCGCAATCGACGCGGCATCCGCTGGCCGATGTCGGCCGGGGCAAGGGAGGGCATTAGACCCCTCTTGCCCTCACCCCCACCCCCCCTCCCTCTGGGAGAGGGTCAGGGTGAGGGTTTGCGTGAGCGTTTGCGAAAGAGGAAGGACGAAATGGCAAGAGAACTCGAAGGCAAAGTGGCTGCCATCACCGGGGCAGCGTCGGGCATCGGACTGGCCAGCGCGGAGGCGATGCTGGCGGCTGGGGCGCGGGTGGTGCTGGTTGACCGCGATGAAGCGGCGCTCACAGCCGTTTGCAAAAAACTGGGCGCTGCGGCGATTCCGCTGAAGCTCGACCTGCTTGATTCCAGGAGCTGCGCGACCTTGCTGCCGCAAATTCTGGAAAAAGCCGGTCAGCTCGACATCTTGCACGCCAACGCCGGTAGTTATGTCGGCGGTGATCTGGTGGACGTCGACCCCGACGCCATCGACCGGATGCTGAACCTGAACATCAACGTGGTGATGAAAAATGTCCATGACGTGTTGCCGCACATGATCGAGCGGCGCAGCGGCGACATTATCGTGACCAGTTCGCTGGCGGCCCACTTTCCCACCCCGTGGGAACCCGTGTATGCCTCGTCGAAGTGGGCGATTAACGCCTTCGTCCAGATCGTGCGCCGCCAGGTGTTCAAATACGGCATCCGCGTCGGCTCAATCTCACCCGGCCCAGTCATTACCTCACTGCTTTCCGATTGGCCGGAGGAGAAACTGAAGGAAGCCAGAGAATCCGGCAGCCTGATCGAAGCCAGTGAAATCGCCAACGTGGTGTTGTTCATGCTGACCCGGCCGCGCGGCATGACCATTCGGGATGTGATCATTTTGCCGACGAATTTTGATCTATAAAGATGGTGTAAACTTTAATACTATTAGGGGCCAACGAATCATTTTCTTAGAAAGATAACTACTCATTTCTTATTCTGATCTAAACATAATACGAGTATGAAACATGTGGCTTAATAGCATCTTTCGCAGCGCTCCACGGCTCATAATCGGTTGCTTTATTAGCATTCAATTATTAGTTATTTTTATATTTATGAATAAATTCACATTCCAATTTAATTTTAATGATATTAAAAATTTAATAATAGAGCTAGATATTAAAGGCTTCTCTTTCTTAGTAGTTACAGCAACTATTCTCTCTTTATTCGCGGTGATTGGGTCGATGCTAGGCACATTAATTACCCATGCAATGGGTGCTTCTTTAAATAGAATATTACCTCATAGGTTTATAATATATACTCAACAGAAATTTCCTTTCATATATACATTGATAGCCCCTCTTAATGAGTATACTTTTTATCTGATAAAACGCCAAGATTTCAGATGGAAAGCAATATGGAAAGCTTGGAGCGAGGCTTCTAACCCTTTAATATATAACGAAGATAAAGCAAATATATATTTAAGCTCTCTTGATGAAATACTAAACGGACTCTCTGATTCACGCTCAATTTTTATTATTCTTTTAGGGTATAAATTATTTGAACAAGAGTATAGTAGAGTAATAATGAATATGCACAGTTTACAAACTACTCATATGTTAATATTACTTATTTTTCTAACTATAATAACGGGCATATTAATTGGTTTTTCAGAATTAACAATTTTTATTTTAATTATAATCGCTTTTGCTATTTGGTTAACCTCTACTCGGCTTAGGGAGGAAATAGCAACAGGCTACATATACTGGATGCTCACAGCTCATTTATATACTGAGGCAACTGCAGTTCAAGAGCGGGCAACAGAATCACCAATATTGTAGATTTCATTCAAACCCGATCCTACACTACTAAATTCTATTGAGCTAGCTAATGCTATGTTAAATCTGGCAATTGATAAAGACTAGCAAACGCTATGGATGCCGTAATTTTTGATTGTGACGGCGTGCTGGTGGACAGTGAAGTTCTCGCCCTGCATGTGCTGGAACGGGAACTGGCGTTATTGATGCCCACTATCGACACCGCTCCGCTGCTACAAAACACAGCAGGCACCAGCACCGCCGATATTCTGGCGATGGTCGAACAGCGCACCGGTCAAACCCTGCCACCGGGCACGGTGCCGAGAATCATCGCCGCCATTGACCACGCGCTGGATGAAGAATTGGAGCCGATTCCGGGCGCACGAGCAGCCATCGAACAAATACCCGCACTGAAGGCGGTGGCCTCCAACAGTTCGCTGGCCAGCGTGCGCCGCTCGGTAGCGCGGGCGGGATTGACCACCCATTTCGGCGACCGGATGTTTTCTGCCGACATGGTGGCCGAACCCAAACCCGCACCCGATCTGTATTTGTACGCCGCCGCACAGTTGGGCGTCACGCCCGGCCGCTGTCTGGTCATTGAGGACAGCGTACCCGGCACGATGGCAGCGCGCGCGGCGGGGATGACGGTCATCGGTTTTACCGGGGCCAGCCACGTACCGGCCGATCAGGCACAGCGCCTCTATCAGGCCGGCGCAGCCGCCGTCATCGACCGGATGGACGGCTTGCCGGAGCGAGTCAACGGCTGGCCCCTTCCCGCCGCATCCTGATCGATTGCGTCATCAGCCATTTTGACCGGTGTTCGGGCCTGCACCCCACCGGCGCTTTACATCCTTTGCCTAAAGGAGTCTTGTCATGAGCGATCATCAAAACCGGCGTCTGAACCCGGCGCTGCTCGGCCAACTGCCCGCCACGGTCGCCGTTCCCCGTTACGACCGCAGCAAAGTCGGTCAAGCCATCGTCCATATCGGCCTCGGCAACTTCCACCGCGCCCATCAAGCCCTATACATCGACGAGCTGTTTCACGCCCAGGGCGCCGGCCCGTGGGGCATCTGTGGGGTCGGACTGCTGCCACAGGACCGGGCGATGGCCGAAGCGCTGCGCCCGCAGGAGATGCTTTACACGCTGGTGGAACGGGATGAAGGCGTGGAAACCGTGCGGGTGATTGGCTCGGAACGCGGCTATCTGCACGCGCCCAGCGAACCGGAGGCGGTCATCGCCCGGTTGGCCGACCCGGAAACCCGCATCGTCTCGATCACCGTCACCGAGGGCGGCTATTACCTCGATCACGGCACCGGCGAACTGGATCAGAATCACCCCAATCTGCGCCACGATTTGGCCAAGCCCAACGAGGCCCCCATCTCGCTCTACGGCTACATGGCCGAGGCGCTGAACCGTCGTCGCAAGGCCGGAATCGCCCCGTTCACCGTGCTGTCCTGCGACAACCTGCAAAGCAATGGCGAACTGGCCGGGCGGATGCTGACCGGCTTTGCGCGGCTGCGCGATCCCGAATTGGGCGCGTGGATCGCAGCCAATGTTGCCTTCCCCAATTGCATGGTAGATCGGATTACGCCCGTCACCACCGACGCGCTGCGCGAACAGGTCAAGGCGCTGCTGGGCGGCGTGACGGACGCTTGGCCGGTGGTGGCCGAACCGTTCAAACAATGGGTGGTCGAGGACAAATTCTGCAACGGTCGCCCGGATTTAGCGGCGGTCGGCGTGCAGATGACGCCCGATGTTCACCCGTATGAACTGATGAAAATTCATCTGCTCAACGCGGGTCATCAGATGCTGTGCCATCACGGGGTGCTGCTGGGCTATGTCACCGCTGATGAAGCGATGCGCGATGCCGACATCCGCGCCCTGCTCAACCGCTACATGGATACGGTGCGGCCGCTGATTCACGAGCCGCCGGGCGTCAATCTGGTGGAGTATCAGCAGACCCTGCTGTCCCGTTTCGCCAATCCCTCGGTCAAGGATCAACTGTCGCGGATTGCCTTCTACGCCTCCTCCGGCATCCCCAAGTTCGTGCTGCCCATCGCCCGCGAGCAATTAAAACAGCGCAAGCCGATGGACATTTTCGGCCTGCTGATTGCCGGTTGGATTCGCTATCTCGGCGGCAAGGACGATGCGGGCAAGGCCATCACCCCGACCGATCCGTTAAAGGACGAACTACAGGGCAAAGTCCGTTTCGGCGATACCGACCCCTCGGTCTTTTTGGGGCTGCATCAAATCTTCGGTAGCGATCTGCCGCAAGCTGAACCGTTCGTCAGCGCGGTGCGCGAGGCGCTGGAAAGCCTGTATGCCAAAGGCACGCGAGCCACCTTGCAGAACTCTCTGAAGGGTTGAGGCCACCAGCGCGAGGATAAAACCGTGTATCTCGGATTCGATATTGGCACCTCCGGGGTTAAGGCGGTGTTGCTGGATGCGGACGGTGCGGTGCGCCATCAAGCCACTGCCGACCATCCGGTATCCAACCCGCACCCCCTATGGTCGGAGCAAAACCCCGACGACTGGTGGGAAAATTGTCGCACCGCAACCGCCGCCCTCAAAGCCGCTGGCGCACCGCTGGACGCTGTAAAAGCGGTCGGCCTGTCCGGGCAGATGCACGGCGCGACCCTGCTTGACGCTAATAACGCTGTGCTGCGGCCCTGCATCCTCTGGAACGATGGCCGCAGCCATGCCGAATGCGTGGAACTGGAAGCCAGCCTTTTGGGATTCCGCGACCGCTGCGGCAACATGGCCATGCCCGGCTTCACCGCACCCAAGCTGCTATGGGTGCGCAAGCACGAGCCGGCATTGTTCGCCCGCATCGCCAAGGTCTTATTGCCCAAAGATTATTTGCAATTCCGACTGACCGGCCAGTTCGCCTCGGAGATGTCGGACGCCGCCGGTACGCTGTGGCTCGATCCGGCTAAGCGGGATTGGGACGATACCCTGCTGGCCGAAACTGGCCTGAATCGTTCCCACATGCCGACCCTGTATGAAGGCTGTCAGATCGTTGGCGAACTGACGGCGACAGCGGCAACGGCGCTCAATTTACCTCGCGTCCCTGTGGTAGCCGGGGCGGGCGACAATGCCGGTGGTGCGGTCGGGGTCGGCGTCATCGACCCCGGCCAGGGCTTTCTGTCGCTTGGCACCTCTGGCGTGTTGTTCGTGGTCAGTGCCGCGCATCACGCCTGTCCTGAACGGACGGTGCACGCTTTTTGTCATTGCCTGCCGAACCGCTGGCATCAAATGTCGGTCAGCCTGTCAGCGGCCAACTCGCTGGCCTGGCTGGCCCGCACCGTGGAGCGCGAAGTCTCTGAGCTGCTGGCGCGGCTGGACGCCAGCGGCAAAACCGAAACCTCGGTGCTGTTTTTGCCTTATCTGTCCGGCGAACGCACCCCGCACAACGACCCGCGCGCGGTCGGCCAGTTCCACGGCCTGAGCAACGCCACCGATTTGAACGACCTGACGCTGGCGGTGTTGGAAGGTGTCGCCTATTCGTGCTGCGATGGGCTGGATGCGCTGCGGGCAGCGGACAGTGAACCGCGCGAACTGGATTTAATCGGCGGCGGCGCACGGTCGCGGCTGTGGCGGCAACTGCTGGCTGATGCGCTGGAACTGCCGCTGGTGTATCGCACGGGCGGCGAGGTTGGCCCGGCGCTGGGCGCGGCCCGGCTGGCGATGATCGGCGTAGCGGGCGGCGATGTCGAAACCGCCATCCGCCGGATTTGCGTCCAGCCACCCAAGCAGGAAAACCACTCGCCCCGACCGGCCCGCGCCGCCTATCACCGCGCCCAACTGGAACGCTACCGCCAACTCTATACGCTCACCAAGCCGTTACACGCTTAAGGTTGCCGCTATGAACGATTCGGTGAATCTCGACCAACTGGCGATTAACACCATCCGCACCCTGTCGATGGATGCGGTGCAGGCCGCCAATTCCGGCCACCCCGGCACGGCGATGGCGATGGCGCCCGTGACCTATTGCCTGTGGCAACGCTTTCTGCGCTTCGATCCCGAAGACCCGATCTGGCCCAACCGTGACCGTTTCGTGCTGTCCATCGGCCACGCCTCGATGCTGCTGTATTCGCTGCTGCACCTGACCGGCGCCAAAACCGTCAATTCCGCCTACGAGCGGATGGGTCAACCGACCGTCACGCTGGACGACATCAAGCATTTCCGCCAACTCGACAGCAAATGTGCGGGCCACCCGGAATACCGCTGGACTTCCGGCATCGAAACCACCACCGGCCCGCTCGGTCAGGGCGTCGCCACCAGCGTTGGCATGGCGATGGCCGGTCGCTGGCTGGCCGCCCGCTACAATCGCCCCGGCTTCGAGCTATTCGATTACGCTGTCTACGCGCTGGCGGGCGATGGCTGCATGATGGAAGGCATCACCGGCGAAGCGGCGTCATTGGCCGGGCATCTCAAGCTGTCCAATTTATGCTGGCTGTACGACAACAACAAAATCACCATCGAAGGCCATACCGATTGGGCCTTCAGCGAAGACGTGGCGACCCGCTTCCTCGGCTATAACTGGAACGTGCTGCGGGTCGGCGACGCCAATGATTTGGAGATGCTGGAACGGGCGTTTCGCACTTTCAAAAACACCCACGACCGACCGACGCTGATTATTGTGGATAGCCACATCGCCTACGGTGCGCCCAACAAACAGGATACGCATGAAGCGCACGGCAGCCCGCTGGGCGAGGACGAAATCCGCCTGACCAAGCGCCATTACGGCTGGCCGGAGGATGAGAAATTCCTGGTGCCGGAAGCCGTGCTCAACCATTTTCAGCAGAACATGGGGCGGCGCAGTCAGGCGCTGCGCAATGCCTGGTTCGTCAAGCTGGACGAGTATCAGCACCAATATCCCGACCTGGCCGATCATCTGAAGAAAATGCAGGGCCGCGAATTACCCGCCGGATGGGATAAGGAATTGCCCGATTTCCCCCCCAGTGACAGCGGCATGGCGGGCCGCATCGCGTCAGGGCAGGTGCTCAATACCCTCGCCCGCAACGTGCCGTGGCTGATTGGCGGTTCGGCGGATTTAGCGCCGTCCACCAACACCCGGCTGACCTTCGACGGCGCGGGCGATTACACGGCGGACAACTATGGCGGCCGCAATTTCCACTTTGGCATCCGCGAACACGCGATGGGCGCCATCCTCAACGGGATGTCGCTGTGCAAGGTGCGGCCTTACGGCTCCGGCTTTTTGATTTTCAGCGACTACGCCCGTCCGGCGATTCGGCTGGGGGCGTTGATGGAAATTCCGGTGATCCACATCTTCACCCACGATTCCATCGGCGTCGGTGAAGACGGCCCGACCCATCAACCGGTCGAACAACTGGCCTCGTTGCGGGCCATTCCCGGCCTGGTGGTGCTGCGGCCCGCCGACGCCAATGAAGTCGTGGAAGCGTGGCGGGTGATCATGCAATTCCGCCATCAACCGGTCGCCTTGATTCTGACCCGGCAAAACTTGCCGACGCTGGATCGCCGCCGCTATGCTGCCGCCTCCGGTCTGGCCAAAGGCGGTTATATTCTGGCTGATGCGGAAGACGGTCAGCCGGAGGTGTTGCTGGTCGCCACGGGCAGCGAAGTGTCGCTGTGCGTGAAAGCTTACGAGCAATTGAAGGGCGAAGGGATCAAGGCGCGGGTGGTCAGTATGCCCTCCTGGGAGTTGTTCGACCGCCAGGAGCGGGCCTATCAGGACAGCGTGCTGCCGCCGGAAATCACGGCGCGGGTCTCGGTGGAACAAGCCTCAACCCTCGGCTGGCGGCGTTACGTCGGCTTGCAGGGTTTGACCATCGGTATGCATACTTTTGGCGCATCGGCGCCGCTGAAAGCGCTGCAAAACAAATTCGGCTTTACGCCGGAAAAGATTGCCGCTGCCGCCAGGGAGCAGGTGGCGAAAATGAAAGCGGCGAATGGATAAGCCTATGCGAAAACCTCCCTCTCCCACGGGGAGAAGGGAGTTTATTCAGCCTATTGAACCGGAGATTACCCGCATGAGTGGACTGCGAGGCAAAGTCGTCATCGCCCAGGGTGGCGGCCCGACAGCGGTCATCAACCAGAGTCTGGTCGGCGCGGTGCTGGAAGCGCGTAAGTTCCCCGATGTCACCCGCGTCTGGGGCGCGCGGCACGGGGTGCGCGGCATCGTCAACCAACACTTTATCGACCTGTCCGAAGCCACTACGCATAACCTCGAACGAGTCGCCCAAACCCCCTCATCGGCGCTCGGTTCGACCCGCGACAAACCCGATGCCGAGTATTGCCAGAACATCCTCAACGTCTTCAAAAAACACGAGGTGCGCTATTTCTTCTACATCGGCGGCAACGATTCCTCCGACACGGTGCGGATCGTCGGTGAGTACGCCGCGAAAGAAGGCTACGACTTGCGAGCCGTGCATATCCCGAAAACCGTAGATAACGATTTACCGATCACTGACCACTGTCCCGGCTATCCGTCGGCCGCTCGTTTCGTCGCCAGCGCCTTTGCCGGGGCTAACGCCGATAACATGGCGTTGCAGGGGGTTTACATCGCCATCATCATGGGTCGGCACGCCGGCTGGCTCACCGCCGCATCCGCTCTGGCCCGCCAGCACGACGACGACGGCCCGCACCTGATTTATCTGCCGGAACGGCAATTCTCGATTGAGCGCTATCTGGCCGACATCGACCGCCTTTATAAACGGCATAGCCGCTGCATCGTGGCGATTTCTGAAGGGGTCTGGGCGAATCGGGACGCCAAGGGCAAGGAGATTCCGCTGGCGGCTGACCTGATGCGCAAGGCGGGCCGTGAACCGGAAGTGGATGCCCACGGGAATGTGCAGCTATCCGGCGGGGCGCTGGCCGATGAACTGGCAGCGACCGTGCAGCAACAACTGGGTATCAAACGGGTGCGCTCGGATACGTTCGGCTATCTGCAACGCTCCTTTGCAGGCGTGGTCTCCGATGTCGATGCCCGCGAGGCGCGGGAGGTGGGCGAAAAAGCGGTGCATTACGCCTGCGGACGTTACGAAAGCGGCTCGGTGGTGATTAAGCGCGTCGGCGATTATGCGGTGCGCTATGAACTGGCGGATGTGAAAGCCATCGCCGCCAAAACCCGGCACATGCCCGACGAGTTCATCAACGCCGAGGGCAACCATGTCACGGAAGCCTTCCGCCACTATCTACGGCCGTTGCTGGGTAGCGACCGGCCGGTGCTGGAACGGTTGTGGGCGCCAGCGGTAAAATTCGGTGACTGACTGCCCCTTTGACTTCTTATTGCCTGAGCGTAGCGACTCCAAATGACGCAAAACGATCCCTTTTTTGATGATGAATCGTATGAGATGGAGTCGCCGCGCCCGCCCAGCAAAAGCCAACTCAAGCGGGAAGCCACTGCGTTGCAGAGTTTGGGCGAAGCGGTGGTCAAATTGTCCGCAACCCAGCTAAAACAGATGCCGCTCAGCGATGAGTTGCTGGCGGCCGTCAAAGCGGCTCAAGCGATGCCACAACGTGGGGCGCATAAACGGCAACTGCAATTTATCGGTAAGTTGATGCGAGGTTTGGATGAGGCAGAAGTTGAAGGGATTCGCACCGCCTTGGCCGCTTTCCGCACAAAATAGGTCACTCATACGGTTAATTTCCGTCTAGGTTTCGCAACGACTATACCGTTATGATCTATGATCCGGCCTATAAAAAACTGTTCTCGCAACCTCGGCTCATTGAAGATTTATTGAAAGGTTTCGTGCCGCAGCCGTGGGTGGCTGAACTGGATTTCAGCACCCTGGAAAAGCGCAATGTGCATTTTGTGACACCTCAACTGGGCTGGCGGCAGAGCGATGTCATCTGGCGGGTGAAGTTACGCGATCACTGGTTGTATGTGCTGATCCTGCTGGAATTCCAATCCAGCATCGATCGGTGGATGCCGCTGCGGTTGTGGGTGTACCTGGGGCTGCTTTATTTGGAGCTGCTGGAACAGCAACAACTGCTGCCTAATGGCAAACTGCCGCCAGTACTGCCGATTGTGCTCTACAACGGTGCGCCGCGTTGGCGCGCCAGCACCCAACTGGCCGATTTGCTGGAAACGCTGCCGGGATTGGCGCCCTATCAGCCGCGCTTTGAGTTTTTACTGCTGGATGAAGGCCGCTACAGTGAGCAGGATCTACGCTTGCCGCGTAATCTGGTGGCGGCCTTATTCCGATTGGAACATTGCCAGGAACCGGCGGATATTCTACGGGTCCTTCAAGAGGTAATTCCGGCGATTCAGCAACACCCAGAACTGGACAAGGCTCTGCTGGCCTGGCTGAAAACGCTGCTGGTGCGCGTACAATTTCCCGAAGAACAACTCACCGGAATAGATCACTTGTATGAGGTGACGAGCATGTTAGAAGAGCGGATGCGAAGTTGGACCGAGCGCTGGAAGCAGGAAGGTTTTAGGCAGGGTATCGCGCAAGGCTTAGAACAAGGCTTGGAACAAGGCTTGGAGCAAGGCTTAGAGCAAGGCTTAGAGCAAGGCTTAGAGCAAGGCTTGGAGCAAGGCTTGGAGCAAGGCTTGGAGCAAGGCTTGGAGCAAGGCTTGGAGCAAGGCTTGGAGCAAGGCTTAGAACGCGGCTACTTGGTCGGCGAACGGGAAACTTATGTGCGTCTGACTCGTCTCCGTTTTGGAGAGGCAACGGCGAACCAGCTTGCCCTTTGGCTAGATCGCATTCATGACCGCGAGCGATTGGCGCACATCGGCGACTGGTTGATCCAGTGTGAATCGGGTGCGGAGTTGCTTGAGCGGCTACCGAAGTTGCTGGATTAGGCGCTCTGAAGCCAATGATGCTGGCCAATGCTTTAGCTTACGGCCTCTGATTTAGGCGGTCGCTGTATTTGCAACCCGGCCCGTCATAAAACGGGCCGGATTTTTTATGCCTTCAGAACATTACCCGCCGCCGCATCCAACCACCTATGCCAAGCAGTACGGTCAACAGCAGCATGGCCCATTGCGACCATCGCCGAGCCGTTGTACCAAAGCTGCTGGCCGGTGTCGTTCAGGCTGGCGGCCAGCACCAGCGATGAGAAAGAGAGACTGACCAATCCACTCGCTGCAATATAAAACAGAATGTTATGACGACGCACAGCGCGGTATCCCTTGAAATTTTCCTGATCGAACGAGCAGTAACAGCCCTGGGCAAACGCCTGGCGCTCTGCTTGGATTCACATGGCCCCAGCACTGATCAGCCAGTTTCCCCCAGCCGATAGCCCACCCCACGCACGGTGCGGATGATGTGCGGACTCAGCTTGCGCCGTAGATTATGGACGTGAACCTCGACGGCGTTGCTCTCCACCTCCTCGCCCCAGCCGTACAAGCGTTCCTCTAACTGCTCCCTGGACAGCACCGCACGCGGCGAATCCACCAAGGCATGGAGCAAGGCAAATTCTCGCGCCGAGAGAGCAACGGCTTCGCCTTGATATTCAACGGTATGCGCCACGGGATCGAGCCGCAACGCGCCAATTTCCACCCAGCCCCGCGCCCGGCCCGCTTGCCGCCGCAACAAAGCCCGCATCCGCGCCAGCAGTTCGCTTAAATCAAACGGCTTGACCAGATAATCATCCGCGCCGCTATCCAAGCCCGCCACCCGATCCGGCACCGCATCGCGGGCGGTCAGAATCAACACAGGCGTTGTGACATCCCGCTGCCGCCAACCGCGCAGCACGCTCAAACCATCCTTTTTCGGCAGACCCAAATCCAGCAGCACCAAGGCATAGTCGGTCGTCTCCAGCGCCAGTTCCGCGCTACGGCCATCCTGCACCCAATCAACGGTAAAACCCTCCAGGCGCAACCCCTTGCGCAAGCTCTCCCCGATCATCGAATCATCTTCCACCAGCAACACTCGCATCGCCTCTACCCCGGCAAAATCGGTTACGCTTACTCGGTACCAGAGCCACCCGTTCGTATTCCTTTGACCGATAGGTTGTTCTCATGATGGCTGCTCAACCGCTGTTGACCCTTCTACTGCTCGTGCTACTCGTCGGCTGCGAGGCAGAATCTCCCCTGCTCAGGATCGGCACAGCCGCACCGGCTTTCACGCTGAATCGGCTGGATGGCGTCACCAGTCATTTCCCGGAACAGTATGCTAATCAAGTGGTTGCTATCCGCTTCTGGGCGGATTGGTGCCCCTCTTGCCGCAGCGAAATGACCGCGCTGGAGCCGGTTTATCGCCAATATCACGACCGGGGCTTGGTGATTTTAGCGGTGAATGTGCTGCAACCGGCGGAAACGGTGCGGCCATTCGTTACACAACTCGGCATCTCCTACGATGTGCTGCTGGATACTCAGGGCGAGGTGACGCGCCAATATCAAGTCATGGCGCTACCCGTCACCTATATCATTGACCGCAAAGGTATCATTCGCACTCGCATTCTCGGTGAGTCCACCCCTGAGGTGTTTACCAAAGAAATCACCGGTTTGTTATAAGCAGCTAGCCGATCAAGACATGTCGAGGTCTTCACCATGACCGATATTGCTCAGTCAGCCCCCGCCGTTTTGATGGTCGATGACACGCCAGCGAATCTCGGTGTTTTGTACGAAGTCCTGAGCGCTGCGGGCTATAGCGTTTTAGTGGCTGAAGATGGTGAGAGCGCACTAGAACGAGCGGCCTATGCCCAACCTGATCTTATCTTGCTGGATGTGATGATGCCGGGTATTGACGGTTTTGAAACCTGTCGCCGCTTAAAGGAGCAGCCGGAGACCCAAGCGATCCCCATCATCTTCATGAGCGCCTTAAGCGATACGGTGGATAAAATCAGGGGATTACAGCTTGGCGCAGTGGATTACATTACCAAACCCTTCCAGCATGAAGAAGTGCTGGCTCGCGTCCACACCCACCTGACGCTGCAACAACTCAAGCGCACCCTGGCGGAGCGCGAGGCACGGCTATCGGCCTTGGTAACCAGCGCCATGGATGCGATTCTGACTTTCGATGCCGATGGCCTGATCACCCTGTTTAACCCTGCCGCTGAAGCGATGTTTGGTTGCAACGCTGCCGAGGTATTGGGCCAACCCCTGGATACCCTTCTGGCCGCGCCACTGCGCCAAGTGGTGCATGACTATCAGCGGCAAAGTGAAGCCCGGCTCTGGCTGCCAGAGGGTTTGCAGGCGCTTCGGGGCAACGGACAGCCTTTTCCCATTGAGGCAACACTGTCACGGACCCTCGTCACCGGACAGCCGTTTTATACGATGATCCTGCGCGACATCGAAGCCCGTCAGCAGGCGGAAGCCGAGTTCAACCGCTTACATGGCTTAAACCTTTACCTACGAGATGAAATTCAAGCCGAACACGATTTCGAGGAAATGATCGGCGCCTCGACGGCGTTGCGCGCTGTCCTACAAGAGGTGGAAGCCGTCGCAGGCACACAGGCTACCGTGCTGATTACCGGCGAAACTGGCACCGGCAAGGAACTGATCGCACGCGCCATCCACAACCGCAGCACCCGCCAGGCTAAGCCGTTGATCAAGTTAAACTGCGCGGCGATTGCGGCCAGCCTGGCCGAAAGCGAGCTGTTCGGCCATGAAAAAGGCGCGTTCACCGGCGCACTGACCCGCAAGATCGGCCGCTTCGAACTGGCCAACGGCGGCACTTTATTCCTTGATGAAGTGGGCGAGCTACCGCTGGACTTGCAAGCCAAGCTGCTGCGGGTGTTGCAGGAAGGCGAATTCGAGCGGGTGGGCGGCTCGCAAACACTAAAAACCGACGTGCGGGTGATTGCCGCCACCAATCGTGATTTAGCCCAACGCTGCCGTGAAGGGCAATTTCGCGCTGATTTGTACTATCGATTGAACGTGTTTCCGGTGGAATCGCCCGCGCTGCGCTCGCGGCGCGAGGATATTCCGCTGCTGGTGCGCCATTTTGTTCAGAAATACGCAGCCAGCCTCGGTAAGAGCATCGACACAGTACCGCTGGCGACGCTGGCGCGGCTGCAAGCTTATTCCTGGCCAGGCAATGTGCGGGAATTGCAGCATGTGATCGAACGCGCAGTGATCATCAGCCGGAGTTCAACGCTAGAATTTGGCGACTGGTTACGCGAACCCACAGCCGAGGCCGGGCCAGGCAAGGTGTCGGTTTTGACCCTGGAGGAAATGGAGTACGAGCACATTCTCAAGGCGCTGGAAACCACTAGCTGGCGGGTCAGTGGCGAGCATGGCGCCGCACGCCTGCTCGGCCTGAAGCCAACCACGCTGGAGGCGCGGATGAAAAAGCTCGGCATTGAGCGCAAGCGCGGCGGCTTCGAGGCTTGAAGTTGGAGACTTGGCGAATCTGCCGTCAGCCTATTGGAATCAGCCGCTTTGAGCGATTTAAAAACCGGCATTGCTATTCGGTATTCGAAAACACCCTGAATGCTCTCTCGAAAATACCTCTATCCTTGGCAGGTCCATCGTAAGCGTAATAAAGATGGTCAGGCGACTCTAAAAGCTTTTGCAGGTGCTCGACGAACGGCCACGCACTCTTATAAAGAGTGCCGCCACCAGATCGTATCTTGGAAAGGTCGGCGCTAATTTTGTTAATACCAGTGAGCATTCTTTGGTCGTACATGAGCACATCCTTCGTAACCCCGTTGGTCATTTCAACCAAATCCTTTAGGCCATGTTTTTGGGCCATTTCCCTAAAAGGATACGTTCTCCAATGCGATGATGTATAAGCGCACCGACCATCAAAAGGCATGGCGCCATTTGTTGCTTTTGTCATCTCTTTCTTTTGTGAATTAGTCGAATTAAAAATGTAAACCCGCATCGGATTATAATTGTAATACCACAAATCCCATGCTTTATGGCTACCCAGACGCTCTGCAATACCCGCCATTTTCAAAATTCGATTAAATTCTTCGCCTGGCTTGACAGAATTTTGGTATGAAAATGACACCGCAACACGAATGATTTTACTCATTGCGGTCATTTGAAGTTCCTTAACTCGATTGCGCCTTACAATCACGATCTCCCCATCAGATTCATCAAAATTAATCTCATCAGCGCTGGGTTTTTCGAAAAACATTTCCATCATCCAGCGGTTAGCAGCTAATGGGTCTTGGCGCCGATATAAGGTCGCCACCAGCTTGACAGAGCTGCCAGGGGGCACTTTATTTTCATTCCAGTATCGATGAAGCTTCTCCAAGCTACCGGATTTACGCACCAATGCCCTGGCAAATCGGCCGCCATCGGTTCGATAAACAATCCAATGCCGCAATTTGTGAGCGACATTGGCGGCAAAATCATCAAATGCGAGAGCGTACTTGACAGTTATTGTGCTGGTTGAGCCAACGTATTGATCGCGGCGTTCCATTGCTGCATTGTCACGCTTTTTGAGTACCGAAAGAGGTGTGTGATCGGTACGTAATTTCTGGCTTTCGTTACCCATTCTCATTACCTCGATAAAGGAGAAATTCTGTTAGCCAATCGTTAGCAATAAACCCAGCGCTTTTAGTTAGCTGTTTACTGATATTGGCTTCACTCCGTCATAAGCAAACCTTTCGCCAAATTGCCGAAAAAACATAAAAAATATATAATCATTTGATTTCAATATATTTTTTGAAAAAAACAATACAGCTATTAAAGTGATTCTTGCTGAGGGTCGTCGGTATCCCCAAAATATTGGGAATAACCCAACATCTTGGTAATGGTTGGGATAGGCTGAAAGCGGGAATAAATCGATTGCGGGGGTTGAAAAATCAACCGCCAAATTGCTTGGCAAACGCTACTGCAAAAGCCATCCGTCAGAATCGAAGCCGAGGATCGCTCAACAACCGCACCAGTTGGTTGACTTGAAAAGCGCGCGCCATCTCGCGCAATTGCTCGACGAATGGCCGGTAGTCAGCATCGCGCTGTTCCAATTCGTCCATCTGAACCAGTAGGCTCTTGACATCGCCCCGCTGGGCGAGAACCCGCAGCGCGGCGATGTCCGAGGCGGGGGGTAAAAAGCATTGATCGAGGATGAGATCAGATACCCCAGAATCTGCCGCCGGTCGTGCTGCACGCCGCGCCACGAATCCTTCTACATCCGGTGCTGCCAGTTTGGACAGATCCAACAAGTCATTGATCAAACCCGCCAGTCGCTCGCCGGACTGGTGGATGGTTTCGACGCCCGCCCGCTGCTTGTCGCTCAGACCGGCGTCACGCAGCAGGATTTGGGTGTAACCCAGGATACTGTTGAGCGGCGTGCGCAACTCGTGGCTCATGTTGGCCATCAAGGTGCTCTTGGCTTGATTGGCCTGTTCGACCTCCACCTTAGCCGCGCGCAAAGCGTCCTGCACGCGCTGGCGGACTTCCATTTCCAGCCGAAGATCCCGGTTGGCATTTTCCAACTGCCGCGTTCGCTCTTCGACCCGCTGTTCCAGATCGGCGTTGAGAGTCTGAATGGTTTGCAAATAGCCTCGATTATTCTGAAAAGTAGTCGTTACCACCTCAAACCAGGGTTGCCACTGCACGGGCACGGCCGGTGGTACGGATAGCGATTGGCCGGTCGATTCGGCCCGCAGATAATCGACCAGCGCCAAGGCTGGTTTGATAAAGCGCTGGCGCAACAGGTCATGAATGATAAGCAACGTCAGCGCCAGCCCGGCAATCACGATCAGGGCCGGATACAAACGCGGCAACAAGCGAGCGGTGATAGCCGAGGACGGAATGCTGTGCAACAGATACCAGGGCGCCGACTTCAGACGCTGCGCGTGCAGGTAGTCGCTGCCCACGCGGCGAAATTCATCGGACGATTGCAGCAAGCTGCTGATAGGCACGGAACGCAGTGACTCTGGCAAAACATCTGCCAAGGTTCTGACCCGTTGATCGGCAGCGGTGTAAGGATGATCGGGATCGGCCAGCACCTGGCCGGTTTCACTGACGATCCAGACTTGACCCCAGCGTTCGCTAAAACTTTGCAATAACTCAGTGAGAAAGCCCAGCAGCACATCAGTGCCGACCATCCCCACATAACGACCTTGCTGGTAGACCGGCGCCGCGTGCGAGACCATCAACCCCGCGCCGGCGGTATCCAGATACACGTCCGTCCAGTAACTGCTGCCGTCCGGGTTACGTTCCGGCGTCGCCAGCCGATACACATCATAAGCAAACCAATATTTAAGTACGTTCTCAATGGTGCTGGCCTGCGCCGATTTCACCGTTACGGCGTTGTCTTGCCAGGGAAAAGCGGTGACGAAATCTTCCTGCCCGGAAAAATAATAGCTCCAGCGAAAGAATGGGGTGGTCGCATGATCGGCTCGCTGGAGCGCGAATAGCGCAAGTGCCATATCGAGTTCAGCCTGTCGCGCAGGTTCGCTTAAGAGTGCCATCCGGCCGATGATGGTGCCGCTCAATGCTTTGAATGCGGTCTGCTGGGCTGGATCGAGGCTGAGAGTGGTCAAAACAGCGCCGTCTACCGCGATCTGACTCGGCACCAGCCAAGCCCGCCATTCGCTGGGCTGGCGCTCGCTGGCGGTGGTCAGAAAATCCTCGGCCTGCCGACGCATGGCACTGACATGCAAGTTGGCGGTTCTGATGAAGGCGTTCAACATCACCCGCTGCTCGGTGACAATCTTATGCAGTTGGCCGAGTTCGTTTTCCCGCTGGTTAAAGAATTGCTGGGCAGTGAGCAGGATGATGACCAGCGATAACGGCGCGGCGCTCCAGGCCAGCAGTCGGTTGTAATGTCGGGTCAAGCGCCCTTGCGGTGTGGTAGTGCCGCTCATGGCGTTAGATCCCCACCCGCCAGTAGCTCATTGATTTTTTTGAGCTGGAATCGTTCAGCCAGATCGCGCACATGCGCCGTGAATGGCGCGTAAGCGGTATCGGCGCGTTCCAGCCGGTCGAGTTGCACCAGCAAATTCTTGATATCGCCGCGTTGGGCGAAATCGCGCAGGATGGCTAGATCGGTTTCCGGTGGAGCCAGCACGGTTTGCGCGCTGGGGCGCTCACTGGGCACCGACCGACTCGTCGTATCGGCATAGACCAGTTCCAGCTTCAGATGCAGGCGCAACAATTCCAGCAATTCATCCTGCCGGAATGGTTTGGACAGAAAGGCATCGGCGCCAGCCGCCAGATATTGCGCACGTTGGTGGCCGTAGGCACTGGCCGATACTGCGATGATGACGAGTTCGCGGGCCACCTCGGACTGGCGCAACCGGCGGGTGGCCTCCAGCCCATCCAGCACCGGCATCCGCATATCCATCAGCACGGCATCCGGCTGGAATGGCCCCACCAGATCAAGTGCCGCTTGACCGTTGGCCGCTTCCGCCACCTTAAAGCCGAGCGGAGCCAGCATGTCCACCAACACTGCACGATTTTCGCGCTTGTCATCCGCGATCAGCACCCGACGGCGCGGCCCGCGATAGCCAATCACCGGCGCGTTTGGGGCCGTCTCTATCCGCGTTGGTGCAGCGACCGCCGGCAAGGCCAACGCGAACCAGAACCGACTACCCTGGCCGAACGTGCTCTCGACGGACAGCACGCCGCCGAGCAATTCCACCAGCCGGCGGCTGATGATCAGTCCCAAGCCGGCCCCCTCGGTGGCTTGCGAGCGCTCACCGACCCGACCAAACGGCTGAAACAACTGGCTCAGTTCCTCGGCGCGAATGCCGCAGCCCGTGTCGGTCACGGCGAAGCGAATCCGCCCTTCATCAGTCGTGATAGCAAAGCCGATCTCGCCCGCGTCGGTAAATTTGATGGCATTGCCGATCAGATTGAACAGAATTTGCCGCAGCTTGCGTTCGTCGCCTCGGACATGGACGGGCAAGCCTGGATCGGCGTCGGTGCGAAAATGCAGATTCTTTTGCTTGGCTCGCACCGCAAACGCACCGGCGATCCCTTGCACAAAATCGCACAGATCGAATGTTTCGCTCTGCACGTCCAGTTTGTTCGACTCGATCTTGGCCAGGTCCAGAATGTCGTTGATCAGGCCCAGCAGGTGCTCGCCGGATTGCTGGATGATGGTGAGACCGCCGTGCGCTTTCTGCGCTAAACCAGCATCGCGCAGCAGAATCTGGGCGTAACCCAGGATGGCGTTCAAGGGCGTGCGCAACTCGTGACTGATGTCGGCCAGAAAACGGCTTTTGGCGCGATTGGCCTTGTCCGCTTCTTCCTTGGCTTCCCGCAACGCCTGTTCGACGCGCTTGCGCTCGCTGATATCCTTCATAGTACCGAGCATCCGCCGGGAGCGATCCTTGATATCGGTCAGCAACACCCCCTCATCTTCCAGGTAGATATAGCTGCCATCCGCGCGGCGAAAACGGTATTCGACCTGGTATTTGCGGAATTCGCTGCGCGCTTGCCGCAGAGCTTGCAATGCTTGGGCACGATCATCGGGATGGATGCGCTCTGCCCAGCCGTCGATGTTCAGTTCCGCGAATTCCTGAAAACGGTAGCCGGTAATCTGCGGGATCGGGCCAGCCCAGTCGATCCGGCCGCTGGAGAGATCGTAGTCATAGACGATGTGGCCGGTCTGCTCGGCAACGACACGATAGCGGGTTTCGCTAGCCTGCAACGCTTGGTAGGCCTGCATCCGACCCGAACTTTCCTGCTGGAGATTCCAGTCGCGTTGGCGAATTTCATCCGCAACCGACTGAGCGGCGATGGTGAAGGCGGCGGCCAGCTTGCCGATTTCGTCGCGGCGGGTGGTATCCAGTGGGATGAGTACCCGCTGTTGGCCCATCTGGCGGACGGCGACCAGCAATTGCCGCAGCGGCACGGCGATCTGCCGGTGCAGCAGCATCGCCAGCACCGCCAACACCAGCGCCAGCGAGGCAAAACCAGCCCACAACACCCACTGCGCGGCTTTGAACGCCTCGCTTCGAATCAAACTGCCCGGCAGGGTGGACGCAAAATACCAGCGCGGCCCCTGCAAGCGGCTGATGGCGTAATACTGGTCGGCATCCGGGTTGTAGCCGTAATCCGGTAATACCGGCGCGTGGGTGGTCAGCGCCAGCAGAGCACGCAACCGCGCGTCGCTGGTCTGCTGGATAAAGTAAATACCCTCATGTTCAATAATTTTCGGCTGATAGGTTCGGTCGATGATCAATCGACCGTCGTCCCGAAACACTGTGTGAGCGGCGCCTGGAATATCGGCGCGCAGGATGCTGGCTTCCAAATCGTCGAGCAGCGTATCGCTGGCCACGGTGGCGATATGTTCGCCGTTCAGATCAATGGGGGTAACCGCTGGCACCAACAATTGCCGGTAGGCCGGCTCGTACTCCGGGCCGGCCCAGACCGTTTCCCGACGGGCGTTGCGAGCTGGGGTCGCCATCAAGAAAGAATCCTGCTGGTTCAGCACCCAATCGGCGGGCGTGTCGGCGGCCCAATGCACCTGGTTGGATCGCGCGGGATCATCGTAGCCCATATTGGCGGATTCAGTGGGGTGCAGAAAATATAGGTTGACGAACCGGGTCGTCGTCAGCCGGGAAAACTGTTCCGACAGATCGAAAAACAGCATCCATAGTCGTTTGAATTCGGGGTTGGGCCGCACGTCCTTATGAATCCAACCGGTCGAATACCGAGTGATATCGGCATATTCCGGCCGGTTGCGGAGCGCCCCGTCGGGGTAACGCACCATCAATTGATCGAAGCGCCGTTCGAAGTCGGGTGATGGTTCCTGGTAGCGCCGCAGAAACTCCTGCTTGATCACCTGATGAAATTCCCGTGCCAGCGCGAAGTGGGCTTCGTGAAATTTGGCGCGCTGCACCGCATATTCACGTAACTGATCCACCGCCCGTCGTTCGATTTCCTTAAAGAGGATCTGGTAGCTAACGCCGCTGGCCAAGGCGATGATCAGCGTAATGCCGAGCGCGATCTTCAGTAGCGCCTTGCCGACCAGGGTTTGCCAATAGGCTTTGATGCGCATGGGGTCCAGATCAAGCAGTGATGGGTGTGGTAACGATGCGGCGTTTTGCTTGTGAGCCGATTCAATCAACTATAGCGTATTCGTCGGCTGGCCTACCGCTGCGATTTCAGGGCATCGCTTGCGAAGGGAACTGATTAAGCTTTTCCCAATATTTTGAAAAATTCGCAACATTTTGCGAAGGGAAAAGACCGAGCCAGATCGACACGATCACCGTTTCATAGCTACCGCCACTTGGCAATCAAGACCTTACAACCCGTTCTCCGAAGACTCCTCATTGGCATCCGGCTTGCTATTAACCCATTGGCGGAATCTTGAGTCTGCTGAAAGCTTTTATCTTTCGATTAACAAAAAATCTTTGGAGAACGTAACGTGGTTGCTTTAGAACAAACTCTTCAATCCACTGCTCCCAAGCGCCGTAGCGAAATCGGCTGGATCAGTAGCGGTATTTTAGCCCTCTTCTTATCGCTCATAGGATTTGGGATCGGCGCCAAGATTTACTTCAACGGCAATGAGGAATGGTTACGTTCCGCTGTGTTCGGCGCCTTCATGTTAGTAAACTCTTTGCGTATCCTGGCCTATGTCCCGCAAATGGTGGCTGCGGCCAAGGACACCAATGGTGCGTCTGGGGTTTCTTGTGCAACCTGGAGCCTTTTTTTGGTGTCGCATCTCACAACGATTGTCTACGCTATCGTCTATGTCGGTGATTCAGTGATGGCGTTGATCTTTTTTGGCAATGCATCGGCCTGCCTGGTTGTCCTCACCATTACTTTTATCAAACGTCGGCAGTATGCTATTGATCTCATGCAAAGAATATAATACAGGCTGCCAGCCATCATTGGCTATTAAATACAGCCAATCGAAATCAACAGGTTGAGAACGATCAATGCCAAAATCCACGGTAACCTACTGGAACCCTTTAGCGCCTGAACACCAAAAGGACTGGATTCCGATTCCAGGATTGGAAGGCTTTGTTGAAGAATTAACGCTCAGCATTGACCTAAAGACCGGCGAGTACTCCAGACTGACTCGTTTTTTGCCCGGCGCTGACACCGCTATGTTTGGTGGGAAAAGCCACTTGTACCCTGAGGAGGTGCTTATCATCAGTGGCCGTCTCTATGATCAGGCTTTCGAGCTTTGGCTTGAGGCTGGGCATTACGCCAGCCGACCACCAGGCGAATTACATGGGCCATTTAGAACGGACGTGGGCTGTGTCGTTTTTGAAGTGTCATTCCCCAACCGTGTTTCCTGAGCATCGGCAACGCTATAACCGGCACTATGCTTTCTCACTTCGCGAAGACGCCAAAGTTTCAGCGAAGCATTAAAGGCGAGTGATGATTGAAAAACATTACATTCACACCTTTTCAAAGCAGGAGCAGGATCGGCTTTTGAATCAGGCGCAGTTTCTCGAACGCTATATTTATCAGAATATTGATTTTAGCGATTGCCACCACCTTTTGGAGATTGGTTGTGGCGTTGGCGCGCAAATTTTGCTTCTTGCCAAGAAATTTCCCCATTTGAAAATAGATGGGATTGATTCGGCGTACTCGCAGATTGCGCGTGCCAATAATGTTCTTAAAGATTGCATTGCTAGTGGCACCGTAAAACTTCAAGTAGCTTCCGGTTATCAGTTACCCTTTGCTGACGGTTCTTACGATAGCGTTTGTATTTTTTGCGTACTGGAGCATACCAATCATCCCCTGGCTATTTTGCAGGAAGCCTACAGAGTATTAATGCTAAACGGTATTTTTTATTGTACGGAAGTATTCAACTCAGGTCTTTATATTTATCCGAACTGCCCGGCAATCAATGACTATTGGTACGCATTTAACCAGTATCAAATTGACGGCGGCGGTGATCCAGATATCGGAATAAAGCTGGCCAATCTAGCGATTGAAGCGAAGTTTAAGCAAATCAGTTTTTATGAGATATCGCCGCTGCTGGATGGCAGGATGCGATTGAAATCCCAACGGATTAAATTTCTAAATTATTGGAAGTCGCTTTTTCTCAGTGCTGCGGAAAATCTGCTTGCTGAGGGCAGAACAACATCGGCGATTGTATCAAGCCTACATCAAGAGTTTGCTGCATTGGTTGAAAACAGAAAGGCGATCTTCTGCTACTCAGGCAAACAGATCGAATGTTACAAATAATTTACAAAATATGGATTAAAACGCATAGTCATGATGAATAATCTCTATTTTAGAATGGTAAAAGCTCAGCGTATAATGACGATGGCCTTTCCAAAACAAGAGATCGCTCAAATGAACAATAACCATAACCCTGAACGCCGCCAGATCCTTCGCCTGCTCACCGTGGCAGGAGCCACCGTCGGTGTCGCTGCGCTCAGTCCGCCGGTACTGGCCGCAACGTGCGAGAACGACGGTACGCCACTGCAATTCATCCCCAAAACCGCCGCCGATGCCAAACCGCTCGACAACGAACTGAGCAAATACCCCAAATGCCCTTACTGCGGGATGGATCGCAAGCAATATCACCACAGCCGCCACCTGGTGCATTATCAGGATGATCTGGTAGACGCCACTTGCTCGCTGCATTGCGCCGCTTTGAGTCTGGCCATCAACCTGGATCGCGGGCCTAAGGCGATTTATGCGGCTGATTTCGGTGCGAAGGATGATCTCAAACCGCTGGTCGCTGTGGAGGCGGCCACCTACCTGATCGGCTCGAAATTGCCGGGTGTGATGACCAAACAAAGCAAGGTCGCTTTTGCCGCCAAGACCGCCGCAGAAGCCGCCAAAGCGGAACACGGCGGTGAATTAGGCGACTTCGACGCCGCCCTGCGTGCCGCCTATCAGAGCATGGCAGGCGATACGATGATGATTCGCAAGAAGCGAGCCGAGAAACGCCAGCAAGGTGCCGGGCACGGCCAATGAAATGGGCGGGCGCTCCACTAGCGGGCGCTATCTGGCTGATGCTGGCACTAGGGTTTAGCAACCTGTCGCCAGCCTGGAGTGAGGGTTTATCACTCCCTGGCCCTGGCCCCAAGGACACCTGCCCGGTGTGTGGGATGTTCGTCAGCCTCTATCCTGGCTGGGTGGCAACCGCGTTCTACAAAGACGGCCACGCCCATCATTTCGATGGCCCCAAGGATTTATTCAAATACCTGCTGGATTTGCCTAAATACGCGCCCGGCCATACCCAGGCGGATATCGCCACCATCGGCGTCACCGAGTATTACGGCGTCACCAAAATTGACGCGCACGCCGCCTGGTATGTGATCGGCTCGGACGTCCTGGGACCGATGGGTCATGAACTGGTACCGCTGGCTTCGCAGGCCGAAGCCGATGAGTTCATGAAGGATCACCACGGCCGCCGCATCCTTCGGTTTGAGGCGGTGAACTCAGCCTTACTGGAAAATCTTGACCACGGCAAGTTCGATTAGCGGTTTGATTCAGCAGTGCTGACCCTGGCGAGTCTGGGGATAATCCACAGTCCAGGGTCAGCGCTTGCGCTGTTAGCAAGATGGCAAATGCCTTGCGATCTGTCTCAGGTTTTGACTTGATCCAACAGCTCTGCAATCAGTTCGGGCGGCAATTTCAACTCTCTGGCCAGATCGTCCAAATAAGTCCGCTCGGCTTCATTATCAGGACTCATCGCCAACAAGGAAGTCAGATAGATTTCAACGGCAGCCGCTGGAGAATCCGCGCCGGCTGCTACCTCCTTCACGTTCAATGGCCCGGTGATTTCATCCTTTACGAAATGCAAGGCTTCGGGATCAAGATTGAGCTTTTGCAGGTAAGCATCGATCTTGGCCTGTTCGGTCTCATCAATATGCCCGTCTGCCTTGGCGGCGGATAACATGGCCCGCAAGAGTGCCTTACCGCGTTTGTCGAGTTGTGAACCACTGAGAGCCGTTACGGGTGGGCCTGGATCGACAACCGTGGTTCCGCTTTGCTTGGCCTGCCAATCCTGGAAGGTTTTATAAGCCAGGCCACCAATCGCCCCCAAGCTGCCGAGTTTCAACGCCAACCCGGTCAAGCCCCGCCCAGCACGGGTACCCAGCAGCAGCGCCGCGACCCCTGCCGCAGCGGCACCCTTACCCATGCTCGACCAGGCGGCATCGCGCTGAGAACCACTTTCGGGAATGTCGAGTTTTTGCTCGATCATATCCTGGCCCTTGTTCACCAGATCGCGCCCAGATTGCAAAAGCTGATCGAATAACGCGCCAACATCCATCGGAACACTCCTCATCGTGATTTTGACATCGCCGGCGGTTCAGAACCCGCGTTCAGCACGCCCCATCGGAACGGGGCCGCTTAGGCTAGTTTAGCTGCCAACTATTGCACAACACCAACAAACATCGGGGCCAGTCACCGACAATAGCGGTCATCAATGCGGCGCAATTGCCCGGTGGCTTTCTACCCCGGCCATACGGCAGCCTCGAAACCAAGTAGTTCACTGTTAAGGCCCCAGAAATCCGCTAAACTCCAAAAAATTATCGCGCAGACCATTCCTGCCGAGCCTTGGACAGGACTTTCCCACCTTATTCAGCACGACGCGGAGCATCGCATGAAAAACCAGGACCTGTTCAGCGCTATCGAACAATATCAATCCTTTACCGCCGGTCAAGCCATCTTCCGCGAAGGTGATTCGGCCCAAAACATGTACATCGTCGCCGAAGGCCAAGTTGATATCATGCTAGGTGAACGCATTCTCGAAACGATCAATCCGGGAGGCATCCTCGGTGAGCTGGCGTTAATCGATGACAAGCCCCGTAGCGCCTCCGCCATCGCTAAAACTGATTGCTTGCTCGCGCCTGTCAATCGGGAACATTTTCTGGTTCTCGTCCAGCGTACCCCGCTTTTTGCTTTACAGGTGATGCGCGCAATCACTGAACGGTTACGCCGCGCCAATAACCTACTGGCCAGTCGCTGAAATCCCATGATCTGGTTGGCTCTCTACTGGGCGGTGAAGGGCTATACCATCGGCGATATCATTGTCCGCGTTTTTGGCGAGAACATCCGCTTTCTGGTCAGCGCAGTGTTGTCGTTGGCATGGCCGATGTTATTGGCCGACCAGATCATTGCTGGTGGTAATTTACTGAATGCATTCGTAAATAATGAAATCCTGGCTTATGCCCTGTTCACGCTAATTTTTACCGTTTATACGTTGCTGGTCGGACAAGCCGGCACGGTCAAAATCGGGTTCTTGCGTTTCAGCGGTTATCGCTTCGCCACTCACTGAGCACCGCGCCGGACTTGATCAGTTATCTCCCTCCTGGCAGACGAGAAGGTGTAAAATTCTTACTGTTTTAGGCCACCACCGTTGGTTTTGGTGGCCGGTCCTGCCTACCTACCTGACCCACAACACACATGACCAAGGGAGAATAACGATGCCTAAATCCGCGCGTCCTCGCCGCAGTATGCTGTACATGCCAGGCTCCAATGCTCGCGCCCTGGAGAAAGCCCGCACCTTACCCGCCGACAGTTTGATTCTCGATTTGGAAGATGCCGTTGCCCCTGATTCCAAGGAACTCGCCCGTCAACAAGTGTGCGAGGCGGTGAAGGCCGGTGGCTTCGGTTTGCGCGAAATCATCATTCGGGTCAATGCACTATCGACCAAATGGGGTTATGAAGATATCGCCATGGCGTCAAAATCGGGTGCTAATGCGCTGTTGCTGCCCAAGGTGGAAAGCGCCGATGCGATCCGTCACATGGAATCAATCATGCGCGCCAATGGCGCACCCGATTCGATGACGATTTGGGCGATGATGGAAACCCCCCGCAGTATTCTGGAATCGCAGCGGATCGCGGAATCGACCCCACGGATGGAGGGTCTGGTGATGGGCACGTCCGATCTGGCCAAAGAACTGGACTGCGCGCACACCCACGAGCGCTTGCCGTTTATGAGTTCGCTGGGCCTGTGCCTGTTGGCGGCCCGCGCCGCTGGCTTAGCCATTCTGGATGGCGTTTACCTTGATTTAAATGATGAAACCGGCTTTGAGTTCGCCTGCCGCCAAGGCCATGAACTGGGTTTCGACGGTAAAACCCTGATTCATCCCAAGCAGGTCGGCCCCTGCAATAAGGTCTTCACACCTAAGCCGGCTGATGTCGAGTGGTCACGGAAAATCATCCAAGCCCATACCGACGCAGCGGCACGCGGCGAAGGTGTAGCGGTGGTTGACGGTAAATTGATCGAAAATCTCCACGTCGAAAGTGCCCGCCGGGTGGTCGGCATGGCCGATGCCATTGCGGCAATGGAAGCAGCCCATACCTGACGATTATTGCGTCAATCGCTCGCCTCAGATATTCAGTATCATTCCTCGCCACCTGGGATAAGGGTGGCGGGATTACCCAAGAGAAAAGAAAAACAGATCTATGTAAAAAAGGATCTTTTAAAATCATGAGTAACTATAAACAAATCTATTATAAATACCTATCGAAAATATCTTTAACCTCTATTTTTATTTACAGCATAACGTTATTAACAATTAGGAGTTACGCAGTTGAAATTCTAAGCGATTGATTAATGGAAAATTTCGGTTGTCTACCGCACAAGTCGATTTCTTTTAAAATCAGAGTGTTAGAGATCCAACTGCGTAACTCCTAAACAATAATAAAAATTATTGCTACTGTTTTTACAAGTCCTATTATGGGTTATGCTAATAATTATGATTTTCTTAGACAATCTAGTTGCATAGGAATTTGGCAATCTATCCAAGATAAGCCAAAAACCTCTGAGCATCTGGAAGGGCCTGTCAATTCGTTAATTTATGATGGTTCTAAAGATAGAAATCTTTGTATGAATTCTATTGATAATGCCTTTCCATGGATCGCAAAATCCTTTCATAAAATTGGCGATAAGATTGATTTTAGAGAAATTTCACTTTGGAAAATTATAATACTGTTTTTAGGGTTCTCATTATTAATTCACATCGCTACAGAAAAATATAAAAAACTAGCAATCTCCCTTATGTTTTTTTTGGTTTTTGGTGATATCACAAATTTACTTTATATTAATACCTTATATTTAGAATTTTCTGTCATCACCAGTTCTTTTTTTGCTTTATTTTTCACTATCCTTTTAATCTTATCGACATCAAAAAATATCCCTCTCTTTATTCTCGCATCCATATCAATCGTATGGCTTGGTTTAGCCAAGCTACAATATATGCCGCTGGCCGTTTTATTAGGGTTAATTTGTACAATAAGCCTAATTAAAAATTGGAAAGAAAAAAAGTTCTATCTTCTATTTCTTCTTATATCAATAGCCATCCCAATTATTTATAATAAAATGAATCCGCCTGACCATGGCCATATGAAAGCAGTCAATTTTGCAAATAAAACGGACACTTTTCTTGGAGCAATTTTACCAGCATCAACCAACAAAGAAGCCGCACTTTTAACTTTGAGTTTACCTAAAAATTGCCTCATAAGTATTGGTCAACACTGGTACACACCAGGGATTCATCAGAATTTTCCTTGTCCAGAAGTTGAAAACTTAAGCCGTTTTAAATTGATCAAACTTTTTATTAGAGACCCATCAACATTTAAAGAACCAATACGTAATGCAATACTTGGCGTCCTTCCTTTTTATCCACCATACCTTGGCCATCTTGAAAATAAAACAGATGAAAATTCACTAAAATATCTATTCTTAAAGAAGTCTTCTTTATCTTATATCTTAGCCAATATAACAAAAGAGGATTTTTATAATTTTATACTAATTTCTATTACTTTTGGTTTATTTTCATTAATCTTATGGATTACATTAAAAAACATTAATTCGAGTTACCGATTTCTCTTGATGATGGTTTCTATGGGTAGCTTAGTCATTTTTTACTCAATCTCTTCATCAGTATTTGGTGATGGCTATATCGCATTACAGAAACATGCAGTGGGGTTGTTGATTGGTGTTGCATTTCATTTAGTGGGATTAATTCTTTTATTTATAAATTGGATATCTGCTCGACTTTGTTTAAATTGACCTCAGCCAAGATGCCTTTGACAATTAGCTTTCAACACAGATACTTAGGACAACGCTTTTTGCGTTCTACACTTTTAACGCTTGTTAATTCTGTCTTCACCTGTATTTTACTCACTGGTTGCGACCGAGGCCCTCCCGATACGACCATTCGTATCACCGGCACCACCATGGGCACCAGTTATGAACTCAAGCTGGTGCCCGATGCGGGACAAGCGCTCTCACCTGAGCTGATCAAAAGTCGGGCCGATCAACTGCTGGAGTACATCAACCGGCAGATGTCAACTTATGACCCTAATTCAGAGCTGTCAGGTTTTAACCGCAATCCCAGCACCGACTGGGTATCCGTGTCTGCCGAATTGCAGCAGGTCATTGCGGAAGGCTTGCGGATTAGCGATCTCACCAGCGGCGCCTATGACATCACCGTTGGTCCACTGGTCGATTTATGGGGCTTCGGGCCGGAACCGCGTCTTGATCAGGTTCCACCCGATTCGGTGATCCTGCAAGCCCGCGAACGGGTCGGCTATTGGCGGCTACACACCCGCGAGCAGCCACCGGCGCTGAAAAAGGATCGTGCGGATGTTTATACGGATTTATCCTCACTCGCCAAGGGCTATGCCGTCGATCAGTTGGCGATCCTGATGGAGAGCAAGGGCATCTACAACTATCTGGTGTCTATCGGTGGCGATCTACGCGCCAAAGGCCGCAACGGTAAAGGTCAACCCTGGACCGTGGCGATTGAGCGGCCAGTACCGGGTCAGCGTGCCGTCGAGCGCCTGATTCAAATTAGCGATCACAGCGTCTCCACCGCTGGCGATTACCGCAACTTCTTTGAGCAGAACGGACGGCGCTACTCGCATATTATCGACCCACGCACCGGCCGGCCGGTCTTACAAACCTTGGCGTCAGTCACGGTCATCAGCAAAGCCGATATGGAAGCGGATGCCATCGACACCGCGCTGATGGCCCTGGGGGCCGATGACGGCTTCCGCCTCGCCACCGAACACCGGCTGGCCGCTTTCTTTATCATCGCCAGCGCCGACGGCAAAAGTTTTCAAGAGCGCTATACCCCTGAATTCGAAGCTTTTCTGCTCCCAAAAGATTGATAAAAAAGGCTCTTTCCAATCCGCCATGACTATTTCCGCTCTCGCCATCCGCAATCTGCGAAAAATCTACGCCAATGGCTTCGAAGCGGTGCGCGGCGTCGATCTGGCGATCCCCGAAGGGGAATTTTTCGCCCTGCTCGGCCCGAATGGCGCAGGCAAATCAACCATTATTGGGATCATCGCCTCGCTGGTGCGGAAAAGCAGCGGCACGGTTCAGGTCTTTGGCCATGATATCGATACCCAGTTGACCGAGGCCAAACGCTGCATCGGGCTGGTGCCGCAGGAATTCAATTTCAATCAGTTCGAGCCGACAGCGGAAATCGTGGTCAACCAGGCCGGCTACTACGGGATTCCCCGCGAACTGGCCCATCAACGCGCTGAAACCTACCTCCGTCAACTCGGCCTTTGGGACAAGCGCCGCGAAATGGCTCGCCAGCTCTCCGGCGGCATGAAGCGGCGGCTGATGATCGCCCGCGCCCTGGTGCATGAGCCGAAATTGCTGATTCTGGACGAACCGACGGCCGGGGTAGACATTGAAATCCGCCGTTCGATGTGGGATTTCTTGCGCACCATCAACGCTCGCGGCACCACCATCATTCTCACCACCCATTATTTGGAAGAAGCCGAGAGCCTGTGCCGCCAGGTGGCGATTATCGACCAGGGCCGCATCATCGAAAACGCGCAAATGAGCACCTTACTGGGGCAATTGGCGCTGGAAACCTTTATCTTTAATGTGAGCCAACCGCTGGCGGGATTACCGGACGTGGTTGGCTATCCATTGCGGCGGCTGGATGACTGGACGCTGGAAGTGGATGTATCGAAAGGTCGCGGTCTCAACGATCTGTTCAAGCAGCTTTCAGCGCATGGCATCACGATTTCCAGCCTGCGCAACAAAGCCAATCGGCTGGAAGAATTGTTTATGCGTTTGGTGGATAAAAATGAAGCCGCCGCTTGAATCAGCGGCGGTGAGATCGTGGGGTTAGCGGCGCGGCCCCGCCACGACTTTATCGGCGTGCAGCTTGGTGATCTCCACGTCGCTCAGGCCCAGTAGATCCGACAAAATCTCATCGGTGTGTTCGCCCAAGGTTGGCGCAGGCACTGGCGCAGAACGCTCGAACTGACCAAACTCGAACGGAGTGCCCGGCATCAGATATTCGCCGATCCCCGGCTGTTCCACCAGATCAAACATTGGGTGCCACGTCGAGCAATCGGGTTCTTCGGTAACCGCCTGTTTGAAGGTGCGAAATACCGACCAGGTGACATTGTGCTCGTCAAAAGCCGGGCCGAAGTCATCGACGGCCCTGGCGAGAAACCACGGTTTGAGCAGAGTGGTAATGTCCTCACGGGCCTTGAAGCGATCCCCTTCCCGATTCAAATCCAAACCCAAGCGCTGGCCCAGCGCGTCAAATTCCGCTTTCAAACCCGTGACCTGACACAGGCCATCCCACTGCCGGCGGGTCAAGCCCACCACCATTACTTTACGACCATCGGCCGTATCGAATTCATTGCCGTAAGCGCCGTACAGATAATTACCGTACTTGGGCCGGTCGAAGTTGTTGACCATCACTTCGCCGATGATGCCCAAATTGCCCAGCATCGCCAGCGCCACATCCTTTAGAGCGATTTCCACCGACTGCCCTTCGCCGGTCAAGCGCCGATGCCGCTCCGCTGCCAGCAACCCCAGGGCCGCCATTTGGCCGGTGATGCAGTCCCAGGCGGGCAAGACATGGCAGGTCGGATCGGTGGAGCCTTCCACGCCGGTGGCGTAAGGAAAGCCCATGCTGGGATTGACGGTGTAATCGACCGCCGGGCCGCCGTCGCGGGTGCCCAGCACGGTGAGCATGATCAAATCTTCCCGGTGCTGCTTGAGATGCTCATAATCCATCCAGCCGCGTACCCGAAGATTGGTCAGAAAAATGCCGTTATTCGGCCCCGGCGCGCAGATCAGTTGGGTCACGATCTCCTGACCGCGCGGCGTGCTGACATCGACCGCCAGCGAGCGCTTGCCCTTGTTCAGGCCCGCCCAAAACAGGCTCTTGTTGTCGTGGGTCACCGGCCAGCGGTGATAGTCCAAGCCCCCTCGGATGCGGTCGAAGCGAATCACTTCCGCGCCCATTTGCGCCAGGGTCATCCCGGCCAGCGGCGCTGCGACAAACGCGGTGCCTTCAACAATCCGCAATCCTTCTAAAATCTTCGCCATTGCTTATGTGCCTTAATTCAATATTCCCGCCAATTTGGCGCGTTCCACGATGGTGCGACACATCCGCAAGGACGCAACATCAATCATTTTGCCCTTGACGCTGATCGCGCCCCGGCCTTCGCGCAATGCGGCTTCGTAGGCGTCAAGTACCAGTTGCGCCCAGCTGAGTTCCTTTTCTGAGGGCACAAAGGTCTGATTGACGGTTTCGATTTGGCTGGGGTGAATACACCATTTGCCGTCGAAGCCCATCGCGCGGGCGATTTTACACGCTTGCAGCAAACCTTCCGGGTTTTTAATTCCGGCAAACGGTCCATCGACCGCGCGCTTGTCGTAGGCGCGGGCGGCGCTGACAATGGAATGCATGACATAATGCCAGCGATGGCCTGGATAGAGCTTATCGTTCTCATCCAGTTCACCGATGGACTCCAGCGGCATCCGCACCGAGGCGGCGTAATCACCGGGGCCATAGACAAAGCCCTGCAAGCGCTCGGAACAGGCGGCGATTTCACGGATGTTGACGCAACCCAGCGCGGTTTCGATCAGCGCTTCGACGCCGATCCGATTGGCATAACCCTTGTAACTCTCAATCTGGGTCAGCAAGGTGTCCACGAACAAAACGTCTTCGGGCCGACTGACCTTGGGCACCACGATCAAATCGATCTGATCGCCGGCCGCTTCCCCGATTTCGACCAGATCGCGGTACGCGAAATGGGTATCCAGCCCATTCATGCGAAACATCTTGAGTTTGCCGCCGAAATCCAGTTCGCGGTATGCCTTGATCACGTTGGCGCGGCTGGTTTCCTTTTCCTCCGGGGCCACCGCATCTTCCAAATCGATACACACCGCATCGGCTTTGGCCGCCGCTGTTTTCTGAATCATCCCCCAATTGGAGCCGGGCGCCAGTAGCACGGAACGTTCTAATTTTTCAGCCATCGCTCATTCTCTCCAGGACACTGTGGCCTGCATCCCAATGGCATCACCGCCATTGGCGGTATAGAGATCGCAACTCTGATCCGCCTTGGGCTGGCCACACAGCGAAATTCGATCAAAATCAAACATCGGCCGCATCCCTCGAAAGGTGTAGCTGGCCGGTTTTTGGCCGGGGTGGTGGCGCTTGGCCGATTCCAACAACAACAGCGCCTGTAACGGCCCATGCACCACTAAACCGGGATACTTTTCCTCATCGGCCGCATAGCGCCGGTCATAATGGATTTTATGGGCGTTGAAGGTCAACGCGGAGAAGCGGAATAACAACACCGGATCGACCGGATAGGCTTCCCGCCAGGCCACTGCGGCGGGCAATGCCGTCGGCGGCGGCGGATTAAAGGCGGTCGGTTTAGCCAAATACACGATATCCTGTTCTTCCGTCACCGCGACGCCGCGCGCCGATTTGACCTGGTGTTTGACCGTGACGAACACCATGCTGCCGGTCTTGCCCGCTTTTTCAGCGATCTTGATGATTTCGGCGTCCTTGGTGATCGCCTCGCCGATCAGCAAATCATCGTGGAAACGGATGCGGCTACCCGCCCACATCCGCCGTTCCAGGGCGACCGGTGGCAAAAAGCCGCCGCGCTTGGGATGGCCGTCCCCGTCGATCTGGGAGGCCGCCGCCATCGGTAAAAAATACAGCCAGTACCACAGCTCCGGCAGCGGTCGGCCTTCGCTGGGTTCAAAGTCCGCATTATCCAAGGTGCGGGCCAGCGCCTTGGCCGGGGTGGGATAAACCCGATCCGCCAGGGACTCCGTTTTCCCCAGCCAATCCTGCAAATTAATCTCACTCATTCCTGCCACTCTCCACCAACCCCGGGCTAAATCACCCGTTTTTTATGCAATTCGGCGATTTCATCAGCCTGAAGACCGAGCAACTCCTGAAGCACCGCATCGGTATGCTCGCCCAATTTTGGCCCAAGATGTTTGATGCGACCCGGCGTTTCCGACAGGCGCGGAATCACCGACGGCACGATCACGGTTTCCCCCAAATCCGGCACGTCGATGGACACCAGATTACGGCGGGCGTGGAATTGCCGGTCGCCAAAAATATCGGCGATGTTGTTTAAGGGGCCAGCCGGGGCGCCGGTCGCATAGCAGCGTTTCAACAGCTCATCGCGGGTCAGTGAACCGCACCAATCGCGGACGATTTCGTTGACATCGTGCCGGTTTTCCAGCCGGGTCTTTTGCTCGCCATACAGGCTGGAGGAGGCCAACTCCGGTCGGCCCATCGCTTCCGCCAGGCGCTCGAACAGTTTATCGGTGGCGCAGGCGATAGCCACCCATTTGCCTTCTTCCTTGGTCGGGAAATGGCCATAGGGACAGGCGAAATCGTTATGAGTCGGGCCGTGCCGCTCGCGCACTTGGCCGAACATGGCGTAAGCCGGGGCCAGTTCATCGGTGCAGCGGAACACCGATTCATACAGGGCGGCGTCGATGTATTGGCCAAGGCCGGTTTGTTCCCGATAGCGCAAGGCCATCAACACCCCCAGGCAGCCATAAATCCCAGTCAGATAATCGCCCAGCGTGGTCGAGCCGGGCGTCACCGGCGTGCCTTTGGGCATCCCCGACAGATAGGCAATGCCGCCGACTGCGTGGGCGATGCGGGCGAAACCGGGCCGATCTTTATAGGGGCCGGTCTGACCGTAACCGGTGACCCGCAACATGATCAGGCCGGGGTTGATTTCGTGCAGCGTCTCCCACGGCAGGCCCCACTTTTCCAGGGTGCCGGGCCGGAAGTTTTCGCACAGCACATCGGCCTTTTCGATCAGCTTCTTAAAGACTTCGACGCCTTCGCGGCGGTGCAAATCGATGGTGACTGATTTTTTGTTGCGGGCTTCGCTCAACCAGGCCAGCGTATCGCCGCGCTGGGTCGGCGTGCCGTATTTGCGGCAAATGTCGCCGCCCATCGGATGCTCGACCTTGAGCACATCGGCGCCAAACTCGCCGAGAATGCCCGCGCAATACGGCGCGGCAATCACGGTGGCCACATCGATGACGCGGATACCCGTCAGCGGCAAATTTTCCTGGGTTACAGAGGTGGTCATGCGGGTGCTCCTGAAAACGGGATGGCTCGAACGGGTCAGATGATTTTGCGCTGGCGCAGCCGCTTGATGTCATCGGGCGAGATATCGAGCAGTTCGCGCATGATTTCGTAGGTGGCGTTGCCCAGCGCTGGGCCTAGATTGTGAATCCGCCCTGGCGTCGCCGACAGTCTCGGCACCACACCGGGAATAACGACTTCACCCAGACCCGGTTCTTCCAGCGTGACCAGATTGCCGCGCGCCTGGAAATGTTCGTCCTCGAAAATATCGGCAATGCTGTTGAGCTTGCCGACCGGAACTTCGCAGCGCAGGCAGCGCTCCAGCACCTCCGAGCGCGGCAGCGAACCGACCCACTCAATCACGATCTGATTGACTTCGTTGCGGGCCGCCAGCCGCTTGCGCTGCTGGCCATAGAGGGCGGAGGAAGCCAGCTCCGGCCGCTCCATCGCCTCGGCCAGGCGCTCGAACATCTTATCGGTGGTGCAGGCAATCGCAATCCATTTATCGTCCTGAGTGCGGAAATGGCCATGCGGCACGGCGACGAAACTCCCCGACCCTTCCCGCTCCCGCACTTTGCCGAACAGGCCATAGGAGGCGGCGATTTCGTCCAGTTGCCGGAAGACCGATTCATAAATGCCGACATCAATGATCTGGCCGCGTCCGGTTTTTTCCCGTTGCCGCAACGCCATCATGATGCCGATAGCGCCATACAAGCTGGAAAAATAATCGCCCAGCGGCACGGTGCCGGGCACCACCGGGGTTTCTCCAGGGAAGCCAGCCAAATAGGACAGGCCGCCGAAAGCATGGGCGATGTGCGCAAAGCCCGACCGGCGACGATACGGGCCGGTCTGGCCATAACCCGATACCCGCAGGAAAATCAGTCGAGGGTTGGCCTCGCTGAGCACATTCCAGCCCAAGCCCCATTCCTCCATAGTGCCGGGCCGGAAATTCTCGATCAGTACATCGGATTTGGCGATCAGCTTCAAAAAGAGTTGGACACCTTCGGCCTGGCGCAAATCGAGCGTGACGGATTTGCGATTACGCGCTTCGCTCAGCCACGCCAGCGTCGCATCATGGCGCTTGGTGGGCGTGCCAAAGCGGCGCATTGGATCGCCCGCGATAGGGTGTTCGATTTTCAGGACTTCTGCGCCGAACTCGCCCAGCACCGAGGCGGCATGGGGTCCGGCCAGGAAGGTTCCCAAATCCAGCACTCGGATGCCGGCCATCGGCAAGCTGGTTTCGGTTTCAGATTCTTCTTCAGACGGGAACGCATCAGCCGCTTGGGAAGTATCAGGGATGGGCGTTTCAGTCTCGGCATTCTCGGTGGTCATGATTAGTTCCTGTGATCGTTCTGGCGGACTTATATTCACAATGGCAGAGAACAGCAAGCCAAGCGGCTGAATCTCGATGAGTTATGGGTCCTACCTAGTTGAGCGGTGAGGGCGCTCTGGCATCTAAAGCGCCGTAAAATCGTTGGATCGAAGTATAGTAGGCATTTTCTCCACCTGCTTTGCGAGCAACCCGACGGTGATTCTCAATTTCGGCTCTCTGGCGAACGCGCGAACCCACGCCATCGCGCTGCAAACAATTTTGCTGAAGGAAACGCTGCGTTTTGTACGCATTTGGATTCAGACTCTGTTGCCCCCGGCGATCACCACCGCCTTGTATTTCATTATCTTTGGCAAGCTGATCGGCAGCCAATTAGGGCCGGTGGATGGCTTTTCCTACAATCAGTACATTGCGCCGGGTTTGATCATGATGGCGGTGATCACCAACGCCTATTCCAACGTGGTGTCCTCATTCTTCAGCTCGAAATTTCAGCGCCACATTGAAGAGATGTTGGTGTCACCCTTACCCAATACCGTGATTGTGCTGGGGTTCGTCGGCGGCGGCGCCGCCCGTGGCCTGGCGGTCGGGGCCGTAGTGACTGGCGTTTCGCTATTTTTCGCTGATTTGCACTGGCAACATCCTTTATTAACCGTGCTGGTCATCTTCCTGACTTCGGTGCTGTTAGCGCTCGGCGGGCTGATCAACGGTATCTATGCGAAAAGCTTCGATGATATTTCTCTGATCCCGACCTTTGTGTTAACACCGCTGACGTATTTCGGCGGGATTTTTTATTCCATCCAGATGTTGCCGCCGTTCTGGCAAGACGCTTCCCTGTTCAACCCGATCCTGTACATGGTCAACGCCTTTCGTTATGCGATCCTGGGCGTATCTGACATTGATATTACCCTCGCCTTCTCCATCCTGGTACTGCTCATCTTGATTCTGTTCGCTTACAGCCTGTGGTTGCTGCATCGAGGCACCGGCATTCGCAGCTAAATTTGGCGCTGCTCACTGCCCGGCTTGTCACGTTCGCGCAACTTGCGCGCATTCTCGATAAATTCATCTACTCTTAATTTCAAGGTCGGTTTCTAACGTCACCGACCTCCTACAAATGCGGATCACCCTGATTCGCTCGAAAACTCAAAACACCAAAGGAGCAATCCCTCTATGCGCAGCCAACTTCCCGCCGTTCCAGCCCTCTTAGCCAGCCTGCTGTTGACCTCCCTCGCCGGAATCGCCCCTGCCGCTTGGAGCGCAGAGGCTATCGTGATCAAATTCAGCCATGTGGTCGCCCCGGATACCCCGAAAGGACGCGCCGCTGACAAATTCAAGGAACTAGCCAACACCTACACCAGCGGCAAGGCCAAGGTCGAGGTTTATCCCAACAGCCAGTTGTACAAGGACAAGGAAGAACTGGAAGCGCTGCAACTCGGCGCGGTGCACATGTTGGCCCCGTCGCTGGCCAAGTTCGGGCCGCTGGGCGCCAAGGAATTTGAAGTCTTCGATTTCCCCTGCATTTTCCCCAATTATACCGGCCTGCATAAAGTAACGCAGGGACCGCTTGGCAAACAACTGCTCGACAAGTTGGATTCCAAGGGCATCACCGGGCTGGCCTATTGGGACAACGGCTTCAAGATTTTCAGCTCGAACAAGCCCATCAAGGCGGTGGAAGACTTCAAGGGGCAAAAACTGCGGATTCAGTCCTCCAAGGTGCTGGATGCGCAGATGCGCGCGCTCAGCGCCATCCCGCAGGTCATGGCCTTTTCCGAGGTCTATCAAGCCTTGCAAACCGGCGTTGTGGACGGCACCGAGAATCCACCGTCCAACATGTACACGCAAAAAATGCACGAGGTGCAGAAGTTCGCGATGGTCTCCAATCACGGCTACCTGGGCTATGCCGTCATTACCAACAAGAAGTTTTGGGAAGGTCTCCCCGCCGATGTGCGCACCGGTCTGGAAAAGGCTATGAAGGAAGCCACGGTCTACGCCAATGAAGTCGCTGGCAAGGACAATGAGGATGCCCTGGCGGCGATGAAGGCATCGGGCAAGACCGAGTTTTATCAACCCTCGGCGGCTGAGCATGAAGCGCTCTGCAAGGCGATGGCGCCCGTTTACGAGGAAATGGGCAGCCGGGTCGGCAAAGATCTGATTACCTCCATTCAAAAAGAAGCGGCGGCGAAGTAATCGCTGCTTTTTGGCGACGCCCGCCCCCATCCGGCGGGCGTTACACTATTTGCGAGGCCAATCATCATGATCCTCCGCTTTCTCGACCGCTTTGAAGAGGTGATGATCACCTTTCTGATGGCGGCGGCGACCTTGATCATTTTTGTCGCTGTCGTTCACCGTTACGCTTCAGGCCTGGCAATACCCGGCTTGCAGGATTTTCTTCTCAAGATCAACCTGGCCTGGGCGCAGGAACTCTGCATCTACATGTTCGTGTGGATGGCGAAGATCGGTGCCGCCTACGGGGTTCGCACTGGCATCCATGTTGGCGTCGATGTGCTGATTAACGCCTTAAGCCCGAAAAACCGGAACAAGCTCATCATTTTCGGCCTGCTGGCCGGCGCGCTGTTCACCGGTACAGTTGGCACCTTTGCCACGATGTTCGTCCACGAGCTTTATTTTACGGAACAGACCTCGGCGGATATGGAATTGCCGATGTGGCTGGTTTATTTGGGGATGCCGATTGGCTCGTTTTTGATGTGCTTCCGCTTCCTGCAAGCCTGCTACCGCTTCATCAAAACCGGCAGCTTGCCACGCCCCGATCACACCAAGGTGGAAGGTATCGAGGCTATCGAAATTCTGCACGAATCCCCCGAAAACCAAACGGATAACGCCAGTCACACGGGAGGTAAGCCATGAGCACTCTTTTTATCTTCGGTCTGCTCATTGCCCTGATGCTGACTGGAATGCCGATCTCGATTTCGCTTGGCCTCACCGTGCTGACTTTTTTGTTTACGATGACCGAGGTGCCTATCGAGAGCGTCGCCTTGAAGCTGTTCACCGGCATCGAAAAGTTCGAGATCATGGCGATTCCGTTCTTCATCCTGGCCGGCAATTTTCTCACTCACGGCGGCGTGGCCCGACGGATGATCGCCTTCGCCACCGCCTGCGTTGGCCATTTTCATGGTGGTCTGGGCCTGGCTGGCGTTATGGCCTGCGCTCTGTTTGCCGCCGTATCAGGCTCCAGTCCGGCCACGGTGGTGGCCATCGGCTCGATCCTGCTGCCGGCGATGGTGGCGCAAGGCTTTCCCAAACGCTTTGGCGCGGGCGTGATCGCCACCTCCGGGGCATTGGGCATCCTGATTCCACCGTCCATCGTGATGGTGATGTACGCAGTTGCCACCAACACCTCGGTCGGCCAGCTTTTCATCGCTGGCGTCGTGCCCGGCATCGTGCTGGCCACCATGCTCGGTCTCACCACCTGGTACCGGGCTTGGAAAAACAATTATCCACGGATGCCGCGCGCCGACTTCGCCACGGTGTTGCGCACCTTCAAGGACAGTATGTGGGGTTTGTTGCTGATCGTCATTGTCATTGGCGGGATTTACTCCGGCATGTTCACGCCCACCGAAGCCGCCGCGATGAGCGCGGTGTACGCCTTTGTCGTTTCGGTGTTCGTCTACAAGGATATGACGCTCAAACAGGTGCCGAAAGTGCTGCTCGATAGCGCCAACATGAGCGCGATGCTGCTCTACATCATCACCAACGCCATTCTGTTCTCGTTCCTGATGACCCACGAGAATATCCCCCAGGCGATGGCGCAGTGGATGATCGACCAGAATCTGAGCGTGTGGATGTTCCTGCTGGGCTGCAACATCCTGCTGCTGCTGGCGGGCAATGTGATGGAGCCGTCGTCGATTACCCTGATCATGTCGCCGATTCTATTCCCCATCGCGATCAAGCTGGGCATTGATCCGGTGCATTTTGGCATCATGCTGGTGGTCAACATGGAAGTCGGCATGTGTCATCCACCGGTCGGATTGAACCTCTACGTCGCCAGTGGCATCACCCACATGGGCATCACCGAACTGACCGTGGCAGTCTGGCCCTGGCTGCTGACCATGCTGGTGTTCCTGGTCATCGTGACCTACTGGCCACCGCTGTCGCTCTGGCTGCCTAAACTGCTGGGAATGATGTAGCGGATTGACAGTTACCTATTGAAAAGGGGCGGCCCAAAAAGCCGCCCCTGTTTCATTATCAGGAATCCAAACGGCTGAATTTAACTCCAGTAACGTACCGGACCACTGTCGATATGGACGAAATTGGAGCGGGGATAATAACCGACGCCACCGGCCCCCAACGAGCGCGCCGCTCGGCACAATTCGCTATTACGGCCGCCCGGCACTCTGACATCCATTGCCATCGCTTGCATGTGGTAACTATTACGGGCTACACCGCGTCTGCTTTCACACAGCATCCAATTGGTGGACGGTGATCGATACCCGCTGATGACATTGACTGGATTTCCTAATCCCAATTGCAATTGCAAGGCGTATAATTGGTCTAAAACACCGGGATCAAATGGTTTTACTTGATTGTTATGATGATCACGCAGTGCCCAACTAATCTCGCTAATTGACTCCTGGACATAACCATCTCTCGGTGTCCAATAGACACGCCTTACTGTTTCACTGGTATTAGGGTTATAGAAGAACAGGTAACGCTCATTGAGAAACGCGGCATTAAGCAATTCAGGCGCTAACAGCAGAGAACTCGTGCTGGCAATGGTCCATTTGAGAAATTTACGCCGGTTAATTTCCGGCTGTTCTGCATTTTGTTTGCTGCTCGGTTGAAGCGTAACATTGGCTCGCATCTCTCAGCATCCTCCCAGCAATTCGACTTTTCCGCACTCTAAACAAATTAGCTTCTCTAACGCAAGCCTCTACCTCACAAAAATACTTTGGCGGTCAAACAACATATTTTTTTAGTAAGCTTTTTAACCGGGCCTTTTGTAAGGCTGGGTAGAACAAAAAAATAGCAATTCACTAAAATCTCAAAATTAAAAATATTTTCATAAAAATCAATATTAAATAATTTTATATCTGCAAATTAAAGGCCATATCGCAGACAGTTGTGTGATTTTTAATAAGGAGAACTTATCAAAAATACAATTATTATCAAATCTACAAATAAACAACAATCTCAATCGAACAATGTTCATGAATAAAGAAAAAATTCCAGTGACCCCAGCCATTCGGCTATTGCGCGAAAACAATACAGTGTTCAGTAGCCATCTTTATCCTTACGAAGAGCATGGGGGTACCGCTCATAGTGCCCGCTGTTTGGCGGTGGAAGAACATGCAATCATCAAAACGCTCATCATGGAAGAGGAGCACCACCAACCGCTGATTGTTTTAATGCACGGTGATCGCAAAGTCTCAACCAAAGAGCTGGCTCGTCTGTTAAACGTAAAGGCCATTACCCCGTGCGACCCGGCGGTAGCGAATAAACACAGTGGTTACCTGGTCGGTGGAACCTCGCCGTTCGGCACTCGCAAACCCATGGCGGTGTACATGGAAACCAGCATCCTGGAATTACCCCTGATTTACCTCAACGGCGGCAAGCGTGGTTTCCTGGTCGGGTTGGCGCCCACTGCGGTACAGCAACTGCTTAAGCCAACACTAGTCAATGTCGCGCTCATCGAGTGAACTGATGGATGTAGAAACGATTTTCTTTGCGACGGCTCCGTCCGGTATTGAGCCGCTACTAGCCAACGAGTTAAGCGCTTTGGGAGCAATTGAGCCGAAACCGGCCCGTGGCGGTATCCGCTTTGCAGGATCTATGGAACTGGCCTATCGAGCGTGCTTGTGGTCTCGCACCGCCAGCCGCGTGCTGCTGCCGCTCGTCCAGTTTCCTGCCGAGTCGGTCGCAGCACTCTATCAAGGCGTACATGCTTTTGCCTGGGAGGAACATCTGGCGCCGGATGGCACCCTGTCTGTCGAGTTTGCCGGAACCTGCCCCGGTATCACTCACAGCCATTTCGGCGCTCAGCGGGTCAAGGATGCCATCGTTGACCGCTTCCGCGCCCACTGCGGCCAGCGACCCAGCGTTGACCGGCAAAAGCCGGATTTACGACTTCATGTCCTCGTGCGAGCTGGTGAGGCCAGCGTCAGCCTGGATTTATCCGGCGATAGCCTACACCGACGCGGTTATCGCCAAGAGACGGTCGCCGCACCACTGAAGGAAACCCTGGCCGCCGCCCTCTTGCTGAAAGCCGGCTGGCCTGCCATCGCGGCCGCCGGTGGGCCTTTGCTGGATCCAATGTGCGGCTCCGGCACGCTGGCGCTAGAGGCCGCCTGGATCGCCGGCGATCACGCGCCTGGCTTGTTGCGAACGCACTGGGGCTTTGCGGGCTGGCTGGGCCATAGTCCGGCTCTTTGGAAACGCCTGATCAACGAGGCCATTGAGCGCCACGAAGCTGGCCGCAGCCAAATCCCCATCATCCTAGCCAGTGACCATGATCCGCGAGCGGTACGCGCCACATTGATCAATGCCGACCGCGCCGGCATGACCCGACAAATCCAAATAACCCAACGCGATTTGGCAGAGATCGAGTCGTTACCCGGCGCCGCTGGCTTGCTGATGGTCAATCCACCTTACGGCGAACGGCTTGGCGCTACCCAGGAGGAATGGAAACCGCTTTACCGAACGCTGGGCGAGCGGTTGAAAACGCACTTCACCGGCTGGCAGGCGGCGGTACTGACCGCTGATCCCGAACTGGGCAAACAGATGGGGCTGCGCGCCGAAAAAACCCATGTTTTTTTCAACGGCCCCCTGGAATGTCGGCTATTGCGATTTCGGATAGAACCTGGCTTTTTCGTGGATCGAGAAGCCGCTGATCGCCGTGCCTGCACTATGCGGCTGGAAAAAGCCAAAGCGGATGGTGCGGAAGATTTCATCAACCGACTGCGCAAGAACGTGCGTCACATCGGTCGCTGGGCTGAGCGAGAAGGCATCGGTTGCTACCGTTTATACGACGCTGATCTGCCGGATTACGCAGTGGCAATCGACCGTTATGAGCAATGGCTGCACGTCCAGGAATATGCACCGCCGGCTCACATTGACCCTGAGCGAGCCGCTCAGCGCCTAAACCAAGTGCTAGCGGTCCTGCCGGCGGTGTTGGAATTACCGGCGGATCAGATGTTTCTGAAAGTGCGCGAACGGCAAAAAGGCCCCAATCAATACCGGAAGCAAGCTGAAAGCGGTCACTTTTGTGAGGTTCGTGAAGGGCCGGCGCGGTTTTTGGTTAATTTCAGCGACTACCTTGATACCGGTCTGTTCCTCGATCATCGCCTTACCCGCCACCAAATCGGTGAATTGGCCGCCGGTCGGCGCTTTTTGAATTTGTTTGGCTACACCGCCACCGCCACCGTGTACGCCGCATTAGGCGGAGCCGCCAGCACCACAACGGTGGATCTGTCGAGCACTTATCTGGATTGGGCTAAGCACAACCTGGAACTGAACGGCATCCGTGGTACACGGCATCAGCTCATTCAGGCCGATTGCCTGCCCTGGCTGACCCACACCCGCGACCGTTACGATCTCATCTTCCTTGATCCTCCGACCTTTTCCAACTCCAAGCGGATGGCGGCAACATTCGACGTGCAGCGGGATCATGTCGCGCTGTTACGGCAAGCTCTCCGCCTGCTGGCTGAGCATGGCAGCTTGATCTTTTCGACCAACCGGCGCAAGTTTCAACTGGATCAGGCCGCCCTGGCCGATTGGCAGATCGAAGATTGGAGTCGGCGCACCTTACCGCTCGACTTTAGCCGTAATCCCCACATTCACCAGTGCTGGCGTTTCACTCGCGTGTTGTGAAACGAGGCAAGGATTTGCGCCTCACCGGGATGCAAATACCACCGCAAACCGGTGAAGCAAAATTCTTAAGCGCGGCCCGGATTGCGCCACAGCACCTCAATGCCGCCTTCGTCTCGGGCCAGAATGCGGCACATCACGAATAAGAGATCGGATAGCCGGTTCAAATAAATTTGCGCGTTCTCGCCAACATCCTCGGCCCGTGCCAGTGAAACTAACCGCCGCTCAGCCCGCCGACAGATCGCACGGGCAACATGGCAATCCGCCGCCGCGCGGCCACCGCCAGGCAACACGAATTCTTTCAAGGGCGGCAGTTGGCTGTTCAACTCGTTCAACGCTTCTTCAAGCCGCTCCACATCCTCGGCCTTGACGGCCTGATGGCCCGGAATACTGACTTCTCCACCCAGATCAAACAGCTTGTGTTGCACCTCTTGCAAGCGCTGCCGAATGTTATCGCGCAAGTCGTGCACTAAAACACAACCGATGGCGCAGTTCAGTTCATCCACCGCGCCGATAGCCTCAATACGCAGACAATCTTTGGCAACCCGTTCACCATTACCTAAACCAGTCGTACCACCATCGCCGGTGCGCGTGTAGATTTTCGAAAGTCGGTTGCCCATCACTGTAACCTCTCACTAGCTATTTGCCATTTACTTTATTGTACGCCTGTTGCTGATCTACGGCTCTATCAGAGTCGTGACAGGAAGGGTAGATCGCCACTACAGCGTTCCAGTCATCGCACCAGTCAAATTCGTCTAAATAAAATTATTATATATTTCAAAAATTTATATTGTTTTCTCAATCGGTTGAGAATATATACGGAATTAATTGTTAATTCATTGATTAATAATATAAATTTAAAAATACGATTTCTAATAGACCTGCTTACTGCTCAGTCGTTCCCTGTTTTTCTCATTCAAGGAATAATAAAAAATCTCTAAAAATATAAATATTTTTTATGTAATTGTTTTTTAAAAAGTTTATATTTTTTATTTTTCTATAGTTCAAATAAAGCAAGATATTGTTTTTTAAAGAAAATTAATCAAAAAATCAATGATCAAAAAAATTCAGAAAATAAATAAAAAATAATCTTCCGTTAATTTAATCACTTGCAAAACAATTTTTTTTTGTGTTTTCATAGCGCCATATTGCTGTACCGCAATAAGTTCCTGCCATAGGGTCACAGACAGACAAAAACCGCCCTAGGAACGTCACCCGACATCGGAAATTAGGCTGGCAGGCCCATCACCGGAGTTGCTTGGGTCAGGCTTAAACGACCGGAATGATCCGGTCAAACGGGGAATAAGGTATCTCCCCGTCAAGCCACCGGGCTTCAAGCACTATCAGTTCACGCTGATATGACGGAGGTTTTTATGATATTTGCGGATTTTACTCGGGAGCGGATGCTCCCAGCGCTCAAACTAAGTTTACTCAGCACGGCCCTGTTGGCACCCCTCGCCGCTCTGGCCGATCCATCAGGCGCCAATGGTGAAATACCCCCACCCCCCATCACGGTGGCGAGCATTCCCAACATTCAGGTAACCCCTAACCCGGCGATGGTTGCTACGGATAAAGTCGTGCCCTCAGAGGCCCTCGAAGCTGCCGAGCATCCTAAACTTGCCACTCTTTCAGAACATATCCAGCGCACCTACAAAGTTTCTGAGTACAAAGCCACCTCTATCGTCCGTGAAGCGCTAAAAAGCGCGGATCGCCATCAAGTTGAGCCTGAGCTGATTCTTGCCGTTATTGCTATCGAGTCAACATTCCGGGAGCGGGCGGTTAGTCGGGTGGGCGCCAGAGGGCTGATGCAGGTCATGCCGGGTGTACACCGAGAAAAACTAAAGCACATCGGTGGCTCACGGGCCTTGTTCGATCCGGCGAAGAATATTCATACCGGTTCGCAAATTTTGGTGGACTATCTCAACGACCACTCCGGTAACCTGCGCAGAGCCTTGCTCAATTACAACGGCAGTCTTGGGATGCGCTCTTCCTTCGCTGACCGCGTTATGCGGGTCTATCGCGACTTTCAGAAAGTAACGACTCCAGGCTGAGCAGAGCAACCGCCCATCCTCTTGCAGACTGTTTAGCGCGAAGATGGCTAGTGGCCGAACGTGCCACTGTCGCGGAACAAGCGCTATTCATACTATGATGGACGCGAATCCACCACTCGGTCGCGTCCATGCAGCGCCCTGATCCCAGCCCTACCGCTTTAGCAGCCCGACTTGATCACCAGAACCCGCTGCCCCCAGTAGACCGTTGGCAGCCGCCTTTGAGCGGTGATATTGATTTGCGCATCGCTCGCGATGGAACGTGGTATCACGAAGGAGTTGCATTCCAGCGGGAAGCGCTGGTGCGGCTATTCGCCTCAATCTTGCGCCAAGATGAAGATGGCGCTCACTATCTGGTGACGCCGGTAGAAAAATGGCGTATCCAGGTGGATGACGCCCCCTTTGTAGCGGTACGGCTTGATACCGATGGCACGGGATCAGACCAGTCGCTCCGTTTTACGACCAACCTCGGCGATACGGTGATAGCCAGTACCGAGCATCCCCTGTGGGTCGAATACCGTGTGGCTGGGGGTGAACCTGCTCCTTACATTCACATCCGGGGCAGGTTGCGTGCCCTGCTCAGCCGGGCGGTGTTTATCGAGCTGGCCGAACTTGGCGAGGAACGAGCGACCCCAGCAGGCCGCGATTATGGCGTGTGGAGCCAAGGCCAGTTCTTCTGTCTTGGGCAACTGGATGCCGCCGGCTGAACCACGAATTGCTGACGTGCGCCACGCTTTCCTGCTGTCCCTGTTACGCAAACTCGTTTTGCTGCCGTCGTATGTCCTCGTCTTGCTCGTTCGCTTGATCAAATGGCTGATCGCGCCGCCTGCTTTACTGCTGCAACTGGTCATTGGCGTGCCAGTCGCCCTGAAGCGGATCAGGCAACCGCTACAGGCGCATTTCATCCCGCTCGCAGAAGTTGACCTCAGCAATGCGGCGTGGATCACCATGATCGATGCGACCGAAGATCTGAGCGCTGAAGGCTTCGTCGCCAGTGGCGATTTTCGCTGCGACGATTGGGTGCAAGGTGCCGTACTGTGGCTACGTCTGTTGAATCCACCGGATAAGACGATGAGCGCGCTGGCGGCCCATGTCGAAATCAAAGGCAGCGCACGGCCAATGCGGCAATTTGTCCAATTTTCGACCGAATTTGACGATGGGCGGGTCCTGACCACTAACAATTTTGATCTACCCTATAGCCTGCCCGCCCCCTCGTATCTGGCCAGAGTGCAATTGAAGGATATCTGGGACCCTCGCGCCTTGCTCGTCTTGCATCGCGGACTGGTGGCCTCGCTGGGTAAATCAGTCAACCGCGACAAGCTGGCGCAAGCCGTCCATGCCCCCGCCCGCTTTCTAGCGGAGAATTATCAGCGAGAAATCCAAGCGCTGATCGAAAGTGGCTGGCTCAAACCGACCAGCTACCAGCGTCAAGTCCGTTTGCGGCTCTGGGCGGCAGTCGTCGGTGTCTGGCGCCAAGCATGGCCACTGGCGATTTTGCACTTGCGCGCCGCTGACCGTCACTCGCGCCGCTTACTAGCCAAACACGGTTTGGACGCGGAGGATTTCGCAGGCGGCGCCACCACCATTGTGGTTTCGCGCCAGGCGCTGCCGGCAACCGTCAAGACCCTTGAGGCTTTCTCCGGCTACGAACAGATTCGCTCACTGGCTAGTCAGACCGATCCGCGCGCCGTGTTGGAAGCCATCGTGGTTGAACTGGATGAGCGCACGGACCATCCCTTGCTGCCCCAAGAGCTTCGCTATTCCTTTCGGAGTTACGAGGATCACCCGCAACGCTGGGTCCGCCGGCTGTGCAGTTTTGATATTCTGCTCGATCCCGCAGCAGGCACCCTGGCTGTCACCGCTATGGAACGGGAATGCGAACAAGCAGCCGATGAAGCGGCATGGGCACGGCTCACTGCCAGCAGTCCGATCACGCCGTTGCCGCTCAGCCCCTGGCTACGCGATCTCGACCGGATACTCCCCACAGCTCGAACCGCGTTATTAGCCGAACGGCCGGGCCTTGGCCATCCAAGGCTCGACTCGGCCTCGCTCTATCTTGATCACGGCATCCCCTGTTGGCAGGTTGTCGCTTGGATCGACCAGGACATACCATTGGTCGTCGTGCTAGATGCGCGATCAGGCACGATTGTGAAACATTCATCATGAACTGATAAAGGAGTTTGATTATGGGAGGTTTTGCTACATTTGTGGTCGGACTGGCGGTCCTGGTAGCCATTCTGATTTTTCTGGGTGTTAAATCGGTTCCGCAGGGGATGGAATACACCGTCGAGCGTTTTGGTCGTTACACCCAAACGCTCATGCCAGGTTTGAATTTCATCATTCCGATCATGGATCGAATCGGTCGGAAGATCAACATGATGGAAACGGTGCTGGATGTGCCCTCCCAGGAAATCATTACGAAGGATAACGCCATCGTCCGGGTGGATGGCGTGGTGTTTTATCAGGTACTTGATGCCGCCAAGGCGGCTTACGAAGTCAACAACCTAGAATTCGCCATTTTGAATCTGACCATGACCAATTTGCGGACTGTCATGGGTTCGATGGATCTTGATGAATTACTGTCCAAGCGCGATGAGATCAATGCCCGCCTGCTGGTGGTGGTGGATGAAGCGACAACGCCGTGGGGAGTGAAAGTGATTCGCATCGAAATCAAGGACATTGCGCCCCCGAAGGATCTGGTGGATTCCATGGCCCGGCAAATGAAGGCCGAGCGCGACAAACGAGCCTCCATTCTGACCGCCGAAGGCGAGCGCCAAGCGGCGATTCTGGCGGCAGAGGGTCAAAAACAAGCCGCGATTCTGGAAGCGGACGGCCGCAAGGAATCTGCTTTTCGTGACGCCGAGGCCCGCGAACGCCTCGCGCAAGCTGAAGCGCGTGCCACGCTGATGCTGTCAGAGGCTATTGGTAAAGGGAATGTGCAGGCGATCAACTACTTCATTGCACAAAAATACGTGGAGGCTATTGGAAAGCTGGCAGCGGCCCCCAATGAGAAAGTGCTGTTGATGCCGCTGGATACCGCCGGACTGGTCGGCACCCTGGCCGGTGTCTCTGAGCTTGCCCAGGAGGCATTACGTAAAACGGCGGTGCGCTCGTGAGCGGCTGGCTACTGGAGCCGGTCTATTGGAACTGGTGGTTGCTCGGCGTCGTTCTGTTGGGCATCGAAGCCATCGTTCCCGGTTTCTTTCTCCTGTGGCTGGGAATCGCGGCACTGCTGGTCGGACTGCTGCTAGTAGCGATCCCAGGGTTACCTTGGACCTGGCAAGTTCTGCTGTTTGCGGTACTGGCCGTGGGTTCAATTACCGTGTGGCGCTGGCGACTGCGGCACTACCCTACCCGAACCGAAGACCCCCTGCTCAACCGGCGCGGTCACCAGTATGTCGGGCGGTTGTTTACCCTGGATGCGCCCGCCATCAATGGCTACGGTAAAATCCGCGTGGACGACAGCACCTGGAAAGTTGCGGTGGAGCAGGATTATCCGGCCGGGACCCAATTGCGGATTATCGGGGTGAATGGCGTTATTTTGCAGGGAGTCGCCGAGGAAGCGGATCAGCCTTGACGGCTGGCTACCTCACCCGGCCTGCTCATCCGCCATGCTCTTGTTTGCCAAGCTTCTCACCCAATTCGCTTACCCGCTGCTCACCTCCCTGCTGCTCGCTGGAGCAGGCAGCCTGCTACTGTGGACCCGCTACCGGGGAGCAGGTGGGGTTTTAGTGGGGTTCGCCTTGGGTTGGCTGTGGCTATGGTCCACACCGGTGTTTAGCGATTGGCTGCGCGCTACCCTGGAACAGCGCTACCTACCGGTTCTGGTTGAAGCACTGCCTACCGCCGATGCCATCGTCGTTCTGGGAGGCACCATGCAAGGCGCCAGACCCCCGATGCGGCTTTATTCCAACCTGGAAGCCGCCGCCGATAGAGTCTGGTATGCCGCCCGCCTGTTTCGGGCTGGCAAAGCGCCGCAAATCCTGCTCACTGGCGGAAATTTACCCTGGGGTGGGATTGAACAACCCGAAGCCGATGGGATGGCGGAGTTGCTCGAAGATCTTGGCGTCCCTAAAACCGCTCTCCTTTTGGAAGGCCGTAGTCGCACGACCGAACAAAATCGGGATTACTCCCTGCCGATCCTGCATCGGCTCGGAGTAAAACGCATTTTATTGGTGACTTCTGCCCTGCACATGCCGCGTGCCATTCGACTCTTTGAGGCCACGGACTTGACTGTCGTCCCGGCGCCGGCGGATTTCGAAGTGTTCGACCGCGATAACGCACATCCCCTGCGCTGGCTCCCCGATGCCCAAGCGTTGGCTGACAGTAGCCGGGCCTATAAAGAATATCTGGGCACCTGGTTGCTCCAACTGAGTGGTCGGTAGGAAACTGTGTCGGTGGCGCGGGAATAACCGGGCCGAACCGGAGGTCTCTGCCATAGTCTCAGCTTTCGCGATGGATGGCGAACGGCGCAAACGCCTGGCAGACCGGCATCACCTCGATGCTGTTAAGGTTGACGTGCGCGGGACGGGACACTGCCCAATAGACGATATCGGCAATATCCTCGGAGCGCAGCGGCTCGGTCCCTTGATAGACATGATCGGCCTTAGCGCTATCGCCTTTGAACCGCACCAGTGAAAACTCGCTTTCCGCCAGGCCGGGTTCAATGTTGGTGACGCGCACACGGGTATTCACCAGGTCAGCCCGCAAATTCAGTGAAAACTGTTTGACGAAAGCCTTGGTGGCCCCATAGACGTTACCCCCTGGATAAGGGTAAGTACCCGCCACCGAACCGATATTGACCACATGACCCTGATTACGGGCCACCATGCCCGGCAATATCGCACGGGTGCAATACATTAAGCCTTTAATGTTGGTATCTACCATCCGTTCCCAATCTTCCATGTCACAACGCTGGGCCGGTTCCAAGCCCAACGCCAAGCCGGCGTTATTGACCAGTATCTCGATGTCGGCAAACTCCGCTGGCAATTCAGCGACCGCTCGCTTGACAGCAGCCTCATCACGCACATCGAGCACAAAGGCATGCACCGAAACCTTGGCAGCTAACTCCGCTCGCAGTGTCTCTAGACGTTCCTGGCGCCGACCACAGAGAATCAGCGACCAGCCATTAGCGGCAAACAAACGCGCACACGCAGCGCCAAAACCCGAGGTGGCGCCGGTGATGAAGGCAATTTTGGCCATGATTTTACCTTTGAAAACAGGTACTGGATAAGCTGCGATCCGGCGTTAATTTCCGCGCAAAATTCGACGCTCGTTCAGATAGGCCAGCAACTGATCCAGGCACGCTTCCGCTGATTCATGTTCGGTATCCAGCACCAGTTCCGGCCGTTCGGGAGGTTCGTAGGGCGAATCGATACCGGTGAAATCCTGGATAACCCCGGCACGCGCCTTGGCGTATAAACCTTTCGGATCGCGCCGCTCACACGCTTCGAGCGACGCTTTTACATAAACCTCAATGAATTCACCCTCTTGCACCAGCGCCCGCACCAGCGCACGATCCGCTTGGAACGGCGAGATGAACGCAGTGATGACAATCAGCCCCGCATCGACGAACAGGGCGGCCACCTCGCCAATCCGGCGGATGTTCTCGATACGGTCTTCCTTGGAAAAGCCTAAATCCTGGTTCAAGCCGTGGCGAACGTTATCACCATCCAGCAAATAGCTATGATAACCGCGCTGCAACAGCCGCTGTTCCAGCGCATTGGCCATCGTCGATTTACCTGATCCCGACAGTCCAGTCAGCCAGACCACACACGGTTGCTGGGCCTTTTGGTTGGCCCGCTGCGTCTTGGCGACCTTATGTTGGTGCCAAACCACATTCCTTGCCTTGTCAGACAGCGCCTGAGTTGCGCGCCGGACGATCATGCCGGCACCCACCGTGGCGTTGCTCACTCGGTCGATGACGATAAACCCCCCGGTCCCCGGACTCTCTTCATACGGGTCGAACGGGACGGGCTGGTTCAGCGCGAAGCGACAGTAGCCGATTTCGTTCAAATGCAGTTCTTCGGCGTGCTGATGCTCTAAGGTATTCACATCAATCCGGTGGTGCAACAAGCTCAAGATGGCCGGAACCAGCCGCGTACCCAGCTTAAGATCGTATTGTCGGCCTGCCAACAAGGGGGTATCCGCCAGCCATACCACGCGCGCATCAAAAGTATCGGCTACCGCCGGAAGATGATTGGGATCGACCAGTAAATCCCCGCGGCTAATATCAATCTCATCATTCAGGGTCAGCGTCACCGCTTGCCCGACACAGGCTTCGGTCAATTCACCCTCAGCGGTGACGATGGTCGCTATCTGGCTACGCCGACCCGACGGAAATACGACCACCGAATCACCAGGCCGCACCGTACCGGCGGCGATGGTGCCGCAAAACCCGCGAAAATCCAGATTGGGTCGATTCACGTATTGGACCGGGAACCGGAAAGCGCGCAGGTTGCGGTCGGCGGAGACTTCGACGTCTTCCAGTAGATGCAACAGGGTCGGCCCCGTGTACCAAGGCATCACCTCGGAAGGATCAACCACGTTATCGCCACGCAGCGCAGAAACCGGCACGCAGCGGACATCCCGCACACCCAATTTATCGACAAATTCGCGGTAATCCTCACGAATGCGTTCGAATACCGCCTGATCGAAACCCACCAAATCCATTTTGTTGATCGCCAACACCAAATGGCGGATGCCAAGCAGCGAGACGATGAAACTGTGGCGACGGGTTTGTACCTGGACACCCTTGCGGGCATCCACCAGCAGGATCGCCAATTGCGCAGTCGAGGCACCGGTGGCCATATTGCGAGTGTATTGCTCGTGGCCAGGCGTGTCGGCAATGATAAATTTGCGTTTTTCAGTGGAAAAATAGCGGTAGGCGACATCGATAGTAATGCCCTGCTCGCGCTCCGCCTGCAAGCCATCGACCAGCAGCGCCAGATCCAGTTCCTCGCCAGTCGTACCGTAACGCACCGTATCGCGGCGCACAGCGGCTAATTGATCCTCATAAATTAATTGGGTGTCGTACAACAGCCGACCGATCAGCGTACTCTTGCCATCGTCAACGCTACCGCAAGTAATAAAGCGCAGCAGGTCTTTGCGCTCGTGCGTTTCCAGATAGGCGGCGATATCCTGCTCAATCAACGGCGAGGCATGAGACATATCAAAAGTACCCCTGGCGCTTTTTCTCTTCCATCGAACCGGCCGCATCATGATCGATCAGGCGGCCCTGGCGCTCTGAATGGCGGGTCATCAGCATCTCCTGAATGATCTCTGGCAAGGTTGTCGCGTGTGAACGTACCGCACCCGTCAACGGATAACAGCCCAGGGTACGAAATCGCACCTGTTCCAGTGTCGGCTTTTCGCCGGGATTCAGCAGCATTCGCTCATCATCGACCATGATCAGGGTGCCATCCCGTTCCACCACCGGGCGTTCGGCAGCCAAATAGAGCGGGACGATGGGAATATTTTCCAAATGGATATATTGCCAGATATCCAGCTCGGTCCAGTTGGACAGCGGAAAGACCCGAATGCTTTCCCCTTTATGAACCCGACCGTTGTACAGATTCCATAATTCTGGCCGCTGGTTTTTTGGGTCCCAACGATGGCTGCGATCACGAAATGAATACACTCGCTCCTTGGCCCGCGAGCGTTCTTCGTCGCGGCGAGCACCGCCAAAGGCGGCATCATAGCCATGTAGCTCCAGGGCTTGCTTCAAAGACTGGGTTTTCATCACATCCGTGTAGACCCGCGAACCGTGGGTAAAGGGGTTGATGCCCTCCCGCAACCCATCCTGATTGGTGTGAACAATCAATTCCATGCCCACTCGTTGAGCGTGCTCATCACGAAAACGGATCATCTCCTGAAATTTCCAGGTGGTATCGATATGCAGCAGCGGAAACGGCGGCTTGCCCGGATAAAAGGCTTTTAGCGCCAAATGGAGCATCACCGAAGAATCCTTACCGATGGAATACAGCATCACCGGGTTTTGGAATTCGGCGACCACCTCGCGGATGATGTGTACGCTCTCGGCTTCGAGCTGTTTGAGATGGGTAAGCTTATAGGGGTCCATGAGGGTCATTTCGAGCAGCGGAGCGCTCGGCAAGAGGTTCACGAGATCAATAGGGCAGCATCAAGAAAGCACTGGCGGGCGCATTCGGCAGATGGAAACCCAACAAGCCCCCCGCAGCGCCGCTCGTGGGTCGTAGGCAGGCAGAGCCAACACAGCGGATGGCCAACAACACCGGTTTGCTGGATAAACGGGGCGCATTCTAGCGGTACCCAGCCGATTAGGAAAGCTGATAGTCCCAGCAAAAACGGTCTTATCCGGCCGCGATCCATGCCAGTGGGCATCTTATCCCAGTTCGGCCAATAGCTGGGTCAGCATCGCTTCTGCTTGGTGGCGATAGCTGGCGCCAAACAAATTGAGGTGATTGAGGATATGATACAGGTTATAGAGTGTGCGCCGCCCTGGATAACCACAATCCATCGGTAGCGCTTCACGATAGGCGGCATAAAAGCGCTCTGAAAAACCGCCAAACAATTCCGTCATCGCCAGATCGGTTTCGTGGTCGCCATAATAGACGGCCGGGTCAAACATCACCGGCTCACCGCCTGCCGTACAACCGACATTACCACCCCATAAATCACCGTGTAATAAGACTGGTGACGGCTGATAGCCCACAAATAATCCCGCTAACCGTGCCGACAACTGTTCGCCGGCGCGCTGCAATGCACCACCATGGCCGTTGGTGGCCGCCAATTGCAGTTGAAACCCTAATCGCCGTTCACGCCAAAACGTGATCCACTGCTCATGGCGGCCGTTGGGCTGTGGCGTCGAACCGATGGTGTTATCCCGATGCCAACCGAAGTAAGGCCGCCGCTGCTGATGTAACGCGGCCAGTTGGCGACCGAGGGTTTCCATAGCCAAGGCATCACCACCCTGCAAGGGTAAATATTCCAGGACGAGGTAAGCTGGCCCCTCAGCACTGCCATGGCAGATCGGCTTAGGCACCCGCACGGTCGCTGTCTCGGCCAGTTCTGCCAATCCGGCCGCTTCGGCCGCGAACATCGACAACGCGCCGGCGGCCGCGTTGACCTTGACGAAATAGTCGCGTTTGCCATCACTGGCTCGCCATGCCTGATTGATACAGCCACCACCTAGCGGCTGATGCCGACCGATCTGCAAAGGCTCGCCGGTCGTGGCCCTGATATGCTGTTCGATGACGCCCCAAAAATCGCTCATAGGCCGTTTTAGTGAAGCGCTGGGCTGCCGATTGGGTCCGGTCCAGGCTCAAGGCTTGGCTCGGCCAGTTAACCGCAATCCCTTGGGTAAGCGCACATCCATGGCAATCGGCAAATGATCGGAGTAGGCGTGGCCCAGAACCTGGACACGCTCCACGGTGAGCGAGGGTGAGACCAGAATATGATCCAGTTGGCGGTTGGGGCGCCAACTAGGAAAGGTATACAGCCCAGGTGCGGGTTCAGATAAACGGGCAGCCGCTAATAAGGCCATCAACTCCGGGCTGTCCGAACCACAATTAAGATCACCCATCAGAATGACGTGATGGCAATCACGCACCAGATCGATCAAAAATTCGACCTGCCGCAACCGGCCACGCCGACCCAACGCCATGTGCAAAATCAAAACATGCAGCGCGTCGGGTCCACTGCCGAAGCGGACGGCCAGTACCCCGCGACCCGGTATCAATCCCGGCAACTTGTGCTCGGCAATAGCGGCTGGGCGCACACGGCTGAGCAAAGCATTGCCGTGCTGCGAGATCATGCCGATTTTGCGGTTGGCTTGATCGTATACGTGTTTGAAACCAGCGGAGTCAGCCAAATATTTAATTTGATTAACAAAACCGCTTCTTAGGCTGCCTGCATCGACTTCTTGCAACGCCACGATATCGTAGTCGGCCAGAATCCGGGCGATCCCATCCAAATTGGCCATACGCGAAGGCACCGGCACCAGATGCTTCCAGCTTCGGGTCAGATATTGCGAATAATTGTGGGTCGTCAGCCCGCTTTGGATATTGTAGCTGAGCAGTCGTAATCGACGCGATTGACTTGGACCCGCCATGGTGTACCGCCTTCGCTCACACGAGCCGCTCAGCGGGCCAACAAAAAATCCACGACCTCAAACATCCGTGGGGAGCGCACGTCATACTGCCCGTTGACGACGAGCATGGGCACACCGCGCACGCCGTAGCGCTGGACTAGCTGGTTAGCCCGTCGCATTTGCGTTTCAGTTTGGAAGGATTTGTAGGCTTTGCGGAAAGCCGCTTCATCAACCCCATTCTCGACAAACAACGCCGCCACCTCATCTTCGCTCGCCAGGCTGCGCTTGTCGCGATGGATCGCCTCGAACAGAGGCCGATGCATTTTTTCCAAAACACCGAGGCTTTCAGCCACGTAGTACGCACGGGATGTCACTTCCCAACTCGGATTAAAGGAGACAGGAACCCGGATGAACTGAACATCATTCGGCTTGCGCTTAAGCCATTCCTGAGCTGTCGGTTCAAGGTCATGGCAATGCGGGCAGTTATACGAAAAAAATTCAATGACTTCCGGTTTACCGGCCACCATAGGCGGCATCGGGGTCGTGAGCTTGCCATACTCCTTGCCTTCCTGAAACGCCGGCGGCGGCGGCGCGGGGTCAGCGGCACGAACAGCCATCAGCGGCAAGCCACAGGCAAAGACGACCAGTAACAGGCGACGAAAAATAGGTGTCATGGGAGTGATTTCTCTCAGTTCGATAGCAAAACGCGGTGCTCGGCTGCTCACAGGGTGCCGTAGGAATGCAGCCCCGATAAAAACATGTTGACGCCCAGGAAGGCGAATAAGGTGACAAACAAACCGATCACCGCCCACCAGGCCATCGGAGCGCCACGCCATCCCTTGGTCAACCGCAAATGTAACCAGGCAGCATAGTTCAACCAGACGATCAGCGCCCAAGTTTCCTTCGGGTCCCAGGACCAGTAGCCACCCCACGCCTCGGCCGCCCACAAGGCACCGAGAATGGTGGCAATGGTAAAAGCGGCAAAGCCCAGCGCGATGGCTTTATACATTACGTCGTCCAACAGCTCCAGTGGGGGGAGCACACGCGCTAAAAGCCCAGTCGGTTGACGGGCCTCCACCGCAACCCGCAAAAGATAAGCCACCCCCAGCATCGCCGCCAGGGCAAAGGCCCCGTAACCAATGAAATTGGCCGGAACGTGAATCTTCATCCAATAGCTTTGTAGCGCGGGAATCAGCGGCTGAATGTGATGGGCTTGACGGTCTAAGGTATACCACAGCAGAAAAGCCACAGCGCCGCTGATGGCCAGCAAGGCAAATCCACCCATGGCGCGGGTGCGGTGGCGATCCTCGTAGAACAGATAAAGCAGCGCCGTGATCAGCGCAAACAGGATAAACACTTCATAAAGATTACTCACCGGGATGTGACCGATATCCGCGCCTAACAGATAGGATTCACGCCAACGCACAAGCAACCCGGTCAACCCCATCACCGTCGCGCTCCAGGTCAACGCGGTAGCGGTACGGCCGGTAAAGTCAGAGCGGCTCAACAGAGCGCCGAAGTAGGTCAAAGTGGCGAGGACATACAAGGTGCTCATCCACATGAACGCCGCCTGGCTTTCCAGGAAATATTTCAGCAAAAAATTGCTGCGGCGTAATCCCAGATCGTTGCCATAGCGCCACAACGCTATCACCGCCAACCCGGTCACTACCAGGGTAAAGGCTCGAGCCGGCTTCCAATATAAGCCCCAGGCGATCAACGCCAGCGTCGCCCCGCTTTGAATCGCTACCTCGTAACCGTCCATATAAGGGCGATACAGCATGTAGGCATACCCGGAGCCGGCCAATACCAGCAATCCCCAGAGGACATCCCAAGCCCTCAAGCTGCGCCAGGGGGCGGGCTGATCCCAAGATTCCAGCATTACCTCATGTGTTACGGCCATGGTCGCCACCCTCTCGCGGCTGATTGATTGGTTGCGGGGATATGCTCATTATGCGTGATGTACCGGTAAAAACTCAGCATGACGCTGGGTATTCTTTTCACAGATGGGTCGGCGGCACCGGCTGCGGCTGCGGCTCAACACCGAACCGGCGGGCCATAACCGCTTCGATGCGGGCAAACTCTCGTGCGAAGTCGGCCTGGCGCCGACCACTCGTGCCCGCCAGCACCAGTCGAGTGCCCCCCTCTTCGGCAGCCAGCCATGCCCAAACTCGCCGATGAGCGGTATAAAACATGATAAAAACGCCCGCTATCAACAAGGCAAAACCGATATAGACTACGGTGGTGCCGCCGCTGTAGGTGACTTGCAAACCAGACGCCTCCACTTGTTGAAAACGGGTCATTTGCAGAAAGAACGGTGCTCCATAATCAGGGAGTGCCGCCAACGCCGATACGGCATCGTTGAAAAACGCATCTTCGGCGGCGCCGACCCCCTGCTCTACTGGGACCCCTTCCTCGCGCAATATCTCCAGAAAAATTTCCGCCAAAGTATCCCGCAGGATGCTCAAATACAGTTTGGTCGCTTCCGGTAGCCGATCCGGCGGTACCACCGCTTTGGCCCGTTCGGTGATCGCGGCGAAACCGCCTTTGACGAACAAGTCGAGTAAATTCGCCCGTACCAGATTCAGGTCGTGCTGAAACTCCGGCTTATCCGCCGCTGGCGTGGCGCGCTCCAGCAGTGCCCGCACCCGTTCAGTATCATGCACGCGGGCGTTAAATTTCAGGAACCGCTCAGGGCTATTATTGGCAGCGGGGATATGCAGGTAGGTGAAGGCATCGCCCGGACGGGTTCGCATCCCGGTGATAAAGAACAGGCGATCTTCCAAACGCGCTGGGGCCATGTAATTGAAGTATTCGCGTGCTTGCCCGGCCGCATCGCGCAGTTTGAAACCGACGCTGGGACCGAAGTTGCGAAATTTACGATCTCCAGGCTTGGCATCCGGCTCTGGCAGCAGATTGAACAGGCGAAAATCATCAAGCTCCACGCGCAGCGACCCGGCCGATCCGGTCAACTTGAGCGTACCGCCGATTTCTCCTTTCAGCTCCAGCGGTTCAGATCGGGAACCAGCCAAGGGCCAGGCGCTTAATTCCAGCTTGGAGCCGCCATCACCAAAATCAGACTGATAGATCGCATAGCCGCGATACACCAACGGATGGTTGACCTGGATGGTCGCTTCCAGGGGCTGATCACCAAGATGTTCACGATCATGGATGCGGACTTGGCTGATAAATGTTTTCGGCTGCCCGGTATCGTAATAAGCGACCTGGAATTCCTTCAACTCAATGGCGAAGGGTAGTTCCTGGACCAGATAGCCATCGCGCAACCGCAAAAAGACGAAATTGGCCGCCGAGCCTTCCGGCAACATCACATTGCCGCGAAAGGCCGGAATTGTGCCAGGTTGTAACCGGCTGATCGCCGGCACCTCGCCAGAGGCCAAATCACGCCGCTCGATAGCGATCTGCCCGCGCCATTCCTTGAGTTTCAACCACAAGTTGCCATCCATCAGCCCGCCGATCCCGATCACTACCACGGCGGCATGAGTAAATAAATAACCTAATCGGTGATAACCGCCCCGCATCCCTGCGGCCACCCGATGATCTCCATAATTCTGTAACCGCCAACGGTAGCCGCAAGCACGCAATGCACTGGTTGCTTCCGCTGTGACCCGTTCACCATCCCAACCCGGCAACAGCCATTCAGCCCGCTGCTGAAATCCCCGCAAGGAATCAAGCTGGACTTGAGTACGAAACCGCACCATCTCACGCAGCATGACCGGCACCTGCCGATACAAGCAAACACCGGTGGACAAAATCAAAAAGCCAAGGATGCCGATAAACCAACCGCTGCCATAGACATCATACAAACCGAGCCAACCAAACACTTCAAACCAAAACGGCCCAAATTTGAGGACATAGTTTGCATAGGGCTGGTTTTGCTGCAAAACGGTCCCGATGACCGAGGCGACCGCGATAATGACCAGCAAGCTGATCGCCAAATTCATCGAACCGAAAAATTCGAGCAGTACCCAACCCAAGGGACGGCGTGAGGGGGTTTCGCGCGCGGTAGCTTCGTTCACTGATCAATTTAGACGTCGTGGAGAGAACGCTTTTTCGACCGAGCCGATCTGAAAGCGTTCATCACTTGAGAGAAAGCATGGCTCGGACGACACAAAAAAGGGTGGCCAAAAGGCCACCCCACGAACTGACAGCTTTTAGCCGGATTTAACCGGATGTAGCCTCGGCCCTCATTGCAAGCCTTGAATGTAAGACGAAACAGCCTTGATCTCAGGATCGGTCATCTTGGCGGCGATGCTCCGCATCATCTGGCCCGCATCATTGGTTCTCTCCATAGCACGGAAGGCTTTGAGCTGTAGCTGGAGATATTCCGCGTGCTGGGCTGCGATAGCGGGGAATTTGGCAAGGGGATTACCGGCACCCACAGTTCCATGGCAGGCGGCACACGCCGAAACACCGCTGGTCAGATTGCCACCACGAAACAGCGCTTCGCCTTGAGGGGCCAAGGCCGGATCGGCAGCGGCACGAGCGACTTGTTGAGAGGCGAAATAAGCGGCCAAATCCTCCATATCTTGCGGGCTGAGCGGTGCAACCATACCCGCCATGATCGGATTAACCCGGACGCCCGCCTTATAATCTTGCAACTGTTTGAGCAGATAATCGGCACCTTGCCCGGCCAGCTTGGGATACTGCGGATTGGCGCTATTGCCATCGGCATTATGACATGCGGCACAGGTCGCGGATTTCGCTTTGCCGGCCGTAGCGTCACCGGCGGCCAATGCGGCGGTTGCGGAACCGAGCAGTGCACACGTCGCAGCGATCACAACGAATTTTTTCATTTTTAGAATGCTCCTGTACGATAACGGTGTTCGGTTCGGGCGATCAGCCAATGGCGTTAGGTGGACGGAAATCAGCGCTTACCCCGGCAGATCCCGCCCAGCGAAAGCAGTGGTTTTATATATCAGTTTCGGCTGCCAAGTTCAATGAGAAACCCCATTAAGCCTACCTTTATTGCCCCTACTTCCCCTGCCAGCACGCGCTATCGTGCCACTCGTTTTCTAAGCAGTGCCGACACGCTCTCCGGGTTGCCGCCAGACACGGGGCGGGAAGTGGCTTTTGCCGGCCGCTCCAATGCCGGCAAGTCAAGCGCCCTGAACTTGCTGGCGGGCCAGCGTGGCTTAGCGCGGATCAGCAAAACACCTGGCCGCACGCAATTACTCAATGTGTTTGAGGTGGCAACGGCGCGTTATCTGGTCGATCTTCCCGGCTATGGCTATGCCCAGGTACCCGAAGCCACCCGCCGACACTGGCAAGTGCTGGTAGGGCAGTATTTGCGCGAGCGTACCGCTCTGCGCGGGCTTTTGCTGCTGGTCGATGTCCGACATCCCTTGACCGCGCTGGATCGGCAGTTATTGGCGTATCGTGCAGCACGCGGCTTGGCGGCGCACATACTCCTGACCAAGGCCGACAAATTGAGCCGAGGCCAGGCGACGACGGCGCTCCGTCAACTCCAGGCAACGCTGCAAAGTGACTTCCCCGGCGTCAGCGCTCAACTCTTTTCCGGGTTAAGCGGCGAAGGGGCCGACCAAGCGCGCGCCCAACTGGATGATTGGTTAGGCTATTGAGCAAAAATTGGCGGATTTATTCACCGCCGCTAGCGGCCGATGAGTCATCGTCCGTTGGATTCATCTGCCAACCGCGCGCCAACAACCGGGCTTGCAGCGCCTGACTGACCAGCTCGCCCATCCGCTCCAGAAAAAAGGTGCCGACCCCGGCATGAAACCGGTCAGGATCGGAACTCCCCAACACCAGCAGCCCACGCCACTCGTCGCCGCCCAAAGGAATCAACGCGGCCGACGCCGCGCTGGCCCCCTCGTCACAACGCAAAACGGCGGCTTGCTCGGAACTTAAACGACTGCATTGCGGCTGACCCAGGCGAAATACCTCGGCGAACAACGCCACGATATCCGGGCGCAACAAATCTTCCGCCGCGCGAAAGCCACCGCTGGGCGGCTCGGTGAAGCACAACATGATGCAATCGGCCTTGAACTCGTCGAGCAAAATAGCCTTGATGCCCTGCAATAACTCGTCCAGCCCACCACGCGCATCAAGCAGGTTCAGCGCCAGACGCTGTACTCGCTCAGCCAGCCGGTCGTTATCCCGCGCGATGGCCACCAGATCGAGCAATTTGTCGTGCAGGCGTTGGCAGCGCCCCCGCAGCAGGCGATTCTGGTATTCCAATAAGGAGACTGCCGGTTCGCAAGGATGTGGGATACGCAAACTTTGCGTCAGCTCTGGATGACGAACAAAAAACTCTGGATGATCGCACAGATAAGCAACCATGTTCGCTTCGGGATCTGTTTCGGCCATCTCATCCTTCACCATTCGAGCCACCCCTCGAATACGGTTGCCACAGGGCCAGTCATGGTGACCGATTCTCCCTCCCCGGCCCAATGAATATTCAAATCACCCCCAGCGAGTTGGACACGGACCCTGGGCGCTAACAGCCCCTGCAACCGACCGACCACGACCGCCGCACAGGCGCCGCTGCCACAGGCCAGGGTTTCACCGACGCCACGCTCGAACACCCGCAAGCGGATGTGATCAGGAGCAACGATTTGCATGAAGCCGACATTAGCACGCTTTGGAAACCGGCCGTGGCGCTCCAGCAAAGGACCCAGATGGGCCACCGGTGCGTGGTCCACCTCATCGACCACAACCACCGCATGGGGATTGCCCATTGACACCACCCCGATGTCCATCTCGATACTATCGGCAGCTATCGGATAGTGTGCAGCGCGCTGCGTGGCGAAAAAGGGAATTTGAGCCGGCTCCAACACCGGCTGGCCCATATCCACCGCCACTTGGCCATCCGGTTGGATGTGCAGCCGCAACAACCCAGCAGCAGTCACTACCCGCACATCATCGCGGTCGATCAAGCCTCGGTCGCGTACAAAGCGGGCGAAACAGCGGGCGCCGTTGCCGCACTGCTCCACTTCGCCACCGTCGGCATTGAAAATGCGGTAACGGAAATCGGCATCGGGCCGGTCAGAGGCTTCCACCAGAAGCAACTGGTCGCAACCGACACCGAAATGGCGGTCGGCCAAGCGACGAATCCGATCTGGATCGAGTGCCACTGTCTGAGTGATGCCGTCGATCACCACGAAATCGTTGCCCAGGCCGTGCATCTTGGTAAATCGCAGTGTCATGCCGTTGCCTTTACGGATACAGCCCAAACGGTCAGGCCGGCTTAATTCCGGCCAGTCCAGGCGATCTTGTACAAGTCCAGCCGCCGGTCACGAAAGTTGCGCACGCTGCCATGGGTGCGCATTTCCTTCAAATTATCCAAATCCAGATCGACGATCAGGGTCATTTCAGTGTTTGGTGTGGCTTCGGCAGCGATGGCATCATGGGGAAAGGCGAAATCGGACGGTGTAAAAACCGCCGCTTGAGAATATTGCATGTCCATGTTTTCCACCTTCGGCAAGTTGCCGACACTACCGGAAATCACCACGTAACATTCGTTCTCAATGGCGCGGGCCTGAGCGCAGCGCCGAACCCGCAGATAAGCGTTCTTGGTATCGGTCCAAAACGGCACGAACAGGATTTGCATACCCTGGTCGGCGAGCAAGCGAGGGAGTTCCGGAAATTCAACATCATAGCAGATGAGGATACCGATCTTGCCGACATCCAGTTCGAACACTTGCAGCGTGTCACCCCCTTGCAGACCCCAGTACGACCGTTCGTCCGGGGTGATATGCAGTTTGGACTGTTTTTCCCAAGTCCCGTCACGCCGGCATAGATAAGCTGCGTTATACAACGCGCCGCCCTGATATTCGGGCATACTGCCGGCGATGATATTGACATTATAGGCGATAGCCAATTCCAAAATCGCATCGCGTAAGGGTTCGGTATATTCGGCGAGCTGGCGCACGGCCTCAGCGGTATTGCTCTGGTGAAATTGGGCCATCAACGGGCCGTTGAAGAACTCAGGAAAGAGCACGATGTCGGTCTTGTAACCGGCGACCGCATCCACGAAATACTCGACCTGCTGCAACAATTCTTCCAACGAAGCGGTCTGGCGCATCTGCCACTGAACGGCCCCGATCCGCACCACCGACTTGCGCCCACCAATCAGGATTTCCTTCTCCTCATAATAGATGTTCAGCCATTCCAACAGCACGGCATACGCCTTGGAATCGGTATCGTCCGGCAAATAACCAGTGACGATCCGTCGGACATGGAAATCATTAGCCAACTGGAAGGTCAAGATCGGGTCAACCAGTTCCTTGGCCTTCACCATCTCGACGTACTGCTGCGGACTCATTTCGGCAGAATATTTGCCATAGCCGGGAATTCGGCCCCCGACCATGATGGCGCGCAGGTTGAGCTTTTCGCACAGCTCCTTGCGGGCATCATACAGGCGCCGGCCCAGCCGCATGTCCCGATAATCCGGGTGGACGAAAATATCCACGCCATACAAGGTGTCGCCGTTTGGGTCGTGCGTGGTGAGATAACCGTCGCCGATGATCTGCCAGTAGGTGTGTCGGTCACCGTAACGGCCGTAATCGACCAGCAGGCTCAGGGCGGACCCCACCACTTTACCGTTGTCTTCGATACAAATTTGGCCCTCAGGAAAGCGGGCGATTTGCGAGGCGAATTGCTCGCGACTCCACGCGCCATCCATATTGTGATAGACCAATTCCATGATCTCCTGAACGTCGTTGTAATCCGACAAACGGAGATTGCGCAGCTTGAGTCGGTGCTGAACCGGATGTTCTGTCGTTCGTTCGATCATGATGCGACTTGCAATGAAGGCTTTTTTAGTCGGTAGGATAAGAGCCAGCGTATTCAGTGATCACGCGGTAGCGACAACCAATCAAGCCAGCAACCGCGCGTAATCCCGATAGATGCAACGATCCATTATCACAGTCAGTCCGGCCTCGCGCGCCCGCAGCGCGGCTGCTTCGTCTAGCACGCCATCTTGCAACCACAACGCAGGCACTTTCAGGCTGATACATTCATCGACCAACCCAGCAACATGGCGCGACTCACGGAACACATCCACCAAATCGACCGGCCCTGGTAAATCGGGCAGGCTATGATACGCTTTCTCGCCGAACACGTCCGCCACGGTTGGATTGACCGGGATGATGCGATAACCAAAACCGCGCAATGCCCTGGCAACCCCGTAACTGGGCCGGCTCGGCGAAGCGGACAGCCCCACCACGGCGATGGTTTTAACCTGTTTGAGCAGCGCGCGAATCTGCTCTTCGGAAGGATTGGTGAATCGTGCACCCATGGCGTTATCTCTCGAAAGCTGGAATCAACTTAGGATAGTCTCTCCCGCATACAGTTCCGTAACCGTCTCTCGTCGGCGCACCACCTGAAACTGCGCACCGTCCACCATAACTTCAGCGGCGCGCGGCCGGGAATTGTAATTGGAACTCATGGAAAACCCATAGGCACCGGCGGAACGCACCGCCAATAAATCGCCGGCGGCCACGCTTAACGCGCGATCTTTACCGAGGAAATCGCCAGTCTCACAAACCGGGCCTACCACATCGTACTGGGACGGTTCGCCGGTACCGCCCGCTTCGACCGGAATGATCGCCTGCCAGGCCGAATACAGGGCAGGACGCAGCAGGTCGTTCATGGCTGCATCCACGACCGCGAAGTTCTTATCGGCGCCTTGTTTAAGCAGTTCGACCCGCGTGACCAGAATCCCCGCATTACCGACCAACGCACGGCCCGGTTCGAGTAAAAGTTCATACGGTCGCCCTTGCAGACGTTCGAATAGGGCAACGGCGTACTCAGCAGGCAACGGCGGCTCCTCGTCGCGGTAGCGGATGCCTAGCCCGCCACCGACATCAATATGATGGATGCGGACCCCCTGCGCTTCCAGCCGCGCCACCAAGGCCAGCACCCGATCCAGGGCATCCACGAACGGCGCGAGGCGCGTTAACTGCGAGCCGATATGGCAATCCACTCCGACAATTTCAAGGTGGGGCGATGCAGCCGCGCGCTGATAAACCGCCAGTGCGCGCGCCACGTCGATGCCGAATTTATTTTGTTTCAGACCAGTGGAAATATAGGGATGGGTGTCGGCATCCACATCTGGATTGACGCGCAGCGATACCGGCGCCCGCCGACCCTGTGCGGCCGCTACCTGCATCAGCATGGCCAATTCCGCTTCGGACTCGACATTGAAGCAGCGGATGCCGACCTCCAAAGCGCGCTCCAACTCATCGCGGCGCTTGCCTACTCCCGAAAAAACCACCTTACCGGGATCGCCGCCGGCTACCAAGACCCGCTCCAGTTCGCCGACTGAGACGATATCGAACCCTGAGCCTAACCGCGCCAGGCTATTCAATACCGCCAAATTGCTGTTGGCCTTGACCGCGTAACAGATCAAATGCGGATGGGCACCAAAGGCTTGATCAAAGGCGTGCCAGTGCCGCTCGATGGTGGCGCGGGAGTAGATATAACACGGCGTGCCGACCACCGCCGCGATGTCGGCAACCGCTACATCTTCGGCGTACAGCCGGTTATCCCGATACTCGAAATGATCCATGCGTCAGGGCCTCGGTGGCGCCGGGTCGGATGCAGGCGGCGACGCGGGTGATTTGGGCAGATACAGCGGGCCTTTTTGACCGCAACCGGCCAACAGCAGCGCCAACACCAATCCGGCCAACAGGGGCCCGGCACGAAACTCGGACATTTCAGCGATCCCTTAAAAGCGGCTCTCAAAATTAGGCGCCAGTATAGCCTGCATTTGGTCGGTCAGGGCGGCTTGACAAGCCACTCGACATCACGGCTAATGCCAATCCAAGGTCTTCCACAGGAACGTTTGCCATGAACCCCTCACTACTGACCACCGTCGAAATCGAACCCAAGACCGCTGCCCGTTCCAGCGTCATCTGGATGCACGGCCTTGGCGCCGATGCGCGTGATTTCGAGCCTATCGTCCCCGAATTACGCCTCCCGGACGAGTTGGGGATTCGTTTTGTGTTTCCCAACGCGCCCATTCGGCCGGTAACGGTCAATGGGGGAATGCGGATGCGCGCCTGGTACGATGTGCTCAGCATGGATTTACCGCGCCAGGAAGACCCTGAGGGCGTTTACGCCTCTGAGCGGGCCCTCTGCGACTTACTCGAACGCGAGAAACAACGCGGCATAGCCGCCGACCGGATCGTGCTGGCCGGCTTTTCCCAAGGTGGGGCGATGGCGCTGCACACGGCACTACGCTACCCCGACCGCTTGGCCGGGATTTTGGCTTTATCCTGTTATCTTCCCTTGATCAGCAAGTTCTCTGATGAACGACGGCCCGCGAACCAACCAACGCCGATCTTCATGGCGCACGGCGATTACGATGCCGTGATTCCGATGCGCTATGGCCAACAAAGTGCCGAGTTATTGGAAAATCTGGGCTATTCGGTGGCATGGCAAGATTATGGGATGGGTCATGAAGTGTGCTGGGAGGAAATCCGCGATATCGCCCAATGGCTGAGCCAAACCTTGGCGGTAGTGCAGGCCTGAAGAGAACAGGCTCCCCCACTCACTGGCTACAAAGCCTTCCCTGATCGCCCGCTGAGATGGCGCCCCTAAGCGGACAGCAGGCGAAAAAACTTCGCTGCCTCTGGCGCGTTTTGCGTTGTTGAATGGCGGAATGTACCCTACATTTTAGTTTGCTTTGGACCTCTTTTGCCCTTTGCTGTCAATCTAACAAGGTAAATACCCATTATGAGCAAACCCAAAAAAGTGGCGATTCTTACGGCCGGCGGTTTGGCCCCCTGCCTTAGCTCAGCAGTTGGTGGCCTGATCGAGCGCTATACCGAGATTGATCCAAGCATCGACATCATCTGTTATCGCAGTGGTTATAAAGGATTGCTCCTGGGAGACTCTTACAAAGTGACCCCAGAAATCCGGGAAAAAGCCGGGTTGCTGCACACCTTCGGCGGTTCACCCATCGGTAACAGTCGTGTCAAACTCACTAACGTCAAGGATTGCGTCAAGCGCGGCCTCGTTAAAGAGGGACAAGATCCCCAGAAGATCGCGGCGGATCAATTGGTCAAGGATGGCGTGGATGTTCTCCATACCATTGGTGGCGACGATACCAACACCGCTGCGGCCGATCTTGCGGCGTTTCTGGCGAAAAATAACTACGGCCTCACCGTCATCGGCCTACCCAAGACCGTCGATAACGACGTGTATCCCATCAAGCAGTCGCTGGGCGCTTGGACCGCTGCCGAACAAGGCGCTCGTTACTTCAAGAACATCGTTGCGGAAAACAATGCCAATCCCCGCATGTTGATCATTCATGAGGTAATGGGTCGCAATTGCGGCTGGTTAACTGCCGCCACCGCGCTGGAATATCGCAAGTTGCTGGACCGCACCGAGTGGCTGCCCGCCATCGGACTGGACCGCTCCGCTTTTGAAGTCCATGCGGTCTTTGTGCCGGAAATGCACATCGACATCGCCGCCGAGGCTAAACGCCTGCGCAGCGCGATGGATAAGGTCGATTGCATCAATATTTTCGTTTCTGAAGGTGCGGGCGTGGAAGCCATCGTCGCCGAATTACAGGCCAAGGGTCAGGAAGTTCCGCGTGATGCCTTCGGTCATATCAAGCTCGACGCAGTAAACCCCGGTAAATGGTTCGGTGAACAGTTCTCCCAGATGATTGGTTCGGAAAAAACCCTGATTCAAAAATCGGGTTACTTTTCACGCGCGTCCGCCGCCAACATTGAGGATATTCGCCTCATCAAATCATGCACCGACCTCGCCGTCGAATGCGCCATGCGGGGTGAAGCCGGCGTCATCGGCCATGATGAAGACCATAACGGCGTATTGCGAGCTATCGAGTTTCCGCGTATCAAAGGTGGAAAACCCTTCGACATCGATACGCCTTGGTTCACTGCTATGCTGAAAGCCATCGGTCAGAAGAAAGGCAAGAAGGTCACCGTCAGCCATTAAGCATTCCGCACAAATGCACCGGGAGCAGTAGCCAGGCCATCTCGCCGCTGCTCCCGGCGTGTCCGCTGCAATCCCCTGCTTTGCGATCATCAATCCAGGCGATAGGCGACCGGGATCTCCAGCCGACTCTCGCCAGGCGGCGACCATTGACCGCGCAGAGCGGCCACCGCCTCACGAACCAGCGCCTTGGCTGCCTGATCAAGCACCGGGAAACCGGAACCCTGGCGCACTTCCGCCAGACGCAATTCTCCATTCGCTCCGATCTCAATGGCCATCGTCACCACTCCCTCCTGGCCCAGACGACGGGCCACCGGAGGATAGCTGCGCATTTCCCGCAACTTCCGGGTCAGGGCTGCATACCAGAGTTGCCTGGCCTGGGCACGGTCAGGCTCCGGTGGGGCGGCTTTGCTACTGCTGCCCGCAACGGAGGGCGCTATGAGTTTGCGAGCGGGTAAGGTTACACCGCTGTCACCCTGCCTCTCTGGCCAGCGTTCAGTGGTGGCTGGGGATGGTTGCGATGGCGTTTCTGTCATCCAACGCCGGTTCTCCTGGCGCGGAGCACGGGGCGACGGTTCCGCAAAGGGAGCAAGCGGCATTTTGGGCTGACGCGGCGGGGGCGCAGCTTCAGCAACCGGGCGCGGTTGATGCTGTTTTAGTGGTTGCGCCACCACTTTGGCAGGCGGGGGCGGGATTGGCTTGGATCGGGGCAGTACCGGCGGAGTTGGCCGGGGCCGAGAAGGTGCGGCTAATGCGGGCTTCGGTTTGGGAGTCGCCGGGGCTGGAGCAGGAACAAGTGGGGGTGCCTCGGGAGGTGCACTGGGTGGAGCCGGAAGCGTTGCTGGCGCTGGCGAGATTGGCGGAGTGGCCGGAGCCGGTGGCTCTGGTGCAACGGCCAGTTTTACCTCCCACCGGCTATGAGTAGGCACGGGCGGATCAGCGGAAGCAAGGCTCAGCAACAAACTCACCATACCCGCATGGAGGGCGATAGAAGCCCCCCAGGCCCGCCAACTCATGTGCGTTTAACTTCCAGACTGACCTGGGAAAAGCCCAGCGCCTTGACCCGATCCACCAGCTCGATGAAATCACGCAGGGCCAAACCCCCATCGGCCCGTACCACCATCGGCGTGGCAGGCGGCAAACCGTTCAGGGCGGCAGCCAGATCGGCGATGGGTTGATCGTTCAGATAAAGGGTGCGTTGCAGGGTGAGGGTCAGTACCACCGGACTATGCTGGCTCTGTTCCGCATGGGCGGCGTGCGCCAGATCGACCGGAATCTGGCCCGTAACGATAAACGTGGCGGTGGTCAACACAATCGTCAGCAGCACCAGCATGATGTCCACCAGCGGAATCACATTGATAGAGGCGATTTCCTCATCCATGATGCGCATCCCAGCGGGCCAGCAACAGCTTCACTTTCCGGCGCAACGCATTGTTCAACGCGACGCAGGGAATCGCTACCACCAGACCGGCAGCGGTTGCTTTCAGCGCCAGCGCCAGCCCGGTCATGATGCTTTTTACGTCGATGTCGCCCGTCGCGCCCAAAGTCTGGAAGGTCAGCATGATGCCGAGCACGGTGCCCAGCAGACCGACATAAGGAGCATTGGCCGCCACGGTGGCGATGGTGGTCAAGCCGGCGGTGAGGTCGGCTTCCAGTTCCACGCGCTGCTTCCAGGCAGCGACATTGACCCGCCGGTAGTAAAAAAAGCGGGCGATGCCGATGGCGACCGCCCAGATCGAAAGCACCAGCAGCAAGCCCAGCACGCCGTATTCAACCCAGTCTTTCAACATGTTCATCACATCCCCAGAGACAGACGATAGCCACCCAGCGCCAACAGCACCAACCCCGCGCCACGTTGCAACCACAGACCCAACCAGCGCTGCTCCGTTTTCAACCGTGCGCCAAAAGCCGCGAGCAGCGGCAGCACCAGGAGCAAGGGCGTCACCGCTGCACCGAGGCCAAACGCCAGGCCCTGGGCAGCCCCGAAGGTCGCAGAACCGGACTGGGCGGTGAAAGCGAGCAGAGAAGCCAGCGGGGCGCAAGGTGTGAGGCTCAGCGCAAAGCCCAACGCCAACGGTGGAGTATGTGCGGCGCGCAATGGCGTACAACCGCGCGGGCGGCCCTCACCCAACAGTAACCAAAGGCCAGCGGCCACCGACGCGATGCCGATGGCGACATGGCCCAGGCCACCGTGCAATTCAGCGCTCAGCCGAGCACCCGACAGACCCGCAACCCAACCCAGCAGCGCATAGGCGCTCACCCGGCCTGCGAGAAACCAGCCGGTATCGGCCAGTACCACCGCACGTTGACGCGCCAGCACCCATGTGCCCATGAAGGGCAGACAGGTCACTGTGCAGGCGGTCAGGCCCAGGGACAGACCGAGCAGCCAGGCAGAGAAAAGACCCGCCGACTCAACCATGGCCGCCGGTCCTGGGCGGCAACCAGCGCACGATTTTCGGTTCGCCTTGCGGGCTTTCCTGCTTAATCCGCGCCTTGTAATACGGGCGTGATGCGCCAAACAAGCGGGCGGGGCCAAACTTGATTTGGATCACCGCATCGTCCGGGCAGAATTCGGCGCAACGGCCGCACAGAGTGCAATCCTCGTTAAACGCTTTTTGGCCAGACTCGTGCCAGATTTCGGGAATATCCATCGGGCAGGCTTTGGTGCAGATACCGCACTTTTCGCATCGGTCATGGGCTTGCTTGACCAGCCGCAGCGGCGATAAGCGCTGAAACGTGGCGTTGATCGCCAGCAGTGGACAGATGCGGCAGAACGGCTGGCGCACAGCCAGACTGGCAATCAGCACAAAGCCAAACAAGGTATTGGCCAGCGCCCCAAACGCGAAATCGAGAATCCCGCCGGTGCGAATGGCGGCCTGTTCGGTATCACCGGTCAGCAGTGTGGTGGCGAGACGGGAGGGACAAACCTGACAGAAGGCATCGCCGGTGGCGTGCGGAGTCACTCCCAGCCCGGCGGCCAACGGCAAGCCCAGCACCAACACCAGCAGCACCAGCCATTTCAGGGGACGCAGGCGTCGTGCCGCACGTTCGGATAAATGGCGAAAAGGCCGACGCAGTACCCGACCCAGCCGATAGAGTCCTTCCTGCACTGTGCCCAGCGGGCAAATCCAACCGCAAAACGCCTTGCCGATGAAGAAATAAAAGGCATAGAACGCCGCCACCGTGAAAACCAGCGGCAACAGCAGGCTGAGGGTGAACTTCCCGGTCTGTTGGATCAGTTCGCCGACCCGGTGATGCATCTGGTGTTGCAGGGGAATCAGCACGCAATACGCGCCATTGGACTGATCGTAGGCGCACGACAAGGAGGGCAAGGCGTTGGAGATTTTCTCGGCGGCGTAGTGGCCAACCAGCGCGCCGCCCCACACGGTCAGCGCCAACATGAGTAACTGGACGCCCAGCCGCAGACGGCTCAGGCTAAGAACGGCAGATTGAGCAGCTTCAGGCATGAGTGGGTTCCTTACGGCGCATAATCAAAGGTAGGCCGAGCAAACCGCCCAAGGCCAGAAAACCGCCGCCCCAGAGCAGGCTCCTGCGGGCATAGGCATTCGCGCCATAGCGGTAGTTAAACGCGGTCAGATAATGGCGGCCCTGGGCCTCATGCTCCACCGCCAAAACGAAGCGGTTGGCGGCAGGCTGGCCGTGTCCGCCCTGGCCTTCCGCTGGCTTGACATCAGCGGGAAAATTCACCAGGACGCGGCCAGCGGCATCGCTGACGAAGCTGGCGCGAGTGCCCGCATCACTGACAAAGCGCAGCGTCGTCCCAGCCAGCGGCTTACCCTGAAACCGCAGCATGAAAAAGCGCTTCTGATTTTCGCGGTACTGGTTGTGCTCACGCGGCAGCGGCGCGGGTACGATTTCCAGTTCGCTCTTAGGCCGATCCAGCAGGTCGGTCGGGGCCGGGCCAGGATTGGAGAAAAAATGCGCGGTACTGGCGACAGTCACCCCATCCGTGCTCTCCTGACGCGCTTGCAGCCAGTGGTAATTGCCCACGCCGGAGGATTGCAGGGTGAAGCGCCCGTCTTGCGCCGTAATGTCCCATTCCAACCGGTCGGTTTTGAAGCGGAGACCTTCGGGGAGCGGTGCCCGATCGCCGGGAGCGTAAGCTTTTACGGTGTCAACGCTCAGATTGCGCAGGCGAAAGGTGGCGGCGGCACGGTCGCGGCCCGGTGCCATCTCAATCAGCGGCAGGTCTGTCCAGACGGGAGCGGCTGAGGCAGAACCTCCCGGTGCAGAGTCTCCGTGCCCGCCGTGGCCGTTCTCGGCAGCCGCGACGCTCAAGCTCCAGACGCATAGCACTACGACGGTAAGCGCACGCATGGCCGACCTCACTGGAAATCGTAGCGGTAAGTGAGCATGAGCGTGCGCGGTGCGGCCGCCGCGTAAGTGACCTTGCCGATGGTGTCCTTTTTCACCTCCATCGCGTAATGCTGGTCGAACAGGTTATCGGCATTCAAAGTGACCGAATGACCTTTCTGTTCATAACTCAGGGAGAAATTGGTCACCCAATCCCAGCCTGCATATTTCTCGGTGTTGGCGTTATCCAGCCAGTAGCTGCCCCAGGTGTTGGAGGACAGCCGCGCTTTCCAGCCGGTGGGCGACGCCCAGCCGAGGAAAACGCCGTATTGGTTTTTCGGGACGAACGGCACCGTGTTACCGGCCCGATCCAGATTCTTGCCACCCACCGGCTCGCTGAAACTCTCATAGGTGTAATCGGCATAGCCGTAGTAGCCGCCCAGCTCGAAACCTCCAGCCAGATTCAGGCTACCCGCCAGTTCCAAACCCTTGCGCTCGGTTTCCCCGGCATTGACGAAGTTGTTGACGCCACCGGTCGTGATGGTGACGATTTCCTTCTCGACGTTGTTTACATATACGCTGGCGTCAAAGCGCCAATCTTTGCTGCGCCCTTTCAGGCCGATTTCGTGATTGCGTGAAATCGGTGCCTCCAGTGCTGGGTTGTTGGAAAACTCGCTCTGCGAGGGCACCTGTCCGGCCTGGGCGATCATGCCAAACAGATTCAGCGTATCGGTCAGCTTGTAATTCACTGCCAGCTTGGGCGCGGGCAGACGATAGGTTTTTTCAGAGTGACTCGGCCCTGCGCCCTTAATGTATTTTCCGGCTGCATAGTCGTATTTCCAGAACTGCTGGTTGTCGTCGGTGAAGTTGATCAGGTCGTAGCGCACGCCGATGTCCACAATCCAGCGTTCCGCCGGACGCCATGACTCCTGAAGGTAAATGCCGGTGAGCAGGTTGGTCGCATCGTCGATTTCGGCAAGCCGACCCTTGGCATCGGAACAGGTAGCGAGAATTCGCCCGGTCGCTGTGGCCGAATCGACACAGGCCCCCCGGCTGGTGGTGGTTTTTACCTGACCGTACTGGTATTTGCGGGAGTCCGGGGTTCTTTCCTGACGGGCGGTCAGCCCGCCCACCAGGGTGCCGCCGCTGTGTTTCCACTGGCCTTCCAGGTCTGCGCCCAGATTCCACACCCACTCCTCGCTTTCGTTCACAATGCCGGTGACCGGGTGGTAGTGATACCAGGTGTTGTAATAGAGCCGGGGCTTGAAGGTGAAATCGCCGGATTCAACTTCATATTTACTATTGAGAAACAGCACCTTGGAATAACGCCCGGAGTGCTTCCACGCTTCCGAGGTGTCGGTTTGCTTGCCCTTGTCAACAAACTGCTCATACAGCGTCTTGTCCATCGCACCGGGCAACTGGATATTGGCTTCGGCGTAGGACAGCTCGCTTTCCAGACTGCCCCCGTCCAGCAACAGGCCATGCTTCAAGGAAATCTGGGTGGTGTCGAACTGATTCCAGATCCGCCAATCGTTATCCATGTTGCGATAGGTGGCAGTCAGGGCCACGGCCTGCCGTTCGCCGGTCAGCCCATAGCGCAGGTGATAGTTCTGGGTGCCTTGCGTGCCAAAGCCCAGCTTGAGATTGTTGGCGGCATCATCGAAGACCGATTTCGAGAAAATTTGGATGGCGCCGCCGCTACTGCCTGCCGCGAACAGATTGCCCGGCCCCTTGGCGACTTCGATGCGTTCGATGTCCTGGGTATCGACGAAATCCAGACGACTGAAACTGTCGGGATCGGTCAGCGGCACACCGTCACGCAACACCATGATTTCACGGATGCCATACGGCGCTTTCAGCCCGGCGCCGCGAATGATAAGCCGGGCATCAAAACCCCCGTTCTTGCTATCGACAAACACGCCGGGAATGGCCTGCAAGGCTTCCTTGACATTGAACATCTTCTTGTCTTCCAACTCCGCCTTGCCCACCACAGCGATGGCCTGGGGCACCTCGCCGCTGGCGCGCTCTTCACGAGTGGCGGTAATGGAGATTTCATCCAAGCGCGTTTCTTCAGCATCAACGCGCGTTTCTTCAGCATGGACAGCCAGCGGTAGAGCGGTCAGGATCAAGGCCAGACGGTGAGGTTTCATTCCAGGTGTTCCTGTCGAAAATTCGCCCATTGTAGAAAGGGGCTTAGTACGCTTAAATGCGACAAATTGCCGCACCTGCGACAGGACAGGGGAATATCTTTACAATACAAGCACTCTCGTTACCGCTTGCTGGAAAATCGACGGAGACCGATGAAAGACTTGCGCCGTTTGTTGTTGCTCCGCCTGCTGGTGGTGCTGGGGCCGGGCGTTATGCTGCTCTGGCTGCATTTCGGGCTGACGCCGCCGCTGCCATTGCCGCCGTGGCTCATCGCACTGTTTTTAGGCGTGATCGCGCTGGCGTTCATCGCCTTGCATCCACGTACCCGACTGTTGAAGCCGGTCGGGCCGTGGGAGTTATTCGCCTATTTGCAGCTCGACGTGCTGGCGCTGGCCGGGCTACTGTATTTCAGCGGTGGGGCCAGCAACCCGTTTATTTCGCTGCTGCTATTGCCCTTGCTGATTACCGCCACGCTGTTACCGATCCGGTGCGTTTGGGCGATGGCGGCTGTCACGGTCTCGGTCTATACCGGCTTGATGGTTGATTATTTGCCGCTGCCGGGAATGCTCAGCGGTCATGGCCCTGGCTTTCACGCCCACCTATGGGGGATGTGGCTGGTGTTCGTCATCAGCGCCCTGCTGGTCGCCGGTTTCGTGGCGCGGCTGGCGGCAGCGCTGCGCCAACGGGATCGGGAGGTGGCGCGCCTGCGTGAAAAGGCGTTGCGCGATGAACAGATATTGGCCCTGGGCATGTTCGCAGCGGGCGCGGCGCACGAGTTGGGCACGCCGCTTTCGACGATTGCGGTGCTGGCGAAAGAGTTAGAGCATGAATATCGTCAAGACCCGGTGCTGGGTGACGATTTGCACACGCTGCGCGAACAGGTTGAGGTGTGCAAAACCATTCTCGGCGATTTGTTGCGCAGCGCCGACCTGGCCACCGACCGCGAGGCGGCGCAACCACTGGACGCGCTGCTGGAGCGCACCCGCAACCGTTGGCAATTGCTCCGGCCCTGGGTGCCGCTGCGGGTTCACTGCGCGGGTTCATTGCCGCCACCGACCGTGGCTGCACCGCACACCGTCGGCCAAACCCTGATCAGTCTGCTCGCTAATGCGGCGGACGCTTGTCCTGAAGGCGTTGATCTAGCGGGGCGCTGGGACGCGCAGCGGGTGGTGATCGAGATTCGTGACCGTGGGCCGGGCTTACCGGCCGAGATGCCGCATCCGCCGGGAAAGGGCTTTTTTTCCACCAAGGAGGGCGGCGCGGGGATTGGTTTGTTATTGGCCAATGCCACGCTGGAGCGCCTGGGGGGGCAGGTGACGCTGTCGCACGATGCTCAGGGTGGAACCTGCACCCGTATCGACCTCCCTGCCCGGCTGGCAGCGGCATGATAGCCGCCGCTGCACAGCCCCGCCTGCTGCTGGTGGACGACGATCCAACTTTCTGTAAGGTGCTGGGCAATGCCTTGGGTCGGCGTGGTTTCGCCGTGATCGTTGCGCATCGCAGCGATACCGCCTTGCACCAGGCCCGCATCGACCCACCGCAATACGCTGTGGTCGATCTCAATCTGGCGGGTGATTCGGGACTGCGTTTGATCCCGGAACTCTTGGCGTTGAATGCTGCGATCCGTATTGTGGTACTAACCGGCTATGCCAGCCTGGCCACGGCGGTGGAAGCGATCAAATTGGGCGCGGTGAACTATCTGGCCAAGCCAGCGGATACCGATCAGGTACTGGCCGCGTTTGCAGCGACGGCGGGCGATCCCGCTGCACCGGTTAGCGCTCGTCCGTTAAGCGTGAATCGTCTGGAATGGGAACACATCCAGCGGGTATTGCGCGATAACGATGGCAACATCTCCGCGACCGCACGCCAGTTGGATATGCACCGCCGCACCTTGCAACGCAAGCTGGCCAAGCGGCCCGTCAAAGCCTGAACCCAAGTCCAAGCCCAAGTCCAAGTCCAAACCATCGCCTCCGTCTATTCCCTCATCGCTTTGCTGCGGATTTTGCTTTACCACTAAAGTCGAGCCTTCCTTTGGCAAAAAAAACATTGCAGATCGGCAATAATGTAATATAATTACATCAATGTTAATTTTTTTAATCAAAAATTCCGCTGTGCCACTAGTTTTTGTGTATGGCAACCAATCCCGGTAGACCGCCATCGGTTGCGCTTAGGGGCCGGCATAAAAATTTCTTAAGGATGACCGAAATGTTGATAAAAAAACTTCGTGCTGCTCCGTTGTTTGCTATCTCACTGGCTGGCCTTTTGGTGACCGCTGGCAACGCCAGTGCAGCCGTTTGGCCTGATCACCTTGCCCAGGCTCAAACTTACGTCAGCCAGATTAAAGCTGCTAATAATGCGTTCAATTCCCCTGCAACGCTCGCTTACGACGCATCCCAGACTTTGCAAGCGCAAACCAAATGCAGTTCATTCGTCAATCTACTGCTAAAAAACACCTATCCCGGATTTGTGACTGATCAGGTCTTGGTTGCATTGACGGGTAGCAGTTCACCCTATGCGGACGAGTGGTTTACGGCGATCAGAAACCGGGTGAGCGATGCGCAATCCAAATTAGCGCTTAAATCCAGAGCGACTGTCTCTCAGATGAGAGCCGGTGATTTGATCGCATCCAGCTATACCACCAGTGGCAACACGGGGCATGTGATGGTTTTAGCAAGCATGGATTTGGCTGATGCTAACATCGCCCCGCCTTATCCCATCCCTGATGTGGTTACCGTCAATCGTTACCTGGTCAAGGTTTATGATTCGACCAACAGCCCGCACGGCAATTACTTTTCGAATACCAACCCCGACTCTCGCTACGACAAAGAGTGGAATGGCACCAACTGGGTCGCCGATCAGGGGCTTGGTTCCGGATTCATCACACTTTACGAAGATGTTGTCACCGGAAAACCGGTGGCGTGGGCGTGGAACACCAGCAAGACCACCAAGGCGTTTTATTACGCAGTGACACCGCCGGCCGGCAATACGCTGGACTATCGGCCATTGGCTATCGGTTACTTGGCGGGCTTGTAAAAACAAGCGCTTAGTCGAACGAAAATTCCTTAGCGAGGACATAGAGTACCCCCCACGCCCAACCTACGGCGGTGGAGGTGCCAAAACCTCGCGGCTGCCATTGGATTGCAGCGGACCCACAACCCCGGCCACTTCCATTTCTTCGACCAACCGCGCCGCCCGGTTGTAACCGATCCGTAGCCGGCGCTGCACGCCCGACACGGAAGCGCGCCGCGATTCAGTCACGATCCGCACCGCATCATCATACAAAGGATCGCTCTCACCGCCACGCCCGCCGGTCTCACCCTCCTCGCTACCCTCATCCTCTTCACGCGGTTCGACCAACACATCGTCGATGTAGTCCGGCGTGCCGGTTTGCCGCAAATAATCGACGACCTGATTGACCTCGTGATCATCCACGAAAGCGCCATGGACCCGCTGCGGCAAGCCAGTACCCGGCGGCAAATACAGCATATCGCCGTGACCCAACAATTGTTCCGCGCCCATCTGATCCAAGATGGTGCGCGAATCGACTTTCGAGGACACCTGAAACGCGACCCGGGTCGGGATATTGGCTTTGATCAAGCCGGTGATCACGTCCACCGAGGGTCGTTGCGTCGCCAAAATCAGGTGAATACCGGCCGCGCGGGCCTTCTGCGCCAGCCGCGCGATCAATTCCTCCACCTTCTTGCCGACAATCATCATCATGTCGGCCAGTTCGTCGATGACCACCACAACGAACGGTAGCGGCTGTAGCGCCGGAATCTCCCCACCGCTGGCACCGTCCGGTTTCCAGAACGGGTCAGGTAGCGTTTCCCCTTCTGCCAACGCATCTTCGATTTTGCGGTTAAAACCTGCGATATTGCGCACTTTCAACGCTGCCATCAGCCGATAACGGCGCTCCATCTCGCCGACACACCAGCGCAGCGCATTCGCAGCCTCCTTCATGTCGGTCACTACCGGCGTTAACAGATGCGGGATATCCTCATACATCGATAATTCCAGCATCTTCGGGTCCACCAGAATCAAGCGGACTTCAGTGGGTGACGCCTTGTAGAGCAAACTGAGCAGCATGGCATTGATGGCGACCGACTTACCGGAGCCAGTGGTCCCTGCCACCAGCAGGTGGGGCATTTTCCCCAGATTGGCCACTACCGGATTACCACCGATATCCATACCCAGAGCGAGCGTCAACGGCGAGGCCGACTGCGTGTAAATCGGCGCTTCCAGGACTTCACGCAGATACACCATTTGCCGCTTTCGGTTAGGAATTTCAAGACCGATCACTGACTTACCGGGAATCACTTCCACCACCCGCACGCTGATCACCGACAGGCCGCGTGCCAGATCCTTGGCAAGATTGCTGATCTGGCTGACTTTCACACCCGGTGCCGGATCGACTTCAAAGCGAGTAATGACCGGGCCAGGCTCGACCGCTACTACGCGGGCGACGATCCCAAAGCTCTTGAGCAGCGCCTCAACGTGGCGCGACATATCCTCCAGAGTTGCCGACGAATAATCCGACGTTCGTTCGACCGGTCGATCCAATAAATCCAGGGACGGCAAGGCATTTGTTTGGGGACGCTGCGGCAAAGCCACCCGCCGCACCATGCTGGCCACGGGTGGCGTGGCCACGGCAGAGAGGGTGTTTCCTTGCGGTATTAAGGCCGGCGCCACCGTGATCGGGTCATTCGAAGCCGGTTCGGAAAATCGCTCAGCCACCACCCAGGGCACCTCCACCGCAGGAGCCATCGTGGCCGCATTCCGCGATGGTGGCGGTAGGGTAGGCACGGATCGAGTAACCGCCTTCGGTGGGGGAACCGCACTGGGGAGCAAGGTCAAATCTGATAATGGCATTCTCGGTGAGTCGGGAACAGCCACCGGTGTCCGTGGTTCCAACTTGACGGCAACACGCTCCTCACGCTCATGTGGCAGATGTAAGACGGGTTCAATACGGCCGCCGTGACGGCTCATTCCGCTGGAGGGCATCTCTTGGGCAACGGGAGACGGCGGTTCAGCCGTGGGCGTGAATCCGGGCTGATCCCCAGCGACAGAATCCGGCTCTACCGTATTTTTGCGCTCGAATGCCGCGCGACCGGCACGCCACCCTGCCCGCGCCCCTGCCCGCACCAGGCTCGCCATACCGCCTAACCCACGCCCCATCCAATGAGCCACTACGGCAGTTCGCTTCTCCATCGACGTGTTATCTGGCTTCGAAGAGGCTGTTTTAGTCGATGGCTTAATAGGATCATCAGGCGGCGTATGAATAGAGCGAGATGGCTGTTTAGGCGGTTTTTTGGGGGGGCCACCGAAAAGCCCACCGCCTCTTAATACCACGCCTCCGACCCAATCCAGGAGTTTGAGCCAGGAAAAACTGGTGGCGAGAGTCACGCCGGCTAACAATAAAACCACCATCAACAGGTTACCCCAACCGTAGCCGAAGGCTTCGATGAGAAAGCGGCTGACGTAAACACCCACCAGTCCGCCAGCAGAGGCATCGGTGCCAGGTAGGGTGGCTGGTGTAGCGTGCAAGTGGACCGTGGCCAATCCGCCGGCGGTGGTCAATGCCACAGCGAAGCCCAAGACTCGAAAAAAAACGATCTCGGCATCCAGTTCCAGCAACGCGCCACGCTTGAACAGCCGCCAGCCAGCCCACAACAAACCCAGCGGCAACAAATAGGCGGGATAACCGAAGAAATAGAGCAGAATATCGGCGAACCAGGCCCCGGCTACGCCACCGGCATTCTGAATCCGAGTGACGTTCGCGGTATGGGTCCACGCCGGGTCAGCCGGATGAAAGGTGGCCAGCGCGACGGTCATCGCCAAAGCGATGGCAGCGACCAGCCAAAAACTTATTTCCCGGAAAATCCCTTGCAAAAAACGGGTGAGACCTGCCCGAATGGCGGGTGGTTCGGTCTTAACGCGGTGTGCCTGCGGCAAAATTCAATCCTATTGGTGTGCGAAATGAAGTGGCGACCGGTGGCCGCTCTGTGATGACTCAGGGCATGGTTATTGTCCCATCCCGAAGCGCTCAGGTGAAGGGTAGCGAACGGACAAGCCCCTATGGCCACCGCTGAACTGATCGGCCAATTGCCGTTCCAATACCAACGGCTGCCCATAACCGAACTGTAACAATCGCTTGCCCACTACCACCGCTCTATCACTCATGCAGATTCAACGCCTTGATACGCTGACCGCAATCCTCGCACTCGAATGGAATACCTTGGTATCGGAACAAAACCCCTTTCTCAGCCACGAATTCTTGGTGGCCCTGGAGCGGCATCAGTGCGTCGGGGAGCGGACAGGCTGGCTCCCATGGCATCTCATCTGTCGAGACGACACTGGGCGTTTGCTTGGGGCTGCGCTGTTGTATCTCAAATTCAACTCCTATGGCGAATTCGTTTTCGATTGGACCTGGGCTGAAGCTTACCGTCAACAGAATCTCCCCTATTATCCCAAGTTGGTGGGAGCGATTCCTTATACGCCAGCGACTGGCCCCCGACTGCTGCTGGCGCCAGACCAACCGCAACCCGCCGCAACCCGCCGGGCGCTCATCGATTTTGCATTAGCGGAAGCGAAACACCATCAATGGTCTTCGGCCCATTGGCTATTCCCGGCCACCGAAGATCTGGAACCGTTACTGGAACAGGGTTTGCTGCACCGGGTAGGCTGCCAATTCCACTGGGAAAACCCAGGCTACCGCGACTTTCAGGATTTTCTCGATACGCTCACCGCCAAGCGGCGTAAGAATATCAACCGAGAGCGTCGGCTGGTGCAGGAGGCTGGCTGTGAATTACAGGTGTTGCACGGCGGCGAGATCAGCGAGGCACAATGGCAGACGATCCACGGATTCTACCGTTCGACGTTCGAGCGGTTGGGTGGCGTCCCTACTTTGAATTTACCCTTTTTTCTCGACATCGCTGCGACATTGGGCGACCGCCTGGTCGTGGTGCTCGCTGCTCTGGCAGGCCATGAGATCGCAGCCGCGCTCTGCTTTCGCAGCGCCACTACCCTTTATGGACGCCATTGGGGTTGTCGGGCTGAGTACGATAGCCTCCACTTTGAAGCCTGCTATTATCAGGGCATCGACTATTGCATACGCCAAGGGTTACTGCGTTTCGAGCCGGGGGCGCAAGGTGAACATAAAATTCACCGGGGTTTTTTGCCAACGCTCACCCATTCGGCTCACTGGATCGCCCACCCGGCTTTCCGCCGGGCTATCGCGGGCTTTTTGGCTCGGGAGACTCCCGCCGTGCGCAATTACGCACGAGAATTGCTACAACATTCACCCTACCGCAACAAGGTGATGCACGATGCGCCTGCCGTGGCTGGACCCGTCTGACGATGACCAGCCGTTCCCGCATCCAAACCGGGCGTTGATTGAACCGGACGGGTTGCTGGCCGTCGGCGGCAACCTGCATCCGCGCCGTCTGTTGCGCGCTTACCGGCTCGGTATCTTTCCGTGGTATTCCCCCGGCCAGCCTATTTTGTGGTGGTCTCCCGACCCGCGCCTGATCCTGTTTCCGGAACGGGTCAAGGTCTCGCGCAGCTTGCGCAAAACCCTGCGCAAGGGGCAATTCAGCATCACCCTCGATACCGACTTCCCGGCAGTGATCGCCGCTTGCGCCGCCCCACGCACCCCGGGCACCGGTACCTGGATCACGGCAGACATGGACCGAGCCTATTGCCGCTTACACCGTCTCAACCATGCTCACTCGGTCGAAGTCCGCCATGAGGGCCATCTGGTGGGCGGTTTGTACGGGGTGGCCATCGGCCGAATTTTTTATGGCGAATCCATGTTCAGCGTGATGAGTGATGCCTCCAAGGTTGCCCTGGTCTTTCTGGCCGCTCAGTTGAAACGCTGGGAATTCGCGGCCATTGATTGTCAAATGCGCACCGATCATATGCTACGGATGGGAGGGGTCGAAATTCCTCGCGCGCTTTTCCTGAAGCTGTTGCAAGCAAGCTGTTCATTGCCTGGTCGGACAGGGCTTTGGCAGTTCGATACCGACTTGCTGACCGACCTACTCAGTCCTTCGCTGCCATGAACTACCCCCGAGACGCCCTGTACGATTTGCGGATGTTTCTGACCACTGACTACCCGTGCAGTTATCTGCCGGGCCACCAAGCCCGCAACCTGGTTGCGGACCCGACCGTAACCGACTTAAGCCTGTACAGCCGATTAGCAGAATTGGGCTTTCGGCGCAGCGGAGACCATGTTTACCGGCCCCATTGCCGAACGTGTGCGGCGTGTCGCTCCTTACGTATTCCAGCTCACCGGTTTACGCCTAATCGCTCGCAGCGTCGTATCTGGAAGCGTAATCAGGATTTACAAGTTCAGGTGGTCGAGGCGGAATTTAAGGAAGAGCACTTCAATTTATTCGCTCGCTATCTAGGGGTCCGCCATACCGGCGGTGGGATGGACCCGGCGAATCCAGAAAACTACTGGTCGTTTATCACCTCACGCTGGAATCCCACAGGGTTGGCCGAATTCCGTTGCGAGGAGGCGTTGCTTGCAGTAGCGGTGACCGATCATCTGGCAAACGGACTCTCCGCCGTTTATACCTTCTTCGACCCGACGCAAGAAGAGCGCGGACTCGGTACCTTCGCAATCCTTTGGCAACTCACCGAGGTAAAACGCCTGGGACTCCAATGGCTTTATCTGGGCTACTGGGTTGAGCACTGCCATAAAATGGCTTACAAATCACGCTTCAAGCCACACGAAATTTTTATCACGGAACGGTGGCACTGGGCGCAATCGGAGTCTTAACGCCTCCACAAAACCCCGCCGCCATTCGGCAGCGGGGCTAAACTGCCTTCAACAGCAGCGCGGACCCGCCTTGGCATAGCGCCGGTCAATGGCGAAACGGAAAAACTCCTTTTCGTTCATCGGTATCACATCGGGGTGAATCTGCTGATGCCGAATCAGATAAGCCTGATAATCCGGCGCACCGATGATCCGGCGGAGGGCTTGATTAAAACCAGCAAGCCGCTGCGAGAAGGTTTTCGCAGCCCTGGCTGGTTGCTGCTCCTGGCAAACCAGCGTACTGGTTAACGCCTCAGTGGACGGTTGCATAATCGACTCCCGGATCTCTGGTTTGATAAGCGCTTTCCTTGATGGTCGGATTGGGATTACGAATGGCGCGTAAAGACATCCGAATCGCGAACACCGCCATGGCGATCACCAGCGCCACAAACAGCGCGGTAATCGTGCCGCACAGGTAGTTGTTAAACGCCACCCGCTGCATATCGGCGATGCTCTTGGCCGGTGCAATAATGGTCCCGGCGGCGGCCGCGTCGCTGTACTTCTGGGCAATGGCGAAGAAACCGACTGGTAAGGGTGAAAACACTTTCTGCCAGCCGGCGGACATCGTGCAAACCAGTAACCAAGCGGTCGGCACCAGCGTCACCCAGATATAGCGCTCCCGTTTCATCTTGATCAGCACCGTGGTACAGAGCAATAGCGCAATCCCCGCCAGCATCTGATTGCCGATGCCAAACAGTGGCCAAATAGTATTCACGCCGCCCAGCGGATCGACTGTGCCTTGGTAGACGAAATAGCCCCACATCGACACACACAGCACCGTGGCGATGACATTCGCAAAAATCGATTGGGTCTCACCCAGCGGGGCGTACACCGTGCCGAGTAAATCCTGGATCATGAAGCGGCCCGCACGAGTGCCCGCATCGACGGCCGTCAAAATAAACAGCGCCTCAAACAGAATGGCGAAGTGATACCAGAAGGCCTTCAGCGTTTGGCCGCCGACCGCCGCCGCCATAATCTCCGCCATACCAACCGCTAGTGTCGGTGCGCCACCGGCCCGATTCAAAATGCTGTGTTCGCCAATATCTTTGGCGGTCTGGGTAATCATCTCTGGCGTAATGGCCCAACCCCACTGGGTGATCACTTGCGAGGCTTTTTCGACCGTGTTGCCAATCACCGCCGCCGGACTGTTCATGGCGAAATAGATACCCGGATCAAGCACGCAAGCCGCCGTCAGCGCCATGATCGCAACAAACGATTCGGTCAACATGCCACCGTAACCGACGAAACGGGCGTGCGATTCCCGTTCGATCATCTTCGGTGTAGTCCCCGACGAAATCAGCGCATGGAAGCCAGAGACTGCGCCACAGGCGATGGTGATAAACAGGAACGGGAACAGAGTGCCGGAAAACACCGGGCCGCTACCGTCGATGAAGCGCGTGACCGCTGGCATCTTGAGATCGGGGGCGACGATGTAAATACCGAGTGCCAGCGCCACCACCACGCCAATCTTGAGGAAGGTGGACAGATAATCACGCGGAGCCAGCAGCAACCACACCGGCAACATCGACGCCACCGCGCCGTAAATAATGATCGCCCAGGCCAGTTGCGGGGCGGTGTAGGTGAACAGCGGGCCGAGCGTGGCATCGACGGCAACATGCCCGCCATACCAGATCGCCAACAGCAGCACGATGACGCCGAAGGCCGACGCCTCACCGATCTTACCCGGCCGCAGATAGCGCATGTAAATGCCCATCACCATCGCCAGCGGAATGGTCGCCGCCACAGTGAAAGTGCCCCACGGGCTTTCACCGAGCGCCTTGACCACAATCAAGCCGAGCGCGGCCAAAATAATGATCATAATCGCCAACGTGCCGACCAAGGCGATGCCCCCGGCGACCGGCCCCATTTCCATCTTGACCATCTCGCCGAGCGAACGGCCATCGCGGCGCATTGAGCAGAACAGCACCATGAAATCCTGTACCGCACCGGCGATGATGACACCAGCCAGAATCCAGATGGTGCTGGGCAGATAGCCCATCTGCGCGGCCAATACCGGGCCGACCAACGGCCCGCCACCGGCGATGGCCGCAAAATGGTGGCCATAGAGCACCCATTTATTGGTCGGGACGTAATCGAGGCCGTCATTACGAGCGACCGCTGGGGTCATCCGATTATCGTCCAGTTGCAAGACCCGCTCGGCAATGAATTTGCTATAGAAGCGATAGCCGATGAAGTAGATACAGAGTGCGGCGGTGACAAGCCAAACTGAACTGACCGTTTCACCCCGATTGAGCGCGACGGCCCCAAGGGCAAACGCACCGAGCACCGCGACCAAGAGCCAGCCGATATACGACAAGAGCTTGTTATTCATAGAATAAATGATCTCCTGCGTTCCATTGCACCTGTGGAATGGATTGCATCGCTCCAGGAATTGATCCGGGTCGATAAAAAATCATCGGCCTTGGAGCAAACACCGGAATATCGATCTGATCAGGCAGCGTGGATTGGCAGACAGTGCCGCTGCCGGACCTCATTCAAGTATATTCCCAAAAATTTGGAAATCAGGTGCTTGTCGGCTCCAGCCGCCGCCGGAAGGCAGCGTAATACAGCACCGGAATGAAGATCAGCGTCAGCAGCGTGGACACCATGATGCCAAAGATCAGCGAGATGGCCAGCCCCCGGAAAATGGGATCATCCAGAATAAACAACGCGCCCAGCATCGCCGCCAGCGCGGTCAGCAGGATCGGCTTGGCCCGCACCGCACTGGAGCGGATCACCGCTTCCTGAAACGGCACCCCGCTGTCCACCTCCAGATTGATGAAATCCACCAGCAAAATCGAATTGCGGACGATGATTCCGGCCAGCGCGATCATGCCGATCATCGAGGTCGCGGTGAATTGGGCGTGCAGCAGCGCATGACCCGGCATCACACCGATGATGGTCAGCGGAATCGGCGCCATGATGATCAGCGGGATGAGATAGGAACGAAACTGCGCCACCACCAGCAGATAAATTAGAATCATCCCCACGCCGTAGGCGATGCCCATATCGCGGAAGGTTTCGTAGGTGATTTGCCACTCACCATCCCATTTCAGGCTGTAGCGATAGGGATTGTCCGGCTGGCGGATAAAGAATTGCTCCAGCTTGCCACCGCCGATGGCCCGATCTCGCAAACTGCCGAAAATCTCAAACATGCCATACAGCGGACTATCCAGGTTGCCGGCCATATCGCCGAATACGAACACCACCGGCAATAAATCTTTGTGATAAATGGCGTTTTCCCGCTGGCTGGTTTCGAGGTTGACCACCTCCGACAGGGGCGTCAACTGACCACTCTGACTACGGGTCTTCAGCGCCAGCACCGAAGCCGCAGCGGCCTGATCGGCAACCGGCAAGCGTAGCCGCAACGGGATCGGGTATTTAGCACTTTCGGAATGCAGGTAGCTGACATCCTCGCCGCGCAGAGCGGCATTGATATCGGCGGCGACCGCTTGTTGTGAGACACCCAGCAACGCGGCCTTGACCCGATCCACATGGACGATGAGCCGTTCGGACGGCGCTTCCACCGTATCATCCACATCCACGATGTCCCGCGTGGCCTTGAACAAAGCGCCCACCTGCTGGGCAACGGCAATCTGACCGGGATAGTCCAGGCCGTACACTTCCGCGACCAGCGGTGACATCACCGGCGGGCCGGGCGGTACTTCGACGACTTTCACGTTGGCGTTGTAGGGTTTGCCAATCGCTGCTAAAGGCCCGCGCACGGCCAGCGCGATTTCATGACTCTTGCGGTGACGGTGTTTCTTGTCCACCAAGTTGACCTGAATATCGCCAACATTGGCCCCGGCCCGCAGATAGTATTGCCGCACCAGCCCGTTGAAATTGATCGGGGCAGCCGTACCGGCATAGACCTGATAGTCGGTCACTTCCTCGACCGTGCCGAGATGACGACCGAGTTCACCCAACACCCGTGCGGTCTGTTCCAGAGTGGTGCCTTCCGGCATATCCACAATGACTTGAAATTCCGATTTATTGTCGAACGGCAGCATTTTCAACACCACCAGTTGGAAATACGCCAGACTGACCGAAGCGGCAATCAACAGCAGCACGCCGCCGCCGAGCAGCCAGCGCAGTGGCTTCCCTTGCCGTCCGCGCAGAAACGGCCCGACCACTCGCCGGAACAACCGATGAGAAAAATCCTCCTGCGCAGTGCTCCCCTCGCCCTCCAGGAGAGGGGTCGGGGGTGAGGGTGCAGTACTCCCCTCGCCCTCCGGGAGAGGGGTCGGGGGTGAGGGCCGCCGCAGCACCTTATAAGTCAACCACGGCGTAAACACGAAGGCCACCGCCAGCGAAATCAACATCCCCATGCTGGAGTTGATCGGGATGGGACTCATGTACGGCCCCATCAAGCCGGAGACAAAAGCCATCGGCAGCAGCGCGGCAATCACGGTAAAAGTCGCCAAAATAGTCGGGCTACCGACTTCATCCACCGCCAGCGGGATGGCCTCGACTAAGGTATGCCCGCCCAAGTGAATATGGCGATGAATGTTCTCCACCACCACGATGGCGTCATCCACCAAAATACCAATGGAGAAAATCAGCGCAAACAGCGACACCCGGTTGAGGGTAAATCCCCACGCCCACGAAGCGAACAAGGTAATGGTCAGGGTCAGAATCACCGCCGCGCCGACGATGAATGCCTCGCGCCAGCCCAGCGCCAGCCACACCAGCCCGATCACCAGCGCGGTGGCGAAAATCAGCTTGGTGATCAGCGTCATCGCCTTGTCATTGGCGGTGACGCCGTAGTTACGGGTCACGGTAATATTGACGCCTTCCGGGATGAACGTGCCCTTAAGCTGTTCGACCCGCTCCAGAATTTGCTGGGCGATGACGACCGCGTTCTCGCCAGGCTTTTTGGCAATCGCCAGCGTCACGGCGGGAAATTCGCCCCTGACCGCAATACCGCTGGTCGCCGCCGCCGGGCCGGTGCCCAACCAGACATAACGCACGGGCTGATCCGGTTGCGGTTTAATCTCGGCGACATCCGCCAGATAGACCGGTGCGCCCTGATGCAAACCCACCACCAGACTGCCCACGTCCGCCGGGTCTACCAAAAAACTCCCGGCCTGCACCGGAATTTCGCGGTTATCGCCGACCAGCGCACCGGCATCGCTGGAAGCATTGGCCGCTTGCAGCGAACGGCGCAAGTCCGCCAGGGACAAACCGTGACCCGCCAGCCGGGCCGGATCGAACAAGACTTGCACCACCCGATCCGGGGCGCCGATGGTGTACAAATCGCGGGTACCGGAGACCCGCTTCAATTCGGTTTCCAGCGTGTGCGCGACCCGCGCCAGATCGTCCGCGCCGCGCTGCGGGTCTTGCGTCCACAGGGTCAAGCTGAGAATCGGCACATCATCAATGCCCTTGGGTTTGACGATGGGCGCACTCACTCCAAGATTGGCGGGCAGCCAGTCGGCGTTGGAATAAAGCTTGTTGTAAAGCCGGACGATAGCGTCGGTGCGCGCTTCACCGACCTTGAACTGCACGGTTAACACCGCCATGCCGGGCCGCGAGACCGAATAAACATGCTCCACGCCTTCGATTTCTGCCAGCATCTGCTCGGCGGGACTGCTGACCAACCGCTCCACCTCCCGCGCCGTCGCACCGGGAAAGGCGATGAAAACATTGGCAAAGGTGACGTTGATCTGCGGCTCTTCCTCACGCGGGGTCACCAGTACCGCAAACACGCCCATCAGCAGGCCGACCAACGCCAGCAGCGGCGTCATCTCACTGAGCAGGAATTTTTTGGCAATGGCCCCGGACAGGCCAAGAGACGGTTCAGTGGCGGCGCTCATTTCCCGGCTCCGCCATCCGCTGCACTTTGTTCCTTCAGATAGACACCAGCCTGAACGGGGTCCAGCGCCACCGGCTCACCGGCGTCCAACCCGGCCAGAATCTCCACTGTTTCCGCATCCATCCGACCGGGACGCACCTGCCGCAAGCGCGGCTTGCCGTCGCGTACTACATAAACACCGCTGACCTCCCCCCGTTGCACCAGCGCCTGACGCGGCACGGTCAAGCCGCTGGCTTCTCCGACCTGAAACGCGGCTTTGACGAACATGCCAGGATAGAATCCTTCGGTCTTTCGGGGCAGAGAGATCCGCACCTTGAACACATTGCTCTGCGGATCGGCATAGGGGAAAAAGGTCAATTTTTCGGCGGCGATGCCTTTGCCACCATTCGGAGGTAACACCCGCGCCTGTTTGTATTTGCGCACCGGCACGATCAGGCGCTGTGGCACATTGGCCACCACCCGCAATTCATCCAGCGAGAAACCGGTCATCAGCGGCTTGCCGGGCTGCACGGTTTCACCCAGTTGGACATGCCGTTGCAGCACGATACCGCTATAAGGCGCATTGATGGTGGTATAGCCCAACGATTCCTTAGCCTGAGAAACGCCCGCCTGCGCCGCTTCCAGTCGCGCCTTGGCGGCGGCCAAGCTGGCGGTGGACGCATCCATCTGGGCTTTAGTGACGACTTTTTTCTCGTATACGCTGCGAACGCGGTTGTAATCGGCTTCGGCCTCCAGGAAACGGGATTGAGTTTCCCGCAGATTGGCCTGCGCCTGCTCCAAGCCTGCGCGCTGCTCGATATTGCGGATGCGGATGATCGGTGCACCTTGCGGCACGTAGTCGTTGACATCGACCATGATGTTTTCGACTCGACCGGCCGTTTGCGCGGACACCGTGCTCTGGTTCACCGCCTCAACGACGCCATCAAGAATCTGCTCGTCGGGCAGGGTTTGCATTTTCGCTTCAGCGACGGGAAAGGGCAGTTCGGCGCCGGTGCTACCCGCTGACACCAGGCTCAGCAGGCTCCATATTAAAAACGCGGGGCGATGTGACATGAGCATCAAGCAATCTTCCAAACCAGAATATTAATATATTAGCTTAGTCTAATATTTATGATATTCAGGGGCAAGGGTTGCAACTCGCGTATCGTCCCGCAAAGTCTAGAAAAGCTCTAAATCCGTCACGAGCACCAAGGTCAATAAAATGATGGTCTCGGCCAGTTCACAGGCTGCGCCCAAGGTATCCCCGGTTACACCACCCAGTCGGTGCATCAACGCCAGACGAATAGCAAGAAAGCTCAACCCCAAAATACCGAGCAACACCCCACCCTGCCACTGAAGCAGAACCAGGGTGCTCACCGCGATCACCAGCACCAGCAAGCCACAGCTTACGCGGGGCAAATAGCGTGCATAAGGCGAACCCAGTCCCTCAGGCCGGATATAAGGCGTCGTGACTAACAACAAAACCATCAGCGCACGCGCCAAGATTGGCGTTAATACCAGGATCACGCGGGCATCGCCGGCCAGCAGCACTTGTAGTGCAGTAAATTTATTGAGCAAAACCAATCCGACCGCGACGATGGCAATAGGGCCGCTGCGCGGGTCCTTCATGATTTCCAAGGTTCGTTCCCGCTGGCCCTGCCCACCGATCCAGGCATCGGCCGTATCGGCCAAGCCATCCAGATGCAAGCCGCCCGTCAACAGTACCCATGCGGTCAACACCAACCCTGCCAGCACACCGGGGTCGGCTAACCACAGCACAGTGTGCAATCCGGCCAGCAATGCGCCAAGCAAAAGGCCAACCACCGGGAAAAAAACCACCGAAAGCCCCAATTCCTCGGGGCGTGGCGGTAGACCTGTCAGCGGTACCGGTAAACGGGTGAGCAATTGCAGCGCCAGAATGAAGGCGCGAATCATGCCAAATGACCGTTATGGAAGACTAAATGCGGCTCGGCTTCGGGATCACAATGCCGACGAATCCGGCTGATCGCGGCATAGGGGACTTCAATCCGCCAAATGCGGTGCAAAGGCATATCCAGTAGCCGGCGGAGGATCATGCGGATAACACCACCGTGCGCAACCAGTAACACATGCTGGCCCTGATAATCTCGCAACAGACCATCCCAAGCCGCGCCGATCCGCCGGTCGAAATCGGCAACCGGTTCACCTTGCGGGATGGGATGACCGACTGGATCACGCCAAAATTGGCCTAGCGCTTGCGCATCGGCTGCATTGACCTCGGCAACAGCCCGTCCCTCCCAGATGCCGAAACTCAGTTCACTGAAGCCACCGGTTATCGTCAAGGGCTTATCAATCCGGCCAGTCAGCTCACGAGCAAACGCGGCGCAGCGAATCAAGGGTGAACTGATCACTGCATCCCAAGCCTGGTAGTTACCCACCGCTGTGCGCATCTGCTCCCAACCGAGCGCGCTCAAAGGATCGTCGATGGCACCCCGAAATTTTTGGCCTCCTTCAGGCTCGCCGTGCCGCAATAAATCCACGGTGGTAAACACGCTCATCCCTGCGATACCCCCGCCTCGGCAAAGGTGGCCATTCGGGCGTGTAAGGCAGCAGCAGCGCGCAGAATGGGCATCGCCACCGCCGCACCGCTCGCTTCACCAAGCCGCATTCCCAAATCAAGCAGCGGTCTGGCCGCCAGCGCTTCTAACAAACCACGGTGGCCTGGCTCGGCAGAACAGTGCGCATACCACAACCACGCCGCCAATTCCGGGCGCAGCCGCACCGCCACCAATGCGGCGACAGTGGTGATAAACCCATCCACCAGGACCGGCACGCCCAGTTGACCGCAGCGCACATAAGCACCCGTCAAGGCAGCGATCTCGAAACCACCCAAGCACCGCAGCGCGGCCAGTGGTCGATCCTGGAGCGAGCCATCCTGGCGATGATGGGCGAGCGCCCGCTCGATCACCTGCGCCTTGTGATTGACACCCACGGCATCCAAACCGGTGCCGGGGCCGGCCAATCGGTCAGCGGGTAGCGCCAACAGGCAACAACCGACCGCCGCCGCGCTGGTGGTATTGCCGATGCCCATTTCACCGCCGATAAACAATTGCGCGCCATTGATCGCACAGCGTTCGGCGGCAGCACGACCCGCGTTTAATGCCTCTTGCAATTGCTCGTCGGTCATTGCCGGCTGGGAAACGAAATTGGCCGTACCCGGCCCAACGCGGGCATCCATCACGCCCAGCAATTCCTCCAACTCGGCCACCGTACCCACATTCACCACTTCCAGCCGCGCATTCCATTCGCCAGCCAAGACGCTGATCGCCGCGCCACCAGCAGAAAAATTGCGGACCATCTCAGCAGTAACGGCTTGGGGAAAGGCCGATACGCCTTCCGCAGTCACGCCGTGATCACCAGCAAATACACTGATCCAAACCTTATCGATGCGTGGGTGCTGGGTTGCCTGCATGGCCGCCAGCGTGATACCGATTTCCTCCAGGCGCCCCAGTGAGCCAGGCGGCTTGGTTAATTGCGACTGGCGTTCGCGGGCGGCGGCCAGCGTTTTCTGGTCAAGACTGGCAGCCGGATTGTCATACCAGGAAAGGCTCATGCGACATGATCCTTGAGGGTAAGAGGCAGGCCGGCCACCACGAAGATCACGCGGTCGCAGCGGCTAGCGACCGCCTGATGCAGGCGCCCGGCTTCATCACGAAATTGTCGGGCGAGCGGGTTGTCTGGAACGATGCCCTGCCCGACCTCATTGCTGACCAACAGCACTTGACCAGGCAAATCGGCCAACGTGGTCAGCAAAGCGGTGGTCTCGGCGTGCAGCCGATCCTCTCCGGCAGCCAGCAAGTTGCAAAGCCACAGGGTAAGACAATCGACCAGAAGACAATGAGTTGGGGCAGCGTAGCGGCGCAGCGCACCCGCAAGATCCAGCGGTTCCTCGACCAAGCCCCACTCAGCGGGCCGTTCGGCGCGATGCCGGGCAATACGCTCGGCCATTTCCGCGTCACCCACTTCGGCAGTGGCGAAATAAATGACCTGTAAGCCACTCTCCAGCGCCCTACGCTGGGCGAACGCGCTTTTGCCCGAACGGGCACCGCCTAAAACGAACTCTTTCATTAAAAATTTCCCAGCACCTCGGCCAAGCGATTGACCCCCCTCATCGTCAAACCCTCCAGCCGATCACCACGCCGAGGCAGATTGGCGCGGGGGACAATCGCTTGCTTGAAACCATGCTTGGCTGCTTCCCGCAACCGCTCTTCACCATTGGGAACCGGGCGGATTTCGCCGGCAAGCCCCACCTCACCAAACACCACCAGATCAATCGGTAACGGCCGGTCACGAAAGCTGGACAGCGCCGCCAGCAGCACCGCCAAATCAGCCGCCGTCTCGTTGATTCGCACTCCGCCCACCGCATTGACGTAGACATCCTGATCGTACATCGCCACCCCACCGTGGCGGTGCAACACCGCCAACAGCATGGCCAGACGGTTTTGCTCTAGGCCCAGTGTCACCCGTCGGGGATTGCCGCCATGGCACTCATCGACCAGGGCTTGAATCTCCACCAGCAGCGGCCGGGTTCCCTCGCGGGTCACCATAATCACACTACCCGCCACTGGCGTTTCATGGCGTGATAGAAAAATCGCCGACGGATTATTGACTTCCTTCAAGCCCCGCTCGGTCATCGCGAACACGCCCAGTTCGTTGACCGGGCCATAACGGTTCTTCACCGCCCGCAACACCCGCAACCGGCCACCGGGATCGCCTTCAAAATACAGCACGGTATCGACCATGTGTTCCAGTACCCGCGGCCCAGCGATAGCCCCTTCCTTGGTCACATGCCCCACCAGGAACAGCGCCGTGTCGCTGGCTTTGGCGAAACGCACCAGTTGGGCCGCACTTTCCCGCACCTGGGCCACCGAGCCTGGCGCCGATTGCAGTCGCTCGGTGAATACCGTTTGAATCGAATCGATGACCATGGCTTGCGGCCGCTCGCTCTCGGCAATGGCCAGAATTCGCTCGACGCAAATTTCCGGCAATAGCCGCACTCGGTCGCGGGGTAATTGTAAACGCTGGGCACGCAGGCTGATTTGCTGGGGAGATTCCTCGCCGCTGACGTACAGCGTCCGATCCCGTGCGGCCAGATCGGTCAACACCTGCAACAGCAGCGTGGATTTGCCGATACCCGGATCACCACCGATCAGTGTCACTGAGCCGTTGACCAGTCCCCCGCCCAGCACCCGATCCAGTTCAGCGTTACCGCAGGACTGGCGAATTTCGGCTGTGGCGTTGACCTCGGCCAAAACCCGCACTTCTGCGGCAGCGGCCGGGCCAGCATAACCGGCTGGTTTTATTCCCCCTTTCGGGGCGATAGGCGGAGCAATGGTTTCCTGAAGTGTATTCCATGCGGCGCAATCTCCGCACTGGCCCGACCATTTGCTGGCTTGTGCGCCACACTCGGTGCAGACGTAGACAACACGCCCCTTACCGGTCATCGGTAGATACCGCACAGGATGCTTGGCGCTCGGCCAAACCGCCAAATAGCGCTCGGCAAAGAATTCATCTCTCTTCTTCTAGTCGCCACTGCCGGTTGGGGCTGGGGCTGGGCGTCCGCCCGGATGGGCGGGTGCTTGCGCGGGACCGCCCCTGGATTTCGGATTGCCCGCTGGATTTGGCAAATGCTTGGTGCTCACTGGATGGGATTCGGAAGCATAGCTTTCGAAACGAGTGTATTGGCCCATGAAGGTGAGAGGCACCATGCCGATGGGGCCATTGCGCTGCTTGGCGATGATGATTTCGGCCTTGCGCTTGTCCGGGCTGTCGGGGTTATAAACTTCATCGCGGTAAATGAAGCAGATCAGATCGGCGTCTTGTTCAATAGCGCCCGATTCCCGCAAGTCCGACATGATCGGCCGCTTATCGCCGCGCTGCTCCAAGGTGCGGTTGAGCTGGGAGAGCGCCAGTACCGGCACCGCCAACTCCTTGGCCAACGCTTTGAGCGAGCGGGAAATCTCGGACACTTCGGTAGCCCGATTCTCGTTGGTGCCGGGCACTTGCATCAATTGCAGATAATCGACCACGATCAACCCCAGTTGCCCTTCCTGACGGTGCAGACGCCGGGCGCGCGCGCGCAGATCATTCGGGCTGAGATTGGAGCTGTCATCGATAAACAGCCGGGCCTCTGACAGCATGGTGACGGCCGAGGTCACCCGCGGCCAATCTTCATCATCCAAGCGACCGGTACGGACTTTGTGCTGATCGATTCGGCCCAGCGAGGACAGCAGGCGCATGATAATACTCTCGGCCGGCATTTCCATGCTGAAGACCGCAACCGGGCATTTCGCCTGGATCGCCGCAAATTCGGCGATGTTCATCGCAAAGGCCGTTTTACCCATGGAGGGTCGCCCGGCGATCACAATCAGATCACCCCGTTGCAGACCGGCGGTTTTTTCGTCGAAATCGGGCCAACCGGTCGGAATGCCGGTGATGGGGTTATCACACTGGAATAAAAGATCAATCCGCTCGACCGTGCGCGTCAACAACTCCTTGATATTACTGAATCCCTGCTGGGTACGCAGGCCGTGTTCGGCGATAGCGAACACCCGTTTCTCGGCATCGTCGAGCAGTTGCTTGCTGTCACGCCCTTTGGGGTCATAGGCGCTGTCGGCCATCTCGGTGGCGATGCGGATCATATCGCGACGGATCGCACGCTCACGCACAATGTCGCCATAGGCGCGCACGTTGGCGGCGCTCAGCGCATCTCGTACCAGCACGCCCAGATAAGGTAAGCCGCCGGCATCCTCCAACTGGTTGTTGTCTTCCAGCCAGTCGGCGAGCGTCAAAAAATCGAACGGCTTGCCGTTTTCCGAGAGGTGGCGGATCGCTCGAAAAATTAGACGGTGATCATTGCGATAAAAATCACTTTCGTCCAGACGGTCGGCGATCTGATCCCAGGTCGTGCCATCCAGCATCAGACCGCCCAGCACTGCCTGTTCGGCTTCAAGCGAGTGCGGCGGCACCCGCAGTGCTTCCGCAGCGGTATCCTTTCGATTGGGAAACGGGGTGACGGGGTGCAATGACGGAACTCTCGGAATGAAACCGGTGATCCGCCGTCCGCAGTGGCTCTCCTGCGGTACGGCCTCCAAGCTCCCTGCCAAGGCTGCGGTATGTGGGCTAGCCGCGCGGGGAACAGCTTTAGTCTAGCGCAACCCGGCGCGGATGTTCCGCCAAAACGAGGATCAAGCTTCGGCGATGACGTTGACCCGAATTTGGCTCTTGACTTCGTTATGCAAATGGAGATCCACATCGTATTCGCCGATCTGGCGAATCGAGCCGGCCGGTAGCCGCACTTCCTGTTTCTGTAGCTCAATCCCGGCCGCCGCCACAGCACCGGCGATATCAGCAGCATTGACCGAGCCAAACAGCCGGCCTTCGCTACCGGTTTTCACTGAGAGCGTGACGATCAGCTCGGCCAGTTGCGCGGCGCGGGTTTGCGCCGTAGACAGGGCATTGGCGGCAGCGCGCTCCAACTCGGCACGGCGCGCCTCAAAGCGGGCCAGATTGGCCGGGGTCGCCTCAGTGGCTTTGCCAGTAGGAATCAGGAAATTGCGGGCATAACCCGGCTTGACTTTCACCCGGTCGCCCAGCGCGCCGAGGTTGGTGATTTTTTCCAGCAAAATGATGTCCATCAATCACTCCAAAGAGACTTTAATGTTTGCTTGAGCGCGGCCGAATCCGCTGTCGGAAATCGGCCCAGGCATCGGCGACGCCCAATGCCATCACCGCTTGCGACAACAGCGGGACGAGCAGTAGATAAAACAGCACCAGCCACGCGGGTGAGAGCTGCAATTTAAACAAAATCGCATGAACCAGTGCGATCCCCTGGATGGTATACAATGCCCCCAAAATCAGCGCGACATTGCTCAGCGGTGGCCAACCCGCCAGCACCCCGATCCCAAATACCGCCAAGGTGAATAGCGCCAGAGGCCGGCCCAGACGCATGACATGAAACTCGGCCCGAAAGCCGCCCGGATTGAACAGGGTAGCCTGCCACCAACGGCCCAATAACACGGCGGCCAAGACCAGCCACAACAACGCGCTGATCACCTGGCCTGGCAGATACGGCGCCCAACCCTTGAGCATCACCAATAAATCGTCCAGCCCCGCACCATCGGCCATGGCGCCCCCCGCAGCCGCACCCGACAACCCACGTCGGATGTTTTCCAGCACATTAGGCCACCAAATCGTAGGATCGCCCAAGGCGAAATAAAAACCGAGTAATCCCACCACCCCTAAAGCAGCGGCCGCATGAAACATCCGGGACAGTGATACGGTCTCACGCAGCACCAGCGCCAGCAGCCAAACGGCAAGCCAGCAGGGCACCAGAATACGCACCAATGGCCAAGCCTCCCCCCAGGCCAGCGAAACCACGCCGACGGCGGCTAGACCGCCTAAGGCCATGACCCCGATACCTGCGGTTGCTCCCTGACGCAAGGTCACCAGGGCGATAGCCGCGCCCGATACCACCAAAAAGGGGGGAAACACCAAAAACAGCACCGCCGAGCTGGCGGCAACCAGCGCCGCCGAAGCCCGGCCTCGCATGATGAAGGCAGCAAGCGAGCGCACTGTGAGCGTTTCCAGTGCTAAGCAGGCTGATTAACGTAAACGCAAGTGTCAGTGACGGTCGCAGTAGGGTAACAGGGCGAGAAATCGCGCCCGCTTGATCGCGACTGATAGCTGACGCTGATAACGGGTTTTAGTACCGGTAATGCGACTTGGTACGATCTTGCCTGTTTCAGTGATGTAGTTTTTCAGGGTGGCGATATCCTTATAGTCGATCTCCTTGACACCCTCTGCGGTGAAGCGGCAAAACTTCTTACGACGAAAAAAACGCGACATGATGGTTGAACCTCAATGGGGTAGCGCTGGATTAGTCTGCATTAAATATTTCAATGTGAGCGGCGTGTAAGACCAAACGGTATTCACCTTCCCGGTTATTAGCCCGCCCAACGAAACCGCGCACTCGCACGGCCTCTCCCGGCACCAGATCGCACACCACATTGGCAACTGGTGCGCCGCAGGCGACCACCGGAATTCGGCAGTAGACCTCACGCGCCAAACCGGCTTCCATTTGGCTTGAGCGATGCTCCAACAGGAAACGACCGATGGGAACGCCAGCCGGTGAAGTGCGCATTTCGCACTGGCCAACTACATAACCCGCAATAATGAGGCAATTATCAGTAGCCGATACGGCGGGCATAACGGTTCAAGGGCGACAATAGCTCAGGCGACTTCTTCGTCTGCGTCTACTTCGTCGTCATCAATCTCATCGCGGTCAATGCGATTCTCGCGCTCTCCCTGGCCATCGCGATCACTGTGGGTCTCACGCTCATCGCGGGATTTGATCAACGGCGAAGGCTCAGTCTCAGGACCATCGCGCTCAATAACCAGATTACGGATAACGGCGTCGTTGAACCGAAAAGCGCTTTGTATTTCCCGCAAGACGGTCAGGCTGCACTCGATATTCATAAGAACATAGTGTGCCTTGTGGATTTTGTTGATGGGATAAGAGAGCTGACGGCGCCCCCAGTCTTCCAGACGATGCAGATGACCACCGTCTTCCTCGATCATCACACGGTAACGCTCGATCATCGCGGGAACTTGCTCGCTTTGGTCGGGATGGACCAAAAACACAATTTCATAATGTCGCATCAAGGCTCCTTACGGATGCACTAAAGAGCCTCCCGCAGCGCGGTGAGGCAAGGAGTCGCGGTCAAGACGCACCGCAAAAGCTGGGTATTCTATGAGGAAAGGCGCACACGCGCAACGCTACTCTAACAAGCGATGGGAAAAGTTTACACACAGCACCTGAAGAATGAACAAACACTGAGGAGAGGCAATAGACAAAAAGCTGGTTCACAAATGGTGGCCAGGGACGGAATCGAACCATCGACACGCGGATTTTCAGTCCGCTGCTCTACCAACTGAGCTACCTGGCCAAATCGCATTACGCGAAAGATGCGCATTTAAGCAATTCGCACCGTTCGCGTCAAGGGCGTTCATTCCTTGGGCGGTACATACCCTTCGGGTAAAGTTACTCCAGATCCAAAAAAGAACTGCGTCATCTGCTCTTCCAAAAATTGGCGGGCTTTAGGCTCAAACGGCGTTAGCCGGTACTCATTGATCAACATGGTTTGTTGACGCAACCAGCTTTGCCACGCCTGCTTCGACACGTTCTCAAAAATCCGCTTGCCGAGTTCGCCCGGATAGGGCGGGCGGTCCAAGCCCTCCGCTTCGATACCGAGCTTGATACACTTCACTGACCGGGCCATTACTCGTTTCTATCCTCATAGTTCAGCAAATCATCTGTCAGCGCCGTTAGCAATAATCTGACCGGCACCGCCATGCCCAATCGTTGGACGTCATCGCTTTTATACCAGACAAACCGCTCCCCTTCCAGGACGGCCTTGGCGCACTCAGCCTCAGCGATCACCGGCACCGGGGTGATATCCAGATGGAAATGGCTGAACGTGTGCCGCAAGCTCTTCCACAACGGCTGGATGGCCACCCTTAAACCCAAGCGCTCCTGGCACCAATCCACGACATCGGCCTCTAACGGGCATTCTGGAAAACTCCAAAGGCCACCCCACACACCGACCGGGGGTCGGCGTTCGAGCAAAATTTCGCGTGTAGCCAAGCGCACCATCACCATACGAGTGGCCCGTACCGGCAAATCACGACGTGGCTTGGCGCCCGGAAAATCCATTTCGCGGTTTTGAGCATGGGCAACGCAGCCCATCGCCAACGGACAGAGGCGGCAATCCGGCCGACGCGGTGCACAGACCAAAGCCCCAAGATCCATCATCGCTTGCGTGTAATCCGCCACTCGCTCAGTGGGTGTGTAGCACTCCGCCAACGTCCACAAGCGTGCCAATACCGACGCCTGGCCCGGCCAGCCTGGCACTGCGGCAAACCGTGACAGCAAGCGCTTGATGTTGCCATCTAAAACCGGCTGCCGCTGCCCGGTCGAGAGCGCGAGAATCGCACCGGCCGTCGAGCGGCCAACCCCCGGCAGCGCTTGGACTAGCGCGATGTCCAGCGGCATCTCGCCGCCATGCCGGTCGCGCAAGATACCCGCTGCCCGATGCAAGTTGCGGGCACGCGCGTAATAACCCAGCCCCGCCCACAAGCTCAGGACCTCATCCAAATCGGCTTCCGCCAAGGTCCGAATACTGGGAAATCGCTCCACGAATCGTCGATAATAGGGCACGACCGTGACGACCTGGGTTTGTTGGAGCATGATCTCCGACACCCACACCCGGTAGAGCGTAGGATTTTGCTGCCAGGGCAGATGCTTACGACCGTGCGCATCGAACCACTCCAAAACCCGCTGGCCAAACTCATCAGCATTCATCATTGACCTGTAAAGGTTGCAAGCTCACGCTTCAATTGAAGAGGTTTTGACCATGGCACGCATTCTGATCGCGGGCTGCGGCGACTTGGGCACGGCGCTGGGGCAGAATTTGCACGCCGCCGGCCATGACGTGTGGGGGCTGAAACGCCAGCCCGCCGACCTGCCGCCGACAATCCACCCGCTAGCCGCCGATCTCACCGATCCGGCAACACTAGACCGGCTGCCGACGGCTTTGGATAGCGTCATCTATAGCGCGGCCGCCGCCAACTTCACTGAGGTGGCCTATCGCGCTGCCTATGTCAGCGGCGTAAGCCATCTATTGCAGGCGCTGCGCGCAGGGGGCCAGCAGCCGCAACGGTTATTGTTCGTCTCCAGTACGTCGGTTTATGCCCAGCATCAGGGGGAATGGGTGGATGAAAACACGCCGGCCACGGCCGACGGCTTTAGCGGTCGCTGTCTGCGAGAAGGCGAACAATTGATCTGGGATAGCCCATGGCCTGCGGTCGCCGTGCGCTTCGGCGGCATTTATGGACCAGGCCGCACGCGCCTGATCGACAGCATACGCAATGGCAGCGCCACTCGGCCAACCGGTGCCCCGATCTATACCAACCGCATCCACCGCGACGATTGTGCGCGTGTACTGCATCACTTGCTCGACCTGCCGGACCCACAATCCCTCTACATTGGGGTCGATGACGAGCCGGCACCGTTGGATGAGGTCCTCTGCTGGCTGGCGACGCAACTGGGCGTACCTAACCCGCCAGCGGCCCCGCTAGCGCCCCTGAAACCCGGCGCCACGCGAAATGAAACCGCAGCACGCCTAAGAGCGAGTAAGCGCTGTCGGAATGCGCGTCTGCGTACCAGCGGTTTCCAATTTCGCTACCCCAGCTACCGCGAAGGCTATCAAACGCTGCTGGCCGCTGAATCGATCACTCGCAACTCAGGGCATGATTAAAAGGCCGCATTCGCAAAGTCGTAACTCATTTCACGATACGGCTGTTGCAAGAAAAAGCCCTGGATCAAGTTAACGCCTAACGACCATAGAATCGGCATGGTTTTGACATCTTCCACGCCACCGACGATGGTGGCGGCGCCCAGCGCCTCCAAGCTCTGCACCAGATCCTGAAGCTGGGCCTGCTTCGCCCGATCTCTGGCCAGGCCATTGACTAAATACATATCCAGCTTGACGTAATCGGCACCCAGATTTTTGAGCAATCCCAAAGAGTCCGAGCCACGTCCAAAGCGGTCGAGACAGAAGCCACAGCCCAATAATTTAATGCCGCCGAGAAAGCCGAACATATCGCGTAAACTGCGTTCCGCCGTCGCTTCGGCGACTTCGAACACAATGCGTTCAGCCTCCACCTCAGCTTGTTCCAGGCGTCCCCGCAGCCAAGTGCTCAAGGTGCGATCCTGCAAGGTGATGGGCAGAATCTTGATAAATAGCGTGATTGGTGACCGCCGCTGCCGTAACACCTCAATCGCGTGCTCAATCACCCAACGGTCCAGTTTCAACCCTAGTTGGTGGTTGTGAACTACCCCAAACACGCTGCCTGGTACGATTTCCAGATTCTGGCGGTCACGCAATCTCAGTAATACTTCATAGCGTTCAACTGCATCGCCACGAATGCTGACGATAGGCTGGAAAACCAGCCAAAGCCGCTCGTGATCGAAAATATCCTGCACCTGTTCCAGAAGCTGCGTCCGCGAGGAGATCTCCTGATCGCGCTTGACAGCCAAGATATTCTGGTGAGCGTAAATGCGTTCGCTCTTCGCCTCCCGCGCCATGGTGCAAGCCGAATCCGCCCGCTGCACCAGCATCAAATGATCTTGCGTGCGATCAGTGGCCACCGCCATGCCGACACGAATGCGCACCAGCAACGCTTGTTCACCGACTTTGTAATAGCCGTTCTCCAGGGTGTCTCGGATGCGGCGCGCCAGATGCATCAACGGCTCTCCGACCAGATTGGGGACCATCACCGCAAAAACGGCATCGCCGAACCGTGCAGCGTGCTGGTCCTGCGCCAGTACCTGGTGCAAGCGGCTAGCCGCCTGCCCGATGATCTCGTCGGCCGTCGCCACTCCAGCGGCATCCCGGATCGAATGCAGATTATCGAGCACGACCAACAGCACCGCTAGCGACCGGGCGCGTAGTCCCAGCGTGTCGAAGGACTGCTCCAACAGCATCAGGAAGCGGCGGCGGTTGTGAAAACCGCTGACACCATCACTATTAGACAGCGCGCTTAACCTCACCCGCACAGAACGCGAGCGGCGTACCCTTTGCTTGACTTCCCAGCACAGATGGCTCGGCGGCATCGGCTTGACTAGCAGCGTAGCGCCCGGCAAATCCAAGTTCGCCAGGTAATGCGCCATATCCGCCTGGAAACACAGCAAGATAATGGGCAAAAAATCACACTCCCGATGCTGCGCGATCACTTGCGCCAATTCGGCGCCGGCCACCTCCTTGATATCCAGATCAATAATCAGCAAATCGGGCCGAAATCGGTGGATGTCTTGTAGAACTTGCAGGGGTTGGATCACAACCAGGGGGGTCACCCCCTGTTCTTCCAGAGTACCGGCTATTTCCCACGCCTCGCTGGGCCGGTCGTTGACGATCAGAACCCGATAATAATTGGCTGCCATCTGGGGTAACAGTAGCTCACCCAGTACCCCCCACAATTCATCATGATCCACTGGCTTGCTGAAATAGGCCGCCGCCCCGACCCGAACTGCTTCCAAACGCGCAGCCATATCGCTGCGCTCAGAACAAACCAACAACGGAACCTGTAGATAGGCTTGAGCGCGCAGATTGGCGATCAGCTCCAGAACTCGTTCCGGACCTTCAGGAAAATCCACATCAAGAATCACCGCTCCCGGTGGCCGCTCGCGCAGATAGCGTTCAGCCTCGGTTAAGTCGTTGATCCGAAGAACCTGATAGCGAGGCTCGTCCAGCTTCGCCAGCGTCGTCGTCGTTTCATCGGGCGTTATCAGAACGATTTGGGGAAATGGCGTGAAGCGGGCAAGGGTTAGGGGCTGGTCATAGCGGCTGCCTTCCTTGCCGGTGGCCAACACCTCATGCAGGGCCTCGATCAGCGCAGTTAGCCGCTGGCGGTCGGATTCCTGGGGTAAACCGGCCGCCGCCAGACAACTCTTGACATGATGTTCCAATTGGATGATGAGCTTGAGCAACTGCTCATCGCCGTCGCTTTGGGCACACTGGAGCATGTCTTGCGCCAAGCGCTCCAGCATCGCAAAAGATCTCGTGCTCCATTTGACGTAGAACAGTTTTTGCCACAAATCGTCAACCAGTTTCAAATGATTGACCAGAATGGCGCGCTGATTATCCTGATTATCCTGATTATCCTGAGCGTCGGCTTGATTCATCGCCTCTCTCCTCAAGGCATCCCTCGCACGATTGGATCGGGCAAGGGCGCCGGGCCTCTCTCACCGCACCACCTTAGCTTGATCGATCACCACCAGGCAGCGTTTGGTTGTAACTAAACCTTGGCAAGTTTAGCGCTCTACCTGGGCGATGTCGCGCACAGCGCCCTGGGCGGCGCTGGTGGTCATGGCGGCATAAGCGCGCAAAGCCGCCGATACCGGTCGTTGCCGGTTGGCCGGCTTCCAAGCCGACACACCGCGCGCCATCGCCATTGCCTGCCGCTTTTTCATCTCGTCATCGGCGATCACCAAGCGAATGGAGCGGGCCGGGATATCAATTTCAATAGGATCGCCTTCTTCCACCAAGGCGATGGCCCCACCTTCAGCCGCTTCCGGCGAGACGTGACCGATGGATAGCCCAGAAGTACCACCGGAGAACCGGCCATCGGTAACCAGCGCACAGACCTTGCCCAGTCCCTTGGATTTCAGGTAGCTGGTCGGGTAGAGCATCTCCTGCATACCCGGCCCACCTCTGGGACCTTCATAACGGATCACAACGACATCGCCGGGTTGGATCTTCCCACCTAAAATCGCTGCAACTGCGTCTTCCTGGCTGTCCACGACGCGGGCAGTTCCCCGGAAGACCAAGATGCTCTCGTCCACACCAGCGGTCTTGACAATACAACCCTCCTCGGCCAAGTTGCCAAACAGCACCGCTAATCCCCCATCCTGAGAATAGGCATGGCCTCGATTGCGAATACAGCCCTGTGCACGATCCAGATCCAGACTCGGCCAGCGCGTGTTTTGGCTGAAGGCTTCTTGGGTCGGGATGCCGGCAGGTCCCGCTAAATAGCGCAGGCGAGCTTCGGCGGTGGCGCTTGGACGCGCGATATCCCAAAGATCCAGCGCCTCGGCCAGAGTCTCAGCATGGACGGTGCGCACCTCACGGTGCAGCAAACCGGCGCGATCCAGCTCCCCAAGAATGGCCATCACCCCACCGGCCCGATGGACATCTTCCATGTGATAGTGCTGGGTGGCGGGAGCGACCTTGCACAGGTTAGGCACCCGGCGCGACAATCGGTCGATGTCGCGCATGGTAAATTGCACCCCGCCTTCGTGGGCTGCGGCCAACAGATGCAGTACGGTATTAGTGGAGCCACCCATGGCGATATCGAGACTCATCGCATTCTCAAAGGCTTTGAATCCCGCCACGCCTCGTGGCAATACTGACGCATCACCGTCTTGGTAATAGCGATGCGTCAGCGCGACGATGCGCCGCCCGGCCTCCAAAAACAACTCCCGACGATCCGCATGGGTTGCGAGCAAGGAGCCATTCCCCGGCAGGCTCAAACCCAATGCCTCCGTCAAGCAGTTCATTGAATTGGCGGTGAACATCCCGGAGCACGAACCACAGGTCGGACACGCCGAACGCTCGTATTCTGTCACCGTGGCATCATCAATGCGATCATCGGCGGCTGCGACCATGGCATCCACCAGATCCAGCTTGGTTTCGGCTAATCGGGTCTTGCCCGCTTCCATCGGCCCACCAGAGACAAAGATCGCCGGAATATTGAGGCGCATAGCCGCCATCAACATCCCCGGTGTGATTTTGTCGCAATTGGAAATGCACACCAGCGCGTCGGCGCAATGGGCATTGACCATATATTCGACCGAATCGGCGATCAGCTCGCGCGATGGCAATGAGTACAACATGCCGCCATGGCCCATAGCGATGCCGTCATCGACAGCAATCGTATTGAATTCCTTAGCGATACCACCGGCCCGCTCAATCTCGCCCGCCACCAATTGGCCTAAGTCTTTGAGATGGACATGCCCAGGGACGAACTGCGTGAAGGAATTGGCCACGGCAATGATCGGTTTGCCGAAATCGCCATCCTTGACACCGGTGGCCCGCCAGAGGGCGCGAGCACCGGCCATGTTGCGGCCGTGGGTGGTAGTGCGAGATCGGTAATCGGGCATGGCAAGCTCCACTGGACTGAATAACGGCGAAAGGATGACAAACTGGAGAGCAGATAAACGGTCTCCACAATTTTAAGACAATTTCAGTTAACCAAGAGACCCGGCATCTCCTGACTTGTAAAAAAGCGGTGATGGCTTAGTCTTATCGCTAGACAGAAACCATATCCACCCACTTTGGCTTTAATAGCGCTAGCAATTGCGAGGTTTTCCATGATTCGATTCATACCACGACTGTTTCTGACCCTGGCCCTACTCGGCGTCTCGGCTGGCAGCGCGCAGGCCGCAGGCGATGTGGCTGCTGGCAAAGCTAAATTTGAAACGTGTACCGGTTGTCACGCCATTCCAGGCTATACCAATGCCTATCCAACCTATCATGTGCCTCGCTTGGGCGGCCAGCATCTGGATTATTTAGTAACTGCGCTGAAAGGATACCAAAGCGGCGAACGCTTTCATCCAACCATGCACGCCAACGCCGCAGTCCTAACCGAGCAAGATATTCAGAACATTGCGACGTATTTGTCTGGTCTACAGATAATCGTCACGCCCAACCCGGTGCGCGGTGACGCCGCCAGCGGCAAGAAAAAAAGTGTCTCCTGCGCGGCTTGCCATGGCCCGGACGGCAACGGCCCCATCGCTCTCTACCCGCGTCTAGCCGGCCAATACGAGGATTATCTGCAAAAAGCCTTGGAGGATTACAAATCGGGTAAGCGCACCAACCCGGTCATGAAGGGAATGGTCATCCCCCTTTCTGAGCAAGATATCGCCGACTTGGCCGCCTATTTCGCCAGCCAGACTAAAGGTCTGGGAGTCGTAGCTCACGACTGAACCGGAAAAATCCACGCTCTGATATCGTTTACGGAAGCCGCACGACCCGAAACTCCAGATCATCGCTGAGCGGATCGGCGCCCGCTCGCCAGGTGTGGCCGCGAATCGCCACAGCCTCCGGTAGCCGATCCGCGCAACGCTGTTCTTGCCCACCATAGGTCTGTCGATATTCCGAGCAGGTCCATTCCCGATCTCGGCTGGCGGGGTCCGGCGCATTCGCACCGGGCTGGAAGGCACGCTCCCACTCGGCTTCAGTCGGCAACCGGTACTGGTGGCCGGTTTTCGACGTTAACCATACCGCATAATCGGTCGCTTCCTTCCAGGTGACCACCGCCGCCCCGCGCTCCTCGTCGGTCGCAGGATAACGGTCGGCGCGGCTGGTCTCCTCGGCAAACCGGCGAAAAGCCACCAAGCTGATCGGATCGCGGCTGATGGCGAACCCCCCCCCCGCCACGTTCACCAGTGATGGCTCCAGCGGCGCAGTGGGATTGGCCGGCGGCGGCGTGGCGGGCGTTGGGTTAGCCGATGCTGGAGTTTCTCCCGCCGGTCGAGCGGCCGACCCCGCTTGGGTGCGTGGGTCAGGTGCTGCCGTTGAACTTGGCGCAGTGCTGGCTACCGGAGCCGAGAGCGGTACGGAAGGCGTCGGATTGAAGAAAAAATCGCCGCGCAAAGAAGAGGCGACCCACGGGATTTGTGCCCCGCCGGTCTCCCGCTCCACCGCCACCAACACCTGTTTGAAGATTTGCTCCAAGCTCAGACCGGGGGTGTTCATCGCCGCCAGTAGACCGCGTGTGTAAGGGCTGTTGCGCCCATCACCTCCATCCTGGGAAATCGCACCAGGCGCGGTCGCATAGGCGATAAAGGTTCCTGCTGGCCCATCCATGCGCGCCAATCCTCGGCCCCCGGCGCCATAACCGCGCACGAAGGGATTATTGCGACAGGCATCCAAAATCACGATGTTAAGCTCGTTACCGGCGGATTCCATCGCCCGCAACACCGCCTCTGCATCCACCGCCTCGTCGGGAACCTCAAATTCCTGCCGGATATCCGCACCAACCGGAATCAAGTAGTTTTGCCCTTTAAGCTGGACGCCATGGCCAGCGTAATAAAACAGTCCAACCCCACGCTGTTGGCGCAGCCGCTGTTCAAATTCCCGCAGCGCCAGCCGCATTGACTGGCGGTCGGCATCCAAGCGTTCGATGGTCTGAAACCCCAGGTCGCGCAACTTTGCGGCCATATCCCGCGCATCGTTGACCGGATTTTTAAGGGGTGCTTCCGGGTAAGCGCCGTTTCCGATCACCAGCGCAGTACGGGGTTCGGCCCAGGCTGTGGCGGCCGCCAACAACAAGCCCAACAGCGGAATCAACCAAAAACCAAGGAACCGGCCCGGTTGGGCTGGCGAGAAGCGTGCGATACACGCGCGAGTCATGGATTTCATGCTGGAAGTAGACTGGAATTTTGCGGTTTAGCGGAGAAAGAAAAGAGTTCGCGATTGACCGTGAATGCTCGCTTAACGAAAGCCCAATCTGGACTAACGAGTCACCTCACCGGCCAGCTTACACGTCCATTCACGAACAGGCAGCGGCATTTTCTGCTCTCCCTCATTGGAAACAGTGTATCTTTTTTTGAGGTTACTGGTCTTCAGTTGCGCCAATACACCCCCAGCCGTCTGGAATGCCACCAGCATTCATTTGCCGGTACTACAATAAGTCAGTCTTACGCTCCTTCAGCAAAAGCGTTGCATGAATCTCAGGATGCATCTTGCAGCCGTCATCGCTCGATTGGCTCTCTCGTCTCACGGAATTAAGCTTTTCGTGGGTTGTCACACTATGCAATCTCTTACCACCCTGGCCTGGAGATCCCCATGCCCATCAAATCGCTAGAAAAAAATATCTTGCCCGTCATGGTCGTGGGCGCCATTTTATCCGGTTGCGCGACGACCCCGGCCGGCGATGTCACCAATGATCGACAACGGACCGTCACCGAGGGTGCCGTAGTCGGTGCGATACTGGGCGGTTTGCTCGGTGCTGCCGTCAGCGATCACGATAAAGGCAAAGGCGCACTGATCGGCGCGGCGGCGGGTGGCTTGATCGGCGCCGGGATCGGCAGCTCAGTCGCTGACCGCAAAGCTCAGTACGCGCGCGAAGAGGATTTTCTAGTCGCCGAAATCGAACGCAACGAAGAATTCATCGCCGAAGCGGATGCCCAGAATGAGGACCTTGACCGGGAGATCGCGCGACTCGACCGCGAATCGGCGCGGTTGGCCCGCGAGTATCGGGCGGGCCGGGCAACGCGCGAGTCACTCGCCACCCAGAAAGCCAGCCTGGAAAAGCAATTAGCTAAGGCCAAGCAAGTCAATCAGCTCGCGCAAACGCAACTGGCGGATGCCAAGCAAGTTCACCAAGAAGCGCGGCAGCAGCGCGGGCCGCAAGACCGGTACACTCGACAGCTTGAAACCAATGTGACGAAGCTGGAAAGAACCCGCCAGCAATCCGGGCAAAACGTCGTCAACTTGCAAAAAGTCTACGACAGCATGTCGATCTGACTGCGACCTGCTCACCTGTCACCCTACCCTACGATCTCTTTCGAGCATGAGGAGTTTTTAACCCATGACACGATTCGGCGCTTTTATCGTCTGTCTTGGCTTAGCACTGGCCGGCTGCGCCACTGACCCCGGCAATGATCCCCATTCGGACGGTTTTTTCGGTGGCGTGCGTGGCCTGACATCCGGCGATTACGACGCTCGTCAACAGCAGTTGCACGGCGAGCGGAATCAATCTCTGAGCGAGTTACGTGCCCTGCGCGAGGAAAACGAGTCATTGGAAAGTACCCGCCGCATGAAGGCCGACGAGGTGGCTGTGCAACGGCGCGAGCTGGCCTCGCTTAAAGCCCGTAATCAGGCAATGGCCAGGAGAATTGATCAACTGGCGCGATCCAAGTCGGCTACGGAACGGCACACCGCGCAACTCCGCCACCAGCAGCAGCAAAAACTAGCCCAAAACATCCGCAAGTTTGAATCAGATCTCGATATGGGCCAGTTGACCGCCACCCAAGCCAATGCGCGGCGCCTTAGCTTGGAGCGCGAGTACAACGCGATTAAAGAGTTGTAAGCTCCGGCGATTGGCTGCCAGCGGTTTACGCCATGTACAACACCCTTTGCGTCGCCCTGGTGCCGTTGTTGGCCATCGGGGCGGGCGTCTTACCGGCGAGTGCGCAGACGACCGACCAAAATCGCTATTACATCCAGCAGATGATTGAATTGGCAGCCAACAACGATGAGCACGGCCTCACTGCCACGCAGCAGGTGCTGGCGCAAAGCCCCAAACCTCAGCCCAAGGATGCTGTCGGGGCGCGGGCCGCTTTCGAGCGTGGACGCGCCTTGCTGGAACAAGATCAGCTAGATGCCGCCCTAACCGCCTTGCGGCAAGCCAGCCAATCTGATCCCAGCAACGTCGAAGCGCTCAATTATCTAGGCTTGGCTTATCGCAAACTCAATCGGCTGCCAGAGGCCGAAGCCGCTTTACAGCAGACACTTGCCTTAGAGCCAACCCGCGCAGTGGCTTGGTTTCAACTCGCTCAGGTGTATGGGCTGCAAAACGATACCCGGCGCGCGGTGGGCGCCTTGGCCAATACCTATCGTTTTGCCGAGAATCCGATGCGGGCGGAGGAAATCCTGCGCAACATCGCGGAAAACGAGGCGGCTGATACCCTACGCAATGCTGCACTGGACACGCTGCGCCTCTACAAGCTTCCCGTGGCTACCCCCATCGTCCCGCCATTGCCGACCAATCCAGGCATCCGCCCGCTTAACTCCCGGTCTCGTTCGACCCAGGCCCAGCGCTCGGCAGCCTCATGAAACCTAGTTGGGCTGTGCTGGTGTTGGTGGTAGGGTTAAGCCACCTCGCGTCGGCTGGTGCGGCCAGTCCATATGAAACCATCAATTATCACGTTCAGCAGATGATCGCTCAGGCGGTCAGCAGCGACTCAACCGGTGTCCAGGCATTCCGAGAGCAACTGGAAAATCTGCCCCGACCTAAAGCAGGCGACTCGGCTAAAGCTCGCCCCTTACAACAGCGGGGTTTGGAGCAGTTGACCCGCAATGCCCTCAAGGAAGCGTTGGCCACCTTCCGGCAGGCGTTCATCGCCGATCCGACTGATCCAGAAATCGCCAGCCAACTCGCGCGCACCTACCTACGCTTAGAACGTTTTAAGGAAGCCGAACGCTTGTCGATCTATACCCTTTCCCTGGCGCCCACCCACGCGATAACTTGGCTTGGGTTGGGCGAGATCTACGGGCAAATGGGTGATGCCAGCCGGGCCGGTGGGGCTTTCGCCAACGCCTATCGCTTCGCCAGCGATCCACCCCAACTGACCGAGCGCTTGCGGCAGCTAGCGACCATCCATCCCACCGAGGCGGTGCGAGCGAGTGCCCAGCAGGCGCTCCAAACCATCAAAACGACCATAACCCCGCAACCGTCCGCCGCGCCGGTCTTGGCGCCCAAAACCTCTCCAGCAACCTCGGCTGTGCCGCCAGATCCCACAATCGCTGATACAGCCGTAACCGCAACACACCCT